>Ga0182024_10014283_pt1 | contig 15368 bp, 14 predicted proteins | sample P32metaG_FD_120480 | JGI IMG/M metagenome (GOLD analysis project Ga0182024, IMG submission 120480) | Permafrost microbial communities from Stordalen Mire, Sweden - P3-2 metaG (Illumina Assembly) | ecosystem: Environmental > Terrestrial > Soil > Wetlands > Permafrost | place: Sweden: Stordalen... | reverse complement strand
GCGGTGTTATTGCTGAATGGATTCTTCGCCGCGGCTGAGGTGGCGCTGATCTCGGTTCGCAAAAGCCGGTTGCGCGCTCTGGCTGAGCAGGGACAGGTGGGCGCGCAGGCAGCACTCAACCTGCTGGCAAATCCGGCGCGGCTGCTCTCGGTCACACAAGCCGGTGTCACCTTGGCCAGCTTGGGCCTCGGATGGGCCGGCGAAAATACCGTTTACGATCTGTTCTGGTCGATTCTACAGCCGTTCGAGGCGCCCGCTCTAACGCCCCTGTTACATGGCATCAGCTTCGGGCTCGCATTTCTGTTGATCAGCTACGCGCACGTCGTTATTGGAGAGGTTGTGCCCAAGAACCTGGCCATCGAGAAAGCCGACCGGATGGCGATTTTAGTGGCTCCAGCGCTGTTGGTTTTCGACCGGCTTTCCTCGCCGTTCATATTCTTTGCGGCTCGCTCGGCCGCCGCGCTCTCCCACTTTATGGGACTCAAAGGCAGCCACACCGGAGGCGGCCATTCCGCCGAGGAATTGAAGTTCATCATCAGCTCCTCCCGCACCGAGGGCCATCTCCATCGCTTCGAGGAAGACGCCATTCAGGCGCTCCTCGAACTTCCGAACTATTCGGCGCGCGAAATTATGGTGCCGCGCCACGAAATAGTATCCGTCTCGGTGGATTCGAGCCTCGATCAAGTTTTGCGGCGGATGCGCGAGAATCAGTACTCTCGCCTGCCGGTCTATCAGGGCGATCCCGAACACATCATTGGCTACGTGCACTACAAGGACATGATGCGCATCTGGGAGGAGCGCCGGATGGCTAATGAGCGGAAGCGCCCAGTGCGCCCGTTCCACCTCTCGCGGGTGATTCGAAAACCGCTCATCGTTCCGGAAACCAAGCCGCTCAATGATTTGATCGACGAGTTCCGCACCACCCACAAGCATATGGCCATGGTGGTGGATGAATTTGGCACCATCGTGGGATTAGTCACCCTGGAGGACGCGCTCGAGCAGATCCTGGGCGAGATCGGCGATGAGCATGACGTGCAGCGGCCCCGCCAGTCGTCCGAAGCTCACATGCTCGAGCTGGAGGGTTCGACCACAATCCGCGACCTCGATACCAGATATGGCCTGGAGCTGCCCGGCGATGCCGGATTCGAAACCTTAGCCGGCTTTCTGCTTTTTCACTTGGGCTACATCCCCAAGCCGGGCGAACGCCTGGAATATGGAGGACGGAGATTCACGATCCTGGAAATGTATCATAATCGGATCGCCCGGGTTGGTGTCGAAACCCTTCCGCACGGTCCGCCGGCCGAAAAGCAAACCGCCGGGCAGCGCCAATGAATTTGGTGCCGGTGGTGCTCGATTAATAAACCTGGTCCGCCGATGGATCGGCGCTCCAGACCCGGTCACTGTCTCCCTCCGCGCGAGTCTCTGGCACCAATGTGAGAAACACGGCTGCGCCGATCGACGCAAGCAGAGCGAACGCGTAGAAGGTGATTCGGAAGCCGAAGTGTTGCACAAGAGCTCCCGATAACAACGGACCCGCCACGCCTCCGATCGCAAGCGCCGTCGCGAACAGTCCCATCAATGTATTGAAGTGTCCCTTTCCGCGCGTCAGATCCGCGGCCATCGCGACGATTGCCACGCCGTAAATGCCGGCCCCAATTCCATCCAAACCCTGCAACCAAACCACGGCCGCCGGACTGCTAACGAATGAATAGGAAAGAATGCGGACCGGCAATGCCAGAAAAGCGACCGCCATAACCCGCTTGCGTCCCCAGGCATCGCACAATCTGCCGGCCGCGAGCGCTACGGGAACCATGACGAGCTGTGCGGTCAAAACCGTTGCCGTCATCAAATTATCGGAGCCGCCCAGCCGCTTCACATACAGGGCAACCGTCGGCAGTATGGGAGCATTCGCCAGATGAAACGCGAAAACCGAAATGAATAGAAACAGGACCGTCCGATCGCGAAATAGCTCAGTCCACTTCACCTGATGCTCCTCAGCGGGCGTTAGCCCAGTCGCCACTTTTTCGTCCAGGTCCTGTTCGCGGATGACCAGCATCGAGGCGGCCGCCAACACCGAGCAAACGCCAACCGACTGGAAGACCGAGTTCAATCCCAGCGTGGAGACCAGCGCCATGGCTAATAGAGCAGCCGCGATATTGCCGGCATGATTCCAACCTTGGTTTGTTCCTATGGTTCGGCTGAGCCTGGCGTGGCCCGCCAATCCGAGCGCGAGAGCGCCGAGCAGCGGACCGAAAAAGCTCTGCGCTGCGCCGGCGACGAACAGCAGGGAGTCGGTTGGGATGGGGTGGTGCGGGATGATTGGAATCGACATGAAGCAGGCGCCCGTGACGAGCGCAGCGGCGGCAAACAAGCGTCTCCGGCAGGACACGCGATCCGTCATCCATCCGGCCAGCCCCTGGAACAGCAACGTCCCGCATCCGGCTGCCGCTGTCGCGACGCCCAGCGCATCGTAGCGCCAGCCCGCATTCTTGAGGAACACGTTCAGCACCGGCATGATTACGCCGGCCATTTCGGCTTGAAAAAAATTTGCGGCATTCAATCCGAAACAGCTGCGTCCCGGCAGTGGCTTCGTTTTTTCGATCACCAGGCTCCTCCCGTTAGACGCCGGCGGAGTGCCCTGTTACACTTGAGCTTCCCGGCGTGACCACGCAACAACACATCCGGCCATCGCGGCTGCGCCATTTTGAACTCATTGTACTGATGGGCGCGCTGCAGGCGTTCGCGCCGCTTTCTATTGACATGTATCTGCCCTCGATGCCTCTTTTGGAGCATGTCTTCGGGGCCACCACGGCGGAAGTACAGGCCACGCTGATCACCTTTTTCTTAGGCTTCGCGCTCGGCCAGTCCTTATATGGACCGGTCACGGATCGCTTTGGCCGAAAGCCCCCGCTATACTTCAGCCTGTTGCTTTTTTTGATTGCCTCGGCGCTGTGCGCGCTGGCCCCTTCTATTCATGCCCTGGCTGTCATTCGCCTGTTCCAGGCGCTGGGCGCGTGCGGCGGCGCTGTGATGTCGCGCGCCATGGTTCGCGACCTGTTCCCTCCCGAGGAGTTGCGCCGTATCTTCTCGATGCTCATCCTGGTCCTGGGCGTTTCGCCTCTGGCCGCGCCAATGATCGGCGGCTATCTGCTGCTTTGGTTTGGATGGAAATCGATCTTTTGGACGCAGGCGTCGCTGGCGGCTCTGGCGTTGGCGGGCGTTTTTTTCCGGCTTCCCGAATCGCTGGCGCCCGGCGCGGCACGCCCGCTCCACGCACGCCTCATCTTTTCAACTTACGGCCGCCTGCTCAGCGACCGGACCTTTGTCGGTTCGTCTCTGGTATGCGGTCTCAGCTCCGCCGGTATGTTCGCCTACATCGCCAGCGCGCCTTTCGTCTTCATCAACCTCTATAAAGTTACGCCGCAGCGATTTGGATTGCTATTTGGCGCGATCGCCCTGGGGCTCATTGCGGCCTCACAAGTGAATGGCCGCATGGCATACCGCGTGCCTCTCACCCGGGTCTTGCGGAACGCAAATCTCGTTCAGCTCGCGGCTGGAGTTCCGCTGATTGCCGCCGCGCTCACCGGATGGGGTGGCCCCATCGCAGTGTTCTTGCCCGTATTCGTCTACATGTGCGCCGCTGGCTTTGTCTTTCCGAACGGTTCTACCATAGCCATGATGCATAACCCTAAAATTGCCGGCACGGCATCGGCGCTGCTTGGAACGAATCAATTCATCATTGCCGCCATTTCCACCACCGTGCTCGCCGTCATCGAGACGTCCTCCGCCTTGCCGATGGCCATCGTGATTGCGGGCTGCGGATTGGCCGCCACGCTGCTCAATTTCTTGACAATCAACTCTCCTTCCGCGGTACGGAGCGCCGCATGATCGACCTCTTCCCCAACTGGCATGAGACGCTCAAGGACCTGGTGCAAATCGCGATCTCATTCCTATTGACCCTGGTGATCGGCTGGGACCGCGAGCAGGAGGCGCATAGCACCGGTGTGCGCACGTTTCCTCTCGTTGGCATGGCAGCCTGCGGATATTTGTTGATCCTTGGCCCTCAGCCGGACGCCGCCGCTCAGTCCCGCGTGCTCCAAGGCTTGATTACCGGGATCGGCTTTGTCGGCGGCGGCGCCATCCTGAAAGCCGGAGGGACGGTGAGAGGAACCGCTACGGCGGCCTCCATCTGGAACGCAGGCGTGATCGGGTCAGCGGTTGCCATGGAACACTACGGCATCGCAGTCATCCTCTCGCTTCTGAATCTGCTGACCCTGCGCGCCTTGTTGCCTCTTAAGAATCGCGTGGACCATATGCGGGATCAGAGTCATTAACATGGACGCCATCTCGCTCGCCGGCGTCTCCAAGAAATACAAGATGTACAGCCGCCCGGGAGAACGGCTCAAGGAGCTGGTTCTGCTGAACCGGCGCCAATATCACCGCGAGCATTGGGCAGTGCGCGACGTGTCGATCAGGATTGAAAAAGGAGAAATGTTCTGCATTATCGGCGAAAACGGATCGGGCAAGAGCACGCTCTTGAAGCTGATGCTCGGCATCCTGGAACCGACCCACGGCACGGTGAGCATCCGCGGCCGCGCTACCGCCCTGATCGAACTGGGGCTGGGCTTCAACCCCGAATTTACAGGCCGCGCGAATGTGTACATGAATGGTGCAATCTTGGGGCTGTCCAAACAACAAACCGCCGACCGGTTGAATAGCATCTTGGATTTTGCCGAGATCGGTTCCTATATCGATCAGCCCGTCAAGACGTACTCCACCGGCATGATAGTGCGGTTGGCCTTCGCCGTGGCGGTTCATCTCGATCCGGAAATTCTAATCGTGGACGAAGCGCTGGCGGTCGGCGACATTTACTTCCGGCAGCGCTGCATGCGCAAGATCCACGAGCTGCGTTCGCGCGGAGTCACCATCATCTATGTCACGCACGATATGGGCGACGTGAAGATGCTGGGAGATCGCGCGGTGTGGCTCCGGGATGGCCGCGTTATGGAGATCGGCGATGCTCGCCAGGTGGCCACGAATTACCTGGCGGCCTTGGTGAAGAAGGACTCCGAATACCTTCGCTCCAAGCATCGCGTCAGCGCGGCTGCATCCAACGAACCGTCGCGGCCCAAGGAAATCGTGACTTCCCTTCCCCGCACCGTTCATCGCCACGGGGATGGCCGCGCGCAGATTCTGGGTATTCAAGTGTGCGATGACCGCGGCCGGCCGATCGATTGCATCCAAACTCCCGCTTGGATCCTAGTACGCATCAGTGCGCGTGCCGAAGAGGAAATCAGTCTTCCGATCGTGGGAGTGCTGCTTCGTATCCACGGCGCCGATTTTACGGGAACCAATACCAGCCGCGAAGAATTCCCGCTGCCCGCCATGCGGCCGGGCGACACCTATACGGTGGACTTCCATCTGAAACTTCCGGAGCTGTCCGCGGCCCGCTTCACCCTCACTCCGGCCATTGCCGACGGCACCCTGCTCGAATTTCAACTGTGCGACATGGTGGAAGACGCCGTCGAAGTCCGCACCGCCCGAAGCGAAGTGCCGGTCTACGGCCACATGCAGCTGCCCTGTCTGGCGATTCACATGGCCGGCGCGCCCCGTTAATCAATCACTTGCTGGCTTTGAGGATGGCCCGCTCATATACGAAGCCCGAGGGCCGCAGGCTGCCGCTGTGGCTGCCCACGCGAACCACGTCGCGGAACCCGAGCTTCTTTAGCAACTGTGCCAGACATGACTCATTGGGCCACCACCAGGAAATCTCATCCGCCCGCGGATCGTCTCCGCCCACGTAGTGCATCACCGGCCGGCTCCCCTGATCGTCCGGCATCACCTGCGATAACACCAGCGAGCCGCGGCACAGTGGCGCGACCGCAGCCAGCGCCATGAGCGGATTCAAGATGTGCAATAGAATGTCGCCCATGAAGATCAGGTCGAATTCGGTCCCCAGCCGCGCCGGCGAAAGATCGTACACGGTGGAGTAACAGCGCTCGATCTTCGAGTCGAGCAGCTTGCGGCAAAATTCGAAGGGCCCCTCCAGCAGATAAAAATACAATTGCTCGGCGCTGTATTTTTTTACGAAACCACTCAAACCGTTCACTGACGATGGGACGATCATCTGTTCGATTTTTTCGAGGGTTTGCTCGATCTTTTGCCCGGGAAACCGATCCAGTGCCTTGAGCGACGGCAACTCGACGGAAACCACTCGCGCCCCGCGCCGCTCGAATTCGAACGCGAAAAATCCGGTGGCCGAACCGATATCCAGAACGTTCATGCCGGTCATGTCGGCCGGAAATTGAAAACAGGACAAACTCCCTCGGAAATCATACAAGCCGGGCGTGACCAGGCCGTTGGGCAGCGCTAGCGTGTGATACCAGTAATAATTGCGAACGTCTCCCCAGCCCAGTGCGAGTACGCGCTGATTGAAGCTCTCCACGTCGCGCAGAAATTGCTCACCGGCATCGAGCGAGGCCGTTGGTTGCTCTGGTCCAGGCATAAGACTCATCGTAGCGGAGTCCGAGTGCCTGGCAAGCCGGGCCCGGCTAGCGCGCGCTGTCACGGTTGAGGTTCTTTAAGGAGTAGTGAGCAACTGGCGAACGGCCTTTTCGATCTCCGGACCCATGGGGCCCGCCGCCACGATGCGGTGGGACGCATCCAGAACGAAAGTCTTACCGGCCCGCGGATCGACATTGTAATGCGCCGCTATGCCGGAGCTGTCCGCCATTTGCGGCCAAGCGGGGGTCACATCGTCGAGCGCCGCGCTAATGTGATTCGCGTTGGGGTCCATGCTCACCCCCACCGCAGCCAGCCCGCTGTGATGGAACTGGTTGTAGAGCGGCATCACGGACATGAGTTGGCTCTGCGATGGCCGGCTGTTAGGCGACCAGAACGTTACCAGCGTGACTCGCCCTTTCAAGGCCGCGAGGCTGACCGGCTTGCCCTTCGCATCGCGTCCCGCGAACTCTTCAAACTGGGTCGATACCAAAGGATCCTTGGGCTTGCCGGATTCCTTTTCGTCGGTTTTTTGATTGGCCGCGGCTTGTGCCAGCGACAAACGCGCCTGGGCCTCGGAGGCGGCTTGCGAGGCTTTGGCCCGCTCGCGTTGAAACGCTCCGATGGCGGGAAGCGCATCGCCGAGTACGTATCCGGTAAGGGTCTGGCCCGCCTTGGTCACCGTGACCTTATAGCAGGTGTCCGACTCGCCGGCCAGAGCCATGTGAACTTGTACAGGATCGCCGGGTGCAACCGTGGCGATCTGGCTATCCTCGAGCGAACAGCCGGAGCGCAGCGGCTGGCCTGCCGCGGGGGCTTGCAGAAACGCGAACAGAAACAATATATGCATGGATGTCAATGGCTCAAGCGCAGCACTTCACTGGCAAGTTGCGCGAACAGGCCGGTCAGCGCATTGCGGTCCGCCGTTACTAGATACTTTCCGGTTTGCTGGGTGGTTTGGTAGGCCGGGTTGGCGTAAAGCACGGGGTCGGTCGTGGTGGTATACGTCGCGTCGTATGGCAAAGCGAGAATATTCGGCGCGTTCGCCACGATCGCTAAGAATTCACGGTCCACCGAGTCGGTCGCGTTGCCGGTGAGATAGATGGTATGAATGACCGGATTATAAGTCGTGTCAGAGCGAATCCGGTAAGCCTCCGACATGCTGCCGTTCATGCCGGCCGCCACGATCGTGTTGGGTTGGTCCGGCCGCAGGTAGCCCGAATAGGGGCCGCTGGTGAAAGTATTGGAGGCCAGGCCCACAGTGTTATGGCTGGACCACTGGTCGCCAATGTTTCTGCAATTGGGCGTTATCGTACCGACCGGGCTGCACTCATTGTTTATTTGGAAGAGCCAGCCGGTGCGGTTATCGTATCCGCCGTTGACCGTTCCGTAGGTCGATGTGCCGGTAGCCGCGACCCCATTGATCAGACTATTGCCGTAATAGTCAGTATTAGGAATGTAGGCAATAAACTGGCGAATATTGACGCTGGGCAGACCGCTGCTATTGGTGCAAGAGGCTGGGATCGTGGCCGAAAGCGTATCCGTCGGATTGGCCAATCCATAGGTATCGGCGCCATATGAATTTTGATCTCCCCACTGCGCCAGCGTTCCAAAGAGCGTGTCGGTGGAAACAGTACAGACCTTCGGCATCTGATAACAAGCGGCGTTAGTGGCGACCCCGTTCGCGTCCGTCGATCCCACTCCGTCACTGCAACTATCCGGAATGCTGTCGTAGTCGGAGTGGCCAGATTGTGACGGAGGCGCAGGAGAACTCATTGCGGGTCCCCAGCGGGTATCTGCCGTGGCTGGCGCCCGCGCGGGGAAGTTGGCCGTGATCCCATTGGGCGATCCGTCGGTGAACAGCACGATGGTATTCAGCGCCAGCGGCATACCCTTATTCTTGATTTGTTGATAAGCAATATCGAGCGCCGAGATGGTGTTGGTGTTACTGTTGCACGAGATGGCGGCGATGTCGTTGCTCACCTGCGTGAAGTTATTGCTGGGCGTGTCCAGCAGATGGGCGGTGATATCGAAGGTTACCAAACCGACGTTATCATACGGGCTGAACATCGTCATAAAATTCTCAGCCGCGCTTTTCATGACCTCGCACGGGCTGCCCGCGCCGGAACCCATCGAACTCGATTGATCCAGAACCAGCATCAAGACCAGGCCGCGACGGCTGGCAGTGCCGGTAGCCCCCACATTGACGCTGTTGACCCCGAAAATCCGCATGAAATACGTGGGAGCCGAGACGCTTGCGACGACCTTGAAGTCGAGTACGCCGTCCGGATTACCGTTGCCGTCGCTCTCCTCACTGAAGGTGGGCGTTACCATGGGCGCGCTGAGTGTATTGAAATAACCGGTGGGGAAGTTCGCGGCGATGAAATTATCGGCGGTGGTTGTGAAGTTTGTTTGCGCGGTGGCCGTGCTGTTGGCAAAGTTGACGGATCGCCCGCCGGCCAGCGCCGCGGCGTCCACGGCCGCGCTCAGACGAGCCTTGATCATGTAGATGGTCCCGACGTCCACGGCCAGCCCGATGCAACCGATCGAGCCAACCACCATCAAGGCGTAGAAATAGAGAGCCACACCGCGCTGGCTCTGCTGTCTTCTCTGTGTTGCCATAATCTGCCTTCCTCTACAACCGCGTTGCCTGCCGAAAACCTTGCTACGACACTTGGCGCGCGTAAATCACCGGGTTGCTCATGATCCGAAAGAAATTGAAAGCGCTGACGTCGGCGTACATCTCCGAGATCAGGGCATATTGGCTCGAAGTCATCGTGAATGGGCTCCCGCCTGTGCCGATCGTCGTGGTAAAGCTTGCGACTCGGTCGCCCGTGTTCGAAGCAATGTCGTCGGCGCTGACCACACCGTTCGTTATGGTTGCACTGTTGGGCGGGTTGCCTAAAACGCTAGTCCAACGGGTTGTATTCCCGATGACCACTCGGTAGGCGAATACATAACTTCCATAGTTGGGGCAGTTGGACGCGTTCCATGGTGGCGCGCCAGTCGGCGCAGGCGTAATCCCAAGCGAACATTCGGTGTTACCGACCATGACAACCTTGGAGAGAATGACCACGCTGAGGCCCGTGGTACTCGGGTCGTAGGAGGTATCGGAGGCCATGCCGAGGCCGTTGGCCGCCCGGACGACGATGCGCTGATTTTGGGTTTGCGATAGATCCAAGCCCGAATTGGGATTCTCAATGGCGGTCACCATCAACACCACCGCATCGCGAGCCACGTTACTGACCTGGATCCCTTTGTTGACAGCCATCCCAACCGTGAACATTCCGGCGAACATCGGCACCAGAACGATCATCACCAGGCCGAACTCCAGCAGCGTGTTGCCGCGCTCTTTTCGATCTCTCCTGTAAGAATGCTCACGTCTCGATTGCATGTGTAACCACCTGAAGCTATGGATTGGGCGGCGTCGAAGTTCCGACACCTAAACCATTCAAAACGTCTACCGAGTCGGCCCCTAGAGTAACGCCCGTGCCTCCCGAATATCCGGGCAAAGGCGCTATCCAGTTCCACGGATAGCCCGCAATAGAAACCTCGACAACGTTGCCGGGCTGATTGACATAGTTCACAACCACGCCGCTCGAAAGCGTTATGGCCAGGCTCCCGTTGGTGCACGCCGAATTCTGGGACGAGCCGCAGATGCTGTTGGGCAGGGTACAGGAACCGGCGTTACATGTCATCACCGGCGTGCTCAAATTGGCGGCCGTATAGTAATTGACCGTAATGTAGTTGGAGTTGTTCCCCGAAAGGAACCCCATAGCATTGTACTGAGCAGCCTGAGTGATGCAAGTCGCCTGGGAAGAGGCGCACGAGGTGCCGTTGTAGCTAGGGCTGTACGTTACGGCGAAACGGGTGCCTTCGCGCGCGGCCGTGGTCAAGTTGGATTGGACGTAAATGGCAAACGCGACGTCGATCATACCCAGAAACATCGCCAACATCGGAAGAAAACAGAGCGATAGCTCCAAGAACGTGTTTCCGCGCTGCCCGCGCCTCCTGGCCGAGATGGCCTTGGACGCTTCGACGCGGCGCTCGACGCTTGGTTGGCAGTTTGTTCCCGGTGATTGCATGTCGCTCCCGAAAAATCAGGACGGTGCTTCAAACAGGAAGAACGCGCCCTAATAATACTTTGATGACTCCGGAGCGGCGGTTAAACTAGGCGAACCCACTATTTGCCTCGGGAAACACGTGTAGTACCCTAGGCATACTCTAGGACGGACGGACAACCCCAACTCCCTCAAATCACTTAGCTTGTGTCGCGAGTTGGAGCATCGCCGAGCGCATTCCTGCTATCCCTGGTCATAAGCCAGCAGCAGCTCCTCTGCATTGATGAGCGGGCGGAAAAGCACCGGCCGGGACCGGTCGGGGTAGGCGATTGCTCCGACGAAGCCCGCCGCAGGAGCGAAATCTTCGAGTGTCCAAGCTTTGGCGGCTTCAGTGTTTCCTCCTAGGCAGAGGATTTCGGCTGCCGCACCGGGCTGAAGCGTGACTTGGAAGCTATCGAGCGGGACCGATAATCCCTCGCCGACGGCCTTGATGTATGCTTCCTTACGCGTCCAGCAATTGAAAAACCCTTGCGGACGGTCCGGCTCGGGGAGCGACAGCAACGCGCTGGTTTCCCCCGGAGCGAAGAAACGCGCGGCGATGCGGTCCATTTCAGGGATGGGGCGAAGCGCTTCGACGTCAATGCCGAGCTCGCAGCCCTCGGTAAATGCGTAGGCGGCCAGATTGCCGGAGTTGGAAGAGTTGAAGCGCAGCAGACCGCTCCAATCGGCCAAGGCTGGTTTGCCTTTCGGTCCGTAGCGAAACCGGATTTCGGCCGGGGATATCTCGAGCATCGCGCCCAGCAGCGCCCGCAGAACGGCACGGCCGAGAACGAACGCCTGGCGGTGTTGATCGAAATGGAATCGTGCGGCCCGGGCCTGTTCGTCGTCGGAAAGCCACGCAAGGCATCGGGAGGCGCAGGCTTCGGAAGCCGTCAGGCGCACGGTCCAAACGTGTATTTGCCGGTCGCTGAAGACAAATTGGGAGTCCAGCCCGGAAGGCCGCATACCGATCACGTCAGGGGCTCGATTTGGCGTGAGCGGCGGAGCCCGACTCTGCCTGCCCCGGAGGGGGTGTGCGGCGAGCGGCTGCGGGGGAGCTGACGGGCCGGGCGATTAAGCGCGACCAAACGGTCTGAGGATCCGGGTCGAAGATCACGTGTGGATCACCGGCGCGGACGAGCCAAAGTCCGGACGCCACTTCGCTGCGGAGCTGCTGCGCGGTCCAGCCAACGTAGCCAGCATAAACGCGGAAGTTATCGGGCGGAGTGGAGGCCGAGAGCAATTTGAGAATAAGAGACTTGTCGGCAATGAGCGATATCCCAGGCAGGATTTCATGGCCCTCGGCCGGTACAAAGTCGGATTGATGCAATGCCCGGATGCCGATCGTGACTGGCCCGCCCGCCCATAAAGAGACCGGGCCGCCTTTGGTGTTCGTGAGCTCGGAGAAAACTTCGGAAGCCGGGACGTCGGCGCGCCGATTGACGATCAGCCCGACCGCCGCGTCGCGGTCGTATTGGACCAGAACAACGACCGTCTGTTTGAGATCGGCATCGCGCGATTTTTGCGTGGCGATGAGCAGCTTGCCGGCCGCCAGCTGGCAAAAGGCGCAGGTTGGCCAGAGTAAAGCGAATGCAAGGAGGAATCGGGGCGGTCGCATCTTTGTTATATTACTTCCCCGGCGACGCTACGAAGCGGTAGCCCACTCCGCGAACGGTCAATAAATGCCGCGGCTGAGCCGGATCCTCTTCGATATAGCGGCGCAGCCGCACGATGAAATTGTCGATGGCGCGCGTATCGGTGTCTTCGTGGAGACCCCAAACATCGGATAGCATCGCCTTTCTGGAAACGCGTTTGCCTTCGTGCTGGATCAGGTATCGAAAGACATTCACCTCCATCAGGGTCAGCGGAAAAACCTGATTTCGAACGCGCAGCTCCAGGCGATCGAAATCGACCGATTTGTCTTCAAAAGCGAAGCTATCTTCGGTGGGGAGCGCAACCGGTTTTTGGGAAGCCGCCGGGCTTGGGACCGCGCTCGGAACAGCGGAAGTGGAGGCGTGGAACCACTCTCTGCGGCGCAACAGGCCGCGGATGCGAGCGATCAGGATGGTAAGCTCGAAGGGCTTCGTAAGATAATCATCGGCCCCCGCTGCGAAACCCTTCAGCACATCGTCGGGATGGCCGCGGGCGGTCAGGATGAGGGTGGGAACGAATTGGCCGGCCTGCCGCATTTCAGAGACAACCGTGAATCCGTCCTTGCCGGGGAGCATCACGTCCAATACCACCACGTCAAAGGGCTGGGACTCGGTTCGGAACAACTCTAACGCGCCTTCCCCGCTGTCCACCAAACGCACCCGATAGCCCTCGGCCTCCAGGTTGAAGCGCAAGCCGTCGGCCAGATGCTGCTCATCCTCTACGACTAGGATTCGACTCATTTCACGATGGGGAGCTGCAGAACAAAGGTGCTGCCGTGGCCGGGACCTTCACTCTCGGCCCAAGCGCGGCCGCCATGCCGCTTGGCGACGGAGCGAACGATATAGAGACCCAGCCCGGTGCCCTTCACGCGCGTGGCGAGCGGTCCAGGTACGCGATAGAACCGTTTGAAAATCTGTTTGAGCTCCATTTTCGAGATGCCGACGCCCTCGTCCTGGACCCGCAGCGAGACGAATTTGTCGTCGATGGGTTCAGTCCCCACCAGGATTTTGACCGCTTTCCCAGAATACTTGACGGCGTTGTCGACCAGGTTGGAAACCGCCGCGCGCACTTCGTCGGGATCGCCCAGGATAGTGACCGATGGACCGGCATGAAATTCGATGGATTCCGCCGAGACGCGATGCAGGACGCGGGCGCGTTGAATGCACTCCGCGACGACGCTGTTGAGGTCGATGCGGACCAGGTTCAGCTTGCGATGGCTGGTGGACCCGATCCGTCCGGTTCTCAAAACCTGCTCGATGGTAGCCAGCAGCCGGTCGCTATCCTCGACCATGGTTCGGTAAAACTCCTGGCGTCTGGGCTCCTCGATGGGCCGGGTTTGCAGGGTCTCCAGATACAGGCGAATGGAGGCGAGGGGCGTCTTCAATTCGTGTGTAACCGCATTGATGAACGCATCGTGCTGCTCGTTGCGGCGGATCTCGCGAACCAGGAACGTGGTGTTGAGCACCACGCCGCTGATGATCATGAGCGCCAACACCGAACCGAGGAAAAGCAGGATACCGGTGCGCCAGTTGAGCAGCACCCAACCGATGTAGAGCAGCAGGATGACTGAGATGAGGCCGATGCCGAGGGCGATAAAAAACGCGATGGAGCGGCGGCGGCCGGCGACAACCATATTTTCAGATTACGCTGAGTTGGCCCGTTTGTGGAGGAATCCCCAAGGAACGGGTAGTGCGCCAAATCCAAGTTGACGCCCTCCTCCCGATGGCGAACCGAATCACCGACCAAGACGAACTATAAATCCTTGCATTGCAAAGCATTGTAAAAAAAGGTGTAATTTATGAACAAATGTGAAGAGTCAAATAGGCGCAGAGGACCGCTCTCTATGCTACGATACGACCCGTACATCGGAGTCATAACACCGCGATGGAGGGCACGCATGGAACGTTTCACTTTTCAACCAATAATACACGGCGCGGGCGGCTTTGCCAAAATTATAAAAGATAAAGATAACGAACTTGATCGCGATATAGCTGTTAAAGTTTTAGATCAACTTGCCACAGAGTTTGGCGACGAAGATCGGGAGCGATTTCGCCGTGAGGCACGGATACTTGCGAAATTGTCACATTCTAACATTCCGGCGATCTACGACATCCAGTTCTCCGAAAAAACATTCCTAATAATATTCCAGTTCATCGAGGGTAAAACGCTGCGGGAAATTCTGAACGAACAGGGACCCGTCCCTATTGTGCTAGCGTCGGTGGTTTCATCAGATTGCCTCAGCCCTAGAACATGCGCATAAGCTTGGAATCGTCCATCGTGATGTTAAACCAGAAAACATAATCGTGACACCAGACGGAGAATCGGCGTACCTTGTTGACTTTGGTATCGCCATCAGCGCCGAGGACGCAAGAAAGTTAACAAAGTCTGGATACGTTATAGGCACACCAGGCTATATGTCACCGGAGCAACACCGTGGCGACCCCCTGGACCATAAGACTGATTTGTATTCGCTTGGCGTGACATTGTACGAAGTGCTATCTGGCAAGCCCCTTCGCCCTGCTCTATATGAGCCGCTATCAGCGGCCAACGAAACCATTCCGCCACAAGTAGACGATTTGATCGTTGGTTGTTTGGAAGACCAGAAGCTAAGAATCGACTCAGCCAAAACGTTCAGTAGCCAACTGGAAGGCGCACTCAAACTGCCATCGAGGACGTCTTCATGAAATAGCCATAAGCTTGGAGGTCTTGACGGCGACCGATGTGACCAACCTTCCGCCGGGGCAAAAAAGCTTGCTTGTTACGAAAATTGCAGACATCCTAGCATCCAGTGACGAATCACTGCAATATCCAGCCGCTAGTTTGTTGGAAATGATGCTAACAAGAGGTATTCAGCTTTCTAAAGACGCATATCGGGACATCGCTTCTCCTGCGTTAAGTTGGGGATTTGAACGCACATATACAGATGGGCGGATTGGGCGGTCTAAACTACGCGAAGCTTTAGAGGAGGCCGCATTCATTGCCCGTGGAGAGGTGACCTGCCTCGATTGTTTCAACCAGTCATAACTGAGGATTTCAAGATCGCCGCGAACTCATTTGGCGTCCGATAACCCAGACTGCTGTGGGGCCGTTCGCCATTGTACTCATCTCGCCAGG
>Ga0182024_10014282_pt1 | contig 15370 bp, 15 predicted proteins | sample P32metaG_FD_120480 | JGI IMG/M metagenome (GOLD analysis project Ga0182024, IMG submission 120480) | Permafrost microbial communities from Stordalen Mire, Sweden - P3-2 metaG (Illumina Assembly) | ecosystem: Environmental > Terrestrial > Soil > Wetlands > Permafrost | place: Sweden: Stordalen... | reverse complement strand
GTCGTGCGCGATATCTCGTCGCTCGGAGCTCGGCTCGCTTTTGTAAGCATAGCATTTATTCCGGATAATCTTTCCCTGACTTTCGACGCCGCGCGCACGCTGCGGGCATGTCGCGTCGCCTGGCGTTCGGGCACGGAAATCGGAGTGGAATTTCGAGACACTTCTTTTCGTTCTGCAGCCTAGCCGATCCGACGTAAGGCAAAATCGACCTTCCTAAGGGGCCTATTCGAGCTTCAACCCGAGCTTCTTGATCAGCGCCGCCCATTTGCCTTCCTCGCGCTGGATATTGGCGGCGTAGTCCTCGGGCGTGCCGGGCGTCGGCTCGCTGCCTTGGGAGATCAGCTGCTGCTTCATATCGTCGGATTTCAGGATGATCTGCAATTCCTTGTTGAGCCGCTCGACGATCGGCCGCGGCGTTCCGGCCGGCGCGGCGAGACCGTAATACTGCACCACCTCGAAGCCCGGCAGACCGGACTCGGCGGAGGTCGGCACGTCAGGAAGCGCCGGCGAGCGGGCAGACGAGGTTACCGCGAGCGCGCGCAACTGTCCGGCCTGGATATTGCTCACCGATGCCGGAATTGTATTGAAACCCAGCGGCACATGGCCGCCGAGCAGATCGGTGGTGAGCGGCCCGGTGCCCTTATAGGTGACGACGGTGATATCGACGCCGGCCAGCATATTGAACAACAGCGCGGCAAAGTAGTTGAGCGTCGGCGCCGGCGGCGTGCCGGCGGAATACTTTCCGGGATCTTTCTTCGCCAGCGCGATCACGTCCGAGAGCGACTTCGCCGGGAACGCCGGATTGGCATCGACGATGATCGGCGTCGAGGCGACGACGCCGATGGGCGCGAAGTCCTTGTCCATGTCGTAGCCGGTATTGGCGCCGAGGCTGATGCCGGTCAGCAGCATCACGATGGTGTAGCCGTCTGGCGCGGACTTGGCGGCATCGCGCGTGCCGATCATGCCGCCCGCGCCGCCGCGATTCTCGATTACGACCTGCTGGCCGAGTGCGGCCGAAAGCCTTTGCCCGACGATACGCCCCATCGCATCGACGCCGCCGCCGGCCGGATAAGGCACGATCATCGTGATCGGCCGGGACGGATAGTCTTCAGCCGCTGCCGGATCGGCCGGCGCGAACACGAGACCCGCGATCAGCGCACTCGCCGCGACACCCGCAAAAACCGCTCGCAACATGATGTTTTCCCTCAACGGCGTCACTATAGCTCCGCCCACAGGCCATGGGCTACATTACCGGGTGACGCAGGGAGCGCCCGTATGAGGTTCGGATTATTCGGCAGCGCCACGGCCCGTCACGGCGGGCCGGATGTTGATTCCGGCCAAGGCTACAAGCAATTCGTCGAATATAATATCGAGGCCGAGGCGCTCGGCTATCACGCGACGTTTCTGGTCGAGCATCATTTCACCGGCTTCGGCCAGGTTTCCGCGAGCCTGTCGCTGCTCACCTGGGTGGCGGCGAAGACCAAGACGCTGCGGCTCGGCACCGCGGTGCTGGTGCTGCCCTGGCACAATCCGGTCTTGCTCGCCGAGCAGGCGGCAACGATCGATCTTCTATCCGGCGGCCGGCTCGACTTCGGCGTCGGCAAGGGCTATCGCCACAACGAGTTCGCCGGCTTCTGCGTGCCGATCGAGGAGGCCGATGCGCGCTTCAACGAGTCGCTCGACGTGATCGTGAAATCCTGGACGTCGAAGCAGCGCTTTTCCCATCACGGCAAGTACTGGGATTTCGAGGACATCATCGTCGAGCCGCCGACGGCGCAGAAGCCGCATCCGCCGATGTGGATGGGCGCTGGCAACCCGGATTCGATCCGTCAAGTCGCTGCGCGCGGCTACAATCTGTTGCTCGACCAGTTCGCCTCGTTCGAAACGGTCGCCGAGCGCATCGCAATCTTCAAGACCGAGGTGGAAAAGCGCGGCCGCACCTTCGATCCGCTCGATGTCGGCGTCGCGCGCGCCTATTATGTGGCGAAGGACGCGGCCGACAAGGAAGCCGCGCTGGAACGCCGCATGGAAGCGCAGCGCCGCCTGGCGACGGTTTCGAACCCGCCGGACGGTACCAAGAGCAAATCGAGTATCATGGCGTTCTCCGATACCCGCGAGGCTAGCGAAGAGAGCGCGCTCTACGGCACGCCGGACGAGATCGCCAGGAAACTCGAAAAGCTGCGCGGCCTCGGTGTCGAATATGTTCTGCTCAATGGCGGCGGTCTGGTGCTCGACAAGGCGAACGACAACCTCAGCCGCTTCGCGCGTGAGGTGATGCCGGCCGTCGCCGACACATCGCCGATGCGTATCGTCGGATAGGATTGGCTTCGCTGTAGCGGCCGGGATGATCAACAAAATCGTACAAAGCATGGCCGAGGCGATGGCCGGAATCCGCGACGGCTCGGTCGTGTTGATCGGCGGCTTTGGCAGCATCGGCCAGCCCAATGCGCTGATCGAGGGCCTGATCGAGCAGGGCGCCAAGGATCTCACCGTGGTCGCCAACAATTCCGGCGTCGGCCATGTCGGCCTAGCCAAGCTTCTGGAGACCGGCCATGTGCGCAAGATCGTGTGCTCGTTCCCGCGTACCGCCGATCCGGTGGTGTTCGAGGCGCTGTGGCGCGCCGGCCGCATCGAGCTTGAAGTCGTGCCGCAGGGAACGATGGCGGAACGCATGCGCGCGGCGGGCGCCGGCATCCCGGCATTCTTCACCGCGACCGCGGTGGGCACCAAGCTCGGCGAAGGCAAAGAGCATCGCGAAATTGCCGGCCGCCAATATTTGCTCGAAGAGGCGCTTCCCGGCGACGTTGCGCTGGTCGAGGCGTGGGAGGCCGACCGCTGGGGCAACCTCATCTACCGGTCGTCAGCCCGCAATTTCAATCCGGTGATGGCGGCCGCGGCGAAGTTGACGATCGTGCAATCGCAGCACATCGTCGAGCTTGGCGGGCTCGATCCGGAGAAAATCGCCACGCCCGGCATCTACGTCAATCGCGTGCTGCACGTGCCCTACGGCGATCCGACGGTGACGTGAGGAGGAAACGGTGAATCTTCCGGCGGCCTGCAAACCGTTGACGCGCCTGGAAATGGCCGCACGCCTGGCGCGCGACATTCCCGAGGGCTGGTATGTCAATCTCGGCATCGGCGCGCCGTTGCAGGTTGCCGACTATGTGCCGGTCGAGCGCGAAGTCATTTTCCAATCCGAGAACGGCCTCCTCGGCATGGGGCCGGCGCCGGCGCCGGACAAGATCGACCGCTGGCTGATCAATGCCGGCAAGCAATATGTCACGCTGCGCACCGGCGGATCATATATGCATCACGCCGACAGTTTCGCGCTCATTCGCGGCGGCCATCTCGATCTGTGCGTACTCGGCGCGTTTCAGGTCGCCGAGAACGGCGACATCGCCAATTGGACGACGTCGGAAAACGACGCGGCGCCCGCCGTCGGCGGCGCCATGGATCTCGCCGCCGGCGCCCGGCAGCTCTGGGTCCTGATGGAGCACACGACCAAATCCGGCGACAGCCGGCTGGTGCGCCGCTGCACCTATCCGCTGACCGCGCTCAGCACGGTCAAGCGCGTCTATACCAATCTCGCCGTCCTCGACGTCGCCGCCGACGGCTTTACGGTCCGCGAAATGGTCAAGGGACTTACGCTCGACGCGCTGCAAAGCGTGACCGACGCGCCATTGCGGATGTGATGCATGATGCGCGTGCTGACATCTCTTACGTTTCTTTATGAGCCGCGCGAGGACCGCATCCTCGCCGCCATCAATGCCGGCCGTCCCGATGCCTGGTCGTGCTGGCTGACGCGTCGCGTCGCGCTCGCGTTGCTCGAACGCGCGCCGGACTATCTCACGAGCACGTCGGACATGGCGAAGCGCGCGCCGGCGGATCTTCGCGGTGAATTCATCGCGTTCGAGCGCGAGGCTGCGATCGCGAAAACCGCTCGCGCTATGTCGACCACGCCGCCCGATATCCTCAAATCCAGCGTGACCGGAGCGGAGCTCGCGGACCGGCTGTCGATTTCACCTCAAGGCGAGGGTTTCCGGCTGGAACTGCGCGGACAAATCGACGGGGCGGCAGGCGTTCTCACGCGGGCGGAGTTCCAGCGCATTTTGCAGATGCTACACGGCCTGGTTGTCAAAGCCGGTTGGCCGGGCGCGCCGGTGAAGGCTCAAGCGGTCCCGCCGGCCGCCGCGGCCGATCCAAAACCGTTTCGCAACTGACCGATTGTGCCGTTCGGAATCCCATGCCAGCATGCCCTCGATTTTCGGGGACGCGAGGAAACAGGGAAGGGTGCCGCATGGCTAAGTATACTTGGGACCACATTCATCTCCGCACGGCCAATCCCGAGGCGATGGCGCAGTGGTTCGAAACAATGCTCGGCGCCGAGGTGCTGCGCACTACGCAGGAAGGCAAGCCGCGCATCGATCTGAAGGTCGGCGGCGCCAATATCTTCATCGCTCCGGTGGCCGCCGGAGACGGCGTCAACGGTGCCCCGACGACGCCCTACCGCGGTCTCGATCATTTTGGGCTGTCGGTGAGCGGCATCGACGCGATCGCGTCCGATCTCAAGGCCAAGGGCGTCGAGTTCACCAAGGAGCCGACGACGGTGCGGCCCGGCGTGCGCATCTGCTTTATCCGCGCACCGGAAGGCGTATCGATCGAGCTGCTTGATCGCAGCGCCAAGTAGCGCCGCGCGCCGCTAGTGTTTGAAATGCAGCGAACAGGTTGATTGCCCGCTGGCGTTGACGGCGCGATCTGCCTGCCGGCGAATCAAATAACCGGCGAGCCGGCGTTGTCCGTCTTCGGACGCGATCACCTCTTCCTTGCTCGGCGGTTGATCAGGGAATTCGAGTCCCGCTCCCATGTAGGCAAGCTGGAGGTCGACATCGAACTCATCATAGCTGGCGCGTAGCTTTATCGGCCCTCTCGGCGAACAGTGTTCCACGACCGCCTCAACAGCCTGGTGCGCCGCGAAAGTCACCCTTGTTATGATATCTCGCCGTGCGCCCCACATACCCGCGCTTTGTTCGATGAAACGCGCAACAGCCGGCAGGTCAACCGCCGCTGGATCGATCGTCATTTCCACGCTGCGCCGTATGCCAACGCGGAATATGCCGTTGAGCGCGAGAGTAACCAGGGTCGCCATCACGAGGGCCGACGTCACGAGCGGCTGCGCCCAAGCGGGGACGCCGGTGAATGTCGTCGGCGCGACGGTTACGAATATAAATGTAAGGAGTCCCATCCCGACGACCAGAGTACGGCGCGCGTCCAAAATGCGCGAGGAAATGATGTTGAAGCCGCCGATGATAATAAAGACCGCGGTAAACAACAGTACCGAAGCCATCACCGCGCGCGGCATGATCGTGAAAAGTCCTATGACATTGGGAAGGAATGCAAGCGCGGCGAGAATTACGGCAATCGCGTAAGCGATGACCCGGCTGGAAACGCCCGTCGCCGCCACTAACCCAACATTGGCGGTGGAGATCGTAAGACCGACGGTACCGAGAATTCCCGCCAGCATATTCGAGATGCCCTCAGCAAGCAGTCCGCGCGTCAGAGATGTCGGTTCCGGCCGCACCCAATCCGCATCGTTCAAGCGTTGATATGTCGTCACGACGGCCGTCGCGCTCATTGCCGCTGCGAGGCCCGATACTGCAAACGGAATGACCATCGACCAATCGAAAGCCCATTGCAGATTTTTGACGTTGGGCACCAGAAACACCGGGCGGCTCATCACTGTCTCGAAGTCGCTTGGGGTGATCTGACCGATCAAAATTCCGGCGGCATATCCGGCGAGCATTCCCATCAGAATGCACAGCAATCGCAACCGCCCCTTGTTCCAGATGTTGAGGCCGATCATGACGCCGAGAGATACCGCCGCAACAATCCCATCGTCGGGCCGCAAAACGCCGTCCGGGCTGTGCTCTAAAATCAAATGTAACGCCGCGAGACCAATGATAATGCCGACGAGACTTACGATGAGTCCGGCCGCTTCCGGGGGAATGAATACCCGCAGCCGCGACCAAAACGTCGACAGCGTCGCTTCGACAGCGCCCGCAAAAATCGTCATGCCCCAAACCAGCGGCAACCCGCCGAGCTTCACGGCCATCATTGAGGGGGCCAGATAAACGCCGGTAAAAATCGACGGCGCAAGGAATCGGCTTCCGACCGGGCCTATGGGCAAGCCTTGCAGCAATACGGCCGCCGCGAGCACCAGCATACCCATCTGCAAAATGTTGAGCACTTCGTCGGCGCCGAGATTCACTTGGCTGCTCACCACCAACGGGTAGATGAGGAACATCGCGATGACCCCGACGTGCTGGACGGCGGTTACAATCGTCAGCGCAATCGGCGGGACCTCGTCCACGCCATAAACCATGGTTGCCGGTTTTTTCATTCCGTCCCGTCGTCAATAAATGCGATTGGCGCCCAAAAATATCGTCTAAACCCGGATTTCCGACATGCCTGCGAACCCGGCGCCGACGATAGCAATTTTCTTCGAGCGGCCGGTAAAACCCTTTGGGGTTGGTTACCGCCATTGCGGAGGGGGCACGCAATTATCACCCTGGGGCGCGTATCGCAGTCGGGCCAATATGGTCGTTGATTTCCAAGGCGTTTTCAGATTGAATTTCCAAGGGCTACGTAAAAACAATAGCTTTCAGCCTGATTGGCTGTAACGACTATCCTCACGGCCACGCATCGGGCACCAATCTCGGTCAGCTTGGCCTGAAGGACGGTGGGGGGAAATCATGCGATTTCTGGCTTTTTTTCTGCTTGCGGCGTTGTCGATCACGCCGTTGTGCGCCGCGCCGTCCGAGTTCGGTTCCAAGGACGAAGCAGTGGCAATGGTTAAACGCGTCGAAGCCATGTTTCAGAAGGACGGCGCTGACGCGACCTTCAAAGCGGTCTCGGATCCCTCAACAAAGGAATTTCACGATCGCGATCTTTACGTCTTCATCTACGATCTGTCGGGGGTCTGCGTGGCGCACGGGGCACGTCCGGCACTGATCGGTAAGAATCTGATCGATATCAAAGATCAAGACGGTAAGTATTTGATCCGCGAGATGGCCGACATTGCGAAAGGGCCGGGTAGCGGTTGGGTCGACTACAAGTGGCCGAATCCGCAGAGCAACAAGATCGAGGACAAGTCGAGCTACGTCGAACGGATGGGTGATTACTTCGTCGGTGTCGGGGTCTACAGGCAATGACGAGCGCTGATCGGGCTGTCACGTCGCCTGAAGGCGGTGGTGTTCGTTCCGTATTTGCCGTTTTCCGAAATCTGTCTGTCCAAATCAAAGCATCGGCCGCATCGGCGGTGCTGCTGATTTGCCTATTGGCTTTGGGGACGAACGCCTATCTGACCTCGACGCGAACGGCAGAAGGACTGCGGTCCCTATCGAACGAACTCATTCCAAAGCAACAGGCCTTCGCCAGCGTGAGCGAGGCCATCATTGCGACGCACATGAAAATCTTTCGTTACGTTTCATGGGACAGCAATGGCGTGAGTGATTCCCTGCTCAAGCCGCTTTATTTGGAAATCAATCGAGATCTCGATACGTTATCTGGCCGCATTTCAACGCTCGCTCAGCGGCCGGATCTTTCCAGCCAAGAGCAGACAACCTTGCGGGAGCTCGTGGCCAAATGGGAGATCTGCAAAAGCCACGCCAAGGACACGATCGACGTCGGACAAACCGACGCCGCCATGGCGACGATGATGCTTGGCCAAACGGACGATACCTTCGAGGCCGTCGACACCGATTTCCAAAATTTGTCGAATGTAATGTCGGGGACCGCGCGGATTCTGAGCAATCAACTCTATTCCGACGCCGAACAAAACGAAAATATCATCATCCTGATAACGCTCGCCGGGTTTCTCATCAGCACCTTCGTTGCCGTGTTGGTCGGTCAGTCGATTGTAAGGCCCATAGAGTCCATCACCGACGGGATGCAGCGCCTTTCCGCCGGCGAGACAGATGTTCAGATTGGCTACCGTGACCGTCGCGATGAGATCGGCCGCATGGTCGCCGCCATCGACGTTTTTCGAAGAAACATCATTGAACGCCATGCGATGGAGCAGACCCTGACGGAAGCGATCGAGGCGATATCGGAAGGGTTCTCGCTTTACGACGCGGACGACCGAATTGTCGCCTGCAATACCCACTACAGCGAGATGTTCTCATACGGCCGCGCCTCGGAGATGATCGGCAAATCGTTCGAATCGATCGTATCGAACGCGGTCAATCACGACTTAATCCCGGATGCCAAAAGCGATCCCCAGCATTGGCTGGCGGAGCGGGTGGAAAGACATCGCGATCCGGGTAGTCCCCATGTCCAGCACCGGTCGGATGGGCGGTGGGTTCGCATCAGCGAGCGCAAGACAGCGAATGGCGGAATTGTAGCGACTTACGCGGACATCACCGAGCTCAAGCAGCGGGAAGCCGAACTTGCCGGCCTCGTCCATCAGCTCGAAGTCGCGCGCGACGCCGCCAATGAAGCAAGCCGGACCAAATCGAGTTTCCTTGCCAACATGTCGCACGAGCTGCGAACGCCGCTCAATGCGATCATCGGCGTTACCGAGATGCTGCGTGAAGACGCGCACGAATTCAATCGACCGGATGAAGTCGAGCCGCTCGACCGCGTCCTGCGCGCCGGCCGGCATCTTCTCGCGCTGATCAATGACATTCTCGATCTGTCGAAGATCGAGGCTGGAAAGATGGAGCTCCATATCGAGGAGTTCGGGATTGCTCCTTTGATCGACGAGGTTGTCATAACCATCGAAACGCTCGCGGATCGGAACGACAACAAACTGGTCGTCGAGTGCGATCCGGGAATCGGCGCGATGCATGCCGACCAGACGCGCGTCCGGCAAGCGCTGCTCAACCTCGTCAGTAACGCCAATAAGTTTACCGAGCGTGGTGCGGTAACGATTGGGGCGCAGCGTCATCGGGATTCCGGGCGCGATTGGATTACGATGACCGTGACCGATACCGGGATTGGCATGACGCCAGAGCAGATGGGAAAGTTGTTCCAGGAATTCTCCCAGGCTGATTCTTCGACGACGCGTAAATATGGCGGAACTGGCCTGGGGCTGGCGATCAGCCAGCGTTTCTGCCAGATGATGGATGGCGACATCACGGTCAAAAGCGAGCATGGCCGAGGTTCGACCTTCACAATACGTCTGCCGGCGATTGTCGGCGACCTGTCGCCGGCGGTCCCCCAGGCTTCGCCGCCGGCAATTCTCAAGACGGCGCCAAGCGATGCTCCCTTGATCCTCATCATCGATGACGACGCAACGGTGCGTGATGTCGTCGGCCGCTACCTGGAGCGGGAAGGCTTCTCGGTCGTAAAGGCAAACGGCGGCCGGGAAGGACTGAGTATGGCGCGGAAATTTCATCCGACCGCGGTGACACTCGACGTCATGATGCCCGATCTTGACGGCTGGACGGTGCTGGCCGCGATCAAAGGCGACCCGGAATTGGCCGACCTGCCGGTAATTCTGATGACGATTGTCGACGAAAAGAACCGCGGCTATGCGCTTGGCGCCACCGACTATCTGGTCAAGCCGGTCGATCGGGAAAAGCTCGTCGGTGTCCTGTACGCGCTGTGTGGTGCTTCCGCCGGACGTCTTCTCGTGGTCGACGATGACGATATCGGACGGCGGCAGGTGCGGACAGCTCTTGAGCAGCGCGGCTGGAAGATAACCGAAGCGGTGAACGGGCGCGAAGCACTGACAAAATTGAACGAAACTCGAGCCGATGCAATCATCCTCGACTTGATGATGCCCGAGATGGACGGTTTCGAATTTCTTGAGGAAATGCGTCGTAAGCCGGAATGGCGCAACATCCCGGTTGTGGTCGTAACCGCGAGGGAACTCACCGACGAGGACCGCGATCGTCTCAATGGCAGCGTCGAGCGCATCATCCAGAAAACCGATCGCGACGAGATGCTGCATGAGGTCCGCAGCGTCCTCGCCAAATGCGTGGAAAAGCAGCGCAGCGTCCAACCCGCAGAGACGTAAATGAAAATCCTGTACGTCGAGGATAACGAAGACAATATCTTCATGCTGAAGAGCCGTCTGGCCCGCGCAGGCTATACGGTCGTGATTGCCACCGATGGTGCGCAAGGCGTTGCGATGGCGGCGGCCGAGCGGCCCGATCTGATCCTAATGGATCTCAGCTTGCCGGTGCTCGACGGCTGGGAGGCGACGCGCCAAATCAAGGCTGCACCCGAGACCGGTCATATTCCGATCATCGCTCTGACCGCGCATGCGATGACCGGCGACCGAGAAAAGGCCTTGTCGTCGGGCTGCGACGACTTCGATACGAAGCCGATCGAGTTGCCCCGACTTTTGGGAAAGATCAAAGCACTGGCGGAGAGGACCAAATCGTGAGCGCCGCCGGTCCGGCGCTGCTCCTGGTCGACGACAACGACGATAATCTCTACACCCTCACGCGCCGCCTGACCCGCGAAGGCTATACAAATCTTACGACGGCGACAAACGGGCGTGAAGCGCTCAACCTGTTGCAATCGAGGCCGTTCGATCTTGTTCTCCTCGATATCATGATGCCGGAGATGAACGGGTTTGAGGTGCTGGAAGCCATGAAGGCCGGCGCCGCGCTGCGCGATATTCCAATCATCATGATTTCGGCGCTCAGCGAAATCGACAGCGTGATCCGGTGCATCGAGCTCGGCGCCGAAGATTATCTGCCGAAGCCGTTCAATCCGACGCTGTTACGGGCCCGCATCGGCGCAACCTTGGAAAAGAAGAGACTTCGTGACGAGGTGCGCGCTTCGCTCGCGCGGCTGGAACAGGAATTGGAAGCGGCGCGGAACCTGCAATTGGGCATGCTGCCTCGGGTCTTCCCGGCGCATACGCCGGAGCGGCCGGTTGCCGTACACGCCTTGATGGAGCCGGCCCGGGAAGTCGGCGGCGATCTCTACGACTGCTTTTATTCGGCCCAGAACACATTTTGCTTCTTAGTCGGCGATGTGTCCGGAAAAGGGGCGCCAGCGGCCATGTTCATGGCGCGCACGCGCAGTCTGGTGCGGATGGCGATCGAGCTTTTGCAGCACACGGGAAGCGTTCAGATTACGCCGGCGCATATCGCCGAGGCCGTCAATCGCGAGCTTTGCCAGAATAATGACGACCGCATGTTCGTGACGATATTCCTCGGGTTGCTCGACACGCAAACCGGGGCGTTGGCCTACTGTAATGCCGGTCATCCCATTCCGCAGATTCTACGTGCTTCCGGCGGACTCCAGCGGATTCCCGGCAAGCCGGAGTTGCCATTGGGCGTGCGGAGCAACGCCACTTATCAGACCGGCGTCGTGACCTTGCAGCCGGACGACGCGATGGTTGTCGTATCGGACGGTGTCGTCGAGGCGATGAATCCGGACGGCGCGTTTTACACGCAAGAGCGGCTCGATGCCGACTTGAGCTTCGCGATCGAGATGCCAGTCGCGGAATTGGTGAAGAAAATAATGCAAAACGTGAATGCCTTCACCGGCGCGGCGCCAAAGGCCGACGACGTGACGGTGCTGGCGTTGCGCTGGAACCCGATGGGAATCGACACATGAATGTCCGGAAAAAGCCTGCCACCATCATCTACGGTCTCGACGAATCGCCGCCGATCGTCGTCACGGTCATGAATGGATTGCAGCACGTCGGCGTCATCGCGATCAATCTGGTCTATCCGCTTCTGGTATTCCGTGTACTGGAAACTCCCGCGGATACCGTTACGAATCTCATTTCCGTTGGCATGCTTGTGCTCGGTGCCGCGACCTTCCTGCAAGCGTCGCGTCTCGGACCCGTCGGCTCCGGCTTCATGTGCCCGGCGACTTTCTCCGCCACTTATCTCGCTCCATCGCTGCTCGCCGCGAGGACCGGCGGCCTTGCACTGGTGTTTGGGATGACAATGTTCGCCGGCGCCTTGGAGGCCGCGCTCGCTCCGCTGTTGAATCGGCTGCGCGCGGTCTTTCCGCCCGAGGTGTCGGGACTCGTCATTTTCATCATCGGCTGGTCCGGTGGAATCGCCGGGCTGCGCTCGGTGCTCGGCCAGAACGTCGCGCCGATTTCGAGTGCGGAATGGATCGTGGGAAGCATCACGCTTGGCACCATGATTGCATTGAACGTGTGGGGTGTCGGTCCAGCGCGGATGTTCTGCGCGCTGATCGGGCTCGTTGTGGGTTACGTGAGCGCCGCTTTTGCCGGCCTAGTCGACGCCCACGTGACTGCCGTCCTCGCCGCGACGCCTTGGCTGGGACTGCCGTCAATCAGCTTGCAGCGATCCTTCGATGTTTCGATCGCGCTGACCTTTGCGATCGCCAGTCTCGCCACGGCGATGAAGGCCGCCGGCACGATCACGGTCTGTCAGAAAATGAACGATGCGGACTGGGTGCGGCCGGACATGAAGACGATCACATCGGGCGTGCTTGCCGACGGCATATCAACGATTCTCGCCGGAGCCGCGGGTGCAGTGGGCACCAATACCGCAACGCCGGCGGTCGGACTCGCTGCCGCGACGGGCGTCGCCAGCCGCAAAGTGGCATTCGCAGTGGGGTCGATCTTCGTACTCATGGGCTTCCTGCCCAAACTACCGGCACTGCTCGGGCAGATGCCTCGACCGGTGATCGTCGCCGCCCTGCTATTCGCGGTTAGTTTTATCATGATCAACGGATTGCAGATCATGACATCGCGGCTTTTGGATGCACGCCGGACGCTGATCATTTCGCTTTCGGTCATTGCGGCAACCGCAATCGAATTATTCCCGGCATTGTCGGCGGCCGCTTCGCCGATGCTGCGCCCCATCGTCGGCAGCTCGCTGGTATTAGGGACGGTGACGGCGCTCGTTCTCAATTTGCTGTTCCGTATCGGCGTCAAGAAGACCGCAAAGCTCGTTATCGATGCGTCGGCCATCGATCCGGATGTGATTCAAAATTTCTTTCAGACCCAGGGCGCCAAATGGGCTGCTCGTCCGGAGGTCGTAAAGCGCGCCGCGTACGGAACCATTCAGCTTGTTGATGCCGTTACGACGGATTATCTGCGCGACGGGCCGATTACCGTCGAAGTGACGTTTGACGAGTTCAACCTCGACGTCCGTATCTTCTATGCCGGGGAGGAAATGCGCTTTCCGGAAGCGCGGCCTTCATTCCAGCAAATTCGCGACAGCGACGACGGCGCTCGCCTGCTGGCGGGGTTCATGCTGCGTCGTAACGCCGATCGCATCCGCTCGGACAGCAACGCGGATCGATCGCGGGTTGTTTTTCATTTCGATCATTGAAGCCGGCCGAACGGCGCTCGCGGTCCTGCATCCGCTTCAGCCCAGCTTAGCCACGGCTTCTTCGCGTGAGGAGTGTACCGTGAAAGCATCAAGCAGGCCGCCCATCTCGAAAAGCTCGCGAACCTGTCCTCGAAGACTGCAGAGCACGAAGCGGGCGGCTTTGCGCTCCGCCTCGTCGGTGGCGACGAGCAGGACGCGAAAAGCGGCGCTGGTGAGATAGAGCACGTTGGCAAAGTCGACCAGGATCGACTTCTCTCCCGACGAGATGAGACCGTTCAAGCGCGCCAAGAAATCGTTGGCATTACTGCTGTCGATCCGGCCCGCGAGCGCAACGACACAGACATTGCCGCTGTGCGATTCCGTAATGGTGAGAGCGCTATTTGTCATTGGTTTCCCCCTGCTGGACCGGCAAGTCCATGTTGTATCGTTTCGTCAGCGTGACCCGGTTGCGGCCATCGACGCGCGCGTATTTGAAACCGTCGACCAGCTGTCCCACCAAATGGATGCCAACGCCGCCGGGGGCCGGGCGGCGGCCGGGCGGTGCAGGCTTGGGGGCTGCTTGAGCCAGCGGATTGAATGGGCAACCGTCGTCGGTGATGGTGATCTCTAAGCCGCCGCCTCGCACTTCGATGGCGACGGAAAATTCATGAGATCCACCTTCCGGCCATGCGTATTTGATGATGTTGCTGAGAATCTCGTCGAGAACGACTTGCAGCTGTATCACGGTCCTGGCCGGTATGCCGGCTTCCAAGCCAACCCGGTCCACAATCTCCGCGACATTCGCCAAGTCCGTCACGTCATTGCGTATTCTAACGTTGACTATCTGCTCGTGCGCGGGCGGCATTGGATCTTCCAAGGATGAAGCAAACTTCAAACCGCGACACGCGCTTGAAGGACAAGGATTATCACTTCTCACGTTGTTTTCTCAAGACAATCCGGCGCGGGCATGCCGAACACGGCTAATTCACCACAACCGGCGTGTTGACGTCGACGCGGTTGTACAAGTCGACGATGTCGTCATTGACCAGGCGGATGCAGCCGAACTCAACCGCGCTGCCGATGGTCTTCGGCGCATTGGTGCCGTTGATGTGCGATGCGCCATCGTCGAGATTCAAAAGGCGCGCGCCCAGCGGATTGCCGGGACCTCCCGGCACGGTGCCGGCGCTGGCGAGCTTGCGTTTGATCATGTCCGGCGTCGCTTGCCATTGTGGCCACTCCGCCTTGCTCGCGACGTGCCGCAACCCGACAAGGTCATCGCATTGATCGCCCAGCCCGATGCCGTAACGCACGGCGACATTGTTGGGCAAAATGAAATAGAGAAAGCGTTGCAGCTTGTCGACGATGATCGTGCCGGTCGGTTCCAGCGTGCGATAGAAGGTGGGCTGACGCCGGAACACATAGGGCAGATCGTGATCGGAAGAGCCGCCGTCGATTCCGGCGGCCAGTTCGCCATCTTTCGTCGTGGCGCGGACTTCCGGCGGCGGCACGGTGGCGGCAGTTTCGCTCTTGATATTCGCCGGACCGGATTTGTGCGCCGTCTCGGCCCAGAACACATAGCCGCCGGCGCCGAGCGCGGCGACGAAGATTGCGAGCGCGATCCAGGCGCCGCCGCTCAAGCGCGACGGCTTCGCGGTCGGCTCGCGCTCAGACTCGATCCGCGCCAAGCCGGCAATGTCGCCCTCGTGCGCATAAGCTTCCGCGTCACCAATGCCGGCGTCGCGTTCGGTCCACACCATCTCCGACTCGATCCGCTCGATCGCCAAATCCATCGCGTCGAGCTCGGCGGCGATCTCGTCTTGCGGCATCGGCGGATGCCGGGAGCGCAGCTGGCTCGCCAGCATTTGCTCGGCGCGGTCATAGACGCCGCGGCGCCATTGCGCATCGCCGGCGCCGGGCGCCGTCACCGCGCGTAGCAGGATCGAATAATAGTCGACCATCGAATCGGCCCGCTTACGTTTTGGCCCGTGCTATAAAATCCACGATCCGCTGCGGTACATTCTCTAGGGTCTGCCGCTCGACCGCAATGTCCCAGTAATCCGCGCGCGGCAGGCATTCCTCGAGATAGCGCGCCGCCGAGGTCGCGTGCGCGT
>Ga0182024_10014281_pt1 | contig 15371 bp, 12 predicted proteins | sample P32metaG_FD_120480 | JGI IMG/M metagenome (GOLD analysis project Ga0182024, IMG submission 120480) | Permafrost microbial communities from Stordalen Mire, Sweden - P3-2 metaG (Illumina Assembly) | ecosystem: Environmental > Terrestrial > Soil > Wetlands > Permafrost | place: Sweden: Stordalen... | reverse complement strand
GAGCTGCCGCCAGTCGCCGTAGCTCGCGTGCATCTCCAGGTACTTACTGTTGTGATCGTACTTGAAATGAAAGCCGGCCCGGTTGGCGCCGATGATGCTGTTGTCGACGAGCTGGTAGGTTGACTTCAGCCAGACGCCGGGCCAGGACCAGGCCACGCTCCAGATATTTTCGGGGATGCCGTACGGCAGGATCATCGTTGCGTAAGTCGGGTCGAAGCGATGAAACTCCAGCGTGGCCAGGTCGTCCCCAATATGGCGCGCCAGACTAAAGTGCTCGTAGTTCCCAAAATGCGACGTGCCCGGTTCGGTCACCAATCCGGCGTCGTACCACGCGCGCCCGAGCTCCGCCAGCGCGTCCCAACCCTTGAGAGGATGAAAGAAGGCGCGGCCACCCGAGACGGTCTGCTCTTGATTTGCCAACTCGCTGGTGAAGAGGCGTCCCTGATTGCCGTCATGGATCTCCTGGTCGACGCCAAAGAAGGTCGTGGTCAAGATGGGGTCGCCGGTCGTCCAGAGATGCGCGACCTGAACGGAAAAACGTCCGAAGTCTCCACGATCCAAGACGACGGAGCCCATCGTCAAACGGACGTTCGTCTCCGGGAGTGCCGGCAGCAGCGCGTCGGTCAACTCGAGCGAGAGGCCGCCTTGCTTCCAGTACCCGTCGGCGCCGAGCAACGGCAAAGATGATGGAGCCGCGGTCCAGTCTTTGATCGACGGGATTCCTGGACCGAGTGTCTCTGCGGTTTGCACGCCCAGACTCGGAACGGCGTCGGTGAGCGGCGGGGGTGCGAAAACGAACCGGTCGCTCTGTATCAGATCGAAATAGCCGCCGCGAACCTTCCAGCTGGAATCCGCCGCGCCAACCGATGCACCGAGTATGCTCGCGCTCGCGACGCTCGCATCGTCTTGACCCGCATGGGTCGGAAAGAGAATCGCATACGGAACGACCTTGGAAAGGTCGTGATCATTCAGATTGGGGATCAGCGGTTCGCCCCAATAGAGTGCGTTGGTTGTGCTGCCGGTCAGGCCGCCGAGGCCGAATGTCGCGCCGAAATCCACGCCCGTTGCGTGGTAGGTGGCCGAGATTTCGTATTGCGCGATGCCCGCGACTCCCGGCGTCACCGGTGCGCCGCTGAACCAATCGTACGGCGACATCGGCGAGATCGGTGAGCCGTTGGCAAACCCCGGCCCCTCCGGCGGCGTAATGCCGCGCCCGCCGGTCGCCTGGTCGATGAAGACGTTGGATCCGTTAGCCTTCAGATCGAAACGCGGAGTCGGCGCCGGCGAAGGCGAAGTGCCGGGCATCGCTGCAATGCGGATCGTCGCAAACAGAATCGCAGCAAGCACGGCAAATCGCCTTTGCTCGACTAATCGACGAGGGAGCGCCAGTAGCTAAAGGTGTAGGCGGGACTGCTACCTTGGTTTGCCCGCAACGTATCGTCGTGGAACGCGGCCTTCCCGCGCGCCGCCCAGTTGCTCGTAAAATCGAGCACAAATGCCAGAACTCTTTTCATGACACATACCTCCTACCATTCTATGGTCTGCCGCGCCGATCGGACGGACGCAGCAGGAATACGCGGCTCATCGCGAGCCGGTGCGATCGACTACTAGGTCCGTCGTCCATGGCCAGACATCACCCCCTTCCGTCGCCAAACAAAAAAACTGTCGTTGCTCCTCGCAGGACGACAGTTTGAGAAATCCGTGCGGCATTGGCCGCGCATTCTCCCTCACTGTCGATCCTTCGACTCCGCTCAGGACTGCGCTTCGCGCAGGCGCAAAGATAATCCTGACTCCTCGTCCTTCGACTCCGCTCAGGATGACACGACTCCGCTCCGGATTGCGCCTGGCGCAGTGGCTAAGGTATTTCATCCTGACCTTGTCGAAGGACGAAGGGTGGTCGAAAGGACGTTGCTGTCTCTCGACCTTTCTTCGTTGTGTGTGCCTACGCTTACGCGACCCGATTCCTCATCGGGGATTAGCTCACTCATGAGCGCCAACTACGCTCACCCCGCTCACCCTGGCCTTCGCCTTCGAGCGCGGCTGCCGTCCGGGCGCGAGTGTTCGCTTTCCCGCCGACAAAATTCAATCTATCACGCCCCGCGGCCATACGCATGGCACACACGTTTTGTCAAGAGCGTCGTTCGCCTAGTGACGGAGTCGCTTACATCCAGCTCGCTAACGAGCAATCCTCAACTAGGATACTCGGGTCAGAGGCTTTGTCAACCCCGAGGTCGCGCGGATCCGAGGCCCGTATACCAATACCCCCCTAGGGTATCATGCGCTATCGACGAAATCTCTCCGCGCATGAGTCATACCATTGCGAAGAAGGAAAAACTGCTCAATCGGGTGCGGCGAATCCGCGGTCAGATCGAATCCGTCGAGCGGGCGCTCGACTCGGAAGAGGGCTGCAGCATCGTTCTTCAGCGCATCGCCGCTGCGCGGGGAGCGATGAACTCACTGATGTCGGACGTCCTCGAGGAACACGTGAGGACGCACGTCTTGACGTCAAAGGCTCGCGCGCACGTGAGCGCAGCCGAGGAGCTCATCGAGGTCGTGAAGACATACTTGCGGTGAGACTCGGCCAGGAGCTGCTGCTCGTCGGGGCGGTCGTTGCCGTCGGCGTGCTGCACACGCTCGTCCCGGATCATTGGGCGCCGATCGCTATGCTGGCGAGAGGCGCGCATTGGACGCCTTGGAAGACGGCGCGGGCGGCGGCGATCGCCGGACTCGGGCACACGCTCTCGACGCTTGCCATCGGCATCGTCGTCTGGTTTGCCGGCGTTGTGCTCGCCGTGCGCTTCGGTCACCTCGTCTCGATCCTTTCGAGTGCGGCGCTGATTGGTTTCGGTCTCTGGATCGCCATTGCTTCGTTGCGTGAGATGCGCGCCGGCCCTGGATCCGCAGACCCAGTTGTGCCGAGAGATCGCCCAAACCGGCGCGTCGCGCTGCTCCTCATTCTCGGCTCCTCGCCGATGCTCGAGGGCATTCCGGCATTCTTTGCCGCTGCGAGATTTGGCGCGGGTTTGCTCGCGATAATGGCTCTGTGCTTTGGGCTGAGCACGATCGCTACGTACGTCGCGCTCTGCGTTGCATCGGGGGCCGCATTGCAAAGCCTCTCGCTCGGACGGCTGGAACGATATGGAGAAGTGCTCAGCGGTGCCGTGATCACGGTAGTCGGCCTCGTTTTTCTGATCTGGCCATTTGGCTAGCCGAGCGGGACGCCGGCCAGCCGGGACGCCTTGCGCACGCCACGAATCACCGGGCGTGCAGCCAATTCGCGAGCTCGATGCGGTAACGATCGGTCAGATTGCCGCCGGAGAGATCATCGAACGCCCCGCCTCGATCGTCAAGGAGCTCGTGGAAAACGCGGTCGACGCGGGCGCGACTCGCATCGCCGTCAACGTCGAACGAGGCGGCATCGATCTCATCGAAGTCGTCGACGACGGAACGGGCATCGCGAGGGAAGACTTAGCGTTGGCAATCCGGCGTCATGCGACGAGCAAACTGAACGCCGCTTCCGAGTTGGAATCGATCGCGACGCTGGGTTTCCGCGGCGAAGGTTTGGCTTCGATTGCCGCCGTGTGCAAACTCGAGATCGTTTCGCGCGAACCCGGCCTGCCGATTGGCTCGCGCGTTAGCGCGCACGCCGAGGACGTGCGCCCGGTGGAGCCGGTGGCGGCGCCGGCCGGCACTCGGGTTCAAGCCCGTTCGCTCTTCGAACGGTTGCCGGTCAGGCGCGAGTATCTTCGTGCACCGAGCGCGGAGTTCAATCGCATCTCGTCATGGCTCTCGAGCTTCGCCCTTGCCTATCCGCAGATCGCCTTCACGCTGCGCCACGACGGGAAAGACGTTTGGGTCATGCCGCGCAGCGATCGAGAGCGCGAGCGCCTAGCCATGGTCTTCGGAGCGCAAGCCGCGAAGGCGCTGCTACCACTCGACGGCGCGCCGGCCCGGATGCTTGACGGCGCGCTGCGCGGCTTCGTCAGCGAGCCGGGGCACGATCGTCCCGATCGAAGAATGCAGTTGCTCTTCGTTAACGGACGGCTCGTGCGCGGTGTGCCGTTAGCGGGAGCCTGGACGAGCGGTTATTCCACGTTTACGATGATGGGGCGTCATCCGTACGGCGTGCTGTTTTTGGACCTGCCGCCGCATCACGTCGATTCCAACGTGCATCCGACGAAGTACGACGTGCGCCTGCGTTATGCGTCGCAAGTCTTCGATGCCGTGCGCGCCAGCATATCCGCAACGCTCAAAGAGCACGCGCGGGGCCGCTACGCCGAACAGACCGGCGGTTTGTCAAGTGCGAACCTGTCCGCGAGCGCGGCCAGCCCGGCCATATCGCTCTTTGGCCCGGAGACGGAAGATAACGGCCGGCCGGACTCCGAGCGCCTTCGCATTCTCGCGCAGCTCCAGCGCACGTTTATCCTCGCGAGCGACGGGGAGACGCTGCTGCTGGTCGATCAACACGCGGCGCACGAGCGTATCGCGTACGAAGCGATCGTTGCTGCCGCCGCGCAGCGGACTCCCAGCGAGCCGCTGCTGGTGCCGCAGGTCGTGGAACTCGATGCGGCGCGCAGCGCGGCACTCGACCGCCTGATCGAAGCATTGCGCGAAGGCGGCCTCGAGATCGAAGCCTTCGGCGAGCGAACCTACCGCATCGTCGCGACGCCCGCAGGCTACGCGTCGCGCAACTTCGATCTGGCCGGCATGCTCGACGATCTCAGCGAGGATTCCAAGCAGCGCGACGTCCGCGAACGCGTTTGGGCATCGCTAGCCTGCCATAGCGTAACCGTTGCCGGCGAACCGCTCGCACCGCAGGAGATGTCCACGCTCGTCGAGCGTCTGCAGAGCTGCGCGAATCCCATGCACTGTCCGCACGGCCGCCCGACGATGGTCCGCTTGAGCCCCGACGAGATTGCGCGCATGTTCAAGCGTGTCTGAGGGCGTCCTGATTCTAGCGGGCGCCACGGCGAGCGGAAAAACGGAGCTTGCGCTCGAGCTCGCGGCCGCCTACGATGCCGAGATCGTCGGCGCGGATTCTCGACAAATCTATCGCGGGATGCCGGTCGGCACCGCCGCGCCAACGCCGGAGCAGATGGCCCGTGCGCCGCATCATCTCGTAGCGTTTGTCGATCCCGCGCAACGCTACTCAGCGGGTCGCTATGCAGGCGATGCGCTTGCGGCGATTCGCGATATTCTCAGGCGGGGAAAACGCGCGATCGTCGCCGGCGGTACCGGCTTCTATATTCGCGCGCTGCTCGGCGGCATCGACCTCGCGCCGCAGTACGACGAATCGCTGCGGGATCGGCTGGCGCGCGAAGCACGCGTTCACCCCGCGGAGTTTCTCCACCAGTGGCTCGAAAAGCGCGACGAAGCGCGAGCGCGTGCGCTTCATCCCGGCGATAGCTATCGAGTGCTCCGCGCGCTGGAGATCGCGCTGGCGCAAAGCTCGGCAACCGCTTCGCCAGAGCGGACCCGTACGCTGCGCGGGGAGGGATTTGCGTCACTGCTTGTCTTTCTCGATCTGCCGCAGGCCGAGATCGACCGGCGCATCACGCTGCGAACGGAGCGAATGCTGGCTGCGGGATTGCTGGACGAGGCCGAACGGATCGGCGAATCGGCCGTCGCCGCCACTGCGGTCGGCTACCCGCAGGCACTCGCGCATTTGCGCGGCTGGAGCACGCTCGCCGAGCTGCGCGCTTCGCTCGAGCGAGCCACGAGACGCTATGCTCGGCGCCAACGCGCGTGGTTTCGCAGCGAGCCCGATACGGTCTGGTGCGCGCCGGAAGCGTTGCATGAGAAGGTACGGGAGAAGCTGGGATGGTCTACGAAGCTCAGAGACTCCTTACCATGAATGTAACAAAAATGCACGGCGCGCGAAACGATTTCGTGATCGTCGATCGGCGGCACGGCGGACGCGTTGACCTCGCGCGCTTCGCGAAATGGGCTTGCGATCGCCGGGCCGGCATTGGCGCCGACGGCGTAATTGCGATCGAAGCGTCGAATGTCGCCGGCGCGCGCATGCGCACGATCAATGCCGACGGAAGCGAAGCCGAGATGTGCGGCAACGGCGTTCGCTGCGCGGCACGCTGGCTCGACGAGGCGGGAGAAGGAGCGAACATCACATTCGAAACCGAGGCGGGACTGATCTCGACCGAGATCGTTTCGCGTGGATCCGAATACGCGATCCGCGTCGCGATGGGCCGGCCGGTTGTTACGCCGCACAATGGCGGGTGGTTCGTTGATCTTGGGAATCCGCACGTGGTGCTCGTGCGCTCGAGCATTGACGGTGTCGATCTTGAAAGCATGGCCGAAAAGCTCCAACGGGACTCGCGGTTTCCAAACGGCACGAACGTGCACGTCGCGGCGCTGCAAGGCCGGCGTTCGATGCGCGTTGCGCATTGGGAGCGCGGGGTTGGCTTGACGATGGCGTGCGGCACGGGCGCCGTTGCCTGCGCTGCCGTGGCGATCGCGAGCGGAACGGCCACTTCGCCGGTTGAGGTTTTCGTGCCGGGGGGACGGCTGGTGGTCGAATGGGACGGCACCGGAAACGCTTATCTCACCGGGCCGGCCGTGCGCGTCTTCGATACGGAAGTCGACTTCGACGATGAACTTGCGCCGTGACGCTTCCGTCGCGCTCGCATCGTGCGGTGCCGGCGGCCGGATCTCGTACGATCCGAGCCTGCTTCCACTCGCCGACGGCGGAATCGTTCGCGAGGCGCTGCTCGACGAGTTGATTCCGGCTCCGCAAGGCACGCTGGAGATGATGCTTCCCAGGCGCAGCCCGTTGACGACGATCGGGCCGATCTCCGGCCGCACGGCGCTCGCGGTAGCTCTGCCGGCCGGCTACACGCGGCTGCTGGTGCCCGCGTATGCGCCGCAGCGCAACGCGCCGGCCTTGCCGCTCTTCGGTTACACATTCGCCTGCGCCCGCAACGACCGGTTGCACGTGGCGGCGATGAAGACCGACGAAAGCGACGATTGGAAACCACGCCGCTTCAAACGGGGTGAGCTCGAACGGCTGATCGAGGGCCGCCTCGCAAACGAGCCTGGCAATGGCGTGCTCGCGCAAGTAGCGCTCTGCTCGCGTGACTATGGCTGTTTTACGGCGCAGAACGTCTTTCTCGAACGAGGCGAAGCCGCGCTGCCGGTTTCGCCGAAATGCAATGCGCGCTGCATCGGCTGCATCTCCGAGCAAGAGGAAGAGTCCGGCGTAGCATCGCCGCAGACGCGCATCGGCGAGGAAGTGGCTGCCGAGGAGCTGGCGGACGTAGCCATCCATCATTTGGAGCGCGTCGAAGACGGTATCGTCTCATTCGGCCAAGGATGCGAAGGCGAGCCGCTGCTGCGCTCGATCGCGATCGCGCGGGCGATCGAACGCATCCGCGCGCAATGCGCGAACGGAACGATCAACTTGAATACGAACGGCAGTCAGCCGGCCTCGCTGGCGCGCTGCATCGATGCCGGATTGCAGGCGGTTCGGATTAGCCTCAACTCGTTTCGTCCCAAGGTCTACGCCGCGTATTACCGTCCGCAGGGCTACGAACTCGGCGACGTTTTCGACTCGATACGATTGGCGGTCGAGCGCGGACTCGCCGTCAGCCTCAACCTGTTGACGCATCCCGGCGTCACCGACGACGACGAAGAGGTTGCGGCGGCGGACGCGTTCTTGCGCGCGACACCGGTCACGATGGTCCAGACGCGAACGCTCAACATCGATCCGGCACCCTACTTCGAAGCCGTCGGCCGCCCGCGCGCGCCGTTGGGCATGCGCCACGCAATCGAAGCGATCCGAGCTGTCACGCGCGTCGGAAACTTCACGCATACGCATTAGACAAAAAACGACGTGAAGCTGTGGCAGATCCTCGCCGTCGTCGGAGTCGGCGTTCTCTACGGATTGATCGAGCCCGGACGACTGGCGTACGCGCTCGGCCACGCCACGCTCTACGTCTTTCTCCCGGCGTTGCTTTTTGAGGCGGCGTGGAACCTGAACTTTCGGGCGATGCGCCGGCAGTGGATCGCAATCGCCACGCTCGCCGGACCCGGCGTTCTGCTCACGGCGGGGATCGTAGCAGGAGCGCTCTCGATCGTTCGCGTGCCGTTCGGACCGGCGCTCTTGGCCGGTGCGATTCTCAGCGCCACCGACCCGATCGCGGTGGTCGCGGTCTTTCGCCGGTTGAAAGTCCCGCGCACGCTAGCCACGATCGTCGAATGCGAGTCGCTCTTCAACGATGCCGTTGCCGTGGCGCTGTACCGCGGCGTGTTAGTTGCCATCGGGCTTGGCGCCGCCGGCGGCGGCGCGATCGCGATCGTGGCGCTCAAGACGATGGCCGGCGCCGCGGGCGGCGTGGCTCTCGGGGTTGCCATCGCTTTCGCAACGGCCCGCGTGCTACGCGGCAGCCGGCGCGTCAGATTCCAAATCGCCGCAACGGCGCTCTGCGCTTACGGGGCTTATTTTCTGGCGGATTACCTCAAGCTCTCCGGCATCTTCGCGACGATCGCGTACGGCATCGCGTTGCGATATTACGAGCGTTCGTGGATCACACTGAGGATTGCCGACGACGTGAGCCGTTTCTGGGACATCGCCGCATTGCTGGCCAACGCGCTCGTCTTCTTCATGGTCGGCGCGGGATTGCAGATCGCTCGGGTTGCTTACGAGCCAGTATTTACCGTCGCTTGCATCGCCGGGGTCGCCGTCGCCCGATTTGTCGTCGCCGGGCTGCTCTTGCCGTTCCCGTACCCGCGCGACTGGCTCGACGTCGTGCGCGTCGCCGGAATGCGCGGCGCACTTTCGCTCGCGCTCGCGCTCGCGCTTCCGGCTTTAACTCCCTATCGCGAAGCGATTATCGACGGCACGTTTGCCGTCGCGCTCGCCACCCTTGCCGCGAGCAGCTTGACGCTCGTACCGGTCGTGCGGCGAGCGGCGTTGCGTCAGACGCCCAGCGGATAGGCCTCCTCGCCGTGCAGTGCCACGTCGAGGCCGCGTTCTTCGGCAGCCTCGTCGACCTTGACCGGCGTTACGAGGTTGATCAGCGCCAGCATTGCGTAGGTGAAGACGAAGGCCCAGGCGCTGCAGACCGTCGCTGCGATGAACTGCTTGCCGAGAAACGCGGGATTGCCGCGCAGTAAGCCGTCGGCTCCATTGGGATTCCACAGCGTCGACGCAAAGACACCGAGCAAACAGATTCCCAAGAATCCGCCGACTCCGTGGACGCCCCAGACGTCGAGCGCGTCGTCCCAACCGAGTTGATTCTTCAGCGTGACGGCGAAATAGCAGACGACGCCTGCGGCAAGGCCGATGATCACCGCCGTCATCGGCGAGACGTAGCCGGCGGCCGGGGTTATCGTTGCAAGTCCCGCAACCGCACCGGTGAGCAGGCCGACGAACTTCGGTTGTCGCCCGCGAGCCCACTCGACGAAGAGCCACGCGACGGCGGCGAACGATGCGGCGATATCAGTGTTGAGAAATGCCGAGGCCGTCACGGCGTCGACGCGCAGTTCCGAGCCGGCGTTGAAACCGTACCAGCCGAACCACAGCAGTCCGGTTCCCAGCGCGATGAGCGGAACGTTATGCGGTTTGTTGTCGATGACGTGGCGCCGTCCGACGTAGAGCACCGAGGCTAAGGCCGCAAAGCCGGCCGAAGCGTGGACTACGATGCCGCCGGCAAAATCCAGACATCCCCACTTTGCCAAGATGCCGTCCGGACTCCAGAGCATATGCACGAACGGGAAGTAGACGAAGACAAGCCACGCGGTGAGAAATAAGAAGTAAGCTTTGAAGGTTACTCGATTGGCAAACGCGCCGGTGATCAGCGCGGGCGTGATGATCGCGAACATCATTTGATAGGCGATGTGCACGACCAGCGGGATGCCCGCGGTGCTGGCGAACATCGTCTGCAGCGTTACGCCGTGCAGGAACGCATATGTCGCCGGATTGCCGACGATTCCGTGCCAGTCGGCCCCGAAACTCTCCGAATAGCCGAAGGCAAACCACAGAACCGTGGTCCATCCCAACGACATGTAGCTTTGCATCATGATAGTCAGCACGTTCTTGCGCTGCACCAGACCGCCATAAAAAAAGGCGAGCCCAGGCGTCATCAACATGACGAGGCTCGCGCAGAGAAGCATAAAGCCGGTATTTCCGATATTGACCGCCGGGGCGACAGGCATGAGCAATCCTCCGAGCAGGTATGAGGAAAAAGGCGTTTGCCAGGCGGTTAGGCAGGCCGCTAATTTTTCCCGCTTCGGGGCTGGGTTGATAGACCACGTGCGTCATGCGCAGGAGACCTCACAGGGAAGGTGAGGGAACGAACGACGCCCTTGAGTAAGTGTGCCTCTCATGAAACCCGCGGCGTGGCGCGCGGTGATCCTGACGCTTTGCGCGATCGCTTCGCTGTCTGCGGTAACGAGCGTTTTTAGCATCGCCGGGGCGGGCGGCGCTCCACCGTGGAGTGGCCGCAGAGGATTGCAGCCGGCTCCCGCGTCGGAACCGTTTAGCATTCGGGTAGCTTCCGTCGATCCAGGCGGCCCGGCCGACCGCGCCGGTCTTCGCGCCGGTGATATCATCGATCTGCGAGCGAATTCGCTGCAAGAGCGCTATTGGATTGCCGGCCGGCCGTTGAGCGGCCGGCCGTTACCCCTCCTGGTGCTCAGAGGGGCACTGCAAGAGAAGGTCGTCCTCGTACCAGCTTCCGTGCAGAGCAAGTACGCTGGAAAGAGGTGGAATTGGACCGCGTTCATGGTCTATGGGACCGGTTTTTTTGCCCAACCGTGCTTGACTCTCTGGCTCGCGTTCTTTGCAGCCCTGATCGGATGGCGGCGTTCGCAAGTCCCCGAGATGCGATTGTTGGCGTTAGCGCTCGCCGCGTTCGCCATTTCGAATGAGTTTAGCAATATCGAGTGGGCGGTCCCGTGGCTATGGGTTTACGTCGTCACTGACTTCGTCTCGGACGTCGCCTTCCCGCTGGCAGTAGTGCTATCCATAGCATTCGCGGGGCGTTTCGCTCGTACGCTGTCGCCCGCCCGACGTGTCACTCAATGGCTGTGTTATACGATCGCTGCGATCTCCGTCGCGCAAAGTATGGCCGACAGTATCGGATTCATCACACAGTGGTTCGACCCGAACGCCCCCGCGCTTCGGTCGAATATTCCACTGTACGCCCTAACGGCATCCGGTCTTGCATGCAGCCTTTTCGCGATAAGTGCATCGCGTGGACTCGACCGTAAGCGAGCGTCCTGGACAGTCATTCCGCTGGCGACACTCTTGTATCTCCCCACACTTAGCGGCTTCATCTATTGGATCCCGATGTCATACGCCTTAACCAACGTGACGGGCGCAGTCTTTTCGCTCACATCATTTGCAGCTCCCGTTGCGCTCACGTATGCGGCGCTTAGCCGGCGTCTGATCGATATTGGCTTCGTATTGAGCCGAGTCGCGGTTTTCACTCTCGTTTCGGCCATCGTAGTGGGTGTGTTCGTTCTTGTCGAATGGGCCGCGAATGCATGGCTCGCCGGCACTACACACACGACCAACACCATCATCGGCATGGTCGTGGCTCTCGGCCTCGGTATCTCACTGCACTACATTCAAAAGTATGCCGATCGATTCGTCGACCGAGCGATTTTCCGCAAGCGTTACGAAGACGAGGCGGCGTTACGGCGCTTCGCGCACGAAGCGTCCTACATCACCGACCGCTCCACGCTGCTGGAGCGAACGGTGCGGACCGTCAAGGAACACACGAGCGCCGAAGACGCAGTGGTCCTGCTTCGAGATGGAGTGGCGAAATACGCATCAGCCAATGACGGCAACGGCACGGAGGTCAGCGAGAACGACCCGGGTATCGTCGCGCTGCGCGCGTGGCATAAGGCGCTCGATTTGCACGCGCTTCCGGATTCCGGCTTACGCGGCGAGTTCGCGTACCCCATGATTTCACGCGGTGACCTCGTCGGCGCGCTCATCTGTGGGCCAAAACGCAATGGCGAAGCGTACGCTCCCGATGAATCCGACGCGCTGTTGACCCTTGCCCATGGGGTGGGAACGGCGCTGGACGCGTTGTCGGGCCGGAAGGATGCCGCGCTGGAGTCGCTGCAAGAGACTCTGGCGCTGATGTTCGAGCAGCAGCGAATCGCGCTAGCGCAAATCGTTGGTCGGAAACCGCCCCCACCTACGATTTATCCAAAAGCTACTTGAACGTCTCGCCGAACTTGCATACTGCGGCATTCACATAAGAATGCCGCAGTCTCTTTTAGACTACCGGGATGCTCTACTTGCCGCCGACTGGATGGATCGGGCTGGCGGGGTTTGTTGGTGGACGCCGGGGTGGGAAAATGGGGAGGATCGGGTTCGTTTGTTCGCCACCGCTAACCTGATCCAATGCCTCCTCTTTCTTCTGGTCGCTCATTTTTGGCCTTTCCGCGTGGCAAAATCAGCACGCTGAACGTACATTATCAGCCGGCTGAGAAATCGGGAGGAATGGGTTGGGAACAACTAATACACGACGTGCTGCTGCAGCTGGAAGTGCTCGACGATCGGACCGAGCAAATCGGCCGGCAAGAACGTTAGCGCGCCGACCAGCAGGGTGACGCCGATGAGGAGCCCGATAAAGAGCGCGTTGTCGGTGCGAAAGGTGCCTGCGTATGAGAGATCGTTCGTCGGCCGCGCCGCCAAGCACGACGCGAGCGCCAACGTCGGAATCAACACCAGGAAACGGCCTCCGAGCATAACCAGGCCGGTCACGATGTCGTAAAACGTATTCGGCCCAAGGCCGGCAAATGCCGAACCGTTATTGGCCGCGCCGGAGGCAAATGCGTAGAGAATCTCGGTGAAGCCGTGCGGGCCCGCGTTTCCGACCGTTGCTCGGCCCACCGGGATGACGGCCGCAATCGCCGTCGCAAAGAGGATGACGCACGGAAAGATGAGCACGGCGAGCATCGCATACTGCACTTCGCGCCGTTCGATCTTCTTTCCGAGATACTCCGGCGTCCGCCCGACCATCAAACCCGCCAAGAAAACCGTGATAACGGCGAAGACCAGCATGCCGTAAAGGCCGCTGCCGACTCCCCCGAAGATGATCTCCGCGAGTTCGAGATTGAGCAACGCGAAGAAACCGCCAAGCGGCGTGAGTGAATCGTAGGCAAAGTTTGAAGAACCGGTTCCCGAATCGGTTGCGACGGCGAGTGAAAGCCCCGCATTTGGAACCCCGAAGCGAACCTCTTTGCCCTCCATGTTTCCGCCATGAACGCCCATGGCGTGCACGATCGGGTTCCCGTCCTGCTCGGCCAACTGCGCTCCAACGAAGGAGCCGATGCCGAGCAGAAGCATCGCGACCAAGAGCGCCTGCCCGGCGCGCTGGTTGCCGATCATCCTCCCGAAGAGTAGCGGAAATGCCGCGGGAATAAGCCAGATGGCGAGCAGCTCGAGCAAGTTTGTAAGACCGTTTGGGTTTTCGTTGGGCGACGCGGAGTTCGCCGCGACGAAACCGCCGCCGTTTCCGCCGAGCAGTTTCGGCGCCTCCTGCGAGGCGATCGGGCCGCCGGTGATGCTTTGCACGAAGCCCTGAGCGCTCGTCGCAGTGATGTAGCGCGAAAAGTTCTGCGGAATGCCTTGCGCTTCAAAGAGCAGGGCGAAGAGTATGCAGAGCGGCAGGAGCACGTAGAGAAGGCTGCGCACGCAGTCGACCCAGAAGTTGCCCAGCGTCTTGGAGCCCTTTCGCGCGAAGCCGCGGATGACGGCAACTCCCGCCGCCAGGCCGATGGCGCCGGCGATGAAGTTCAGCCATGCCAGTCCGGCCATCTGTGAGAGATAGCTCATCGTGTTCTCGCCGGAGTAGAACTGCCAGTCCGTCGTGGTGACGAAGCTGACCGCCGTGTTCCACGCGATCCACGGATCGACGTTGGGAAAGCCTTGCGGGTTAAAAAAGTGGCCGTGCCATTGCTGCGTGCGCATGATCGCGTATGCGAAGAGCGTCGCAACGAGGGAGAACGCGAGCGCCGCGAAGGTGTACTCGGCCCAACCCATCTCACGTTCGGCATCGATGCCGCACCAGCGGTAGGTCGCCGCCTCGCCCTTCCAGCGCACCCGCCCTTCGAAGACTGCGTGCATGTAGCGCGCCAGCGGTGACGCTGCAAGCAGGAGCAGTGCGAGGAAGACGGCCGCGTTCAACCAGGGCATCTGCCGCAATTATATGATAAAGCTCGGCGGCCGGGCAGTAGCCTAACGGATCATCCGTCCGGAGGCTGCCGCCGGCGCGCGAAGCGGCGTACGCTATACGTGTTCACCATGACTGGAAACCGGAGCTATCGGGCTCGCATCGCCGGGTTCGTGCTGGCAATCGGTTGCGCTTTGCCGCTGCAACCCGCCGCCGCAAAGGCGACGACTTCGCCGGCTCCCGTAGATATCAATCAGTGTCGTATTGTCGGGAACCGCGCCTTTGTATCGGCCTACAAACCCATCGTGCTCTCGTTTACAAACCGGCAAGCGATGGTGGCCAACGTCGTTGGTTTCACCGTCGTCTACGCAGGCCTGACCGAGCGAATTATCGATCGGGGAACGTTTGTCCAAAGCGTTCGGATCAGCCACACTTTCGATGGATTTTTCGACGTGCCGTACCGCGGCCCAGCGCCGAGCAGTTGCCGCGTCGATTACGTCGGCTTTTCGGGCGGCACCGCGTGGCCGGCACCTTCGGCGGCTCCGGTACCCTCCTAAGCGTTCGTGCGGCGAGCGTTCCATCTCCACAGCGCCACGAATCCCCATGCAAGCTCCACGACACCGAAGGGCCAGGTTCCGGCGAGCCATCCATAGGCCGACGCCGCAAAACATGCGAGGGCGAAAAGAAGTGTAAAGATCGCGCCTCGCTGCTCCAACGCGTAGCAGAGCATCATCAGCGTTACCGCACCAGCCCCGAATGCCGTTAGCATAGCTAATCCTTTGGAGACTGCGCCAACCGCCCCTCCAACCGGATAATCCGTTCGAAGGATTGTGCGGCGCAGAGAGCGCGCGTATCGTCAGCCCGAAGGTGAAGACGTTTTCCATCGAGAGGCTCCTTTCCATTCTCGCCATTGCTGCATGGTGCGGCTTGCCGTGGTTCTTGGTTAAGCACGATCACTTAGGACTTAAGATACTGTGGACGTGGATCAACCTGTTTGTTGGGTTGGCGTTTTATTTTGCGAGGCCGAGAACGGGTCAACCATAGTAAAGCCGAACGGATCATCCGTTCGGCGGCTGGTGCTCGTGAGAGTCCAGAGCGTAATCTGTAGGCGATATGTCGAATTTCTCGTTGCGTCTCGTTCTCGTGGCCTGCGCATTCGCCGCGCTCGCGCTCATCACGCGGCCGGCGAGCGCGCAGACCGTTCCCTCGGCCTCCCCTGCCGCG
>Ga0182024_10014280_pt1 | contig 15371 bp, 11 predicted proteins | sample P32metaG_FD_120480 | JGI IMG/M metagenome (GOLD analysis project Ga0182024, IMG submission 120480) | Permafrost microbial communities from Stordalen Mire, Sweden - P3-2 metaG (Illumina Assembly) | ecosystem: Environmental > Terrestrial > Soil > Wetlands > Permafrost | place: Sweden: Stordalen... | reverse complement strand
CTGCTGCGAGGGAAAGATGCCGAGTTCGGCAATGAACCACTTATAGAGAGGCTGGTGGTCGGCGAACTCGAGCGTGCACATGGAGTGCGTGACGCGCTCGATCGAATCCGACTGCCCATGCGCGAAATCGTACATCGGGTAGATGCACCACTCGTCGCCGGTACGGTGATGCGTGGCGTGGAGGATGCGGTACATCACCGGATCGCGCATGTTCAGGTTAGGCGAAGCCATATCAATTTTCGCGCGCAACACGCGGCTGCCGTCGGGGAATTCGCCGTGCTTCATGCGCATAAACAGGTCGAGATTTTCCTCTATCGCCCGGTCGCGATACGGGCTGTTCGTGCCGGGTTCAGTCAGCGTGCCACGGTGTTTGCGGATCTCGTCGGCCGAGAGGTCGTCGACGTAAGCTTTTCCGCTCTTGATGAGTTGCAAAGCCCATTCGTAGAGCTGACCGAAGTAGTCTGACGCGTAGCAGAGCTTGTCCCACTCGAAGCCCAGCCAGCGCACGTCCGTCTTGATCGATTCGACGTATTCGGTTTCTTCTTTTTGAGGGTTCGTGTCGTCAAACCGTAGGTTGGTTTTGCCGCCGAACTCGTCGGCCAATCCAAAATCGAGAAAGATGGCCTTGGCGTGTCCAATGTGGAGGTAGCCGTTGGGCTCCGGCGGAAAGCGCGTCTGCACAATCGCATCGCCATACTTTTTCGTGCGCACATCCTCGGCGATGATGTCATGGAGAAAGTTCGACGGCGTGCGAGCTTCAATATCGGGAGCGTCTGGTCTTTCCGGATTTAGTCGACTCATCGCTTCATTTTCGTTAGTCATAACATTCATTCCTGACGGTCTGTGCTTAACCGAGCGACTGCAAGTTGGCCATGGCTTCGCGAATGCGCTTAAGGCACACCTCGCGGCCGAGAACGACCATTGTTTCGAAAAGCGGTGGCGCGTTCTTGCGTCCACAAACAGCCACGCGGATCGGCTGGAACATTGGACCGGCCTTTAGCCCAAGCGAAGCGGCAGCTTCGCGCAGAGTCTTGTCGAGCGAATCGTGATCGAAGTTGGTCGTCGGCAAAACTTCTAGCGCGGTCTCTAAAACTCTGCGCGCCAGTGCGGCGTCTCCCTTTTGCGGGATCAGCTCGGCAGGATCGTACGGCGCGAGTTTGTCGAGGAAGAAAAAGTCGGCAGCCGGCACGGCATCGCGCAGCAGCTTGATGCGCTCTCGAATGAGTGGCGTGACAGCGAGAAGCTTTTCGGGCGATGGATGGAATCCCTCCTGCCTAAAGAAAGGCAGCAAGTCGCGGCTCAGCTCCTCCACGGGCAGCGCGCGGATGTGCTCGGCATTCAGCCAGACAGCCTTGTCATCGAACGGCGTCTCATCCATAAAATTCACTACCGCGTTCGCACGGTTGACGCCCTCGAGAGTAAACAGGTCACGAATCTCGGCCAGCTGCAAAAATTCGCGGTCGTTCTTCGGCGACCAGCCGAGCAGACACAGAAAATTGATGAAAGCCTGCGGCAGAAAGCCTGCATCGCGATAGGTGGTGACGCTGACGACGGGGCCATGCTTGCGTTTGGAGAGCTTGGCGCCGTCGGGAGCGACGAGCAGCGGCAGATGCGCGAAGTTGGGCGCGGCAATACTGGAGCGCTCGGGGCCCAGCCCCTCGAATATCAGCAGGTGCTTGAAGGTGTTGGTTAGATGATCCTGGCCACGAATGATGTGGCTGATGCGCAAATCGGCGTCGTCAACGCACGAGGCGAGATGATAAGTCGGCATTCCATCTGAACGAAGCAGCGCGAAGTCTTCCACCTCGTCGGCGGACTTTTCCTGCGCGCCGTAAACGCCGTCAACGAATTGCAAGATCCGGCCCTCGCCGCGCGGCACGCGATAGCGCAAAGCGAACGGCTCGCCCGCGGCGGCGCGACGGTCGGTTTCTTTTTTCGACAGCTCTCGCATTCCGGGGTTGAAGAGCCATGCGCCCTGCGAAGAAGAGTGCTCGTCAGCTTCCGCGTGCGCCGGAGTGATATGCGCCGGAGTGATATGCGCCGGAGTGAAGTCACGATAGGCGAGACCCCTCAAGAAAATTGCTTCGGCTGCTTTGCGGTGCAAGTCCAGACGCTCGGACTGCTTGTATTCTTCGTCCCAGTCGAGGCCCAGCCAGCGCAGCCCCTCAAAAATCGATTGCACGCTGGCGTCGGTATTACGCTCGACATCGGTGTCATCGAGCCGCAGCACCATGGTCCCGCTGTTATGGCGCGCGTAGAGCCAATTAAAGATAAACGTCCGGGCGCTGCCCACGTGCAGAAAGCCGGTGGGCGAAGGCGCAAAACGAACGCGCGGAGTAGTGGCGCCGGAGGAGTTCGAATCAGGCATCGTGTCGTTTAGTTTCCACTCACGATGCTATCGCAACGCTCCCCGGCCCGACAGTGTTTAGCGTTTCACTGCTGCGGTGGCAGTTGCGGTGGCAACGGTGGCTGCGGATACGGTGGCGGATACCCCAGCTGCGGCGCGGGCACCACCTTCCACTGCGCAAAGGCCAGCACATAGATCAGGATCAGGTTGCCGAGAGGGACGAGATTCAGGAGCGAAAGCCAGGGCGAGAAGCCAGCCTTCTTGCAGATGAACCAGAAAGGAATGATGACGACCGCGACGCAAATCAGAATGATCAGCGGCAGAATCGCCATTGCGGCCACAACAATGTGTGAAATCTGATCCGGGTTAAGATCCTGTTGCAGAAAGAACGCGAGATTAAACATAGCAATGCTCCAAGGCGGAATAGGATTCGCAGCCAAGGTAACGCCAAATGCGTGAATCTTCAACAAAAATCGGAAAGGCCGAATCTCCGCGCCGAAGCTGCGACTCCCGCGGAAAAGGACCTCCGTTGATTGGCCCGCAAAGCCCTACGTAATGTCTTCCGTGTCGTAGACCGGCACGATCGTCCGTTTCTTGGGCACGCCGTGCACCGAGCTCAGCAGGTCCTCAACTACATCTTCGAGCTGGCGCTGGCTCTCGACCACTTCGCTCATGCTCTTCAGCTCTTCCGGCTCCTGCACGCGCTCGACGAGCGCCACAGCGTGGCATTGGGCCACGTGATCCAGATTCAGCCCCTCCGGCGTCTTGGCCTTGATGCTCACCTGATCGATTGATACTCCCAGCAGGTCAGCGACCCGGGAACACATCTCGGCTGCGACGGGCACGATCTTGGGCGCGGCCAGCACCAATGTTGTATCGATGTTCACGATGCCGTAGCCCGCGTGCTGCAACTCTTCCAGAGCGAGATTAAGAAAGATGGCGGAGTCGGCGTCCTTCCAACGTGGATCGCCAGGCGGGAAGAAGCTGCCAATGTCGCCCGCGGCCACGGCGCCCAGCAACGCATCGGTAATGGCGTGCAGCAGCACGTCTCCGTCGGAGTGGCCAGCCAATCCCTCGGGGTGGTCGAGCGTAATGCCGCCGAGACGCAAGGGCACACCGGGCTTGAATTCGTGCGAGTCGTAGCCAAATCCGATGCGTGTGTCCATCATTTAACGTGTCTGCCTCAAGCGCGTGCTCTCTGAAGTTGTTCTTCCGGCGCGCCGGCCGCGATCCGGCGTTTCGGGCGGGAAATGTTTATTGCGCTCGCTGCCGCAGATAGAACTCCGCCAGCTGCAGGTCGCCCGCCTGCGTAATCTTCAGATTAACCTGAGAACCGGGCACCACGGCTACCGGAATTCCAGCGCGCTCGGCCAGCGAAGCCTCGTCGGTGCCGACGAAGCCGTCGGCGTTGGCCTCGGCAAAGGCGCGTTTCAGCAGCCCAAAGCGGAAGCCTTGCGGCGTCTGCGCCAGCACCACAAACTCCCGCGGAATGGTCGCCGTCACCAGCGCTCCGTGCGCAGTCCGCTCCACCTGCTTGATGGTATCTACCGCGGGCAGCCCCACGATGGCCGCGCCGAACTCCGCGACCGCATCGATGGTGCGCTCGATGGTCGCCGCGTCAATCAGCGGCCGCACTGCGTCGTGAACAAGCACGATGTCGTCGGCTTCGGCGGGCAGCGCCTCAAGCGCGTTGGCCACCGATTCCTGCCGCTTCTCACCGCCTTCAACCACATGGACGCGTCCCGCGAATCCGTACTCGGCCACCTGCGCTTCGACGCGCTCCATCTCCTGCTTGCGCACGGCCACGTAGATTGCCGTCACGTGCGGCGCCGCGGCAAATGCGCGCAGTGAGTGAATGAGAATGGGAACGCCGTCCAGCGCCAGAAACTGCTTGGGTTGCGGGCCGGCCATTCGCGTGCCCAATCCCGCAGCCGGAACAATGGCAAAGACTTGCATAACTCGTGGAGTATAGCACCGAGCAAGGTTGAGACTTTAAGCCGGCTCCGTGTGCATCATCTCGTTCGTCGCGTGAAATCCCAGGCGCTCGTAAATCGCCTTTCCCGCTTGCGAGCTGTGCAGAGTGACCACGCGGATTCCGCGCCGGCGCGCTTCGGTCATCGACCGCTCAACGAGTTGATGCGCCAGCCCGCGCTTTCGAAATTCGGGTTCGACGTACACGTTGAGCAGATAGCCGCGTAGCTCGCCTTCCGGATCAAACGGATGTGGCGGCCAGTCGAGAATCAAAAGGCCGGCCGATGCCACAGCCCGCCGCGCGTCGGTCGCAATCCATCCGTAGTATTTGCCCTCGCGGATCATGCGCTCCGTCCATGCAACGGTGCGGCGTTCCACCAGATCAAGAACGGATTCATCGAGTGTTTGGATCTCTGCAAACATTGCGCGCCGATGCGCCGAGATGAGATCGGCATCGCTTATTTTAGCCGTGCGAATTTCCATATCGAGCCAGTATAAGGGCGCGTCACAGTGCGTTCGCTCGTGGGTCTTTCCGGAGTTTTGTACTTCGCAGCGCAACCGGGCACCCTATCCCCGCGACGTACCCTCGCGACGTGTCTGGGCGACGTATCCCAAAGCCGTGTGCCCGCGCCGTATTATCGAAGCGTGAGTCCCGCTAAGTCTCCATCCCTGTCGCTCGACACCGCGCTCCTCAAGCCCGGAATGCGCCTCGCCGTGGCGCTCTCGGGCGGCGCGGATTCGGTGGCGCTGTTGCGCATTCTGGCGGCGCGTAGGGCGGAGCTGGGACTCGTGCTCCACGCCGCGCATCTGCACCACGGCTTGCGCGGAGCGGAGGCCGACGGCGACCTGGAATTCTGCTGCGAGCTTGCGGCGAAGATGGGACTGCCCTTTCACGAGGCGCGCGTCGACACGGCCGCCGAAGCGCAGGCCGATCGAAAATCCGGCAAATCGGCCGAGACGGGCAAAGCAACTGTGATCGGCAAGGCAGGCGAGAGCATTGAAGAAGCTGCGCGGCGGCTGCGCTACGCATTCTTCCGTCAACTCATGGCTTCAGGCGAAGTGGACGCAATCGCCACGGCGCACACACTCGACGACCAGGCCGAGACGGTCCTGGCCAAATTTCTGCGCGGAGCGTGGACTGAAGGCTTGGCGGGCATTGCTCCAAAACTCGAAACCTCGGAGGGCCCGATAGTTCGGCCGCTACTGGCCGCGACCCACTCTGAATTGGAGGCGCACCTGCGCGAGCTTGGCCAGGATTGGCGCGAGGACTCGTCGAATCGCGACCTGATGTTCACCCGCAATCGCATCCGCCACGAGTTGTTGCCGCTGCTCGAAGGCTGGAATCCCCGCCTGCGCGAGCACTTGGCGCAGATGGCCACATTGGCCCGCGATGAAGAGGCATGCTGGCAGGCTGAGCTAGCCCGGCTGGCGCCTCAGTTGCTACTCCCTGGCCGTCCAGTGCGCGGGGGTGGCCGCGCCGCCGGGTCAGGCCTCGATTCCGGCTTGGCCATTGAAGCGAGCCGCCTAGCCGCGTTGGCCCCCGCGCTGCAAAGGCGGCTTATTCGCTATGCTGCGGAACAATTTGGCGCCGCGCTCGATTTTTCCGCCACAGAAGCTGTGCGAGCGCTCGCCCTTACCGGCCGTGCAGGCCAGAGGATTGCATTGCCGCACGGCTTGCTCGCCGAGAGAACCGCCCGCGAGTTGCGGCTGTCAATCAGCCGCAGCCTTCCTCCAAAAGACAAAAGGCCGGGGGCCGCACCCTACGAAGTTGCAATTCCCGGCGAGATCGACGCTGCCCACTTCGGGCTTCGGCTTCGCATCGAGTTTCGCGATGATGTCGACGGTCCCGGAGCGGCCAGCGCAACCCCAAACGGCCGCAATAGCCCTCCCGGCAAACCAGCCATCCTGCGTAACTGGAAGCCCGGCGACCGAGTCACGCTGCGCCACTCATCCGGGCCCCGCAAGGTGAAGGAAGTGCTGGAACGTCTGCGGGTTACGGGAACCGACCGCGCGCTTTGGCCGGTTCTTGAAGTCGATGGGAAAATCGTCTGGATGCGCGGCGTAGAACTGGAGCACGACCAGAGGCTGACAATTTCCGCGGAATTCGTCACCGACGCCACGGCCGGAAACCCCGATCAAGTCAGCCCCGACGCCCCCGTAAACCCCAGTGACCATTGACACACTCGGTCCTGCCCCTTTGGTACCATGCTCACTCTCCCAACTTTCACTGCCCGGGGAGTACAATCTGGATACCGCTCGTTGGGCGGCACGCTATTCGTGTCTAGGGCGAGAATTGGGCCGGGTGGTGGGATGGGTATTGTGTGGTTTTGCCACTTTACAGGGCGCCACGGCGTCTAAGGAGAGTGGCCTTTGGCCAGGGATTGTTACCAGGGATTGATGTCGGGAGTCGCGGTGGCCCTTCCTCCGCTGCGAAAAGGAGAAGTTGGTGAACTCGAGCGTTAAAACCATCATGTTTTGGCTCTTTATCCTCATCTGCCTCGTGCTGTTGTGGGGGGTGGTTGAGAAGAGCACCGGCATGGCGAAAGAGCCGGAGTACTCCTACTCCGATGTCTATGACAAAGTGGTCGACAACCAGTTGCTCGACGCCACCATTCAGGGCGACGAACTGAAAGGTCACTTAAAGCTCTCGCCCAAAGACGAGTTCCACACGACTCTTCCGAGCAATTACGAAGACCTTCTGAAGGCGATGATCGCCGCCAAGGTGAACTTCTCCATCAAGGAGCCGCAGAACAACGTCCTGATTCCCCTGCTCATCAACGCAGGCCCGTTTGTGCTGCTGATCGCCGTCTGGTTCTTCATGCTGCGCCAGATGCAGTCGGGCGGCAACAAAGCGCTGTCGTTCGGCAAGAGTCGCGCGCGCCTGCTCTCAATGCAGCAAAAGAAAGTCACGTTTAAAGACGTGGCTGGCGTGGATGAGGCCAAGGAAGAGCTGAAAGAAATCATCGAGTACCTGCGCGAGCCGCAGAAGTTTCAAAAACTTGGCGGGCGCATTCCCAAGGGCGTACTGCTCGTTGGGCCTCCGGGAACAGGCAAGACGCTTTTGGCTCGTGCAGTGGCCGGTGAGGCCAATGTTCCGTTCTTTTCGATTTCCGGTTCTGACTTTGTCGAGATGTTTGTCGGCGTAGGCGCAAGCCGTGTACGCGATCTGTTTGAGCAGGGCAAAAAGAATGCGCCCTGCATCATCTTCATTGACGAAATCGACGCCGTCGGCCGCCATCGCGGCGCAGGCTTGGGCGGCGGACACGATGAGCGCGAGCAGACTTTGAATCAGTTGCTCGTCGAGATGGACGGATTCGAATCGAACGACGGCGTGATCCTGGTTGCAGCCACCAATCGCCCCGACGTGCTCGATCCCGCGCTGCTGCGCCCTGGCCGCTTTGACCGGCGCGTAGTCGTCGGCCTGCCTGACATTCGCGGGCGCGAGGAAGTGCTCAAGGTTCACGTCAAGAAAGTTCCCGTCTCCGACGACACGAATTTGAACGTGCTCGCTCGCGGAACGCCGGGCTTCAGCGGCGCCGATCTCGCCAACATGGTGAACGAGGCGGCGTTGAACGCTGCGCGCCTGAATCGCAAGCAAGTCACGATGTATGACTTTGAGCTGGCTAAGGACAAAGTCCTGATGGGCGCTGAGCGCAAGTCCATGATCCTCAGCGACGCGGAGAAGCGCGTTACTGCTTATCATGAGGCGGGCCACGCGCTGGTTTCGATGAAGAGCGAAAACTCCGACCCGGTTCACAAGGTCACTATCATTCCTCGCGGCATGGCTCTGGGCGTTACGGTTCACTTGCCCGACGACCGGCATAATTACACGCGCGAATATCTGGAAACACGGCTAGCTATGCTCTACGGCGGCCGCGTTGCAGAGGAGATCTTCCTTAATCAGATGTCGACCGGCGCGGGCAACGACATCGAGCGCGCAACTGAGTTGGCACGTTCCATGGTTTGCGAGTACGGCATGAGCCGGCTCGGGCCGCTAACCTTCGGCAAAAAGGAAGAGCAAATCTTTCTCGGCCGCGAGATTGCGCAGCACCGAGACTTCAGCGAAGAGACGGCGCGCCAGATCGACCAGGAAGTTCGCCGCCTGATCGATGAGGCCTACCAATCGGCGCATACCATCGTGGAATCGAACGCGGACGCCATGCACCGCATCGCCGCTGCGCTTCTGGAGCGCGAGACGATCGATGCTGACGAATTGAGGCTGCTGCTTGAGGGCAAGGCACTGCCTGAGTTGCGGTCATCGCTTGCCGGGCCTGGCGATTCCGACGGCGGCCAGCCACAGCAGGTTCTCAAACCCGAGGGCCGTGGAACCGGCACTGGCACCGGACTCCCCGAGGGCTCGCCTTCCCCGGCGTAGTTGAAGCTCGCAGTTTATAGTTTGCAGCAGGGCCGCTCTCGCGAGCGGCCCTTTCATTTCGGGTCGGTGCTTCTCCCCTGTATACTTCCCCCGCAGTCTCCATCGCCGCTCGCTTGTGAATTTAACCTGAGAGTGCGGACGGCTCCCATCCTTACCATCGAAAATATCAGGAGGAGCACTCCGCATGAACGCACCCGCTCGCCGTTTTGCTCATCGTTTCGTCCGCGATTTTGTCCGCCGCTTTTTGGCTTTGCCGTTTGCCGTTCTCGCTGTCGCCAGCTTCTTCGCGGCCGCCGCCCAGGCCGCGCCAGTTCTGATGATTTCGATCGACGGGCTTAAGCCCGAGTACATTACGCAGGCCGACGCGCACGGCATGAAGCTTCCTTATCTGCGCACTCTCCTCGATAAGGGAACCTATGCCGACGGTGTCGTTGGCATCTGGCCCACAATCACTTATCCCAGCCACACCACGCTGATCACAGGCGTTTGGCCAGCAGAGCACGGCATGCTGAATAACCAGGTCTTTGATCCCGAGCAGCGATTCAGGGGCGCGTGGAACTGGTATGCCGCGCAGATTCGCGTTCCCACGCTGTGGCAGGTTGCGCACCGCGCCGGGCTGCGCACCGCGAGCGTCGGCTGGCCCGTGAGCGCCGGCGCCACCGACGTTGACTACCTCATCCCGGAATATTGGCGCAGCGCGAGTCCTTCAGACAGCGCGAATCCCGATGACCAGCTGCTGATGGCGGCGCTGGCGCGGCCAGACACGCTGCTGCAACAGTTGAAGTCCGCGGCCGGCCCCTACATGAACGGCAATGACACTTCAATCGCGGGCGACGAGATGAAGACCCGCTATGCTCTTGAAATTCTGCGCCGCTACAAGCCGGCCTTCATGACTCTGCACCTGAGCTCACTCGACGAATCGCAGCACGAGCACGGTCCGTTCAGTCCTGAGGCCTGCGCCGACCTTGAAGCGATCGACGGCATGGTTGCGCGCCTCGCTCATCAGGTGTTCGCCAATAATCCTTCCGCTGTGCTTGTGATCGTCTCCGATCACGGCTTCATGAATATCTCGCACGCCGTCAATCTCGCCATTCCGTTCCTCCAGGCAGGGCTGATTCAGGCGGGGCCAACTCAAGACCCGGCGACCAGGTCTCCGGTTGTGAATTCCTGGAAAGCTCAACCATGGATGGCAGGCGGAATGGCGGCTATCATGCTGCACGATCCCAACGACCACGCAACCGAGCTGCAGGTGAAGGCGATGCTCGACGGCGTTGCCGCGAACCCTGACAACGGAATCGCCGAGATTCTGGATCGCGACGCGATAAGAAAGCGCGGGACTTATCCAGATGCTGCTTTTCTGGTGGTTCTCAAACCCGGCTACTACACTGCGAATGCGCTCACCGGCAGCCTGGTCACGCCGATTCCCGGCCATCGTGGCTCGCACGGATTCTCGCCCGAGTATCCGGAGATGCATTCTTCATTCTTTGCCGTGGGAGCCGGAATCGCGCACCATCGCGATTTAGGTTTGGTAGACATGCGGCAGATTGCGCCTACCGTGGCAGGCATTCTGCATGTTCCGATGCCCACAGCCAAGGCAACGCCGCTCAAGGTGCAGCCGTAAAAACAGTTCGCAGTTCGCAGATGATAGATCGTAGTTCGCGACGTACAGCGACCCGCTAGACGAACTAAGAACTGTGAACTGGTCTCAGAAGATTTTGTAGCTGATGCCCACGCTGCCGCCGTAAGGCTGGAGTGTGATCGCGGAATTGATGAGCCACTGCTGATACTCAAAGTCGACAGCGCGCAGCGTGAACCGGCGAGTCAGCCTCACATCCACGCCGCCGCCATAGGCAAGCACGAATGAATTTCCTCCGCTGAGAAATGGCCCGTTTCCCAGGCCAACAAGAAACTTGCCGTAAGGCGTAACGCGATGGAAGGTGCCAACCGGAATGCGCGGACCAATCAGGTAGGTGCTTTCGCCGTTGAGGACCGTGGAACCTGGCTGATGGTACTGGTTCAAGCGCAGCCAGCGGCCTTCGGCTTCCAATTGTATCCAGCGGCTGAAATGGAAATCGACAAACGCGCCCGGCCCATAGATACGGTTGGGGCTGGTTGCCGCTTCGCCCAATCCGTCATAGTCGGGCTGCGCGAGCGAGCCCAGCGCGCCGGCAGAAAGATGAAAGGTGCTTGAAGTGGCAGCAGGCACAACCTGAGCCCGCGCTGAAACGATGGCGAGGGAAGATGCGACGCAAAATACAGATAGGATCAATCTCTTCATAAAACCTGCGCACATCCACTTACAGCAGATCGTGTTTGTGGCGTGCATTACCGCCCGGATTCACATTCCAGACTGGATTTGGCGCGCTCGTTAAAAAACGGCGCGCCGTATCCGGTCGCGGAAGGACAAATTCTAACTTACGGCTGCGGATTCTGTGCCGTCGTTGGTTGCTGCGCCGGTGGTGGCGTGGCGCTGCTCGTGGGCGACGACGGCTGTGTCGGCGCTGGTGTCGGAGCGTTATCGGGTGCGGCTGCCGGTGCTGCGGCCGGCTGATCGTTCGCGGGCTGAGCAGCGGGCGCGGGAGCAACAACCGGCGCGGACGCAGGCGTCTCCACGCTGGCATCTTCATAATGCGACAGCTTGTAGAAGATCGGCGTCACTTCAAACGGCATCTTGTCGCGGGCATTCATCGGCGCGTATCGCTTGGCGCTCAGCATGTGCACGGTGTCGTCCCAGGGATCGGTCTTGAGCCAGCTTCCCAGCGGCAGTGCGGGAGTCTGCGCCAAATCGTCCCAGTTCAACTTGGGAGCTCCGTGCTCCAGCGCATTCATCCAGGGCGTGCCATCCGGTCTCATCAGCGAGTCGCCCAGCATCGGAGTATTCAGCGCCTTCAACACCTTGGCCCGGTCCGCCAATTGCTCGTAGTAAAGGCCCGCGTTCGCCAGCCGGTCCTTGTACATCGAAGCTTCCAGATACTCCATCGCCTTCTTTGACGCGGTGTCGTTGTCCACGTCCGAGTGGTTCATGTTGATCTTCTGGAAAGTGGCTGTGTCGGGGAACAGGAGGCGATCGTTAAACGCATAGCGCGTGTCGATGTGGTGGCCCATGGCGATGTGCGCCAGTTCCATTGAGATCACCGAGGCAATCGCTTCTTCGCTGGGCAGCGAGTCAATCAGGCCCTTGCTCAGCAAAATCGTGTTGCCTACGGTCGTGGCTTCCACCGTATCTGTCAGCAGCACGCGCGTGTGAATCTGGTCAGTGAACGCAAGATTGTTGGGCACCACCAGGTTAATCACGATCTGGTCCAGAACCTTGTTCTCGTACCCGCCCTGATCGAGCGGCGCCACCAAGCCCGCTTCCACCAGTCGATCGATCACATTGTTCTCAGCCTGGGTAATCCACATGCGCGAAGCCTGCAGCGGGCCCACATCCTGTGAGTCGCTGCTGTTGTCTACTGCTTCGTCAACCTTCACGCTTACGTTCTCGCTCTCGCGCGTGGGCAGCTTCAGCGAGTAACCCCAGAAGTGTGTTTGCGCTTTCAGGCCCACTGACCTGTCAGTCTCGGTGCGCTGCGTCTCTTCAACGTATACGGCCACCGGCAGCCAGATTCCGGGCTGCACGTTCATGCGCCAGCTGTCGAAGTGGAAGAAATACTTTGACGCGTCTTCTGAAGTAGGTCCTGTATAGGTGCCGTTGAAACGGACCACATTGCCGCCGCCATCCTCAACCCAGATGCGCCCATAGAACCGGCCGATGCCCTTGACGTCTGTCTTCGGATGTACGTCGTAAACCCAGGTACGCACCGTGCCCAGAAACTCGCGGCGCACAAAGCTGAATACATAATGCTGCTGATCGAATCCCGAAGGATCGATAAACATCATCTGCATAAATCCGTTTGGATTGTAGGTAAACTTTTCCAGGCCCAGAGCTTTGCTCAACCCCGTCATGGCCGCAAAGGAGCCCCCGAAGAAGCCATGCTTGGTCTGCGACTTGGGCTGATAGCCCTTATCGAAGAACCCCTTGCTGAAATCCACGCGGCTAAGCATGTACTGGTCGTCGGTGGGAACTTCATACAGCTTCACGTCCGGCCGTGTGTCCTGGATGTAGGTTTCCACCAGCGGCGTGCGCAACTGGATGTTCTTGATGAGCACTTTTTCCTGCGCGATGGCTCTTTGCAACAATGCGGCCTGTTCGGCGGTGAGCTGGCGGGCCTGTTCGTACTTTGGTTCCTTCTTGGCGTGGGCGCAAACAACACCCATGGTCAGAATCAGGAAGGTTAGGGGGATCTTCCGAAACGTCATTTGTGACTCCTGTTGATCTCTGTCCGGCTTCGTTTTCGCCAGCGCCCCTTTCGGTGCGCGGCGGCCGAGTATAGTGGCATTTTTCTTGCTTACCATCGTGATGCTACGCCAATTAGGGCGCGATTCTATGCCAATTGGAACGTAATGGTAATCTTCGTCGTTACGTCCACTGGCTGGCCATTGCTGGTCGCGGGACGGAATCGGATTTGCTCCGCCACGCGCTTGGCTTCCTCATCCAGGCCATGGCCTAATCCATGAAGTACCCCGTGCACCACCACTTGCCCGTTGGCCAGGAACGTCACGCTCAGCACCACATCTCCTTCGACGTGCAATTGCTGCGCTTCGCTCGTGTAGCGCACCGGCGGCTTGGAGAGAACTTCAACCTGCGTCGAACGAACTACCGCGGCAGCCATCGGCGGCGGCGCGGTGGCCTGAGTCATCGCCGGAATGCCCGCGTTGGCCACTTTGCCGTAGTTGGCGGACGGTCCCGTGCCGGTGGCGCCGGGAATGCCTGCCGAAGCCACTTTGCCTAAGTTGCCTGAGTTGGAACCGTACTTCGTTCCATTGCCAATGCCGGTTGACCCCGGTACTCCGTGCGGAGCCACTGCCGGACCATTCATGCCGCCATATGGATTCCCGATCGCGGCAACCGTGGCTGGGCGAGTCGAATTGGGATTGGGTGTCGCACCGAATGTGTCGCCCAGATGCACCGGCGCCGTGGAGGGTTTCTGCAGGTTGTTCTGCGCCGGCATAGCGGCGATCAGCGCCGCCTTCGGCTGCGGTGCTAACGTCACCGTTTGCGGCTTGGGTTGGATCACTGGCAAATTCACTTTGGCTTCCATCTGCACCGGCTTGGGCGCGGGCAGAGGCTTGGGAATTTCAATCTGCCGCGGCTGCAACACAATCTTCGGCGGCTCAGGCCGAGGCGGCACCACCTGTGGCGGAGGCTGCCTGATTTTTATTGCCGGAGGCGGCGGAGTCGCAGGCACGACGAGCGTCGTCATCTCGTAGTGCTGTTCCAGAACGTGCTTCGCAGTCATGCCGATAATGATGGCTGTCACGCCGATCAACAAGTTGATGCCACCGCTCACGAGAAAAGCTAAAGGACGGAACTCGGGCTCGGGCAACAGACCGAAAGTGCTCTGTCCATTGTTAAAAGATGTCGGCATGTCTCTAATCCTCACTTGCGGCCGCCGCTTCGGCGACAGGCCACTTCAGAAAAAAATAGCGAATCCGGAGAGTGCAATCAATCCAACTGGCTATTGCGCTCGTCCGTTTCTTTGCAATCTTTTGATACGACTACCAATTGGTTCCAACCTGCGTAAACCGGGAAGTCTATCTCGCCGGCGGCTCTAAAAGATGTGCCACCCGGCACCATCCAATTCCCAATCTCCTGATGGCTGAACCTATCCCTTTCATCGATCCCAGGACCGGATCCCTCGAGGGAATGATTTAAAAGAGATCATTACCATTATACGGAGGGGTTAGTTACTCGCAGATCACACAAATGATGTAGATGCAGGTACCAAGGGCACGGGGGAATCCGGGTAAATAACCCACCCGAGCCCGGTGTCTTCACCGCAGGCAATCCGTTCCTTTCCTTCAATATCCAAGGCACTTCAAAAGGAATCGGCCGCGGGCCTCGCGACTAAAGATACGCCCCGGGAATACCAGAATGGCTACGCTGGATCGAATCCGCCAGGACGGCCCAGCCTTTGTACTTCCCGAGCGCTGTGTTCGAGCTCCCGTCGCTGTATACCACCCAAGAGGAAAATTCAGGCCGCACAGCTCGAATGGCCGCGCGGTCGAGCACTACTCTTATAGACTCAAGGTAACTCAATCTGGACTCGCGAGGGTAGTCTTTTTGTGAAGATTTTAGTGACTGGCGGTGCCGGGTACATCGGCGGTACTGTTGCCGGCCTTTTTGCCAATATGGGACACACCGCCGTAGTTTTCGACAACTTAAGCCACGGCCGTCGTGACATGCTGCCGCCCGGAGTCGAGTTGATCGAGGGCGAGCTGGCCGACCGCAAGGCTCACGAATCCATCTTTGAAAACGCCCGCAAACAGGGCCAGCCCTTCGACGCCGTGCTCCACTTTGCTGCGCTCATTGAGGCCGGCGAGTCGATGGTCCGGCCCGAGCTTTTCTTTCGCAACAACACCGCCTCCACTCTGGCCCTACTCGAGGCCATGCTCGCCTGCGGGCCCAAACGCCTGGTCTTTTCTTCCACTGCGGCCGTCTACGGCGATCCGGAAACCATTCCAATCAAAGAAGATGCGCGCCTTGCCCCGGCCAATCCCTACGGCCAGTCCAAACTCCTGGTGGAGCAGATGCTGTTCTGGTTCAACCGTATTCACGGCTTGCGCTATGCCTCGCTG
>Ga0182024_10014279_pt1 | contig 15372 bp, 15 predicted proteins | sample P32metaG_FD_120480 | JGI IMG/M metagenome (GOLD analysis project Ga0182024, IMG submission 120480) | Permafrost microbial communities from Stordalen Mire, Sweden - P3-2 metaG (Illumina Assembly) | ecosystem: Environmental > Terrestrial > Soil > Wetlands > Permafrost | place: Sweden: Stordalen... | reverse complement strand
CTCAACCCGGGCAGCGAGACCGAGAATGAACTCAACACACGCCTCACGCCCCGAGTCATAGACCGCCTCCGCCTCGACTCGATCCATACCCACAGAATTCGCCAGATAACCACGCGATCCTGGCTATGGAGACCAACGACTGAACGGTTACGGAAAAATGTCCATTTGCAGGGACAAACACTCTCTTAACAGGCATTACGTGACCAAGGTCACACACGGCGGCGGTTTATCGCTGGCACGCTGCCCGCGACATTAAATCGACCTGCCGAATCGTCTCCGCCCGGTGCGAGGCGAACGGGGGATCCATTGCCAGGCAGATAGCGCCTGGCTGGGGCGAATCGGTTGTCGGCGAAAAGCCGGCTCCACCCGTAGCGAGAGCACGTCAGCGCGAACAGGCGCGGTGCGGCTTCCGCGAGCCCGTCAGCTAACCCCGTAGGCGCCCGGTCGAGGAGTTGAAAAGGAGGCCCTCAGCACATGAGAGCCATTCGAAGATCGCGCATGCCCGGCGCGGCAAAGCTGGCGACGGGCTTGTTTCTTGTCACCCTGCCGGTAGTCGGACTCATCATCGGTAGCGACTCAGCAGCCGCGAGCGGGGCGCCAACGCGCCAGCCGGCGCCCGCCGTGGCGACCGTTGCCGGCCATAGCCTTCGGAAGCCCAGGATCGTCTCCAGTGCCGCGGTCTCGCGGTTCGTGGTCAAGCGTGGCGCGATCGTGCGCCCGAGCGGCAGCACCGTCGTGGTACACGGCCTCCTGCTTCCCAGCGCCCGGCGCGCTGAGGTCAAGCTCGTCGCCCGCGCCGGACGCCACTGGCGCACACTCGCCACCGGCCGCACCCGCCGCGGCGGACGCTTCGGCATCCGCTACCGGGTCCGCGGCGTCGGCGCGACCCCCGTCCGCGTGCGCTACGACGGCGGCGCAGGTCGTCGCGCAGCCTCGGCGCCTGCCGGGAAGATCGTCGGCCTGCAGCCCACCGTCGCGTCCTGGTACGACGACGCGGGCAACACGGCCTGCGGCTTTCACGCCACGTACGGCGTCGCCAACAAGACGCTCCCGTGCGGAACCAAGGTGACACTCTCCTACGGCGGCCACACGGTGGTCGCAACCGTCGATGACCGTGGCCCGTACGTGTACGGCCGCAGCTTCGATCTCAACCAGAACACCGCTCGCTACCTCGGAATGTGGGGCGTGGCACAGGTGTTCGCCTCGGTCTGATCGCAGCACCGGGCAGATCGCGGCGGATTCGGGTCTCGTAGATCTGTCGAGGCTCCGGAGGTAGCTTGACCGGGCGGAGCATCCGCGCCGATAAGGACCATGTGAGCACGAACCGCCGCCACATCAGCACGCTCGTCTTAAGCTGCTTGGCCTGCCTGGCGCTGGCCCCGCAGGCGTTTGCGGCCACCGCCGCGACGCGAGCAGCGCATGACGGCGCCGACAACTCGCACTCCGGGACGGTTTCGTTCTCGAGCGCCGTATATCAGGCCAGTGAGAACATCGGCCGATTCGCGGTGACGATTCAGCGCACCAATACGTCCGGGCCCGAGACCGTCTATTACGGCGTCACCAACAAGGGCGCCGGAGCCGGGAACAACTTCGACAAGATCCCCAACAGCACCGCCACTTTCGCCCCCGGAAAGAGCACCGCCACGTTCTATGTGACGATCCACGACCAGGGCATCAACGGGCCGATGCGGTTTGCGCGCGCCTACCTCTACGGCGCCCACCCGCAGCCACTGGGAACCCCCAGCACGGCGACGATCGAGCTCTTGCAGAATGATCCGTTGGACGTGAGGGATGTGGAAAATCCGCTCGGCTATACGCAGACGCCGACCGACGGTGACCCGCTGCAATACGTGCGCTGGTACGTGTTCGGCTCACAGACCGCCCCGGGCGAGTACGCACATGTCTATGAGGGCTCGCACCCCACCTGGGCGCAGGCGCTCGACAAGCTCGCCATGACGCCCGGCTCGTGGAGCTACCGCTTCTGGATGTGGAACCAGCCGGCCGCGACGCTCGCGCCGACGGTCGAGAAGTACCTCGCCGACGCTGAGGCCGCACAGCCCAACACGACCGTCGCGATCAGCACCTACTCGCTCGTGCACGGCGCTTGCGAGAACCCGAGCGCGATCGAGAAGCGCTACCAGAACTGGATCACCCAGCTCGCGCACGGCATCGGCAACTTCCGCGTCGCCCTCTACCTCGAGGAGGACTCGCTGATGGAGACGCACTGCCTCACACACGAGCAGCTGCAGGTCCGCCTCAAGGACGAGCTGGCGTACGCGGTCAACGTGCTCTCACAGGATCCTCACGTGCTGATCTACATGGACGCCGGCGCACCGGACGGGTGGCTCACGGCCCGCGAGGCGGCCAGTGATCTCAAGCAGGCCGATATCGCGCAGGCGGCGGGCTTCTTCGTCAACGCAACCCACTACGACTGGCTGACGAGCGATATCCATTACGGCCAGGAGATCGCGCGCCTGACCGGCGGCAAGCACTTCATCGTTCAGAGTGACGACTCCGGTCGCGGTCCCCTCGTGCCCGGCGACCGCAAGGACAACGGCAACGAGAGTCTCTGCAACCCAGCCGGCCGCGGTGCCGGGCCGCTGAGTTGGGACACCGGCTACGAGTACCTCGACGGACTGCTCTGGTTCAACGATCCCGGCAACTCCGACGGCACCTGTGGCGCAGGTGACCCGGGCGTCGGCAAGTTCTGGCCCTCCTACGCGGTCGGGCTCATTGAGCACGGAACCAACGCGATCCGCGGTCCGCACTTCAACCTGGCGAGGTCCAGCAGCAACACGTAGGGGCGGCCAGGTTGCCCGGGTGGGCGGGATCCAATCCCGAGCACCTGCTGGGCCGGGCGCCGGCGACACGAACAGGTGTTCTGTCCGGCGGGCGCGCTTGCATATCGGGCGTGAGTGAGCGCTGCGTCGGACATCTCGACATGGACGCGTTTGCAATTCCGTACCTGTAGAGCGTAGACTCGCCGCATGGCGATAACTCTTGACGGTTACGTGCGCGTCTCCCGCGTGGGAAGCCGCGACCAGACGGATGGCTTCATCAGCCCAGATGTGCAGCAACGCGCGATCCTCGAGTGGGCCGAGCGCAACGGCGCAAACATCGTGATGCAGCCACACGAGCTCAACGTGTCGGGCGGCACCATGGACCGACCTGTCTTCAACACGATCCTCGAGCGCATCAGAAGCGGCCAGTCGGATGGGCTTGTGGTCTTCAAGCTCGATCGGTTTGCGCGCACGCTGATCGGCGCTGTAAATGTCTTGGAGGAGCTTGGGCGGCATGAAGCGACGTTCGCCAGTGCGACCGAGCCCCAGCTGGACTACACGACGCCAGGGGGGCGCGCATTCGTTCAACAGTTGTTTGTGCTCGCCGAGTTCACTCGTTCGACGCTCAAGGAATCGTGGGCGACATCGCAGCGATACGCGATCGAGCGCGGCATCCACATCTCACCCAACGGATTCCTCGGGTACGAACAAGGACCAGGGCGCCGACTGGTGCCCAATCAGAACGCGCCGCTCGTGGTGGAGATGTTCCGCCGGCGCGGGGCAGGGGAAAGCTGGGGGTCGATTGCTGACTGGCTCAACATCGTGGCCCCGAAGGACGACGACACGCAGTGGACCGGGCTCGCGGTGGCGCGAACCTGCTCAAAGCGCGTCTATCGCGGCGAAGCGTCCCGATACGTGATCCAGGACAAGGACGGCCGCGGTCCGGTTGTGAACCGGGAGGCGCATCCCGCGCTCGTGACCGAGGAGGAGTGGCGGGCCGCGCAGGCGGCGCCACGCGCGATCAAGGGTGGTCACCCCGACGGGACGCCGTACCCGCTCCTATCTGGGCTGGTCAGGTGCGCCGGCTGCAGGTTTGTGATGTCGCAGAGCACCGGCTTCAAAGACGTGCCGATGTACCGCTGCCGCCGCAAGCATGCGTCGGGCAGCTGCCCGGAGCCGGCGATGATCTCCGCCGACACGATCGAGGAGTACGTCGAGCGCATGGTGCTGGATCAGCTCGCGGTGCAGGTGGAGTCGGTGCCTGACAGCAGCGAACGGGACCAGGTCGCCAGCGAGTTGGACCAGGCGCGCGAGGATCTCGACGGTTTCAGGCGTGATATCGGCGCTCGACGGAAGCTAGGTGCCGAATGGCACAGTTGGCTCGATGAGTACTTGCAGCGTGTCCGTGCGCTTGAAGCGGATCTCGCCGAGTTGGATCACCGCATCGGCGTTGCGTCGTCAGGATTTACCGAAGCCGCATTCCGATCGCTGGGGACCGATGAACGCCGCGCGGTGCTCTCGGGCTACGTCGACGCGATCATGGTGCGTCGCTCACGCGGCCGCGGGCGGCACACTGACCCGCTCGACAGGCGCATCCGCGTCCTGTGGCGTGGCGAGGCTCCCGATGATCTGCCGCGGCGCCGGGTCGTGAACGCGATCAAGTCGTTTGTCTTCGACGAACCGGAAGTCGCGGCCGGACGACGTATGCGGCTGCACATAAGCCGCGAGTGGTAAACGAAACGACAACGCAGAGAGGGAGTTGATTGATATGAGTTACGTCATTTGTCTCTCGTGGCCCGAGCGCACTCGCGCTCGGGCTGGGCTCGCACTGGAGGACGCGCACCTGTCGATCCTCCCGCCAGATCATCACGCCATCGGCCAGGGCGGACTGGCGCGGTACACCCGGCGCTGCTCGAGCGCTTGGGTGTCGCAGCGGCCTACGTGAGCCTCGCGGAGTGCGTGGCTATCCGCCAGGCGTTCGCACTCCTCGATAGTTCTCAAGGCGGGTTCTAATCTTCTACGATTGGGGCGCTATTTGCGGCCTTTTCACGACAGATCGTGATGGGTTGTTTTTGGAGCAGCGATACGCTTTCGACGAGTCCTGATGCGCTCGCTCGATTTACGATTCCGGCCTCTGTCGCGACCCCCGGTTTCTGATCGGGAGCTTGAAAGGTACGCTGGCAAGTGGGTCCTCGTGCGCGGTGGCAAGGTCGTACTACAGGCAAGTAGCTACGAAGCCCTCATTTCGACCCTGGCTTCTCACCGGGTTAAGGACACCGCCGTGATCTACGAACTCCCGTTCGTGAGGCCATCGGTTCAGCGCTCAACCGCTTCCGGGTCTGAGCCCGGAGTCGCCGCATCGCCCCGAGGACCCGATCTTCACCGGATATAACCGACTTCGAAGCGAAGTTCTGGCAGATCGGGTGAACGGTCTCGAAATGGCGTTGACTCCATCCGCCGACGGGCGTAGGCCGCTGCCATCTAATAAGCGCCCCGACGGAAGTGCGCAAGCCATTGACGCTCGAGCAGGGCGACGCTCAGGCCGAGTACGTCGAGCATTCCACGGGCTTGCGCGGCACGGGCAGGACAGCAGGTTGTCGCGTCAAAAGAAACCTGCGGCGACGGATCGCCTCTTTCGCCCGCGCGTCGGACCCCCTGAACGCGCGTGGCCCAGGCGTCCCGTCAGGCTTAGCTTGGCGGGACGCTCAGAGAACCGGGTGATGTCGTAGCCGCTTCGTTGACGAATCTATTTACGAGCGAGGAGGCCAGTCGGATAGCGTGCTCGGCATGCGATCCACGTTTCGATACCTCACTTCGGTGCTGTTTGTCGCGGTCGTCGTTCAGGTTGCGTTGGCAGCGTTTGGTGCTTTCGACGCCGTCCATAAGTCCAAGCACGCGCCTATCGCCCACAAGACGATCGACAACGGCTTCGGACCCCATGCCCTGTTTGGCTACATCATCATCATCGTTATGCTCGTCCTGCTGATCGTCGCGGCCGCTGGACGGCTCGGGCCGACGTCGATCCGGTTCGCTGGTGGCCTGCTGCTGGCCGGGATCATCCAGGCGATTCTCGGATCGATCTCCGAGAACGCGCCGGGGGTCGGTGTCCTTCACGGAATCAACGCGCTCGTTATCTTTTCGCTATCCGGACTGCTTGCGCACCGGACCTGGACCGCGGAGCGAAGAGGCAACACACCGGCGGCCGCGCCCGCCGGCTAACTAGACGGTCATACATCGCACCTCTACAGGGCCTGTGCGACTTCTTGGCGACGGGCCGCTCCGTTCGCACCGGCCACGTCGTGCGCCGCGCGAAGAACATCACCGTCGGGCGTGCGCTCGGGAAGGCCGGGTTCTGGCGGGGGCTGTGGAAATAATGCCGCGTCCAGATGGTGCAGATTCGTGTCTCGCGATCGCTGATCGGGAATGCGGCAGCGAAGGGTGCGGAGGTCGACCGGCGGCGGTAGCCACGCTTCCCTTAACGGACGTCGAGATGGATCTCATGTGGGCTTGCGACGACCCCGACCACATCGAACACATGGCCGTGATGGTCTACCAGCGCGGCTTCTCTACGGAGGACCACATCTTTGAGGTGTCGAGGACATGCAGGGCGACGGCCGAGTCGGGGCGTATGTGCGGTGCTGCCGGCGACTATCTCGTCGTGAGAACCGACGGCCGCGCTGTATTCACGGTCTGCGAACGCCACATGCGGGAGTGGGCACCTCCGAAGGAGCGGGCCGACTGGTGGTGATGGGAATGATCGACCTGCGCTCCGTTGTCAACGGCTTGTCAACGAACGTAGCCGGACGAGCGATCCGTCCTCGCTCCGTGCGAACCTGCGTTCGTGGCTGGATCGCTGGAACCCACCCCGCTCCGTAGGGTCGGACATATTGATATGGACGCCTTCTATGTATCCGTGGAGCTGCGCCGCCGGCCGGAGCTGCGAGGCAGGCCCGTGATCGTTGCCGGCGGCGGCCCGCGCTCAGTCGTCACGACCGCCTCTTACGAGGCGCGGCGCTTTGGCGTGGGCTCGGCGATGCCCGCTTCGCAGGCACGGCGGCTGTGTCCGCGGGGCGTGTTCCTGCCACCGGACTTCCCGTACTACCGGACCGCCTCGGCCGAGGTGATGGGGATCGTGAGGGGCAACGTCGACACGGCCGAGGTGGTCGGACTCGACGAGGCGTATCTGGAGCTGACCGGACTCCCGGCGCCGAAGGCAGGCATGCGCCGGATCGTCGCCGAGATCAAGGAGCGGACGGGTTTGAGCGCATCGGTCGGGATCGGCCCCAACAAGCTGGTCGCCAAGGTCGCCTCCGATGCCGAGAAGCCGAACGGATTTGTGGTCCTCACGCTCGCGGAGGCATGCGCGCGGTTCGCCCAGTCACCCTGCAGGCTGATCCCGGGGATCGGCGGCAAGACCGCGGAGCGCCTGCAGGCGCTGGGCGTGGGGACGGTGGCCGCTTTGGCTGAAGCTCCGCTCGAGACGCTTGGATCGGCATTCACGGCCCGCACGGCGCTCTATCTGCAGGCGTTGGCGCGCTTCGAGCACGACGGTGCCGTGACCGAGGAGCGCAAGGTCGTATCGGAATCGCGTGAGATGACCTTCGACCGCGACGTCGATGAGCTTTCGGAGCTCGAGACGATCCTCGCGCGGCAGGTCGACGAACTCTGCGCCGCGCTCGGGCGACAGGGCCACCGCGGGCGCACCGTTGGGATCAAGGTGCGGCTCGACGACTTCTCGACGCACACGCGCGCACGCACGCTCGCGGTGCCGGTCAACGGCGTCGACGACGTCGGTCGGGTGGCGCTGGAGCTTTTGCGGGCGTTCGAGCCGCCACGGCCGGTCAGACTGCTGGGCGTGCGGGTCTCGGGCCTGACCTCGGTCGAGGTCGAGCCCGAGCAGTTGGCGCTCTGCGTCTAGCGCTCAGCGCTCGCCGAGGTCCTGCAGGGTCAGTACAGCGCGACGGCAAGCCGGCGACGGGAAGCGCGCGCAAGCTCGCTCTCGGGGCCGAGCTCGTCGAGCACGCCGACGATCACCTTGCGGAGCTCGTCCCTGTCGCCGTCCGCAGAAGCGATCGCGTCCAGCAGCAGATCGAGCCCACGCTCGGTGGCGCCTGCGTCAAGCGCGGCGAAGGCATCGCCCAGCTCAGGCGTGCCGGCGCGTTCGAGGTCGATGCGGGCGAGCAGACCGTCGGCCGCGAAGCTTCCCGACACAGGCTCCAGGATCGCCGCCGCCTCGTCCGTTTCGCCGCGGGCATGGAGCATCTTGGCAAGTGGGACGGCGGCGTCGGCACGGGCGGGCTCGAGCTCAACGGCCCGCCTGAGCGATGCCTCGTCGCCCTGCGTGACCAGGCCGTCCGCCTCCGAGGGAAGCAGCGCGTCGAGGAAGCGATCAACCGCGTCCGGCGGTTGCACGCCGACGAACTCGGACGCGACGCTGCCGTCCTTGAAGGCCTTGACCGCGGGGATTCCCTGGATGCTGAAGGCGCGCGCCAGCTGCTCATTGCTGTCGGTGTCGACCTTGACGAGCTCGATCTTGCCGCCGCGTTCCGCCACGGCGCGCTCGAGCACCGGGCCGAGTTGGCGACAGGGTCCGCACCACTCGGCCCAGAAATCGACCACGACCGGCACCTGCTTCGAACGCTCGATTACGTCGGTTGCAAATGTCGCCTCGGTGACGTCCATATGTCTCAGAGCTTAGAGTCTCCGAGTCGTGGCAGCCGACTTCACGATCCAGAGTGGTGGCGTCACGCTGGCCGCAGACGAATCCGGTGACGGCCCGCCGGTGCTGCTGCTGCACGGTCTGACCGCGACGCGCCGCTACGTCGTGATGGGATCGAAGGTGCTCGAGCGCTCAGGGCACCGCGTCATCAAGTACGACGCCCGCGCGCACGGTCATTCCTCGCCGGCTCCGAGTCCCGATGCCTACACCTACGATTTGCTCGCCGATGACGCGATCGCCGTGCTTGATGCGCGCGGCGTGGAGCGGGCGGTGTTCGCAGGCGCCTCGATGGGCGCGCACACACTGCTCAACGTCGCCCTGCGCCACCCGGAGCGAGTCGCCGGGGTCGTGGTCATAACGCCGGCGTACAGCGCCGATCCGGTCGGGGAGGAGGAGCGCCTCGAGCGCTGGGACCGCCTGTCCGAGGGGCTGCGCACCGGCGGCGTCGAGGGCTTTGTCGAGGCCCTCGGCGCCCCTCAGGGCCCGCCGGAGTTCGCGGACACGGTCCTGAAGGTCGCCCGCCAGCGACTCTCAGAGCAGGATCACCTGAATGCACTGGCGGACGCGCTCAGCGCCGTGCCCCGGTCGCGGCCATTCGCGAGCCTGGAGGACCTGAGGGCGGTTACGGTGCCCGCCGTGGTCGTCGCCTCGAACGACGACGCCGATCCCGAGCACCCGGAGGAGCTCGGGACCGCATATGCGCAGGCGCTCCCCAACGCGCGGCTGATCACCGACGCGCCGGGCAAATCTCCGGTCGCATGGCAGGGGAGCCAGCTCTCACAGATCATCGCGGAGGTGGTCGCGAACTCGGGGTTGGGCTGAGCCGGCGTCGCGCCGGCTCAGCCCAACTGCTGCGCAGTTCAGCCTTAGCCGACCGTGACCACTGTCGTCCTCGTGCTCGAGGGCGCGGCGTAGTCGTCACCGTTGTAGCGCAGCTTCACGGTGAGGCGGACGCGGCCGCTGCCGAGGTGCCTGATCCGCGTGCTCGCCCTGTAGGCACATGACGCGTTGACGGCTGCCTTTGCAGCGGCCACCTTGGTCCGGCCGCGGTAATAACCGATCGTCACCGACCCGTGGCACCCCAATGCGGCTGATGTCGTGTAGGCGAGGCCAATGTGGCCGCGTGCCGTGAACCTGGGCGAAGACTTCTTTGCCGATCGCGGGCTGACTGCAAAGCGCAGGCTGGTGTGCGGCCGCGGCCACGGGAGCGTCGCAAACGTCACGTCGGCCCCGTCGGTCGTCGCGGTCGGGCCGTGGCTGGCGATCAGGCGGTAGTGGTAGACCGTTCCCGGCGCGATCCCAGGAAGCTCCGTACTCACGGTGATCGGTGTGGAGCCGGCAGCGATCGACTTCACGACAGTCTGATAGCCGTACGCGGTCGTCAGCCCGTATTGGAAGTAGTAGCTCGTCGCCTGGTTGTTGGGGCTGATCGTCCCAACCAGGGTGGCGGTGTAACGGCCCACGTTGGCGGCGGGCTCCGTCGTGACGCCGGGAGCGGGGTTGCCAGTCGTCTTGAATGTCCTCACCGGCGTGTTGGACGAACCGGCGCCGTTGGACGCGACGAGCTCGAAGTAATAAGTCGTATCAGGCGAGAGCCCAACGATCCTCGCCGACTCAGCCACCGCGACCGTGCCGGATCCGACGCTGCCCGCCGTTGCCGGTGACTTACTGCCGAGTGCGGTGGTGGTGCCGTACTCGAACTGGTAGGCGGTGGCGAGCCCATTGGGCTTCACCGTCCCGTGGAGTGTCGCCGCCGTTTGGCCGATGCCTGTAGGCGCACTCGCGGAGACGGTCGGCGACGAAGCCGCGAGCGCAACCGGCGCGTAGATCAGCGCAGCTGCAACAGCCGCGATCAGGGTCAATTTCCGCATCAGAACCTCCCGTAGTGGCCCCCTCATCGGCGGCCTTGTCCTTTACATCAGTTAAACCCGGTAGGGGCGCGAGTTATGCGGTTAGCGTCGTGTTGGGGTCAGGTCAGCCATAACCAACGGGAATAGCCCGCAAAGCGGGGCGTTATCACGGTCAGCGCGCTGGCGGCTATGGGAGATCAGAGTCGCCTAGGCATGGCGACGGGCTATAGGCGCTCTAACCACTGGTTATAGGTAGGGAGCTCCAGGTAGCGGGACGCCAGCATATAACGCCTCAGGTAGCGCTCTAACCGGCGGTTATAGCTGCTCTAACCGCCGCCAAACTACTGTAAACTGCCGTAAACCGACCCATTGCGTGGGGCGAGTGGTCATAACATCGAATGGTGGGGGATGAACGAGCAGCTGTACTCGGCAGAGGAGGCAGCCCAGATCCTGGGTCTCCAGGTCCGCACGGTGCGCAATTACGTGCGCGAGGGCCGGCTGCCGGGCGTCCGCATCGGCAAGCAGTACCGGATCGCGCGCTCGGCGCTCGAGGCGTTCGCGGGGGGCGGACCCGCGAGTGCGGCCGGCTCTGCGCCATCTGCACCGCCGCTGCCGCCGCGTACAGCGGTCGAGGTATCCAGCGTCGTGCAGGTTGACGGGATCGACGCTGACCAGGCCGAGCGCGTCACGCGCACGCTCACAGCAGCCGTCGTCGCACACACGGCAGAGGACCCGACGCTGCGCGTCGAGCCGTTCTACGACGAGCAGCGCCTGCGCCTGAAGGTGATCATCGTCGGCTCAGCGGCTGACACCGTCGAGCTGATTCGTGTGGTCGAGGCCCTGGTGCGGGATCGCGGGTAGCGTCGGGATCGCGGGTAGCGTCGGTCACAGAGCGCGCCGTCGTGGCAACATATCCGTCCGTGTCGCCAAGCGAAGCGCAGCAGCCGCAACCCATTCTGGGGCAACTCACGGAGTCTGCGATCTTCCTCGTCGGTATCGCAGCAACCGGCAGCGATGAGGCTCTACGAAGCGCGCTCGCCGACGTTTCCGGCCTGAAGCGCTCGGTCGGGTTCCGAATCCCAGAGGGCGAGCTCAGCTGTGTGGTGGGACTCGGCTCGGATCTGTGGGATCGGCTATGTGTCGGCGGGCCGCGGCCGCTACGGCTACATCGCTTCATCCCGCTGGCCGGCGCGACTCACACGGCCGTGTCGACGCCGGGCGATCTGCTCTTCCACATCCGCGCGCACCGGCTGGACCTCTGCTTCGAGCTGGCCCAGCGACTGACCGACCGGCTTTCGGGCCTCGTCACGATCATCGACGAGGTCCACGGATTCCGGTCCTTCGACGAGCGCGACCTGCTGGGGTTCGTTGACGGGACCGAGAACCCCGAGGGCGCCTCGGCGCTGCGGGCTGTCACGATCGCCGACGACGACCCGGACTTCGCCGGCGGCAGCTACGTGATCGTGCAGAAGTACCTGCACGACCTGAGCTCCTGGGATGTCCTCCCCGTCGAGGAGCAGGAGCGTGCGGTCGGTCGAACGAAGCTCACCGACATCGAGCTGCCCGATGACGTCAAGCCGGCCAACTCACACGTCGCGCTGAACACGATCGTCGACGCGGACGGGGTGGAGCGCGACATCGTGCGCTTCAACATGCCGTTCGGCCGCGTCAGCGAGGCTGAGTTCGGCACCTACTTCATCGGCTACGCGCGTGACCCGGATGTCATCGAACAGATGCTCCGGAACATGTTCATCGGCGATCCGCCCGGCAACCACGACCGGATACTCGACTTCTCAACGGCGGTGACCGGGAATCTCTTCTTCGTGCCGCCAGTCGATCTGCTCGACGGCTTGGCGGATCCTGAGCCGGCCCAGGATGTCGTCAAGGTGACGACAGACGCCGCGGCAACGCCGCCACCAACCAACCACGACGGATCGCTCGGAATCGGCGATCTGAGAGGAGCATCAGCGTGAACCACCTGCTTCGTTCGTCAGCGCCGATCAGCGATGGTGGCTGGGAACTGCTCGACCAGGAGGCGCGGCAGCGCCTGACCCCGGCGCTCGGCGCCCGCAAGCTGATCGACTTCCGCGGTCCCGGCGGCTGGAAGCACTCGGCGACAAACCTCGGGAGGACCGTGCCGCTCAGCGTGGGGGACGCCGGCGGCGTGACGGCGCTGCAGCGTCGTGTCCTTCCCCTGGTCGAGCTCCGCGCAGACTTCACCCTGTCTCGCGGCGAGCTTCGCGACGACGACCGCGGCGCCGACGATGTGGACCTGACGCCGCTGGACACCGCCGCTCACCAGATCGCGGTGGCCGAAGGCGCGGCCGTGTTCCACGGCTGGGCCGACGCGTTCACCGGGATCATCGAGGCCACACCGCACGACGTGCTGTCCGGGGCAAGCCCGGACCGCTACCCGGACCGCGTGGTCGCAGCGGTCGAGCTACTGCTCGGCGTCGGCGTTGCCGGTCCCTATGCGCTCGCCGCCGGCAGCGAGCAGTACCGCGTCCTCAATGGTGCCTCTGAGCCCGGCGGTTACCCGCTTCGCGAGCACGTCGCGAAGATTCTCGACGGCCCAGTCGTCTGGGTGCCCGGGCTCGACGGGGCCGTGCTTCTAAGCCTGCGCGGCGGTGACTTCGTGTTCGATTCGGGGCAGGACCTCTCGATCGGCTACGACTCGCACGACGCCGAAGAGGTTCATCTCTATCTGGAGGAAAGCTTCAGCTTCCACGTGGCGACGCCGGAAGCCGCTGTCGCGTTGAAGAGCTGAATGGAGCGGCTCGAATACACGGTTCAGAGGATTCCCGTGGAACGGACCCTCGCGCTCCGCAAGGCCGTACTTCGCCCGTACCTGGGCGAGGCGCGCTTCGTCCTCGACGACGATCGGCTGCCGACGACAGTTGCGTTCGGCGCCGTGACTCCGGACGATCGGGTGATCGCGGTCGCGCGGCTCGCTCCGGAACGGCCGCCGTTCGACGCGGGCGACCATCCGGCCTGGCGCCTGCGGGGCATGGCGACGAGCCCGGACGCTCGCAACCTCGGAGTCGGGGCGGACCTGTTCGAAGCGCTGCTCGGGTACCTCGTCGCCGCTGGCGGCGGAATCCTGTGGTGTAACGCCAGGCTCGCCGCAAGGCGCTTTTACGAGCGCGGCGGCATGGAGGCTAGGGGCGAGCCGTGGGACGAGTCCGACATCGGTCCGCATGTGATGATGTGGAGAGAGGTCCCCGGCGCGACCGAGCCATAAGGGGGAGGGGAGATCCCGCTGCTCGTCTCAGCGGCTCACGGCGCGAGACTTGCCCGGCGCCGCTTCAGGTAGCGAATCTCGGCAGCGTTGACGGCGAGGTCGATGGCGGCGTCGTACGCGCTCCGTGCGTCGGTGGAGCGGCCGAGGCGGCGTAGCAGGTCGGCTCTGGTGGCGTACCAGGCGTGGTACTGCTGCAGGCCGAGCCGCTCGACATCCGCCAGCGCGACCGCCGGACCGTCGAGCTCGGCAATCACGATCGCGCGGTTGAGCGCGACGATCGGGGTCGGACTGATCGCGTAGAGCTGGTCATACAGGGTGCCGAGCTGGTCCCAGTCGGTATCCCGGATATCCCGCGCGAATGTGTGCACGGCGTTGATCGCAGCCTGCAGCTGGTAGCGGCCCGGCGCTTCGCCACTGTCGATCAGTCGCCGCACGAGTGCATGCCCTTCGTCGATCAGCTCGCGGTCCCAGGCTCCGCGGTCCTGCTCGGCAAGCGGCACGAGCTCGCCCGCGGCGCTGATCCTGCTCAGGCGGCGGGCCTCGGTCATCAGCATCAGCGCCAGGAGCCCGCTCACTTCGTGTGCGTCCGGGAGGAGTTCGCCGAGCAGGCGGGTCAACCGGATGGCCTCGCCGCTGAGCTCCGGCCGCAGCTCGTGCTCGCCGCCAGGGAGATAGCCCTCGTTCAAAACGAGGTAGAGAACCAAGAGCACCGCATCCAGACGCGCCGGAAGGTCCTCGTCGGCCGGCACGCGATAGGGGATGTGGGCCGCTGCGATCTTGGCCTTCGCCCGCGTGATCCGCTGTCCCACGGCTGCCTCGCTCTTGAGCAGACCCCGGGCGATCTCCTCAACCGTCAGTCCACCGACCATTCGCAGCGTCAGCGCCACCTGCGCATCGCGTGCGAGCGCGGGATGACAGCAGGTAAACATCAGCCGTAGGCGGTCGTCGGTGATTGGGCCTTGGGATTCCATGGACTCTGCCTCTTCGTCTGGCGCTGGCGCTACCGACCCGACTCTGCCGATCGCAAGCGCGGCCGCGTATTTGCTCTCACGTTGGGAGTCGCGGCGCACGCGGTCGATCGCGCGGTGGGTGGCCGTCGTCATCAGCCACCCACCGGGATTCGGCGGAAGCCCGTCGCGCCAGTGTTCGAGAGCGACGAGAAACGCCTCGCCGGCCGCCTCCTCCGCAACATCAAGGTCCCGAAAGCGCCTTGCCAGCGTTGCCACGATCCGCGGCCACTCGCTGCGGTGCAGCTCCGCGACCACGCTGCGCAAACCCTCTGCACGATCGCCGGCAGACACGGACGCGTAGGGGAGAGGCATGTTCCTGTTGCCGCTCACACGCCCTCGGGCGGGCCTTCCATGAACGGCCGGACCTCGAGCACCTCGCGGCAGGCCACCGATGCCTCGCGGGCGAAGTCCAGAGCCGCATCGAGGTCCGGCGCCTCGATAACCCAGAAGCCTCCGAGGAATTCCTTGCTTTCCAGGTAGGGACCGTCACTGAGCTCCGGCTTGCCACTGCGTGGGTCCACGGTCGTGGTGGCGCTGTGGTCGTGCAGGCCGCCGGCAAAGACGAAGGAGCCGGCGTCGATCGCCCGCTGGTTCACCGCATCGACCGCTGCCACGATCTCTGTCATTTCCGCAGCGGGACGGCTGCGCCCGTCGGGCTGGTTGTACACGGCGATCAGGTACTGCGACATGGCTTGTCTCCTTGGCTCGTGAGCGGTCCCAGCGACCACTCTCATCCATACCACGTACGAGAACTGCGCGATCCGACAAATCG
>Ga0182024_10014278_pt1 | contig 15373 bp, 15 predicted proteins | sample P32metaG_FD_120480 | JGI IMG/M metagenome (GOLD analysis project Ga0182024, IMG submission 120480) | Permafrost microbial communities from Stordalen Mire, Sweden - P3-2 metaG (Illumina Assembly) | ecosystem: Environmental > Terrestrial > Soil > Wetlands > Permafrost | place: Sweden: Stordalen... | reverse complement strand
AGGATCGAACACTCGACGGCGTATTCGTCGATCACCTTGCGCACCTGCGCCATGTCTTCGTGCTGTTCCCCGAGTTGCGCAATGGCTGCATCCATCATGCCGACGGTGCGATATGCCATTGCCTCGCCAGTGAAGATGCCCGCCGCCATGTTCGCGATCTTCTCGCGAATCAACCCGAAATCAGCAATCACTTTCCCGAACGCCTTGCGCTGCTTGGCATACGCAATCGCGCTCTCGATGCAGTTGCGCGCCGAGCCGACGCATCCCGCACCTAGCTTGAACCGCCCGACGTTCAGGACATTGAATGCAATGTGGTGTCCTTTGCCGATCTCTCCGAGCACGTTCCCAACCGGAACCTGGCAGTCGTTGAGAATCAGAGGACACGTTGAAGATCCCCGGATCCCCATCTTGTGTTCCTCGGCACCCACCGAAAAGCCGGGGAACCCGCGCTCGATGATGAACGCCGTGAACTTATCCCCGCTGACTTTGGCAAACACGATGAACAGATCGGCGAAACCTGCATTCGTGATCCACATTTTTTCGCCGTTCAGCAGGTAGTGCTTGCCGTCAGCGGACAGCTTCGCCTGCGTGCGGCAATTCAAAGCATCCGACCCGGACGATGACTCCGACAGCGCGTACGCGCCGACGGTCTCCCCGCTGGCCAGTCCCGGCAGATATTTCTTCTTCTGCTCTTCCGTACCGAAGTAAACGATGGGAAGCGTGCCAATGCAGGTGTGGGCGCCCCAGGTTGTGCTGAAGCCGCCGTACTTCGCGATCCGGTCGGCGATGATCGCGGAAGTCACCTTATCCATCTCCATGCCGCCGTATTGCTCGGGCACGTCCACACCGCTCAACCCGAGTTCTCCGGCCTTCTTCACCAGTTCACGGACAATAGCGAAGTTCTTGTGCTCCATATTCTCGATATTGGGCACAATTTCCTTGTTCGCGAATTCTTCCGCGGTTTGCGCGATGAGCAGGTGCTGCTCGCTGAAATCTTCTGGAGTGAAAACTTCCTCCGGCGCCCGCTCCTCGATCAGGAAGCTGCCGCCGCGGATCTTGCTACCCGGTACTGCGGTCACCGTAGCCATATTCCCTCTCCCTCAAAATATTTGATTCGTGGGTTTCGGTTCAGCTCAGGACACAAACGTAAGTCGGCAGCAGCGGGGTTTTCATACCTGGCCGCCGACCCTCGCCTCCCGAGGTCGAGCGAAATGGCGCCCTCGGGCGAGAGCTTCTCGCCCGAAGACGCATAGGCATTGACCAGAACACGCTTAACGCAGACAGATCCGTCCCTCAGGCTGCGGCTGCTGCCGCCTTTTTCCCCGGCCTGCGGGTATGATGCTCCGCCTTCGCACTGGCCTTCGCTCCATTCGGCGCCTTCACCATCACATCCATCAATGCCTTCTGGGCATCGACGTAGCTCTTCACCGCCTCCCGCGTAAGTTCGCTCACGGGAAGAAACGGAAATGGCTTCAGCAGTTCCAGCGTCTTGCCAGCAGTTTTCACACCGGTATTCATCTGCCGCCCCGCAACGTCCACCAGCCGCTTCTGCGCTTCCAGGAATGCATCCGTGGCTTTGCGTGCGAGTTCCGGCAACTCAGTCTTCTTTGTTTTCTTTCCAGCGTGACTGTGTTTGCCGCCGGTCGCCCTTGCCGTCTCATCCGCGAGGACGTCCATGAACTTCTTCTGTGCCTTGACGAAGTTCTCCATGCTCTCGCGAGCGAGATCCACCACATGCTCCGGCTGGTACGGCTTGCCGGCCTTGGCGGACTCGACCCAGGCATGCGTCTGCTTGCCGGCGATCTTCAGATACTCTTCCTGCATCTCGATGAAGGTCTCCACGCTGCGCCGCAGCAGATCGGTCATCGCATGTGCCGCAGGCCAGTCTCCCATCCGTTCTTCCACGCCCGTAATCAGGAGTTCATTCTGTTGTTTGCCCAGTTCGAGTAGAACCCGTTGTCCCTCGAAAAAGTTCGCGAGGCCATCCTCGGCAATCTCGCCCAGGATCGCGGTCGGAGAATGATGCGGGTCCGAGAGTTGCTGCCGTACGGCGTGCATCACACTTGCATTCTGCCGCATGGCCAGGTCGATGAGGATACGTTGTGTCGCAAATAGTGTTTGCGCCCCTTGTTGCGCCCAACCCGAAAGCAGAGAGAACGTCGACGACTCTTTCGGATGAGTGGATTCATGCCTTATTGCCGCTGCCATAAAACGCCTCCTATTGCTGCATTGCAGCATCAGCCAAACTATACGAAGGGAAGGGTCTTGTGTCAAGATATTCCTGCATCCTTGTGCACGGCAGCATGGGGCAGCGTCCAATGAAACCCTCCACCATTCTCATCAAGAAATACGGCAATCGCCGGTTGTACGACACCACCAGCAGCCGTTACGTGAACCTCGACGATCTGGCCGCTCACATTCGCGCGGGCCGCGAGGTCAAAGTCGTCGACGCCAAGACCGGGCAGGATCTAACCCGCGTCCTGTTGACCCAGGTCATCACCGAAGACGCCAAGGACAGGCCCACGGGCTTGCCCCTTGAACTGCTGCGGCAACTGATCATCGCCTCCGATGAGGTGCGGCAGGAATTTCTCATGTGGTATCTAAAGTCCGCGTTCGACACCTATGAAAAAGTGCAGGACGCCGTGCAGAACCGCTTGAGCGAAGTGCAGTCCGCCATTCTCTCGCCCGTTGATATGATGAAACGCTTTCTGGGAACCACTGTGTCTCCCCCTTCGCGCACGGACTCGGAGCCGGAGGTTGAGGCCCTGCGGAAGCGGGTGGCGGAACTCGAAGCTCGCCTGAAAAAGCCCGCGCCGCCAAAACGCCGTCCCCGCAAGAAGCGCTAAGCTTGCAGAATTTTGCACACAAATATTGGATCCTCACTCAGAAATCCCTCTTGGACAGGTAAACCTCCCGGGGTATACTTTTGCAGTGCAGCATTCGCCCTTTCCGCGCCTCGACGCGCCGATCGGGCAGACCCAGGGACGAACTTGCGGCGTAAACTGAAAAAAGCAGCGGCGCGCCCTTCCCCGGCCAAGCGGCGCAAGTCTGCTCCCCAGCCCTATCCCAAAGCCAACACTTCCAGTGTCTGGACAGAGGCTCTCTTCGGAGCTGAGATTCTGCTGTTACACGCCACTCCCGTTTATTACGGCTTGGGCGTACCGCGCGGCGATGGCTCTGCTGTCGTGATCATTCCCGGCTTTCTTGGCACTGATCTTTACCTGACCGAGCTTCATGCCTGGCTCCGGCGCATCGGATATCGCCCCTACTTTTCCGGTATCGGCATCAACGCAGAATGCCCGAACCTGCTCATCGAGCGCCGTCTGAACCAGACCATCGAAAAAGCTCTGATGGATACCGAACGAAAAATTCATCTGATCGGTCACAGCCTGGGAGGCCTGATCGCTCGTTCCGTAGCGGGCAACCGGCCAGACGACATCGCCTCTTTGATTACGCTGGCTGCTCCCATCCGTGGCACGGTTGCGAATCAAGCGGTTCTCCGCGCGGCCGAAGCCGTTCGTCTCCGCATTCTCGAGGAGCACGGTACAGGGGTACTACCCGACTGCTATACGGGACGCTGCACTTGCAATTTTCTGGGTTCTCTTCGCCGCAAGGTTCCCGACACGATGCTCGAAACCGCCATCTACACGCGCCAGGACGGCATCGTGGACTGGCGTTACTGCATGACCTTGGATCCTGAAAAGGACGTAGAGGTTCTGGGCACGCACATCGGAATGGCGTTCAATCCTGCGGCCTACTCGGTCGTCGCCGAGCGCTTGGCCAAAGCGCAATCGTCTGAATAGTTCCGGCCAATCAGGGTCCGCCCACCATCTCCAACACAGATCCTGTAGCCGTTTCTAGTCTCTCGTCCGCACTGCCCAGGGTCTGTATCAGAAGTGACGCTGACGCCACGCTATTGTTCCAGACTTCGAAGCTGCCCGTGCAATCCGTCTTTACATACGGAAGACGATGCACGCTTGAACCATGCCCGTCGATCACCGCCTCCACCCGCAGACCATTGCGTCCGGGGCAATGAAAACTCCAGTGGAAGGGTTCCTTGCTGACGCCGGATTCCTGCAATTTGCCGAACACATATTTCTGCCCATCGTGCCACAGCACCGCTTTGCGAAAGACCAGCCCAAACGGCATCTCGTAGACCAACGCTTCCAGCGTGCTTGCAGGCTGGCCGGAGCGGGGAAAATAAGCGTGCGTCCATCTCCAGAAGTTGCGATGTCGGTATCCGCAGTTGTGTCCCTGGACTCCAAACCCCAAAGGTTCGCCCGCAAAGCTCCGCCCGTCCATCGTGATCTGCCCGGAAAAACATCCGTCAGAGTGTGGCGTGCGCGAGAAACCAATCCAGCCTTTATTGCTTAGTGTCACCGCAAATGTGGAACGATAGCGCAGATTCCAGGCGATTGCGTGGCCATCTACGTTCAACGATCCCCTACAAGAATCTTCTTCGATGGAATTCTCGCCCATGCGAAAGCGAAACGGACTCTGCCCTCTTCGGCTGATATCCAATCCCTCCAGCGGAAATCCCTGAATAAAATTCTGCGGCTTTCCGCCCGCCGGGAACCACGTGGCCCACACTTGCACCGGCATCCCTCGTGGGTTTCCGGCACAGCCGCCTCGCCCAGGATTCATCAACAAATAGCGAAACCACCACGCTCCGCTCCCGTCCGCCAATCCCATGCGCAGAAACCACACCTCATAGCGGCGCTTTACCGACAGTCCCGAAAATACTTCGTTCAGAGTAGCCAAGACTTCCTGCTCCAGACACCTAGACTATCTCACAGGACTTCCGGCGATCCGGTGATGCCGGTCACTGCGCATCCGTGGGCTGGGGATCATAGTGTGATCGGTAGCTCCCTCTATGCTGGATGCGTCCGCCATCGCAGCGGGCCTCCGCCTGCTCGCGCCCGACCAGTTGCGCACCGCCTTGGAGAATTTCCTGCCTCAAGGCGCAACCCCAGCCGAGAAGATCCGCCTCATTGAAGACGCCCTCCGAAGCCCCGCAGCTCCAGCGGTTCGCGACGCCATGGCACGCTGGATCGTCGACGAGATCGTGCCCGTCGATGCCCTGGTCCCGGAAGCCTACAAGAATTGGCGTCCGCCGGTGCGCGACGCCATGATGTTCGTGGTCACGCGTCTTTCCCCTGCGCGCCTCGCTCCCAAGCTGCTGGAGCAAATCGAACTGCCGGCCAGCACATCGCCCGAAGTGCGCCTGCTGCGGCTGATCGCGAAAGTCCCCGGCCTGCAGAAACTCGGCCAGGTCATCGCTCGGAACCAGCATCTCCACCCCGCCCTGCGCCGCGCCCTTTCCAGACTGGAAAACGGAATTCGCGATGTGCAACCGGAAGACATCCGCGCCATCGTCCAAAAAACGCTTGGGCCACGCGTCAAAACCTACGCCGTAGAAATCTCGCCCAAAATACTCAAGGAAGCCAGCGTCAGTGCGGTCATTCGATTTACCTGGCGCAATCCAGAAACCGGGAAGCAAGAGCGTGGCGTCTTCAAAGTTTTGAAGCCGCATATCCCTGAATACTTCGCCGAAGATATGGATTACCTCCAACGCCTGGCCCAATACTTCGGGGATCGCCACCACAATTATGGATTTGCACCCCACCTCATCCCTGACACGTTTCGCAAAGTCCGCCGCTTGCTGCGCCACGAGGTCAACTTCTCCCGTGAACAGAAGACGCTGATCGAGGCCGAGGCTCTCTATCGTGGCTTTCCCTTAGTGCGCATCCCACAATTAATTCGGCCGTTGTGCACGCCAACGATCACCGCGCTCACGGAGGAACCCGGAATTAAAGTGACCAGCGCGGCCGCCCGCTTGCCAGCCGCACGTCGCCGAAAGGTGGCCGAGCAACTGGTGGAAGCCCTGGTCGCCGTGCCCCTTTTCTCCTCGACACCAGATGCAATCTTTCACGGTGATCCCCACGCCGGCAACTTGCTGTACAACAACAAAACCGGCGAACTCGTAATCCTCGACTGGGCCCTGCGCGAACGTCTGAGCCGCGAACAGCGGCGTCATCTCGCGCTCTTATTTCTGATGGTCAGCCTGCGCGATCCAGTCGGCACGTCCAGCGAAGTCGCTGCGCTCAGTCAAACCCGCATCAGACTGGCTTCGCCCCGGGGCCGGAAGGTCCGCGAGACCGTGGGCAAGTTCCTCGAGGAGTTGCCGCCTTCCCGCATGCCCAGCGGAGCCGACGCCATGCGACTTGTGGAGCGCGTCGCGATCAACGGCGTCAAGTTCCCCAGCTCCCTGATCATGTTGTCAAAGGTGATGTTCACACTGGAAGGGATACTGGGCGACATCGTCGGCGAGGACACGGGAATGGGGTTCACCCTCGCTCGTCACGTCGCCCAGCATTGGATTGCCAACCGCTCTGCGTTCCGTTCGCCACTCATGACGCGCGACTGGTTTGCGCTTCAGTGTAGCGCCCTGCTCTACACGAGCCGCTTGTGGCTGCAGTGGGAACGAGCCTTGCTGAATCGCTTGCCTCAATCGAAACAATTGCTCGCGGCCACGGGAACGGAAGGGCGGCCGTCATAAACCGACCACCGCCCGTTACAGTTTCACCCTGTCTAGACCGTGACAGCCTTCGGCCGGCGCGTTGTGCGAGCCCGGCCATGTTTGGCCGCCCGTCCGACGTTTTTCTTCGGCGGTTTGATGAGCGACCCGATCATCGAAGTCTCCGCGTCAAATAAGTTCTTTACACCTTGGCCGGTTCGAGTCGCAAAGGGTAAGAGCTGAGAAGGCGACACCAGTCCCATCGTTCGTGTCGCTGCGTCCAGGTTCACGTTCATCTGCTGGCCCATGACGTCGAGCAGTCTCTTCTGCGCCTCGACAAAAGCATTCCCGGCGTCGCGCGCCAGTTGTGCCAGTTCCGTCTTCTTCGCCGGTTTGCCTTCATGCGGCTTCCTGCTGCCGGTTGCCGTCGCGGCTTCCTGCGCCACCGCCTCGAGGAACTTCTTCTGGGCGCGAGTAAAGCTGTCCATTCCCTCACGGGCGAACTCGACCAGCCGCGCCGCGCGGGCGTCCTTCCCGACTGGTTCTGACTCCAGCCACTGCATCGTTTGCTTGCTGGTGGTGGTCAGCAGCTCCTGTTGCATCCCGATGAGCGTATCCAGGCTGCGTTGTACGAGACCTGTCACTGCAACTGCCGGCATGAAGCCGCCAATCCGTTCTTTGACTCCATTGCAGATAATGTCGGTTTCTTGTTGTGCCAGGTTAAGAAAAGTTCGCTGTGCTTCCACGAGGCTCGAGGTTCCCTCGACCGCCAGTTCAGTCAGAATCGACAGAGGAGACTCCTCTTCGTGGTTCTTGGTGTGGGTTGGCATAGTGCCTCCATTGCTGCATTGCAGCATTAACCAAACTGTAGTATCCACGCGGCTTCCAGTCAATAGGCGCGGCGCAAGATTTGCGTCATATCACTGCGAAGTGTGACCGCGGTCACCGGAATTAATTAAGCGAAAACCGAATCTATTCTGGTGGAGGAGTGAGGGTTGTCGGCCCTCTTTGCGCTCGATGGAAAAACTTCCTGCAGTCGAAAACGCGAAAGCGCTAATGACCGAAGCGATGACCTGGTCGGTCATGAAGTGGCTGCGCGAAAAGAAAAGAGTGCGCAGAACTGCCGATCTGGCTAACGCCGCCCTGGACCAAGCGAGCCAAGCAATCCGAGAGCGCTGGCCGGAGCTTATCAGAACGGCCTACGAAGCACTGGTCATGCGAACTGCCGGAACCGTCTCCGCGGATCGCCAGCAGGCCGTACCGTTGAAGACTGACCCGGCGGCAACGCTCACCGCCAGCAAAAGCCACGAAGCCGATGACGAAGCCTACCGCGCCCGCATGGAAGCCGAAAAAGCCTTCGACGATGCCGAGCGACAACTCAGCACCAGCCTCGCTCGCGAAGGATGTCGAAAAGCCATTCACTCCTGGGACCTGCACGAGAAGGCGATTCGCAAAGCCGAAGTCCTCATTCGCACGTAGTGACGAACCCTGGCAGGAGCCCTTGGTAGATCGCCATTCCCACCACGGCATCCACGCCCATGGCATGTAATTCGTCGATCTCTTCTTGACTCCGGATTCCCCCCGCCGCAATGAGTTGTCGCGCCGTAGCCTCGCGCAGCGGACGAATCACCTCCTGCGGAAATCCCCCTAGCATGCCCTCCGTCTCCACATGCGTATAGAGAAACGCTCCGCACCACGGCTCCAGTGCCAGTACCATTTCGAGCGGCGTCACGGCTGTCACCTTCCGCCACCCGTGAATCGCCACTCGATCCTCAATTGCATCGAGAGCAAAAACCAATCTGCCGGAGCCCACCGCTTCGGCCAGCCGTTCCGCGAATCCCACGTCGAGTTTGTCCTCGGCGAACAGCGCTGACCCGAGGATGACCCTCTGCGCCCCCGCGGCGAGCGCCGCTTGCGCGGCCTCCACCGACCGGATGCCCCCTCCCACCTGGCACGGCAACTGACGAGCCAATTCCCTCACCAGCCCAGCGTTGTTCCCCGTCCCAATAGCGGCGTCAAGATCGATGAGTTGCACCAGAGGGAACTTCGAGAAGCGATCCACCCATAGTGCGAAGTCATCGAACTCCAGCGCCTTCTTCCGGCCCTGCACCAACTGGACGATCTTGCCGCCCATCAAGTCGATCGACGGAATCAGCATGGCCACCTCACCGGAATTCCCTCCGAGCCAATCTCTTGCTTGAGCTCCGTGAGCCGGCTGAAACCATAGTGGAAAATCGACGCCGCCAGCGCGGCATCGGCATGTCCCTCGCGGAAGACTTCGACAAAGTCTTGCGCTCCGCCCGCACCGCCCGAGGCAATCACCGGAATCCGCACCGAGTCAGCCACAACCCGCGTCAACTCGCAATCAAAACCGATGCCCGTGCCGTCGCGGTCCATCGAAGTCAGCAGGATCTCGCCCGCGCCGCGGTCTTCCGCCTCCTGCGCCCACGCAACCGCATCGCGTCCGCTGGTCGTGCGTCCTCCATGCGTGTACGCCTCCCAGCGCGCCGCCTCCTCACACCGCTTGGCATCAATCGCCACCACGACCGCCTGGGACCCGAATCGCAACGCGATTCGGGTAATCAGATCTGGATCGGCCAGCGCCGCGGAATTGATGCTGATCTTGTCCGCGCCCGCCGAAAACACCGCAGCCGCATCCTCCAGCGTGCGAATCCCACCGCCTACGGTAAAAGGAATAAACAACTGCTGCGCCGCCCGCTGCACGGTGTCGAGCAAAGTCGCGCGCCGCTCGTGCGCCGCCGAGATATCCAACAAGACGATCTCGTCTGCTCCCGACGCGCTGTGCGCCTTCGCCAGTTCCGCCGGATCCCCCGCGTCGCGCAGGTTCTCAAACTGCACGCCCTTCACCACGCGGCCGCCGTTCACGTCGAGGCAAGCGATAATTCGTTTCGTCAGCATGTTAGAGAGCACAGAAATTGCCCAGTATCTTCAAACCCATCTCTCCCGATTTTTCGGGATGAAACTGCACACCAAAGAGATGGTCGCGTTCCACCGCTGCCGAAAACCGCCCGCCGTAGTCGCAACAGGCCACCGTCGTCGACGTAACCGGCGCACGAAATGAATGCGTGAAATACACAAACGAGCCCGACGGCACACCCCGCAACAACCGCGAGGATGAGTCGACCTCGAGTTGATTCCACCCCACATGTGGCGACTTCACGCTCGATGCGAAGCGCTTGCATTCTTCGTCGAACACACCCAGGCCGCGCGTCGACAACGACTCTTCGCTGCCAGCAAACATCCACTGCATCCCAACACAGATGCCCAGGAAGGGAATACCTCGACTGAGGGACTCTACAATGGCCTGCTTCAAACCTGTGCGTTCCAGCGATTCAGTCGAAGTAAAATGTCCGACCCCGGGAAGCACCACCTTCGTCGCGGTAGCGACCAGCGCAGGATCAGAAGTAATGGCGCACTCCTGCCCCAGCCAGTCGAGCGCCTTTTTCACCGAAACCAGGTTTCCCGCGCCGTAATCGACAATGGCGATCATCACAGTACTCCCTTGGTGCTCGGTAGCAGCCGCGCCATGCGCCGGTCACGCCAGCAAGCCGCCCGTAACGCACGCGCGAACGCCTTGAACAGCGCCTCAATCTTGTGGTGACTCGACCGCCCGTACAGCGTTCGCACGTGAACATTGGCCCGCGCTCCTCGTGCAAACCCTTCAAAGAAGTCATGCACGAGCTCGGCCTGCAGATCGCCCACCAGCCGCGTGCGCACCTTGGTATCCACCACAGCGGCGGTGCGTCCGCAGAAATCCACGGCGGCCATGCCCATCGTTTCGTCCATCGGCATCAGAAAATATCCCGCGCGGAGAATCCCGCGCTTGCTTCCCAGCGCCTTATCAAACGCCTGCCCGAGAACGATCCCAACGTCCTCGACAGTGTGGTGCTGGTCCACGTCAAGGTCTCCGCGGGCCTTGAGTTTCAGATCGAAGCCTCCGTGATGTGCGAACAACTCCAGCATGTGATCGAAGAATCGAATGCCGGTCGACACCTGGTACCGCCCGCGCCCTTCAATGGTGAGCGAGATCTGAATCTGCGTCTCCTTGCTGACCCGTTTGATGGTCCCTTTTCTCATCGTCGCGATGCTCCTTGCGCAATACCAAGTTCGTCGCACGTCTCCTGCAGCGCGGTGAGCAGGCGATCGGCATGCGCTCGCGGACCCAGCGTGATGCGCACACATCCCTCGCACCCGTGATCTCCCGACCGGTCGCGAACCAGAACGCCTCGCCGCCTCATGTGCTCGACAAAGGGTCCCGCGGCCCCCACACGCGCCAGCACGAAGTTCGCCTGACTGGACCAGAATTGAATCCCGCTGGCCTCAAGAGCGCGCTCCAGCCGTGCCCGCGACTCGCGAACCTCAGTCACATATTCCCGGATGTAAACCTGATCACTAAGCGCTTCCGGCAGACATGCCAGCGCCACGGCGTTCACGTTGTAAGGCGAACTGACGCGCCGCACCGACCGCATTTGTTCAGCGTCGCCAACCAGCGCACCCATGCGCAGTCCCGCCAGCCCGTACGCCTTGGAGAAGGTGCGCGCAACAAACAGGTTCGGACACTCGTTACGGACACCGAGCATGCTTTGACCGAAGAACTCAAAGTACGCTTCATCCACGAGCACCGCGGCGCCCGGCGCCGAGCGCGCAATTCTCGCTAGATCTTCGGAGGCCGCAACCGTTCCTGTCGGATTGTTCGGATTCGCAATGGCGATCAGCCGCGTGCGCGGCGTAACTCGACTACACAGATCATCGACCGGAAAAACAAAATTCTCGCCAGCCGGAACGGTGATGACCTTCGCACCCGCCGCCATCATATAAATCCGGTACATCGAGTATGTGGGCACAACAATCAGCGCTTCGTCGCCAGGCTCAAGGTAAGTCTCACAGAGCAGATGAATCGCTTCGTCCACGCCATTGGTCAGCAACAGTTCCGCCGCTGCGATCCCCAGAATGTCCGCCGCAGCCGCTTCCACCGGCCCGCGCTCGGGATAGCGGGCAAGCTGTTCCGGGCCCAACTGTCGCAGACGCTCGAACACTCGCGGCGAGCACCCCACCGTGTTTTCGTTGAAGTCCAGTCGCAGCCCGTCTCGCCCCGCCAGCGGCGGATGATACGAAGGCAGCGTGCTTACTGCTTCCCGTGGACTAAGCATGCTCGCACCTCACTTGGATCGATTGAGCATGCGCGGGCAATCCCTCGGCCCCGGCAAGACATTCGATCGCAGGCGCAATCCGCCTCAGCCCTTTGGCGGAGAGTTGTTGTACGGTAATCACCTTCACAAAATCGGCTACGCTAAGACCTCCTCGAAATCGAGCCTGCCCCGAAGTCGGCAGCACGTGATTGGGCCCAGAGGCGTAGTCGCCCGCAGCCTGAGCTGAGTAGTCCCCCACGAACACCGACCCCGCGTTCTGAATGAAAGGCAGATCCTCCTCAGCGACTGTGATGTGTTCCGGCGCAAGCCGATTGGCCCAGTCCCGCGCCTGTTCTCGAGACTCCACGATGAGTATTGCGCCGCGAGCACGCAATGATTGCTGAGCAATCGGATTCCGCTTTGCAAGCTGCGCTGCACTCACCTCCACCGACCTCGCCAGTTCGCGAGACGTCGTGATCAAAACCGCCAGCGTCTCCGGATCATGCTCGGCCTGCGCCACCAGATCCGCCGCAATGAACTCCGGCACCCCCGACTCGCAGAGAACCACAGCTTCCGTGGGCCCGGCCAGAAAATCGATCGCGCAATCGAACGAGACCAGCTTCTTCGCGACTGTGACGTAAACGTTCCCCGGCCCCACAATCTTGTCCACCCGCGGAATGCTGCTAGTGCCGTAGGCCAAAGCCGCGACGGCCTGCGCCCCGCCCACGCGATAAAACTCGCGAACGCCCAACATCGCGGCCGCAGCCAAAACTTCCCCTGACGGTTTGGGCGACACCACGCGAATGTTCTTCACCCCCGCGACCTGCGCAGGAATCACGGTCATCAGTAAGGTTGAAACCAGCGGATAGCGCCCGCCGGGCACGTAGCAGCCCACCGACTCCAGAGGACGAACCATCTGCCCGAGAGAAATTCCGCTGCGAGTCCGCATCCAGTCACACGGCTTTTGCCATTCGCAAAACCGCCGAATGTTCTGAGCGGCCTGTCCCAGCGACTTGCGCAGGAGCGGAGTAATCGTTTGTAGCGCCACCGCCATTTCTTCCTCGGATACTCGCAGAGACTGTTTCCTCTCCAGGCCGTCCCATTTCTCCGCATACCTCCGAAGCGATCGGTCCCCGTCCGCGCGCACGCCCTCAACCATGCGCCTCACGCGAGGCTCCAACCCGCTCAGCCGCGTGCTTCGTGCGGCAAGACGCTCCACCAGCGCACCCGCTTCGCGCCCGGTAACGATCCGCATCACAGCACCACCTTGTTCAGCGGATACTCAACGATGCCCTGCGCTTTTGCCTCTTTCAGCCGCGGAATCACATCCCAAGCGGCCCCTTCATCGATTACTGTGTTGACCGCAAGCCACTCCTCATCGCTCAGATGAGAAATCGTTGGCTTCTGGAGCGCGGGCAGCACGGCGAGCACCGCCGCCAAATCCTGCTTCTTCACGTTCAGCATCAACCCCACGCGATCCTGCGCTTCCATCGCCCCTTGCAGCATCAGAGCCAGGTTGCCGATCTTTCGCCGCTTCTCGCGATCCCCGTACGAACACTTGTTGGCGATCAACTGCGTGTTCGACTCCAGAACCGTCTCCAGAATGCGCAACCGGTTGGCCTTGAGCGAACTCCCAGTTTCGGTCACTTCGACGATGGCGTCGGCCAGCATAGGTGGCTTGACTTCGGTTGCGCCCCAGGAAAACTCCACCCGCACCTCGACCCCTTTCTTGCAGAAATAGTCGCGCGTCACCTTCACCAGTTCGGTGGCGATGATTTTCCCTGAGAGTTCCTCCGCCCGCTGAACGGCGGAATCCTCAGGCACCGCCAGCACCCAGCGCACTTTGCCCCGGCTGCGCTTGGCGTAAATCAAATCGCTCACCGTGACGACTTCCAGTCCGCTCTCGATCACCCAGTCAAGTCCGGTCAGCCCTGCGTCAATCGCTCCGTGCTCGACATATCGAGCCATTTCCTGCGCCCGGATCAACATGCAATCGATCTCCGGATCGGCCGTGCTCGCGAAATACGAGCGTCCATTCGTATATGCAGGAAGCCCGGCTCGCGCGAATAGTTGCAACGTCGCCTCCTGCAGACTGCCCTTGGGGATTCCGATGCGCAACTTCATCGCGTCTCCTTCGGAAGGCTCGCGGCCGCGTCCGGTGTCCGTGCAGGAATCGATTCCGTAAAGCAGGATCGAGTTCCGCGATGACAGACGACTCCTGCTCCCTCCACCTCAACCCGCAACAGCAAAGTGTCGCGGTCGCAGTCGGTGCAGGCCGAGACGACCCGCAGCCTGTTCCCCGAACTCTCGCCCTTCATCCAGAGCTTCTGCCGCGTTCGGCTGAAGAATGTCACATACCCGCCCTCCAACGTGCGCTCGAGCGCCTGACGGTTCATAAAGCCCACCATCAGGACTTCCCCGTCGATCGAGTCTTGCACCACGGCAGGGAGCAGGCCTCCCAGTTTGTCGAAATCCAATTCCGCATTCATATCCGTACTCCCTCTCTCAAAAAACAAAAAGCCCGCTGAGCGATTTCGCGTCAGCGGGCCGGAACTCCTGAAAAGTGCTGTTATCTCAAATCTGCAATCTCAGGTGCACATCGCCGCCATCGCGCTATGCTCGTGATGGTGGCGATGATGGACATGAGACAACATCTGCGAACTAGAGTACGAGAGCGATCCGTCAGCGTCAATCCATTTAAACACCTAGTCCGACCTGTTTTTTCGATACGATCCATTCAGATTTTGCATCCTCACCTAGAATGCCGCACCAAGTCCTGTTACGATTCCCCTTCACCATCGGGAATTATTTCCAGTTATCCCGGGAGCCTTCATGACTTCGTTCCCCGCGTCTCGCTTTCTGATCTCGTCGTTGATGATTTCCATAGTTCTGCTCGCAACCGCCTCGCGCGGCTATTCCCAGACGACCGTCACGAACGATCCTCCGTCCTACGGTCCGTTTAACGCCGTGTTCCTGCCTGACGGCGATGGCCTGAAGAAGCCACTTATTAAGAACGACTCAGTCCTGCGCGCGGATTCCCCCTGGTCGCTGTACGCCTGGGTGAAGCCCGCGGAAGCCTCGCACACACTGACTCTGGTCGCGGGCTTCGGCGATCCAACGGAGGAGTTCTCAAGATACCTCGCGCTTGACGGCGACCACGTGACTCTCTGGATGGGCAAGGACAACAGCCTCTCCGGCCCAACGACGCTCGCTCCCGGAAAATGGCACTTCCTCGCTGCGACCTTCAACGGCGAGGAGTTCCACCTCTATAGCGACGGCGTGCAAATCGCCAGCGGTAAGTTGGACTTGGGAAGCGTGAGCCCAGTCATTGAGATGGCCCCTCCTTCGTCGCCCACTCAGACTTGGCGTCACTTCGGAGGCACCATCGCTTCCCTCACCCTGATTCGAAGCGCACTGAGCAGCGATGAAATCAAGCAACTCTCGCAGAAGCCAGACGATTTCTCAACCGTTGAATTCGAAGAAGGCTCCAAGCCGTGGCCCGTACAGACACGTGGCCAGGCTGGATACCGGGCGCCTCAAGATCCCTCAACGATGCCGCGCAGCAGGGCCCCATTTTCTACGCCTGCCGCGAAGACCCCTCCTACACAAGAAATCCTCCAGGCGAACGCGGAGAACCAGTGGACCCTGGCCGCTGGCTGGCACATGATCCCGGCGCCGAAAGTAAGCGCTGATGGCGCAGCCATCT
>Ga0182024_10014277_pt1 | contig 15374 bp, 19 predicted proteins | sample P32metaG_FD_120480 | JGI IMG/M metagenome (GOLD analysis project Ga0182024, IMG submission 120480) | Permafrost microbial communities from Stordalen Mire, Sweden - P3-2 metaG (Illumina Assembly) | ecosystem: Environmental > Terrestrial > Soil > Wetlands > Permafrost | place: Sweden: Stordalen... | reverse complement strand
TACCAGTGAATTGATAATCATCGGAATACTTGTTCAGTCGCTCCACTATCCCTGGGATAAATGTCCGTTCAAAAGTATTAGCCGCCACCCTGAACCCATAAGAAGCATTATACTCCCCATCCATAAACGCAGGACACGAAGCCCTTCCATCAGTGCACCGATCTCAAGCGGGGGGATGGTATACGTACGTAGTAGTCAAACTATTCCCATACCGTTCCCTCGTCTCAGGGATCAATTCGACCTCGACAGAATTATTAATCCCAAAAAACCCCGTTGCAAAATACCGCGCCGAATCAATGACTCTCTCAAAATCCGCACTCCATACTTTAATCCCCTCAGCAACATCCCCAAAACCCCATAAATCCGCATACCGCGTCCGCAATTCGTTGCCTAGGGTGAACATGCGGGTACTCCCTGCTCCCGGCCCCGTCAACGTTTCCTGATCGAATTGTTTCTGGGGTGCATATATCCAGTCCCCATAATCCCAATCATCCAAGAACGAAAGACTCTTATGGAACCCTTTCTTTCCCGTGACGTTTTGCGCAAACGAAGTGAGTAAGGTGCCCATTCCGCGTGTAGGATAGCGTTCCCCGTGACGCGAAAGCAAATGTACTTGAGTCACTTGACACTGCTTTGGAACACCCACGTATTCGCCCCCGATATACGGCCCCAAGCCCCCGAAGTAGCGCAGCAGGACAGGGTTGTTGAGGCCCGGCAGCGGGGCGTGGGTAAACTCCGCGTCAGTGGGAGTCCGTGCCCGGAGCGTATATGCGAAGGCACCGCTTGCGAGAGCAATCAGTAGGCCCACTGAGAAGAATCCCGCGATTTGCCATAACATGCCTCTTCGAGGGGAATTGTAGACGGGAGAGGAATCATAGTGGCCTTCGTGATGGTGGTGGTGGTGGAGGAGGTGGTGTTGTTCTTCTGCGCGGTCGTATGAGTTGCTTGCACGGGGGGATTGCGCGGGAGATATCTTGGCTAGAGGAATCGAGTCGGAGGATAACAAACTCATTGTGACCGGAGCAGCAGGAGCAAGGAGGTTGCTGTTTCAAGCATATGCCCCAGATGCTCGCAGTAGGGATTCGAAGGGCGTGTTTTTGATGCGGGCTCTTATTCGCCCAGGGCCTGTCACTTTGCTAGTCATGTGATCTCGGATAAATAAATCGGGAATTTGAACTTTTTAGAGCCACCTTCCGTGCAGGTGGTATTTAGAAGAAGGGAAGCCGAGACATGTCTAGACTCTAGAGACAGGTACATAGGTCAAATAGATCAGAAGCGTATGCATGCGAGATCATTATTAGCGCAGATATGTCTTCTTTACTCGATGAACCGGTTTGTACGTGATACAGAGCAGTTCGGCCACTTCGATAATTGTTGTTCTTGTGAATTCAACAAAGGCGCGCAGCTGTTCCATCATGGTATTCCTCGCTGTGCACTTGATACATCCTCCTATTCCTCCCATTCTTTCCCTCTTCACCTTCCTTCTCCACAGATATGACCTCCTTATCCAGGTCCAACTTTAGGCATATCATGATGCTACCCATTAGCCCATTCTTCCTGACGAAACATACATCCGACAACGAATCAAGAAACTTATTCATCTCATCCACCCGTTCCCGATGACTCTTAAGCGCACTCTTCTCAATCCGTTTCTCCATCCTCTGCCGTTGAATCTCCTCGAACCGTCTCTCCGCCTCCGTCATTGGAACGACAAATGGCTCTGGTTTGGAGCCGGACTCTTTGTCTGCCGAGGAGGCCGTCTCCTCATCCTTCTTGGGTTGGGAGGACCTTTCCTTTTTGGACTTTTTTATTTTCTTGTCTTTTACGCCTTTGAGTTTAAGGCTGCCCGAGGGTTTGAAGTCGTAGTCGCCCATGGCTGCGACAACTCCGATCAATCAACAACGAACAAATAAGAGCGAGCGAATGTGGCGGGAAATGGTGGGTGTGATTTGTCTTTAAGCAAGCGGATTAACGATCCCGATCTCACGCAGCAGCCACATCAGATGTGTCCTATATAACGAGAGATGAGACTATTAAAAACTATATATATCGTCGCTAAGAAAACTTTTCTACTTCACCCTTTCCTATGGATTTGTAACTTCAAGTTCACTGACCAGCGCACCGCCCTTGTGGTCTCCCGTCTCAGACGCAAAAGTATCGAGCTCATGACCGGTACCTTTATAAGAAACCATAGGCTTCCATCTAGCCGTGCGTCTCGGCGGAATTCTACTCTCGAATCTATTCCATTAGTCATGCTTTTAAAGAAACGTACAATTCATCAACTTGTTCTAGTTGTAGACCTTTCAATTCAGGGATGAAGAAGTAGACGTAGGCCCAACAGCCGACGTTGAGGGCACCCCAGAGGAAAGCGACATTAGTACCGAGGCGGGGTTTATCGTAGTCGCCCGAGATCAGTGGCGCGACATATCCCAAGAGACCATTGAATCCCCTAAAATCAGTATCCCATATTTAAGGAGAGTATACCAATTTCCGGCGACCGCAAAGGACATTTGCTTAGCGCGGGTTTTGAGACCAAAGAGCTCAGAGGTGAGTACCCACGCACACGGGCCCCAAGAAGCAGCAAAAGCAGCAATAAAAGTGCCAGAGAAGATGGCGGTGCAAATAGGTACTGTGCCCTTGGTAGCATTGTGGATTATCCCGACGAGGAAATGGGAGATTAGTTGGACTGCTGCACCCCAGAGTAATAGTTTGCGACGGCCGATTTTTTCAATGAGGTAGAGACCGGGGAATGTCATTGCGCAGTTGACTGTGCCCATGAGCATCTGGACCAAGAATGCGTTCTCGATTCCCGCGGACTTGAAGAACATTGTTCCATAGTAGAAGATGAAATTGACACCGGTAACTAGAGTCAGCTCCTATTGATTAAAGGATGGATACGTTGTTGCCAGACTTGCATGAATACCCCAAGAAGGGTTCGTCGGAGATTAAGACCTCTCCAGCATTCTGCATAAGTCGCCTCACCAAGTCGCATCTCATGTTCCAAGTTCCCCTTGATCTCCAATAACTCTTCCTGAAGCCGAGGATCATCTTCTTTGAACCCAGTGAGGGTCATCTTGGCCTTGACTGCCTGGTCCCATTTCCCCGCCTTGATGAGAAACCTCGGCGTTTCAGGGAACCAGATCAGCCCCGCTGCCAAAAGCCCAGACCAAGCAAACTGAAGTCCAATAGGGATTTTGTAACTTCCCTTGCCCGGCTTACTCTCGGTAAAAAACAACACAATCTGACCGATCAATAATCCAATTGTAATAGCTAATTGATAACACGAGACGATTGTCCCACGTCTCTTGGCAGGGATACATTCCGCTTGATAAAGCGGTACCATGACCGATACCAAGCCGACTCCGAATCCCGCGATATATCGCCCCACCATCAAGACGGCAATCTTCGATGCCACGATTTGGAAAATGATCCCCACGGTGAAGACGAGACATGTAGTCATAAGGCCCCATTTACGGCCCAGTCGGTCGGCAAACTGCGATGCGCTCAACGCGCCACAGAATGTACCAAGGGACATGACGGCAACGAACCCCCCTCGCGTACTGGTCGTGAAACCGAGTTCTCCATTTTTCATCACTGTCCCGAAATCGAGTTTGAATTTGGGGATATCAATCATAGGTCCTCCAATGACACAGTCATAGCCGAATAGAAACCCACCGAACGCAACGAAAATACATATCAAGTAGACTCTGAGTGTGTGTCCGATGTCTTTTTGGTCGTCGTTGTCGACATTTCTACGATTCGTAGAGGTGTTATGCTGAAATTTTGTTTCCGTTTGGTTAGACATCGTTGAGTTTCGGTGAATGAAGGAAAAGAGCAAGGAAGAGCAGACTCATATGGGTTCTGAGACCTCCATATGAAACTACTACGCTCGGCGGAAATATCGCCATGATCTGCGGGCAAATTGCCACACACAACACGAGCAGCTGCTGAAATGTTTCAGTATTGTTCTCCATGTTTGATTGTCGTGTTCAGGTCATCATACGCAGAATGACAGCATGGAGAAATAGTTCCGCATCTCGGGCCGGCGAAACGGTGAAATCCCCGCCGATCTCCTCAATGCGGACCAACTTGTGCACAAAGCCACTCTCGCTTGAATGGCTGATTCCAGCCACTTCAAGGGCCACGCGTCCAACCTCCTGCCGATCCATCAAACTGCTGCCTCACAAAGGCCGCTAGACCCGCTATCAGCGGCTAGTTCCTGCACGGCTTTGGCCCGACCGCTGTGCCTCTCAGAGCACTCCTTGAGTGATGGGTCTCTTCTCCAACCCGTCAAAAACACCAAGTCAATCGGGTCCAAATCCACATATTCGAGAGTACACTCACTTGGCTCACCTCGAACGCGCGGATGAGGCGCTCAAGCTGCTTCATCAGGTTGCTTCGACCGTGAGACCTATTATGCGGAAACGGAATTGGCATGTCGGCACTCTGGCGGAATTTTTCCCCGATAATCCCCGTTTACAAGGTCATTCCTACGTACCTCTTAATTCTAATGGAAGGCCTCAATACAAATAGCGGGGAGATAATAAATGTCCGGTTACGACCTGCAAGTTCCGTTAACTCTTTCTACGACTTTCAGTTATGTATGGATACGATGTTGCATGAACTAGTCCATAATGTCCATGGAGAACATGACAAGCAGTTTTATGCATTGCTCGAGGAGGTTACCAAGGAATGGGAGTTACTGAGTTCAAAGGGATATAAAGGCGAGGGGTTTTTTTCACAAGGACAACGGTTGGGGAAGGGACATGTGTTTTATAAACCTTCTATTGCTGTTAGTGCAGCTGATAGAAGACGGATAAGAGACGCTTCTGAGAGGAGGGAGAAGGGGATTAATATTGGGCCGGGCCGGAGATTAGGTGCGCCAGGGGCCGTGTCGGTAGGAAGTCGACCATCAGGACAACCTGTGGTGCAGACACTTGGGCAGACATTTGGTCAAACGTTAGATCAACCGGTTGTGGAGCAGCTAGGTCAGCCAATGGGCCAACCATTGGGGGAGACATTCGGGGGATATCGCCTGGGCGGTGGGTACGAAGAGAATTTCATGGATCCAAGACGACTTGCAGCGATCGCAGCCGAGCGAAGAGCCAATGACCAAAAACGATGCGGCGCAAAACAAGCTTCCGGAGACATGATGAGAGAAACACAAAAGGCGCAGCGAGAAGGGAAGAGAACGCAAGCGAAGGATATGCCGACTATCATCGATCTCAATGATATCCAGGATTACGACTTGGAGGATTCTATCATGAACCTGTCTGTACCGACTGGCTCGTCTAATGCGGCGGTAGTGGCAGGAGGAAGGGAAGATTGGATGTGCAATCAATGTACATTTATAAATCCTGCGCTATATCTCTCCTGCCAAATATGTCAAACAGAAAGAAAACTAGATCAAAATCCAGTGAACGCTCAAATCGATCTCACTGCTCAAAACCTACAATCAAAACCGCCGACGAGGGCCCCGGATAATTACATCGATCTGACGGAGGAATTTGAACAGCCGTGGAAGGTAGGAGATAATGCGCAATTATGGACAAATGGGAGAACAGGAAAATCATGGAGTTGTCACGCTTGCACTTTCAAAAATGAGAACGTACAGGACGGGAAATGCATTGTTTGTGGAACGAAAACGGAAGAGGACGATATCTTTGACTTTTTATAGTGGCGATTATGTATGGATACCAGGCAGCATCTCTACTGCATAGCGCAACCAACTGAGGCATATTACCGCGTCTTATAGGGCGTCATTGCACTACTAGTAACAAAACTAATAATCCTTGTGTTCTCGTCTGCGAACGAGAGACTCAGCGGGACCCCACAATGCGTGTGAGAGTGGGACCAGGCACTGTTGAACATGATTGGAAGTAATCATCGCGAGAATGGAGTTGCCGAGCCATAATAGCCTTCATACTGAGATGATTGATCGGATTTCCGCCCTGACGGATTCCCCGCGGCGAAGGCTATTGACTTCGATTGGCCCAGCAGCTCGGCCGGATAGCCGCACCCACATTGGTCCCCGCAAAAGGCGGAGCTCTTTCGAATGTGGGGAGCGCGCAGATCGATTGGATGAAGGCCAACAGTTATAAGCACCGTCCTCCACTCGTCTGCGGGGGACCGTCTTCCCTTCTTCCGTAAAAGACTCCGCGAGTTTGTCTAGCTTCGTGCTTCGTTGCTACAATGGAGTTCAATCTCAATAGCAACTTGACGATCTTCTTGATCTCTCTGGCCCTCCTGGCCCTCTATCCACGTATATCATTTAAAAATGAGATGGAATTGATGGTAGTCTTGAAGTCATCCTCCTCAAAGGGCAAGTATCCTGATGGACCGACGGGGTATCCCATTGTCGGCGTAGGGCCGATGATTCCGCCTGTGAATCCCGGACCGACTTTGTCGAAATGGGCCAAACAATACGGTGAGATGATGACTCTGAAGTTGGGCGGAACGAGATGGGTGTTCCTAAATAGCTCAAGGACCGCGCGAGAAATCCTTGAGCGCCGAAGTGGCATCACTAGTTCCAGACCAGCATGGCCATTGCTCCAGGGTATTCTATCTGACGGCAAACGGTACCCCTCTCCTTGATCTCAGGATTAATCCAAAGAATGGTGCTTATGCCTTACGACAACAAATGGCGCAACATCCGCAAGATCATGCATCAATTGCTCACCGCCAAACAAGCGGAAACATACCGCCCTTTCCAAGACCGTGAATCGAAACAACTCTTGTGGGATTATCTCCATGCGCCCGATGATTTCTGGCGTCATAATGGACGTTATGCGAATTCAGTCATCATGAGCGTCGTCTTTGGAAAACGTACTCGAGCCGACGACCCAGATGTTATCCAACTCTTCGGCACAATCGATGACTTTTTGGGAAACACAACTCCCGGGAAATGGTTGGTTGATTCATTCCCCTCGCTGGCGAAGCTTCCTAAACCATTGCAATGGTGGAGACCTTTCGCCGAGGATGGATACCGTCGCACCATTGAGTATGGCCCCTTATTTGACAGAGTTTTAATATTAGTGTGTACAAAAAGTTCTTTGCCGAATTCGAGAAATCTGTCGCTGATGGCACCGCCGCTGAATGCTTCGCAACAAAATTCAATGACGTTGTAGGAAAATACGACTTTGTAGCCCCCCTCCCCCCAGCCCTGCTCATCTCACTCTGTCTAACCCCAATCATAGGAACCCGATCAACAGAAGTTCATCGCTGGTACATTAGTTGAAGCCGGCTCCGACACGACCCGCAACCAAAACAACATTCTCGTCGCCGCCGCCGCAACAGATATGTCCTGGGTCCACCGCGTGCGTGTACAACTCGACGAAGTGTGCGGATCTAACGCCGAACGTCTCCCCCAATGGTCCGATTTCGAAAAGCTCCCACTCATCCAAGCGGTAATCAAAGAGACTTTGAGATGGCGACCTAATCTTGCGGAGGCCGGGTTCCCGCATGTTGTCACGGAGGATTTCGAGTTTGAGGGGTATCATATTGAGAAGGGAACAGTGGTGACTTGGAATTCTTGGAATATCAGTATGTCGGATGAGGAGTATGAGGATGCTTGGAATTTCAAGCCCGAGAGGTTCATGGATGAACATGTCTATGATACTTTGCAAGGCAACTGGGGTTTCGGTGCGGGTATGGTTCCTGTTCGGAGAGATGATGTTGACGTTAGGACGACGAGTTTGTGTTGGGTATATTATTGCGGCTAGGAATATGTATATGGTCTTTTCGAGGCTTCTTTACTGCTTTGATTTCGCTGAAGTGCCTGTATCCCCTTTGGAAGAACGTATCTGACAATATATAGGGACATCCTATCGATACGACAAAGATCGCGGCACAGTCAGAGGGCAAAACCCCCTTCAGAGTCAAGATAACTCCCCGAAGCGCGAAACACGCTGAACTCATTCGTCGGGAATGCAAGGAAGTTGCCGATGAGCTTGAAAAGATCAATCTTGGAGAAGATAGGTATTTGAAAGTAGCCATGTAAATTATAGTATCTAGCTAGTGTATTTAGACAAAGGAATGTGACTATGTTGACGTGGTTTGATATATATAACTCAGTAACCCATCATATTCTGGCCGTTCACTCGATTCAGAAGATATCCTTGATTCATGGGATATCCTTGATTCGTCGGATAGCACTGATACATTGGATTTCCCATCAGATCCGGAACTTGACCTCCCATTCCAACCATCTGACCCATACGAATCGCGTTTCTCATCTCCTCGATCGAGTTAGCTTCCTCCCACTGTCTCGCCTGCTCATATTCCACAAACTTCTCCCTAAAGTATCGTTCCTGCTCTTGTTCTTCAAAGTCCTTGGCCCATTCGTCCCGATACTGCGATTCCAGTTGCGATTCCAAACGGTACCGTTGCTCTTCAGGGGATAGCTGCCTCTCTGGTAATGGCAACGGCATCGACTGCGCGGGGACCGGTCCCGATGCAGGTGGGATGATTTGAGGCGACGAGTTACCGGCACCAGTGAGGGAACGAAAAAGGAGTGCTAGGAAAATACATCCGAAGAGAAGACAAACGCAGGTTTCTTCACTTAGTGACATTTCGAATCGGTGGTGGTCACAGAGGGGCGCTGTTCATAGTTTATATGTAGATCTCATGTTTTGTCACTCTTGCGGTCGGAGTTGAGATGCATGTGTATGCAGGTAGATCACCAGAACCACGATGCTGATCTCAGAAGAGAAAGTATGTGTATGCCAGCAATATATATTGATCTACTCTATCCAGGAAATGGGAACGGGAATGCGCTCTAGCACCATAGACAGAACCACAAAAAAGAATTAAAGAAACACTTCGCAGATATCATCTGACCTCCAAAATCACATCCGTCTTCTGACAGCAAATTCCTCAAGCTTCACGAACCTCAGCAAACCGATTGATCCCACCCTTAATCAAGGGGAAGAATATCATTCCAAGTTGTATAAATTTTGCCCTACCGTTAACTGCGTTCAACTAAGGAGGAGGAAATACATCCTTCGGTTTCTTGGATCGAGAAGTGGTTGTCGTGCCGATAGTTTTATCAGTGCGAGTGGTCACGACGGATCTCGCTGTAGCAACACTCTTACCGTCATCTCCAAAGTCTAGGATGAGCAAGCTTTTCCCAGGTAGAAAGGGGCAAGGTGGGTAGAGGAGGGAACCGGGATGGGAGGGGGTACCATCGGCGTAGGGATTCGCGGTTTCGTCATCTGACTGGCCTCCGAGGGATTCTTCGCCGTCAGATCCGGATGCAGATGAAGATTCATAGGAATCGTCTTCCTCATCGACAAATCTTTTGACACAGGAGAGACAACGCTACCGTCAGAGCCTACTCGGATGAAAGAGAGCATCCGCCCGGGATGGTGAAAATGGGGATGTGGAAGGGATGGGGGAAGAGTGGTACCGCTTTCTCGACATGTTTACGCTGAGCCTTTGCAAAAGCCTTCAAAGGCATTGTCTTAGTACAAACGCAACAGGTCAATTTATCCGTCTGCTGCGGAGTACAATCTTTGCATCTACTATTACTCTCATTCCAGTAGGGGAAAATACGTGATGAATGAACGAGCCGTTTGAGTTTGAGGAGCTCCATAAACTACCATCAGATCTCCCTCAAGAGCCCAATGAAGGGAACGCCAAGGAACAAGTAAGTTTGCAAAAGAGGAACAAAGAGATGAGTACGCGGCGGAGCAGCTTTCAAAAGCTGAGTTTTAGAATATGCCTGAACCGGTTTATGTTTATTGCAAACCTTACAAGCAAGACTACAATCAGCGCCATCAACAACTACCGCCAAGAAAGGAAGGTTCTCCCGGGAAGAGGGATGTACGTTTTGGGGAGATGGTCGTAGAGACGCGAGTTTGCGGTTTGGATTGCGTTGTTTTTGGCAAAGTTGGTGGAGATGTAGACGTTTGGAGAGTGTGGGTTTAGCATTTTGTGATGGGATGGGAAAGGCGAGGTGGATGGGGAAGGAGGCCCGGGGGGCAGGAGTATTTAAGCTGTGCAGGGTGGTCTGTGCTCTTTCAATCAGCTGGAGTTCTAATTTGGGAGGACGAAGACTAAGGAGGAGCGTTGTGAGGGTGCTATGTCGAAATATAACATCGGATCATCGGCTAAGAAGGATTCTAGATTACTCGATCTCCCGCAAACATATCGTTAGAATGGATTTTACCTTAGAAAAGACTAGAAACCCCAATCGCATTTCCTTTATATATTATTTCTGTCTATACTTTTACTTTCCATTTCCCAATTCCTACCTGCTATACTCCAATCGCCCACCAATCATCCCTCTGAAATCTTTAACCCACTTCTCCGTCTCCTCGACACTCTTCCCGCTCCTCACCCCAAGGTAAACACGTCCACACAAATCCGGTTCCTCCATTCCCTCCACATCTGGATATCCCTGGACCATATACCCCCCAGCCTCCTTCAACACGACCCATCCGGCACAAACATCCCATTCCCAACATCCGCCCTCCCAGTAAGCATCAATAAACCCGCTCGCCACAGAACACAAATTCAGGGCCGCAGATCCATATGCTCGTAGACCATGGACCATCCCCGCGCTGGCAGCAGACAAGTTCTGGAATGTAGACAGTTTGTGGTCGAAGTTCGGGCCTTGGCGATCTGAGCCGTATTCGATTACGATGACGCTGGAAGAGAGTGATAAAGGCTGGGATGGGTAGAGGGGGAGTTTGGAGTTGGACAGGTCGGATGAGAGGTCGGGAGAAAGAGTTGTGAGGTAGGATCCTTTGGAGGCGATTGCTGTGTAGAGTTGCGCCGTGAAGGGGTTTAAGACTACGCCGATTGTAGGACGACGAGACACAGTGAAACCGATCGAAATGGCAACATATGGAATCCCATGAATAAAATTCGTAGTTCCTAACTATCAATCCCATTTAATAGAGAAGATCTGTACCATCAATAGGATCAACAATCCAAGTCGGCTCATCATCCAAAATGCTCTCCTGTCCAGCCGAATACGTCTCCTCCCCAATAAACCTACAATGAGCCGACTCCCCTGAATCCGGAAATACTTGTGCTCAGGATATTTTTCAGCAATAATCTTCTTGACCATTTCCTCTACAGCCTGATCCGTCTCAGTCACAAGGTCCACCGCTACAAGTCAGTCAATCCACAATTCCAACGGAACGAGAACGCACAATTCTTTTTCTCAGCTATTGTGGTCGACGAACTTGACAGACGCGTATTCGATGCCTTCAGAATCATCTGACCAGCTTTTTTGGCCACATCGACTGCAAAGTCATGGATCTCTTGAAGGTTGAGAGTGCTCATTTTTATGATGCTAGAAAGGAAGGGGGACGTGCTGTGCGGTTGTGTGTTTGCGCAGCGCACAGATATCCAGCAGCGGATCGTCGGAAAGTTTTGGGAATTGGGAGTAAAGCCGTCAGGCCGAGAGCGGAAATTCGAATCGAGTTCCCCGCGTCTATTTTTTTGGTTGGGATTCGCTAATCGGAAATGGTCGCCGATTTGCCCGACGCAACATCCGACTCGAAATGACTGAGCAGCTAGTCCCCATACCGGACATCGAGAAGGTATTCTCTTCAAAAGACTCTCTAAGCCGTAGCTAGGTCCAAATGTAATACGAATACTAGGACAGAATCCAGGGAAATTCACTCTGCAAGGTACCTCCTACTTCGGACCTGTCCAATGACCAGGAACAAACACATATCTCCTCGGAACAGGACAACGTCGTCTGCTGATTGATACCGGCGAGGGTATCGCAGCCTATGAAGCCCTCCTTTCCTCCGTCCTCGAATCCGAACAATGTACCATCGGTGCAGTCCTATTAACGCACTGGCACCACGACCATGTTCAGGGAATACCACAAGTCACGCACCTATGTCCACAAGCTACGTTCTCGAAATTCTCCGTCAATGGTGGAGAAGGAGAGTATTTGCCTATACTAGATGGCGATGAGTTCGCTGTAGAAGGAGCAAAAGTAACTGCACTACATACTCCTGGCCATACTACCGATCACACGGTCTTCTGGATGGAAGACTCGAACGCACTGTTCACAGGAGACTCCATCCTAGGCCAAGGAACAGCCGTATTCGGAAATCTAGCAACTTACATCTCATCCCTGAAAAAGCAACTAAATCTCAAGCCAACGATGCTATACCCCGGCCACGGTCCAGTTATACAAGGGAAACAGGCAACGGAGAAGATTCAAGAGTATATCAATCATAGGCAACAGAGAGAGGATGAAATTGTCAAGGTTATGACGGATGCGGAGGGTGAGGTTACGCCGATGGATATTGTCAAGGTCATTTATGCCAAGTATCCGCAGAGCTTGTGGCCTGCTGCGGAGAGGGGTGTTATATTACATTTGGAGAAGTTGAGGGATGACGGGAGGGCTCAAGAAGCGGGCGGGAAGTGGACGTTGGTACCCCGTCAGAGCAGTCTGTAAGTAGAGGTCGAGTGAGAATGTATAGATACACTTCGATCGCAGTGCCTTTGAAAGTAGGCCTTACAAAGCACACATTACTTCGTTTGTACCTCAATCCGTATCCTCGACAACATTATCTTTCGAATCTCCTCTCACTTAGGAATCCTTAGATATCTATGTTGTATATGTCTAGCGCCACGCATTAGATTGTGAGATCCATCTGCGATCGGCATCGGTACACGGTCCGCTCCCTGTCCGCACGTTCTACCTCGTACCCCGACCTGATTTCAAATTTTCCATTTGTTTATTCCATGGGAAACGCAGAATCGCAGGACCCAGGAGATACTTCAGGACACACAGGCTCCGGCGAGATGCGTCGGTGCTACTATGAAGTTCTCCAAGTCGAGAGATCTGATTCAACCACTGCAGACGACATTAAAAAGGTACGCCGTCCCCGTTATCCTAAGTTGCCCCCTGCTCTCGTCCCCTGGTCGATTCCTTCCATGATAGTTGTTTCTCTCGTCCATAGTTTTTGTGTCTTGGAAAGCATTTCTCTATATGCGGAGCTAATTTCCAGGCATACCGTCGTTTGGCGCTAAAATACCACCCCGACAAGAACCACGAAAACACGCAAGAAGCAGCCGAGAAATTTATCCAGATCCAAGCTGCTTATGAAGTTCTTTCCGATGAACAGGAACGGGCATGGTACGATTCACATCGAGAACAGATCCTACGGGGCCATGATGGAGATAGCGTGGGCGGCGACAGTGCTGTTGTGGGAACCACAGTAGCGGATCTTATGAAGTATTTCGATTCCTCAACATTTGCCAGGATGAATGATTCCCAGAAGGTCAGTATCACTTTGGGACACACGGGCTGATTGTAGGGGTTCTATAGTATCTTTCGAACACTTTTCGCAAACCTGGACAGAGAAGAAGAAGCCGCGGCCCGCGAATCCGGCGAAGACTATTCCCCATATCCGTCCTTTGGGGACAGCAAGTCTGATCCAAAATCCGAGGTCCGCCGATTCTATTCTGCGTGGATGGGGTTTTCGACTGTGAAATCGTTCTCGTGGAGAGATCAGTGGAGGTATAGTGAAGCGCCGGATAGACGGGTCAAGAGAGCTATGGAGAAGGATAATAAACGGCACAGAGATGCTGGGAGGAGGGAGTTTAACGATACTGTTAAGGTACCCTTTCCCTGACATAGTTCTACCTTTCTAAGTCCGAGTTATCACGCTGCAGTCTTTATTCACTGACAATGTTTCCTTTTCTTGCCTCCTTGTCTTTTGGGATTTCTAGTTTATATTTGATGCTCTCAAAATCCTTTTTCGGGACAACCGACTAACAATAGTCTCTCGTGATGTTTATCCGCAAACGCGATCCACGGTACATCAAAGAAACCCTCGACGAAGCAAAACTCCAAGCAACCCTCCTCGCAGCCTCCCAATCCCAAGCCGCAAAAGCAAAAGCCGAATTCCAAGAAAATCTGCGCTCATTCCAAACTCAAGAGTGGATGGAAGCGGAACCAACTCCCGCGATCGACGAGGATGAGGAGGATGAGGAGAGCGAGGTTGAGGAGGAGTTTGAGTGTGTTGCTTGTAAGAAGACTTACAAGAATGAGAGGTACTATCCCGATACATGCCCCGAAGAGGTGGCGTCCGTTAAAGTGGTTTGTGGTCGTTTTGAATTTGATTTCTTGCCTTTCTTAAAGAGTTTTAACTGACGTCAGACAATTCGAAGCGCATTTGAAGGGAAAGAAACATATCAAGGCGGCAAAGGAGTTAAAAAAGGCGATGAGGGCGGAGGACTTTGCACTGGGCGTTTCAGATGGTGTCTCGACCGCTGGCACAGCTACACCGAACTTAAAACATAATGGCGATTCATACGATGTGGATGAGACCAACGAGGAGGAAGACGTACATCAAGATTTCGTATACCTCGACGAAATTGTTGACAAGGAGGAACCTGTTGATTCTAAAGAAAAATCTACAGAAGATGGGGCAGAGAAAACCCTAGTAGACGGTGGAGAAGAAGAATTACCTTCTGAAAAGCCTGACGAGACTCTCGAAAAACAAACTCCTCCTAATCCATTTCCTACGGACGATGAATCCTCGGCTTCAGACTCAGAGACCTTGCTGGAAAAAGAACTAGATGCTCTCCTCCTCGGTTCCCACAAAGACCGCACTCAACCCTCATCCCAAGAAACCAAACCCAAAATCGGCGCCGCAAAAGCCAAACGTCAGAAGAAGGCAGAAAAACTAGCGGCTTTGGAAGCTGAGGGAAAAGCTCCGCAAAACAGGAAACAGAGGAAGGCTTATGATCCTGTTGCGGCGATGCAGAAGGCTAGAGGGGAAACTGTTACTACTGGGCGGAAAGGAAAGAAGAAGTAGATTCAAAATAAAGGAGAATGGAAATGGGGAGAGTTTGGTTGTATGGGTGCTTGGCGTTGGTTTGGAGTGTTTGGTCCGTTGCGTTCGGATACCCGGTATAAAGGTGCATAACATAGGCTTCTAATGACGCATTGAGAACGAATGAAATTATATGCGACTAGTCGATTATGACTCTCTAAATGCTGAATCATGATGCCCCCACTATCTCATTTCTTAGCCAACTTGTTCACTCAGATCGTCCGGACAGGCAATCGCCCCTGCAGACACCCACATAAAATCGGCTGTTGGTTTGGTTGGCTTGAAGTCGCATGGGGATTAGGGTTGGATTGTGACTGCTATTGAGTCACCCACCTTGAGCCGGGCTTCATCTACGACACCACTCACCAACCAACTCAACCATGGTACTGTCTCCCTGCATCCTTTCCCTATTGCGTTGCAGACGTACTAACCATTCTTGTGCAGGGTAAACAACACGGCTCCCTCGCCCGTGCCGGTAAAGTCAAGTCGCAAACTCCCAAAGTCGAGAAACAAGAGAAGAAGAAGACGCCCAAGGGCCGCGCAAAGAAACGTTTGCTG
>Ga0182024_10014276_pt1 | contig 15374 bp, 14 predicted proteins | sample P32metaG_FD_120480 | JGI IMG/M metagenome (GOLD analysis project Ga0182024, IMG submission 120480) | Permafrost microbial communities from Stordalen Mire, Sweden - P3-2 metaG (Illumina Assembly) | ecosystem: Environmental > Terrestrial > Soil > Wetlands > Permafrost | place: Sweden: Stordalen... | reverse complement strand
CTCAGCATTCATGCCATCCGAGCCCTGCGACGACTGCGCCGCCGGCCGACACTGGTGGCCGCCTTCTGGAAACAGGCTGGCCTATTTGAAAAGTGTTAGCTATAATATGCGAGATTCAGTAAGTGTCCACGCACTTCCCACCCTGCTTGATTCCGCCCCGGAAGGAATTGTGGTCGCCAATCAAGTGGGCCGCATTGTTCTTGTAAATTCCCAGGCGGAAAAGCTCTTTGGCTATGACCGGAGTGAACTCCTCAACCAGCCGACCGAGTTTCTTGTACCCATCAGGTATTGGGAAAAACATCGGAAATTCAGGTCCAGCATGTTAAGCAACCCGGAATCCCGAGCGACTGGAAAAGAGTTGGAGATGTACGGCCTTCTCAAGGACGGGACTGAATTCCAGGCCGAAATATCTTTAACTCCAGTTCGGACCGAGGACGGACTGCTGATCTACGGCGTCGTACGGGAGAGCCATCCGCAAGTCGAAGCATTGCGCGCGTCCGAAGTCCGTTTCCGGCGGCTGTTTGAAACCGCAAAGGACGCCATCCTGCTTCTCGACGCAACCACGGGCCAGGTAAGAGACGTCAACCGATTCCTGATCGAAATGCTCGGATATTCCCACGAAGATTTCCTGGGGAAGAAACTCTGGGATGCGGCACCCTTCAAGGGCAATGAAGCATTTACCAATGTGTTCCGAGAAATTCAAAGCAAGCCGTATATCCGCTATGAAGATCTGCCACTGCAAACCAAAAGTGGCAATTCGATCAAAGCCGAGTTTGTCAGCCACATTTATCGCGTGAACAGGGAGAGGGTCATCCAGTGCGTCATCCGCGACATCACCGGGCGAAAGCGCGCCGAGAACGCATTACGGCAGAGTGAAGACAGATATCGCGCCATTTTTGAACAGGACCTGGCCGGCGATTACATCGCAACCGCTGACGGCAAATTTCTGGCGTGCAACTCGTCGTTCGCCCGCATGTTCGGATTTATCACCACGGAAGAGGCCAGGGAGGCCGGGCTTCAATCCCTTTATCCGAACCCGAATTCTCTGGAATCGTTTCTGCGATGCTTGAAAGACAAGAAAAAACTCGCGGGTTATGAGGAGGAACTTCGCCGCAGGGACGGAACCACCCTACACGTCGTCGAAAGGGTCCTTGGAGTGTTCAATTCCAGTGATGAGCTGATCGAAATCCACGCGTAACTCATTGACGAATCCGAACGCCGGAAGACCGAGCACCAGATTCGCCAGGCTCAGAAAATGGACGCCATGGGTAGACTGGCGGGAGGCGTCGCGCACGACTTCAACAACCTGCTGGGAATCATTATCGGTCAGAGTGAGATCTTGTCAGCCCAGGTTGGACACAACGACCCCGCGCGCAAGCGTCTTGCCGAAATCGGCAAAGCTGCGCACAGCGGCGCTGCCCTTACCCGGCAACTTCTGGCCTTCACACGGCAGCAGGTCCTGCAGCCCCGGGTCCTGGATCTGAATGGAATCGTGACCGATGCCGACAAAATGGTGGGTCGCCTGATCGGCGAAAACATTTCGCTTATCACGAATCTTGGCGCAGATTTGGGGCAGGTAAAAGCGGATCCGAATCAGCTTGTTCAGGTCATTCTGAATCTGGCTGTGAATTCCCGCGATGCGATGCCCGGCGGTGGAAAACTCACAATCGAAACCGAAAATCTGGAGGTTGACGACACTGCCGTCGAAAGCGGCACCCGTCAAAGGCCCGGCCAATACGTCGCACTGAGGGTAATCGACACTGGCATCGGAATGGACAAAGAGACCCAATCGCATATCTTCGAGCCTTTTTACTCCACCAAGGGCATGGGGACGGGACTAGGTTTGGCCACGGTCTATGGCATCGTGAGCCAGAGCGACGGCCAAATCTCGGTCCAAAGTGAGCTGGGGCATGGGACAATTTTCGAGATCCTTTTTCCGAGAGTGTTGGAACTTGCCAAGCTAAGCGAAACGAATGCGCCCACGGTTCCGATCTCGCGGGGATCCGAAACGATTTTGCTGATCGAGGATTCAAGCGATCTGCGCGAGGTGATTCGTGAATTCCTGGTGACAAGTGGGTACAACGTCCTGGAGGCGGGGAATGCGACGGACGCCGAACATGTTGCCACGAGACATCCGGGTCCAATCCACCTGATTCTCACTGATGTCGTACTTCCTGGCGTGAGCGGCAGGCTTCTCGCGGAGAGCCTTATGATCACCAGGCCGGAAGCTAAGGTACTTTTCATGTCCGGCTATACGGACGACGCGGTGATGTATCATCAGGTCTCCCAGGCTGCTCTCAACTTTATCCAGAAGCCATTCACGCGCTCTGACCTGACGGCCAGGGTCCGCCAAGTGGTGGACGATGCGCGCACGCCGTCATCCCCGGTAAACTGCTAACGGTCCTGCAATCGTAGGAGGCCAATACAGCGCATCGGTGACCCGCTCTGCTTGACCTCACGTGTGATCCGTCGAATAATTGCGTCCTCGGACAGGACATAAAAAGTGCCAAGCTTTTCTCACAGCAAACTTACGACCTTTCAGCAGTGCCCGCAAAAATACAAATTTCACTACATCGACGAAATTCCTCCTCCCGTCCGAAGCATCGAGCTTCACCTGGGAACTTCCGTGCACACCGCCCTCGAAAGGCTGTACGGCAGTGCGCGGCAAGGCCAGGTTGCCTCTCGCGATGAATTTCTAGCTTTCTTCCAACAGGCATGGGACGAGGGCTATTCACCGCACTTGCGAATTGTCCGATCGCGGACGACAGCGAAAACCTATATGGAGCTGGGCCGGGAAATGCTCATGAATTATCACTGGAGATTCCACCCCTTCACGCAGTCCGCGACACTCGAGCTGGAAGAGAAGTTTCTGTTCCCGCTCTCGGAGCAACATGAGATGCGAGGAATCATCGACCGCCTGGCCAAGGCCGCAGACGGAACGCTCGAAATTCATGACTACAAAACTTCGCGCCGGCTGCCGACGTCCGACCAGGTCAGCAGCGATGTGCAACTGGCACTTTACGAAATCGCCATCCGGCATCGCTGGCCCGAGACTGACGGGATCTCCCTGATCTGGCATTACCTGGCCTTTGACAAGGACATTCAAATTAAAAAGACCGCGCAGCAACTGGAAACGGTCAAACGAAATACTTTGGGGATGATCCAGCGGATTGAAGCGGAGAAAGCCTTTCCGACAAACGTTACGCCGCTCTGCGATTGGTGCGAGTACAAGGAAATTTGCCCTGCAATGATCAAAAAATAGGCCGATCGCCGCTTTTTTACGTATCATTCCGAACCCGCTTTAGCGGGTGAAGAATCCCTCCTTCTTTTGGCGGAAAAACACAGAGAGATTCCTCGCCCGCAGGAGCGGCCTCGGAATGACAAAATCAGTGATGGGCGGAAAACTGCATGTCCGTGGATTACAGTGACAAAAAATTCTTCAGAAGCTGCATCCCCACATCCGTGAGTACCGACTCGGGATGGAACTGCACGCCTTCGACCAACATTTTGCGGTGGCGCAGGCCCATGATAATTCCGTCCGTCTTCGCCGAAATTTCGAGGTCTGCGGGCAGCGATTTTTCCTCGACGATCAGCGAGTGGTAGCGCGTTGCAGCAAAATCCTGCGGCAGGGTTTTGAAGATTGTCTTGTTGTCGTGGTGGATGCGGCTGGTTTTCCCATGCATGATTTTCGGCGCGCGAATTACTTTTCCGCCAAACGCGTAGCCGATCGCCTGATGCCCCAGGCACACGCCGAGGATGGGGATCTCTCCGGAGAAACGGCGAATCACGTCCACGCAGATGCCGGAATCTTCCGGCGTGCCGGGTCCGGGAGAAATCACAATTCGCTGCGGCTTCTTCGCGGCAATCTGGTCGAGCGTGATCTTGTCGTTGCGATGCACTTCCAGCTTTTCGCCCAGCTGCCCGAGGAACTGCGCAAGGTTGTAGGTGAAGGAATCGTAGTTGTCGAGAAGCAAAATCATCGCCGGAGGCTCAATTCCGTCCTTGCCATGTCAGACAGGTACACACTGCCGCATCAAGTTAAGTTAAAGCTGAAATTATAGGGCTGCTTGGACGGGATCACAAATCAGTGCAAGGGCGTGAATACTTGCGCGTGCATTGTGTCGGGATCGGGCTCCTCGTCCTCCTGCGCGCATTTCCTGCGGGTATCGGCGACAAAATCATCGAGCTTTCCCTGTTCGCGCATTACGACCAGCTTGTCCATTTCCGGCCAGCGCGACGCAGGGTCCTGTTTAAGGATTGCCTGGTAAGCCTTGATCGAGCCAAGCAGGCCCGACAGCGCCACAGCCTGTTCATTCTTTACATCGGCGGGATGCTCGATCATGTAGGCCGCCATCGATATGACCATCTGCTGTGTAATTTCCTTGGAATGGCCCGTGGGCGAGTTCGGCAGCTTGCCAAAATAATCCATGCAGACATCCACTGTGATGTCGGGGATTTCAATGATCCACCGGATGACCCAGTCGCGTTGTTCATCGGCGCCCTTGGCCATCGGATCATTTTCCAGGTCATGAGCGATCTTCACCGCCCGCGTGCGTTCCTCGGGAGTCGACGGGCCTCGCTGGGCTTGCTGCCCTTGCTGCGCTGACACGACTCGAACGCTTATCAGTCCCAGCACCAATGTTGCGATTGAAATGGCACGAATAGGATTAAGTTTCATACGTGCTCCCTGCGGATACCCGTTGCGCCGCCGCTTTCGGATCCCCTGAAGCGTATCTTACATGAAGTGATTGGTGATTCGTAAATCAGAATCCGTGATATTGGAAATCCGCGTGGCAAGCTCGCGTTTTCACCTGTCACTTCTTCTTCCCGCCGGGCGCGGGATCCTCGCCTCGATGGGCGATTTCAAGAGCAGTCAGCAGCGCGCGCGCCTTATTCACGGTCTCAATGTATTCCCTCTCAGGAACCGAATCCGCCACAAGCCCCGCGCCTGCCTGTACGTAGGTCATGCCTTTTTTTACGACCATTGTCCGAATGGCGATGCAGGAGTCCAGGTTTCCAGAGAAGTCAAGATACAGGATCGCTCCGGCATAGATTCCGCGGCGCGTGGGTTCGAGTTCATCGATGATTTCCATGGCGCGAACTTTTGGCGCGCCGGACAACGTACCTCCGGGAAAGCAGGCCGCGAGCGCCTCGAAGCAGTCCACATCCTCGCGCAATCGTCCGCTCAGGTTCGAGACCAGGTGCATCACGTGGGAGTAGCGCTCAACGAACATCAGTTTATCGACATGGACCGACCCGTACTCCGAAACACGGCCCAGGTCGTTGCGGCCCAGGTCCACCAGCATGATGTGCTCGGCCCGCTCTTTGGGATCGGCGGCGAGTTCGGCTTCGAGGCGCTGGTCTTCGGTTTCATCCCCACCGCGAGGGCGCGTTCCGGCGATGGGGCGATAAAACGCATCGCGGCCCTGGACCTTGAGCAGCATTTCCGGCGAGCTGCCCACCACGGCAAGGTCGTTCAGCTTCAGAAAGTACATGTAGGGAGATGGATTCACTACACGCAGCGCGCGGTAAATCTCAAATGGAGCCGCATCCGTCTTGGCAGCAAACCGCTGGCTGATGGCCACCTGAAAAATGTCGCCCGCGCAAATGTATTCCTTCGACTTGCGCACCGCCGCGATAAATTTCGCCCGGCTGAAATTTGAAGTGATCCTCAGCGGGCGTGGCCGGCGCCGCTTGGGATGCTCGGCGGAAACGGGCGTGTCCAGACGGCGGCGCGTCGCGCGGATTTCGCGCACCGCCTGGTTGTATTTCGTGCGAAGGCTTTCATCGCCGTCGGTGAAGACGTTGCGAACGATCCACAGGCGGTGGCGCACATGATCGAAAACCACCAGGCCAAGAAAAAACATCATCACGGCGTCGTCCATGCCCACGTCATCGCGCGCTGTGTCCGGAATGCGCTCGACGAGACGGACCATGTCGTAGGCGAAGTAGCCGATCGCTCCCGCCACCAGCGGCGGCAGGCCCGGCACTCGCACCGGACGGTATCGCTCGACGCGATTGCGCAGGTAATCGAGCGGATTGGATTGCACCCAGGAGACGCGGCTCTCACTTTCGAGCACGCATGCGCCGTTGACGTAGCGAAACACTTCGGCGGGATTCGCGCCCACAAAAGTGTAGCGCGCGATTTTTTCTCCGCCTTCGACGCTTTCAAGCAGGCAGGAATATTTCGCGTCATGCGCAAGCCGCTGGTAGGCTGAAACTGGCGTGAGTGTATCGGCGGTAAACGTGTCATACACGGGCACCAGATTGCCCTGCCGCGCAAGGCGGCAAAATGTCTTGAAGTCAGGCTGGATCATTTTGATTTTTTCCTGGCCGTGTTGCGCCCGTGACTCCCGCCTGCGGCAAGCCGTGGCCGTTTTCCTTGAGATTTTTCTTCCGCCGCGAGCACTGCTGTAATCGCGCGGCGCATGACGGCACCCGGCGCGCGCTCCCCGGTCCAGATTTCATACTGCGCAAAGCCCTGCGCCAGGAACATTTCAATTCCAGAAATGGTTTCGATACCTTTTCGGCCCGCGCATTGTAGCAGGTCCGTCATGCGCGGGCGGTAGACCATGTCCATGACGATACGGCAATTCAGTTCTTCGTTTGCAAGCGGTGAACTGCCATGGGGATACATCCCCACCGGCGTGCAATTCACGATCGCGTCAAAAAATTTCCGCCGCAATTCTTCGCGTGGCACCGCCTGGGCTCCCACGGCACGCGCAAGAGCCTGCGCGCGTTCCATGCGCCGTGCGGAAAGACACACGATCGAACCCGCCTGCGCGAGAGCAAAGGCAGCGGCACGCGCCGCGCCTCCCGCACCAAACAAAAGTACGCGGCTTCCTGCTAGATTCATGCGGCGCTCTAAACTGCGCAGCACGCCGACATAGTCCGTATTGTACCCGTACAGGCGGCCCCCGCCACGCACCACAACGGTATTCACCGCCCCGATGCGCGCAGCCAGAGGATCGCAGTCGTCCAGAAAGCGCAGAATATTTTCCTTATGAGGAATCGTCACCCCAAAACCGGAAATGCCAAACGGCTCGATCGCGCTTATGAAATCACGCAGGTCTTTTACCAGAAACGGCACGAAAACGGCATCGAACTTGCGCGCTTGAAACGCCGTGTTGTGCAGCAGCGGCGAGAGCGAATGGCCGATCGGATCGCCGATGACGCCGTAGACGCGTGTGCGGCGAGTCATCCGCGCGGCCCGGTAGAGATGTTCCATCGCGTCAAGCGAAAGCTGGCCTGGCGCAGTCGCCTGCTCCACCGCGGCATAGGAAAGTGCGCTGCCCTGCCGCAACGATAGAATGCGTCCCGCGAGTCCAACTTCACCCATCGGGATTGCAACGACGTCACGGCGTCCTTTTGCAAGTTCGCAAACTCGCACACTGTCGGAAATCGACCGGCTATGCGTCGCGATCTTGACCGCTTGCCCGCCAGCCCGCTCCAACTGCCGAACGATGGAGGAAAGACTTCGAGGCGTCTTCCGAAAATCATGATGCGATACCATCACGCGCGCCGGAGAAAGCACGCGCTGCATTTCGCCACGCGCGAGGCGCTTCGCCGTTTCAATTTCGACGTCGCACCAGCGGCACCCGGCGCGAACCGCCTGCGCCAGAATCTCAATTTGCGATGTACGGCTGCCTTGAAATCGCCCTCCTCCCTGCCGGCTTCGGCAGGTCGCGATCAGTACCGCTCGAGGCCGCTCGCCGGCAAGCCACTTCAGGAAACCCGCACGCTCTCGGGCGTCGCGCAGGTAATCGAGCCGCAACTCAAGCGTCCGGGTCGTCCGCAGTGCGCGACGAATTTGAGACTTCATTTCGCGCGCGGCTTTCGCAGCGATCACGCCACAGACGCGCCCTTTTCCGAATATGCCTTCCAAACCACGCCCCCACCCAGGACCAAATTTTAGGGTTCCACCATGGTAACAAGTCTGTAAAGCATCCCCTCACCTTTTCTTGACCGACCCTGGGACTGATGCTAGTTTGGATTAGCTATTCTGACCAGTGCAGGAACTCGATTCGCGGCAAGAGAAGGAGTAGTTTCCATGCGTAAAAGTATCAGCTATCGTATTCATGCAATTGGACTTAGCGTCGGATTCAGCATGGCCATGTTTGCGGGCGGCGCCAGCGCGCAACAGGCCCGCAGAGCTCTGCCTGAGGCGGATCTATATTGCTCGGGTATGGTTACCGATCAGCCGGTCGCCAGGGAAACCTATGTGATTTCCGGTGAGAACTCAGATTACAAGAATACCTTCGCGACGGGCGATCCTGTTTACATTAACCGGGGAGCCGACCAGGGTGTAAAAATCGGCGATGTATTTGAGGTGATTCGCCCGGTACACGATCCGGGAACGATCAAGTGGTTTAAATACCAGCCACAATTGATGCAAGCGATGGGCACGACCTATGCCGACATCGGCCGAGTGCACGTGATCCAAGTGCAACCGAAGACTTCGACGGCGGAAGTGACCCTGGGTTGTGACATGATGCAGCGCGGCGATATCGTTCAGCCATTTCAACCGAGGCCTTCCCCCGCATTGCATAACGTCAAGTTTGATCCCTTTGCTCCTCCCTCTGGAAATAAAACGGGGATGGTCGTAACGACCAAGGATTTTGGAATGCTTTCCGGAGCCGGAAGAATCGTTTACGTGAATCTGGGCAGCGCCCAGGGCATCCAGGTGGGAAATTATTTCCGCATGTTCCGGTACCAGGGATCACGGAATGACTCGGTTTACCAGGAACGTGATACGGCGTACAAGGTCTACGGCTTTGGCAGCGCGCCCGTCGCGTACCAGTGGGACAATCTTCCCCGCCAGGTAGTGGGCGAAGGAATTGTTCTGCGCACCGGCCCTAATTCCTCGACCGTCCTGCTCACCGATACTCGCATTGGTGTCTACGTCGGCGACTACGTCGAACTCGAATAATTGAGGGAAGAGTTTCTTCACGCAATCCGCAGTGGAGACGAAAAGCCCCTGTCCCGGATAACGGACCAGGGCCTTTTTGCTGTCAATTGGTCTTAAGAAGCGCCGAATAAATGTCTCTCGAGGGGATCTTCAGGCGCGTGAAGTCGTGCGAATTTCCGTTTCTGAAAAAACTTCTGCGGTAAAGCCAAAGATCTGAGTCTCGCCATCCCGCCAGGCGTCCCGGGCAAGACCAGCTTTTTTGCAAGCTTCTTCAAGCAATCGAATAGCGGTCCATCCACGTTCCGTCGCCACGCGTGGAAGCAGCAGCCCTTTATTCGGCGGACGCACGACCATGACGCCGTGCTTCCCGGCCACAATTGCCTCCGGCGCGATCCGTTCGAGCGGCGAAAGCACGGAAATTTCGATCTCCAGGGCCGGGATTTCTTCGATGGTTACGGGTGCGAAACGGAAATCGTGCAGCGCGGCATTGATCGCGGCGCGTGCCACGCCATCCGCAAGCGGGCCCGGATCTTCCACTTGCCCCACGCAGCCGCGCAGTTTGCCCTCGCGAAATAATGTTACGAATGCGCCCCGATGATCGTTGAGGCTGGATGGAAATGGAGGAAAATCAGGAAGAGTTTTCTCGACAATTATGCTTGAAATCGCGCGCCGGGCGATGCCTAACAACGCGCGGCCATCTTCACTGGACAGTCGGGACATCCTGCGGATTCTTTCGCCGTTCCAGAATTCTCATGTGGCGCCTCTGCTTCACGCTGCCGTCCACGCGTCCCCAGAATTTCTGGAAATATTGAACTGCGGATACCGTCGCGCTGCAGACCACCAGCCACAACAGAATCACGCCCAGGGGACGCAGGATCTCATGCTTTGCCGCCAGCATGACCGCGCAAACGGCGATCACCTGCAGGACCATCTTCGTTTTTCCCAGCGCCGACGCGGGAATCGTAAATCCTTCGGCGGACGCAATGTTGCGAAGCCCCAGAACCACGATTTCGCGCCCGATGATGATCACCGCCATCCACGCATGCACCAGATGCATTTCCACCAGGGAAATAAATGCGGCCGACATCAGGAGTTTATCCGCAATGGGATCGAGCAAAATCCCGAGCGTCGTCACTTCGCTGCGCCGCCGGGCATAATACCCGTCCGCCCAGTCCGTGGCCGCCGCCGCGAGCAGGATCAGCACGCCCCAGTCCGCAAAGTTAATCGGGAGCCCAAAAAACACAACGTTGGGTGCGCGGGTCAAAAGGACAACGACCAGCACCGGGATAAAGAAGATGCGCAGGATCGTCAGGCTGTTTGGCAGGTTCATGGCGCACTCGGGGGGCCCCTGGTTCGATTTACACTTACCCGCCCACTCGCGAGGCGTTACTCACTATAGACGCACACTTCGAGACAGTCAACGATTCCTCGAAGATCAATTGGATTCTGCCGATAGTGCGGACGGAAGTTGCAGTTCTTCAGCGCGAAATCCGCCGTGAACGCGCGGGAAAAATGGGTTTGCTGCTGCAAGATTCAGCACAATAAGCGTTAACTAAAAGGGAACTCGGGTCTGCAAGCCTGTGCAAATCATAGGGTTGCAGCTGTGAGGGAATAAAGAGCACAAATTGCTGTGCATTGCAGCAAGATGTCCTGCAAACCACTGAATATACATTGTTTACAGGAGAGAAGGGCTTGTGGAAAGCCGCACCCCTGTCAAATGCCTCACGAGAGTACGTTTCAGCAATTTTCGATTCCCACAGGGTTTTCCACAGTTAGAGCACTCTCGCGAAGGACTAAATCCTCTCCGGGCTCGCATGAATTATAGTGAGTTTCCCGCTCCCATTTGAGCTGGATTGTGCCTCCATGGTCTGATCGGGCAAAGGAAAGTTGGTGGGCACTTCGCACTTAACAATTGCGAATCTCGGAGGGTTTTCGTCCTTGTCAGATCCGCTGGAAAGTCCGGCGGCTAGACTGCCCTGCCGCCGTTCGAGGGTACGAGCGAGGATTCGGGATTGATTCTCAAGCGGAACGCTACGGACGTGGGCAATTCTGCGTCGATCTCCATGCTGGAATCCCGCACTTTGGAATGCAATACGCGGCCCAGGGCGTGGACCAGGGCGATGGCCCGCCCGTCGTCCAGTGGAAGTTCAAAATGTAGATGCAGGACAGGATCAACGGGCATTGCCGAATCAATGCGGGCCAAAAGAGTTTCCAGTCCATCACCCGTCAGGCCGGAGACCCGCACGGAATTGTGGTTTCCATTCGTCGCGGCAGCTTGCTCGGGAGCCAGGCGGTCGATTTTATTCAGCACGTGCAGGCGCGGGCGATCGGCCACGCCCAGTTCTTTCAGGATTTTTTCGACTTCCGCATCCTGTTCGGTGTGATGCGGATTCGATATGTCGGTCACCAGCAGGATCAGCGCGGACTCCTGCACTTCTTCCAGCGTGGCGCGAAATGCAGCGATGAGCCCTGGCGGCAGATCGCGGATGAACCCTACCGTGTCGGAAAGCAGCACGCGGCGGTTCGACGGAAGGCGCACGGCGCGCACGGTCGGATCGAGCGTCGCAAACATTTTTGAGGATACCAGAACGCCCGCGCGGCTAAGCGCGTTGAACAAAGTCGACTTCCCCGCGTTCGTATAGCCGACCAGCGCTACCGCGCCGAGCGGCACGGCCTGGCGCGTCTGCCGCCTCAGCGATCGCTGCTTGCGCACCGCTTCAATCGCTTTCGAGATTTTGGCGATGCGATCGCGGATCCGGCGGCGGTCGGTTTCCAGTTTCTGTTCTCCCGGACCTCGTGTGCCGATTCCGCCGGCTTGCCGCGATAGTTCCTTCGCGCTTCCCATAAGACGCGGCAGCATGTAGTTCAGCTGTGCAAGCTCAACCTGCAACTGCCCTTCGCGGCTGCGCGCGTGCCGCGCAAAAATATCGAGGATGAGTTGCGTGCGGTCAATCACGCGGCACTCGGTGCCTTCTTCCAGGTTGCGCAGCTGCGTGGGAGAAAGATTTCTGTCGAAGACAATCAGCGTCGCCTTGTGAAGCTGCGCTTCGATCTTTACTTCCTCGATCTTGCCGCGCCCGATCACGGTGGCCGGATCGGGCTTATCACGCATCTGAAAAATGCTTCCGGCAAGGTGCGCGCCCGCGCTGCGCGCCAGTTCCGCGAGTTCTTCAAGCGATGCGCGCTCGGTTTCGCCGGCGTCCACGCCCAGCACGTGAGAAGGCCGCTTCAAACCCACACCCACCAGGAAGACGCGTTCGCGGGATTCTGTCGGGCGTGTTGTTTTCATTCGGTAACGGCTATGGCGGGCGAGGTCACGCGGGAGGGCTTCGATCGTTTGTACAATTTCACAACTTCATTATACACCCTGCAAAAACGCGGCGATAAAAACCTTTCCGGCCGTGATTTTCTTGTAATCCGCGAAGGAACCACTCGATGGAACTATTGAGAAAATCCAGCAGTCAGCATAACGAAAATACCTAGTCCTAGTACTGATGAAAACAATCTTTTCTTTCAAGAATGCTGCTACGAAAGGATTTAACAGTTTCATTCCATTGGCAGTGGCATTGCACTTCCCAGCTATTGGATTGAATTCGTCTGGGCGGGTCTTTGGATTGGGCACGCTCCAGAGAGGAGAATCAAGCCATGAAGACGGCCACGATTGCCGGAATCGTTCTTCTCATTCTTGGAGTAATTTCTCTTGCCTATCAGGGAATCAGCTACACCACGCAAAAACAAGTGGTGGACATCGGCCCAATCCATGCGACGGAAGATCAGAAGCACAATATTCCGCTGCCTCCAGTTCTCGGCGGCATTTTAATGGTCGGGGGGATCGTGTTGCTCATGGCCGGTCCCGAGAAGGCCCGCCACTAGACCGCCCGGGCCCAACAACTTCGCCTAAAGGAGGCGCCATGCTTTACTACGCGCTCGTCTTCCTCTGCGTTGCCATCATTTCAGGCCTATTGGGATTTGCTGGCATCGCGTTTGCCGCGGCGGGAATCGCCAGGATTCTGTTCTTCCTATTTCTGGTGATGTTCCTCGTGACGTTTTTGACGCACCTGGCGAGGAAGGGCGGCAGACACGTTTAAGGATCTGCAAGGCCCATCGCGGACGAAGGGCAAATCTAGATTTGGATTTATTGTAAATTTTCCGAGGAGGTACGATCGTGAAAACCAAGAAAAAATGGATCGCTTTTCTAACAGGAGTGCTTCTTCTCGTTCCGTTTGCATCCGTGAAGGCGGCGGATGAAGCAAAAAACGAGCAGGACCGTCTGCACAACGCCGACGCTGTGATGCACGAAATTCTCAATGTCCCTGACAACATCCCACAAGACCTGCTCAATAGGGCCCGCTGCGTTATCGTGATGCCATCGGTGCTGAAGGCGGCGTTCATCGTAGGCGGGAGTTACGGACGCGGGGCCATGGTCTGCCGCACGGGTGATGATTTCTCCGGCCACTGGGGAGCACCGGCGATGTATGCGCTCGAAGGCGCCAGTGTCGGCTTCCAAATCGGCGGCGAAGCCACCGACTTTGTTTTTCTCGTGATGAACGACCGTGGGGCGAACAGCCTCTTGCACAGTAAAGTAAAACTTGGCGCAGACATTTCCGCCGCGGCCGGCCCGGTGGGCCGCTCGGGTTCGGCGGACACGGATGCGTATCTGCGCTCGGAAATTTTGAGTTACTCGCGCGCCCGCGGCGCCTTCGCCGGAATTTCACTCGAAGGCTCAACCCTGCGCCCGGATGACGGCGCAAACCATAATCTCTATGGCCGTTCTATCAACGCACGTGACATCGTCCGCGGCTCGGAAGTTCCGGCCCCGGAAGCTGCGCAGGGCTTGATCGCCCTGCTCGATCAGGCATCACCCAAGCTGAACCGTTCCTAGTTTTTCCAGGAGGAGGCGGACGAAAGTTCGCCTCCTCTCATGCTTTCGCTGTTGCCTTCCTCTTCCCATCCTTCCACTTCGAGATTTGACGCCGAAGACAGTTCCTATATACTTCGCCGCGGGCTGGAATCACTTTCGCTCCCCATCTCCGCCTGATCGCAAAACAAATTTTCTTGGAGGAACCATGAGACTTTGGTTGGCTGGATTGGCATTGCTCTTTTGTCCCGCGTTGTTTGCGCAACAATCGGTGCCTGAAATTCCTTTCGATTCCGTACCGAACGTCCCGGACATGAATTCGCTTCCCCCGAATATCTTCATGGGTGAAGGCGCCGCCGTCACGACGAATTCCAAGGGTCACATTTTCGTCTTCTCCCGCGGCAATACATCGGGTCCTGCGTATGCAGCGCAGGCTTCGCAAGTGCTCGAGTTCGGCCCGGACGGCAAATTCATCCGCGAAATCGGACACAACCTGTATGGCTTTGCGTTCGCGCACGGCATACGCGCCGACAAGTATGACAATATCTGGACCGTGGACAAGGGCACGGACATGATCGTCAAGTTCAATCCCGCCGGCCGCCCCACAATGGTCTTCGGACGCCGCCAGGAAGGTTCGGACGAAGGAACCGGTCCGCTCAAGCACCCCAATCCTCCGCTTCCCGCCCAGGACATGATGTTCCGGCAGCCGACCGACGTCACCTTTGATGCAGCCGATAACGTCTACATCAGCGACGGCTACATCAATTCGCGCGTCGCAAAAATCGACAAGAATGGCGTCTGGGTCAAGCAATGGGGAGAACGCGGCAGCGCGCCCGGCCAGTTCAACAGCGCGCACAACATCACGTCCGATTCGCAGGGCAACATCTACGTAGCCGACCGCAGCAACCGCCGCATTCAGGTCTTCGATGGAGACGGCAAGTTCCTCCGGCAATTCCAGGTGGATGTCCCATTCGATCCTTCGATCCGCTCCGTCATCGGCAACACGCCTCCTTCAGGTCCGCTGAACCTGCCCGGCGCTCCCTGGGTGGTTTGTATTCCCCCGGGAAGCAACGTGCTGTACACGGCCGATTCCTACCCAGGCCGAGTTTATAAGCTCACTCTCGACGGCAAGGTCATCGGAATGCTCGGCCAAGCCGGAAGGCTGCCCAAGCAGTTCGGCTGGATTCACGGCATGGCGTGTCCATCGGAGAACACCGTGTTTGTCGCGGAAGCTATCAACTGGCGCGTGCAGAAGCTGGTTCTGCATCCGGATAAAATGAAGAAGTCGGGGGACTAGAAAATCAGCGGGCGAGGCGGGTCCGCTTGCATTGATTTTCACCGCATTTGAGGCAATTCTCAAATTTTCGGAAAGATGCCTTTGGTTGTCATTCCGAACGAAGTGAGGAATCTCTCTGTGCTCAAAACACAAGAAAAGAGAGATTCCTCGGCACGCAGCGTGCCTCGGAATGACAACGCTTTTGTTTTTTCCGCAGGATTTCCAACCTATTGAATCTCGCATAATATAGTTGACATAAGCCGAAGTTTGGTATAGTTTGGCTGGCATGGGCAACCCACGTGGTGTGAAACGGGATTTTGATGCGCTGGAGG
>Ga0182024_10014275_pt1 | contig 15375 bp, 14 predicted proteins | sample P32metaG_FD_120480 | JGI IMG/M metagenome (GOLD analysis project Ga0182024, IMG submission 120480) | Permafrost microbial communities from Stordalen Mire, Sweden - P3-2 metaG (Illumina Assembly) | ecosystem: Environmental > Terrestrial > Soil > Wetlands > Permafrost | place: Sweden: Stordalen... | reverse complement strand
CGCCCGCCTCGACCTGCAGGGTGGCCCGCGGGTCGCGCTCCAGGTTGCGCACCTTTTGCGACTTGGCATAGGTCCACCCCCAGAGCTCGCCCTCGCGAACCACGTACCAGAGGGGCATCAGGTGCGGCCAGCCACCGACGCCGTTCGTGGCGCAGATCAGGGTCCGCTGCTCGAGCAGGAAGGCGCCGAGCTCGGGCTCGGTCATCTCGATCTGGTCGCGACGGCTCAGTGCGAGACCAGCTCGGCTCCGGAACCGATCGCCTCGGCGGCGCGCCGGACGGCCTCCCGGGCGTCGGCGGGGGCGAGGACGACCGCGTCGCCCGCCTCCTTGAGCGTCTCGCGCACCAGCCAGTCGACGCCGGCGAAGCCGAGCTCCACGATCACCGCGCCGTCCACCAGCTCGGCCACGACGTTTCGCTCCTCACGAGCCCAGCGGGCACGCTCGGGCGAGATCCACACCCGGGCTCGGCTGGAGGCCGGCACCTCACCGGTCCTGGGCCACCCGTCGACATCGGCAGCGGGGTCGACGTCGGGGCGAGCTTGGAAGCTCTGCTCCGTGATCGTCGCCGACTTGATCCGGTCCAGGCGAAAGTGACGGACACTGTCGCGGGTGGGATCGAAGCTGGCCAGGTACCAGCCCTCGCGGCCGTTGATCAGCGCGTAGGGCTCAACCAGGCGAGTCGAGAACTCGTCCTCGTTCTCCTTGTAGTATTCAAAGGACAGCAGGCGCCGGGCCGCGATGCCCCTGGACACGGTCTCGGCGATCACCACGTCGTCACCTGCGGGCGTGGCGAACTGCAGGCCCTCGTGGACGGGGTCCTCGCCGAGGGCCGCGACCACCTTCTCGCGCACCGAGGTCAGAGACCCCTCGGGAATGTGCTCGCCGATCAGGTCGATGGCCGCGATCAGAGCCTTGGCTTCCACCGGCAGCAGGCGAGCCGGGCGCGAGAACGAGTCCCCGTAGGGCTCGGGCTCCACCTCGACGGTCCCGTCGGGATGGATCTCCGCGTACAGGACGTAGGTGCCGGCTCCGAAGTTGACCACGTTGAGCACCGAGACGTCCTCGCGCAACTCCTGCTCGGAGACCTTGAGCGCCGTGCACAGGTCCGCCGCGTCCAGAAGCCGACCCGCCCGACCGGCCTCGATCAGCATGCCGGCCAGGGTCACCAGACGGGCAAAGCGCTCGGGACGGATCGCGGCTTCGGAGCGGTGCCCGTTGCCCTCCTCGACCGGCGGACGTCCCGACTCAGCGGAACGCCCGGACTCGCCGGCGCGCCCGGGCTCGCCGGCAGGCCCCGGCGGGAGGGCCGGATCGGCCGCCGGCAGCTCGTCGGCGACCAGCGGCTCGCCGGTATGACGCTCCCCCAGCAAGCCGAGGCGCTCGCTCAGCTCCTCGACGAGCTCGGGAGGTCCGGTGATCCGCGCGTTCTCGCCCAGTCCGAGCGCCCAGGCGATCAGCTGCCGCGAGTTGGCGTAGGGGGTGAGGAACAGCCGGTCGCCCGGATCGGCACCGTCGCCCGCGGGCCGCATCTCCCCGTAGCGACCGAAGTGACGCTCGATCTGCCAGGCGATCCGGTTGCCGATCCATACCTCGGCGATCCCCAGGGGCTCGCCGAACTGCCAGTCGATGCGGTTGGCGTAGGCCCGGGGATCGAAGTTGGCGGGGCGCTGGAAGTCGTGCTCGGCCTTGGTGGCGTACCCGACCTTGCCGCGAATGCGCGACAGACGGAAGACGCGGATCGCGCTGCGCTCGTGGGAGCGGCCGACGACGTAGAACTGGCCGCCCTGGTAGAGCAGCTGGAAGGGGTCGACGCGCCGGGCTCCGACCTCGTCGCGCTCGATCGTGTGGTAGTCGAAGACGATCGTCTTGCGGCGGAAGATCGCGGTCTCGATCTTGGCCAGGCGCTGGGACACGTCGTGTCCGCCGGCCGAGCCGGTGATCCCCAGGGCCACGGTGCTCTGCTCGGGGGCGTTGAGCGGGCTGGGCCGTCCCCACGAGATCTGCTGCAGAGCCAGGCGCAGGGGCTCGGCATAGGCGAACTCCCCATCGAGCAGCTGCAACGCGGTGCGCAGGGCCGCCAGCTCCTGGTCGGTGAAGGCGATCGCCGGGAGGTGGAAGTTCTCCGGGGGCAGCGAGTAGTTCTCCTGCTCGACCAGGCCGTCGACGGGCTTCTCGACGGCCAGCACGATGCCGAGGGCCTCGAGCTCTGAGCGATCGGCATAGAAGCGCCGGGCGAATGCGTCCTCGTTCATCACGCTGTAGCCCTCAACGTCGCGCCTGATCTCCGGTGCGGTCACCGGGCGCCGTTCGGCCATCAGGTACGAGATCAGCGAGAGTTGGCGGATCAGTTTCTCTGTGTCCTTTGCCATCCCTACCGCAAACTTTAGTCTGGGACCGCGGAGGGCCGGACCGGCACACCCCTCGACATGCGCAATTTGCGCAGATTTGGAGCACGGCGTGACGGTTCCGTCACCTGGCGGGACCTCCGAGCCCGGGACGTGCCGGCCCGAGACGGCGGGCGCGCGGTGTCGCGACGCTAGGCTGCCCGGCGCTCGGGAATCGGGGGTGGCCCGAAGTAGGCGCCGCCGCCGATCCCCTTGTCATAGGTCGACCATTGGGCCCCGGCCGGCAACGCCCTCTCTATCCGGTCAAAGCTCCCCAGGCGACTGCCCAGGTTGTCGACCATGTGCACCAGCGTGGCCTCGCGCGTGCACGGTATGACCGGGCTTCCGTGCTCGAGCGTGCCATGGTGACTGAGGATGATGTGCAGCACGGCGTCGGCGAGCTCATCGGGGAAGCCGTCGAGCTCCTCGATCTGGCGTCGCACCCGGTAGTAGCCGAGCGGGATCTCACCGTAAAGGCGCCCGTGGTCTGACATGTCGATGGCCTCGCCGTGCTGCGCGTAGGCATCGAGCTTGCCGATGTCGTGCAGGAGCGCCCCGGTGACGGCGACGTCGCGATCGATACCGGGAAAGGTCGCCGAGATGACGCTCACCGCCTGGGCGACCGACAGGGAATGCTCGAGCAGGCCGTGGCGGTAGGCCTGGTGGTAGTGCTTGGCGGCCGGAGCCTCCCGGAAGCTCGCCCAGGTCGGCGAGTCCTCGCCGAGCATGCTGGTGAGCAGGCGGCGCAGGTCGGAGTCCTGCACCGTTGCCACCAAGCCACGCAGATCGGCCTCCATCTGCTCGGCGGAGTGGGCGGGGCCATCGATCAGCAGCTCGCGCTGATATTCGCCCTCCTGGGCCTCGTGGACCGTCTGCACCTTCAGGCGGGGTCCGAACCGCGCGTGCATCGCGTAGCTGCCGACCACGTGCACAATCGCGCCGGGGTGGCAGGCGGGGCGCGCTCCCTCGAGGTCGCCCAGCACGACCGCGGGCACGCTCCCGGTTCGGTCGCCCAACGTGAGCCTCAGGTACTCGGAGCCGTCGCGTCGAGTGCGTACCTCGACGTCGCGCACCACAAGGACCGTGGCCACCTCGCATCCGTCGTGAAGCTCGCGAACCTGCATGACTGGAAACGAAGATAGAGTGGGCTCCGGACGGAGATCGATGCAGAAAAGCGCACTCGTTACAGGGGGAACTGGTGGATTGGGGGTCGCGGTGACCGGCCGGCTCCTGCGGGACGGCTGGCGCGTCGTGGTTCCGTGGGTGGCCGAGCAAGAGCTCGAGCGCGTTGAAGCGCACGAAGGCCTGGAGCTCGTCCAAGCCGATCTGACGGACCCGGAAGCCGTCGAGAAGGCGGTCGCCCTGGCTGCCGGCCGATCGGATGCCCCGCTGTCCGGGGTGGCCAACCTGGTGGGTGGCTTCGACGCTCCGGGACGGGTGGGCGACGTACCGCTGGAGCGCTTTGAGGAGCAGTTCCGGCTCAACCTGCGACCCACCTACCTGGTGACCCAGGCGGCGCTCGGGCGCCTGATCGCCGCCGGTGGAGGATCGGTCGTGTGCGTCGGCTCGCGCGCGGGCGTGGACCCATTCGCGGGCGCGGCCGGCTACGCCGGCTCCAAGGCGGCGGTGATCGCCTTCGTGAAGTCGCTCTCGGTCGAGTACCGCGAGGACGGCGTGCGCGCCAACGCCGTGCTGCCCAGCGTCATCGACACCGCCGCCAACCGGAGCGCGATGCCCGACTCCGACCATGACCGGTGGGTCAAGCCCGAGGAGATCGCGTCCGTCATCGCGTTCCTGCTCTCCTCACGGTCCGCGGCCACCAGCGGCGCCGCGATTCCGGTCTACGGACGCGCCTGAGGGGCCTCGGCAGGCTCGCGGAGCCCGCCGAGACGGCGGCGTGCCACTAGAGCTCCGGTGGATGCCGGACGCTGAAGGTGCTGAGGTCAGGCTCGTCAGCCGGACGATCTGACCAGCGCGAGCCGGTCTCGGCCAGAGCCACCGTGTCGAAGCGCAGGCCGGCCACATACATGAAGGTGTGGCCGGCGTTGGCGTAGACGGTGATCCACTTGCCGGGTCCGGGATCGCCCCAGTTCTCGAGCTGGCCGGAGACCACCGTGTGGTTGAGCAGGTGGGCGGCGGCGAACACGTAGCTGATGGACCCCGAGCAGTCATATCCGGTGTCCTCGTAGGTCATGTGACCGCCGCCATAGATGTAGGGAAGGCGCGCGATCTCGTTGCCGGCGGCGATCACCTCCTGGACGGCGGCCGGCGCATCGATGGGCGCGACCGCCAGTCCACCCGGGGTCAGGGTCGCCTGGTTGGGACTGGCCGTCATCCCGCTCTCGGCCAACTGCTGGCGGATCTCGGTGTTGGACGCGGGCTGGGCCAGGGAGCCAGAACCGCTGGGGGGGCCGACGCTCACCCCGGCGGTGGCGGCCGGCTCCCCTGTGGGGCCGACCGAGGCGACCGAGCCGGCCACGGGCTCCACCGCCTGGGGATGGACGTGATAGGAAGGGCCAGAGGTCTTGGCCGAGGGGGCCGGAGCGGGTGGCGCCGGGGTCGGCCCCGGAGACGTGCTGGTTGCCTGCTGCCCGCAGCCCGCGCACGCGATCGCTGCCAGCGCGACCGTCAAAATTCCGCGCTCAGGCACGCGCCCGAGTATGACGAATCCGCCGCGCTCGCTCGCCGGTGCACGGAGTGGAGCGAGCGACCCTAGGGTTCTAGCTGACCGTCATAAAGCGCGAACACGGCGCCCACTGGATCGAGCACCACGGCGATCCTGGCGATTCCGATGTCGGTGGCCTCGACGAGCACCTGACCGCCGAGCTCAGACGCCTTGGCCAGGGAGGCCTCGATGTCGCCGGTCGCGAAGTAGACCAGCCAGAAGGGCGGCGCGCCGGGGGGCGCCGGCGGGCGAATGCCGCCGTTGGAATGACCGTCGGCCGTCTGGATGACCAGGTACGGAGGGTCGGCGCCCTCCATCGGTGTCGTCTTCCAGCCCAGCAGCTGCTCATAGAAGCTGGCTGACCCCTCGAGGTCGGGCGATCCCAGCTCGTTCCAGGACAGGGCTCCGGGGGCGTTGACGAGCGCCGCGCCGATGTGCTGGTTGGGCTGCCAGAGTAGGAAGTAGGCCCCCTGTGGGTCCTGGACGACGGCCATCCGGCCGGCGTCCAACACGTCGAAGGCATCGGCGTGGACGATCGCCCCCAGCTCCTTGGCCCGGGCCAGCGTCTGGTCGGCGTCCTCCACGGTGACGTAGGAGTTCCATGCCGGCGGGGCGCCGGCGTCGCGCTGCTGCTGGGGCTGGAGCGCGATGGCCGCGACCATCTTGCCGTCCAGGGTCGCCATCGAGTAGTACATGCCCTCGCCGACCTCTTGGTCGTCGTACTCCCACCCGAACAGACCCGCATAGAAGGCCTTGGCGGCGCCCTGGTCGGTGGTGTTCAGGTCGGTCCAGCTGAACGTCCCAGGTGTGTACTGCGTTCGTTCGCCCATGGCGCGACGCTACCACCGCCCGGCGAGCCGTGGGGCCGAAACGTGAACGTCGCTCCCATCTCGCTTAGGCTGAGGGCAGATGGCGCCCGCCTTGATCAACCGCGCCGATGTCGAGCAACGAGATGTCGCCGAGGGCGACATCGCCTTCGCGCGCCGCCGCCTGGGGACGGCCGCGGGAGCCCGGCGGATCGGGTGCAGCCTGTACATCGTTCCGGCGGGCGCGCGCCAGATGCCGGTGCATGTCCACGGCGACGAGGAGGAGATCTTCTTCGTGCTGGGCGGCGGCGGCCTGGCCTGGCAGCGTGGGGAGGCTTGCGAGGTCTCAGCCGGCGACACGGTCGTCCACCCGCCCAACGGCAAGCCCCATACCTTCCTGGCCGGGGAAAGCGGGCTCGAGCTGCTGGCCTTCGGGAGCGGAAGCGAGACGAGCCTCACCTACCTCCCGCGCGCGCGTGTGATGTGGGCGGGTCCGCGCTGGGTGCCGCTGGATTCGCCTCATCCCTTCCGCGCCGAGGGACTCGCGGGGCCGCTGGAGCGCCCGGAGGCCGGAGCGCGACCGGCCAACGTGGTCAACCTGACCGAGGTCGACGCCGACCCATTCTTCGACGCGCAGGCTCGAGCGGTGGGACGTGCGGGCGGGGCGGTCAAGGCCGGCCTGAACCACGTCCGCCTGGGACCCGGCGCGAGCGGCGCTCCAGCTCACTGTCACGCCCTCGAGGAGGAGCTCTTCTTGATCCTGGAGGGCTCGGGGACGCTGCGGCTCGGAGAGGACCAGCACCGGTTGCGCGCCGGCGACATGGTCGCGCGCCCGCCCGGGACCGGTGTCGCCCACAGCCTCCGTGCCGGCGAGGACGAGATGGTCTACCTGGCCTACGGAACGCGTGAGCCCGGAGACTCGGTCCACTACCCGGACACCGGCCAGGTCCGCCTGCGGGGGCTCGGGGTGACGCTCGACGTGTCACCGGCCTGAGCCCGGGCGACCGGCCCGCCTTGCGGGTGGCTGGGACGGCCGCCAGGGTCCATCCCAGGGGCGGGACGTTGGCCTGGGTCCGAACTTCTGGCTGAAGGGGGAGGCTGTGGGCCACGGCTGCGGCTGACCTCCCGAGCCGCGAGGCCCGAGAGCGGGCGCTCTGGATCTCGCAACGGCCGATTTTCCGATGCGAGATCGGGAGCACCCGCATGGCGAGTACTGCGGATCTCGCAGTCAAGAAGCACGCGAAGAGAGATTGGGAGTACTCGCCACGACGGCGTCCGCCAGGCGCTCGGGCATCCGGAGCTGCCCAGCCACCTCTTCCTGGCTATGAAGTTCGCAGCCCGACAGACACCCGAGCTCCCAACCCAGCGCCGGACGGGGCCGCGGAGATCTGCTCAGCGCGTCAACCGCGCCAGCGCCGACGCGCCGGGGCGAAGGGTGCGGCGGGCGGCGCTCAGGTAGTCAAGCGCCATCTTCAGCCATGACGGGGCCTGCGCCCGCCACAGGGCGCCGGAGTGACCACCCGGATAGGTTCTGAATGTGTGGGGGACATGGCTGGTGGTCAGGGCGGCGTCGTACTGCCGGTTCATGGTCAGAAAACGGCTGTCCTGGAGCCCGACGTAGAAGGCCAGCAGCGATGGATACTTGGTCACCGTCTTGGCCAGGGGCGGTCCGCTGGGGACGGCGGCGTCGTCGTCGGCCTGGGTGGAGCCGAGATCGAGGACGTGATCGCCGGCGGGATCGGTGGCCACGAAGTAGCCGCTCCAGGACTCGACAGCGCCGAAGGTCGGGAGGTTTCGCGTGCCGATGTTGAAGGCCCCGTAGCCCCCCGCCGAGAGACCGATGAGGGCCCGACCCAGGCGCCCGGCAATCGTGTGGTACCGGTGCGCGATGCAGGCGGTCAGATCATTGGAGATGGCCTGGGGCCAGTTCTCGGTGGGGCTCCAGTCCAGGTACTCACGGTCGCTGTCCGAGGAGCGGGCGCCCTGGGGCGCAACCACGATCGCACGCTCCCCGGCAGCCTGCAGGGCGGCGGCCACGAAGCCGTTGCTCTGATAGGAGCTCGGGCCGGCGGGCAACCCGTGCAGGAAGTAGACCACCGGGTAGGGCTTGGAGTGCTTGCTGTAGCCCGGCGGCAGGTAGACGAGCGCCGGAAGCGTGCCGCCCAGCGACGGCGAGCGGCAGGTGACGGAGGCCGTGCGCCCGGGAGAAACCGTCGAGCGCTTGCTCGCGACCACGACAGCCGCACTGGCGAGCGCGGCTATGAGCACCGCAACTACCACCATCACGAGCCGGACGCGCAGGGACCTCATCGTCCTGCTCATTGCGCCGATTCTTGCAGGGGGGCGTACGCTCGCTGTAAATGACAGCGAACAGCTTTGCCGGCCGGCGGTGCTGAGCTCGGCCACCGCCTCACACAGTGCCGTCCCGCGCCCGCTGCCATTTGGGGCGTCGGTCGCCGGGTGGGTCGCCGCCGTCCTGAGCGTACTCGTGGGGATGCTGGTCGGCATGGGCTGGCTCTACTTCTTCCGCGACCTGGGCTGGTTTGCCGCCGGCCCGCGGGTCGGGGAGTCGCTGCCCCTGCTTCAGCTGGCGGGCTTCGACGTCCAGCCGCTGGTGCGAGTCGTCATCGCCTGGCTGCTGGCGGGAGCGCTCGTCGGCTTGGTCATGATCCGCGTGCCCCCCGCGCGGCGGTTGCTGATGGTCGGGCCGGTGGCCCTGGTGGTGCTGCTCATCGGCTCCCAGGCCGCGTACTCGCTGACTCGCAACGTGCCGCTCTCGGGCATCCTGTTCTCGCATGACCCGGGGCCCGGCCCGCTGCTCGAGGCGGCGGCCCTGGCGCTGGGCTGCTACCTGCCTCGATCCCTGGTCTCAGGCGACCGTGAGCGCGTCGGTCTGCGCAGCCGTCCGATCGTCTCGCGCCTCCGCGGGCTCGGCGAGCGCGGCCTGGGCAGCCACGAGCACCGGGACGCAGGCCAGGATGACGGCGATCGCGAGTACGTGGCCTAGGGCCGCCCAGGCGTCTGAGCCCAGGGATTCGGCGAACGCCAGCAGCCCGAACCCCGCTGCCGCCAGAGCGGCGACGGCGTTCATGAGCGCGATCGCGGAGACCGCATCCTCGCGGCGCAGGGCGGCCTGGAAGGCCAGGAAGCCGGCAAAGGTCCCGAGGACCACCAGCGCCGTCCAACCCGAAAGCAGGGCCGAGGCTCCGTGCGCCTGGTAGTTGACCGAGACCGCCTTGATAGCGGCGTCGGCGATGCCGTAGAAGAGGCCCGCGGCGACCGCCTTGGCCCACGCCCAGGCCAGGCGCGCCACGATCAACGCCGCCACCGCGCACACCGCCACGATCGCGATCAGCCGGCCGTCGTTGAGACGATCGTGCACGTGGGGGAGGCCGATGGGCAATGACGCCAATCCGGCCGCGATCAGGAGCACGGCCAGCATCTGGGATCGGGTCACGCGCTGCCCGAAGATGCCGGCGGCCAGCGGGACCGAGAGCGCGAGACCGCCCGCGGCGAAGGCCTGCACCAGGGACAGGGGGGCGATCGCCACGGCCGCGATCTGGATCGCGAACCCGATCCAGCCCAGGGCCTGGCCGGTCAGCCACATCCGGCTTGCGAAGGCGGCCCGCAGCATCGCCACCGCTCCGCCGGCCGGGCTCTCATGCAGGCCACGATGCTGGGCCAGAAATCCGATGTTGATCAGGGCGGCCGACAACAGCGCCAGCAGGAGACCAACGATCATCAGGCTCTGACCCGCCCGGCGCCGGCGCCCCGGCGCCGCGAGCGCCGCCGCCCATGGGAATGAGAGCGGGCGTGTCGATGCCGGTGCCGCGTGGTCTTCGAGTCGCGACCGGTCGCCGGGGTGAGCCTCCAGGAGGGCGTGCGGCGCAGGCGGCGCCGCTCGCTGCCCTTCAGGATCGGAGCCACGATCAGCGAGAGCCGGCGGGCCCGCCCGCGCCGGCGCCCGGTTCCGTTGGGGATCGGGACCACGCCCGGCGTGAGCGACAGAGCGGGGGCGCGACCATGGGACAACGCGAGGACGGTGTCCCGGGAGGCCAGGATGAGCATCTGATCGATGTGGGAGTGCCAGAGCTGCCAGTCATGGCCGCCGGGATAGAGCGCGTAGCTCACGCCGGCTCCCGCCTTGGCCAGCGCCCTGGCCATGGGCGGAGTCTGTGGGCTGTCGTCGTCGTCGCGACCGACGATCAGGAAGGCGCGCATCGGATCTGCCCGGAGCGCCGGCGAGAGCCGGTCCACATATTCCAGAGGGCTGTTGTAGGCGAGCGTGGCGCGGCCGGCGTGGCGAAACACGCCACTTCGGGTCTGCAGGTAGTACCCCGACCAGGACTGCAGCCCGGCGAAGACCGATGGGTTGTGCAGCGCGATGTTGGTGGCTCCATAGGCGCCGGCCGAGAATCCGGCGATCACCCGGTCGTGCCGGTCGGGCAGCGTCGCGAACCGGTGGTCGACATCGGCGACCACGTTGAGCACGTAGCTCTCGAATTGCCCGGCGGGCGTGTTCGCCCACTCGGAGTCCGACATCGCGCTGCCGCCGATCCGCCCATCGGGCATGACCAGGATCATCGGCCGCATGCGGTGCTGGCTGATGAGGTTGTCCATCCGGACGTCCATGCTCGCGATGTCGATGAACACCTTCGGCCGCCCCGGGCTTCCGTGCAGGAGGTAGTACACCGGGTAGCGCTGACCGCCGCCGTAGCCGGGGGGCAGGTAGGCGAGGTAGTCGGCCTTTCGACCCAGGGCCGCGGAATAGAAATCAATGTCCACGAGCTGGCCCCGGTGGGCGTGTGGCAGGTAGTCCACCGTGGCAAAGCCGCGATGCTGGTAGTAGGACTCCCAGTACCGGTAGGCGCCGACGAGACCGATCCCGCCCAGCACTACGACCAGCAGCGTGACGATCGGCGAGCGCAGCCCTCGCCGCCTCACCCGACTTCCTTGGCACGGGGCGATCCGGCCAGCGGTCTGGGCAGGGCTCGAGAGCTCTGCGGCGCGTCTCGGACCGATCGCTCCGGCAGGTAGCCCTCGGCCTGGAGCACGCGCACGATCGCGATGGGCAGCGTCGCTCGGGACTCGTAGACCAGGTAGCGCGGGCGCCACTCCGGGGAGAATTTGTCGTTGAAGCGGACCAGTCGCTCCATCTGGAAGCGGGCGCACAGCGGAGCCATGGCTGCCCGGATGAGCCGACGCCGGGCTCGACTCCGAGCGGGCTGATTGCGAACCAGGTGGGCGAGGCCGGCGTAGTTGAGGCTCACCTGTCCAACCCCTCGCTCTCGGGCCAGGGTCAGCGCGCGGGCGACGAGCGCCTCGTTGAGCCCGTTGGGGGTCTCCCGGGCGCGCCGCATGGTCGCCAGCGACAGGTTCCCGCAGTGCTCGACAAAACGCATGACGGCTCCGAGCTCGCCCTCGGGAGAGCGCGCGAGCACGTACAGATCCTCGGCACGCACCTCGGACTCGAAGCCGCCCATCCCCATGGCGAAACCGAGCAGGTGGCGCTGCCGGGAGCGCCAGTCGGCCTCCAGAGCGTCGATCTCGCTCTCCAGCGCGGCATCGATCTGCCGTCCTTCACGGACCTCGACCTGCCATCCACGCCGCGCCACCCGGTTGACCGACTGACGCAGCTTGCGCACGGGACGGCCCTCGAGCGTGAACTTCTGAGGATCGACGAAAGCCTCCTCGCCGGCGCACACGGCCCGCAACCCCAGCCGGCGGTACTCCTCGAGGTGGCGGCCCGAGGCGCCCCAGACCACGACCCGCCAGCCCCGCTGGTGGGCCACGGCCATGAATCGCTCCAGGACGGCGGGTGCGGCGGCCTCCGGGGCAACCGGATCCGAGGAGACGATGGCCGTCGCGCCGATCAGGCGGTAGGAGAGCACGCCTCCGGCGGCGAAGGCCAGGGCCTTGTCGGGGCGCAGAACAAACGGAGACAGCGAGTCGCGCCCGTGGCGGTCGATGATCGCGCGCGCGGCTCGTTCCTCGAGCTCGAAGTGGCGGTTGACGCCCGCAGCGGGACGCACGAGTGAGCGCAGCGCCAGGGCGGAGGTGAGGGCTGCGCAGACGATCAACGCCTCGATCACGCTGGTCCAGTCCCCGTTGAGCCGCGCCGCCGAACCGATGCGCAGCGGATGGACCAGTGAGTGGTGCAGCACGCGCCCGAGCGTGTGGCCGGCTCCGCCGGAAACCAGCGGAGCCGCCAGGAGCGCGCAGTAGGCGGCTCCCCAGGCCCCGATGGCCGCGCAGACCATCGGCATGCGGGGGCGGTTACGGCACCCGATCGCGAATCCGCCCCGGCCGAGCACGAGCAGCGAGGCCAGGCAGGTCTCGATCGCGGCCTCCCCGTACCCGCCTCCGGCGGCACTCACCGCCGCCAACGCGACCAGTCCGCCGACCGTCAGCGGCACGGCAGCCCGCGTGCCCCGCCACAGTCGCGGTGTGAGGGCCAGCAAACCGAGGCCGATCACCGCCGAGACGACGTGAGGGGGGAGGTAGGGCCCGGATCCATGGCCGAACAGCGAGCCCGACGCACTTGTGCCCACGGCCACGCCGGACGCCACCGCCTGGGCGGCGACCACGGCAACCGACAGGGCGGCCCATGGCCGCACGTTGAGGAAGCGAAAACGAGGACTGATGGAGGGCATTCTGGACCCCGTGGAGGCACGTTAAGCACCTGGACCCACCTGCAAACCGGGTCATAACCTTCGCGCCACCTTACAGAAACATTACACCCCGAATCCGTGCCTTCCGGCCAGTTCGCGCCTCGACACGCCGGCCCGGCGGCGGTGCCGTCTACCATTTTTCTGGATGCGGATCTTGATTACCGGTGCGGGCGGGATGCTGGGCCAGGACGTGGGGCGTTCGGTGGTGGCCCTGGGTCATGAGCCGGTGTGTCTGGCTCGGTCCGATCTCGATATCTCTGATTGGGGTGCGGTGGCCCAGGTGGTGTCGGCGGCGGGTGCGCGGGTGGTGGTCAACTGCGCGGCCTGGACTGACGTCGATGGTGCCGAGGGCAACGAGGAGGCGGCGTTCGAGGTCAATGCGCGGGGGGCGGGGCTTGTGGCCCGGGCCGCGGCGGATGCGGGAGCGTGGACGATCCATGTGTCCAGCGACTACGTGTTCGACGGCTCCAAGGGCGGCGCGTATGTGGAGTCTGATGCGGTGGGGCCGGTCTCGGCGTATGGCAGGTCCAAGCTCGCGGGTGAGCGGGCGGTGGCCGAGGCGGCCCCCGGAGCGCACACGATCGTGCGTTCGTCGTGGCTGTTCGGGGCGGGCGGTAGGTGTTTTCCGCAGACGATCTTGCGTCTGGCCTCAGAGCGCGAGCATCTCGAGGTGGTGTCTGATCAGGTGGGTTGTCCGACGTTCACCGCTCATCTCGCGGACGCGCTGGTGGGCTTGGCTTTAGAGCCCAGGCTCGGGGTGTTGCACGTCGCGGGTCAGGGGCACTGCTCTTGGTTTGAGTTTGCGCGGGCGGTCGTGGCAGCGGGTGGTCTGGATTGCGTGGTGAGGCCGATCGGCTCTGAGCAGTATCCGCAGGCGGCGCGGCGCCCGGCCAACAGCGCTCTGGTCTCAGAGCGCGACGCCCCGAGGCTGGCGAGCTGGCAGGACGGCTTGGCGCGGTTTGTGGGCGGGCTGGCTGAGGCTTCGAGATGAGGCTTTTGGTGTGTGGAGCGGCCGGTTTCATCGGCTCGACGTTCGTCGAGCTGCGGGTGCGCGAGCACGGCGATCAGGTCACGGTGCTCGATGCGTTGACCTACGCCGGGCGGGAGGAGAACCTGCGGGAGGTGGCGTCGGAGATCAGGTTCGTGCGCGGGGCGATCGAGGATCCGGTGGCGGTGGCTGACGCGCTGGGCGCCGAGGCGCCGGAGGCGATCGTCAACTTCGCGGCCGAGACGCATGTCGATCGCTCGATCGCTGACCCGTTCGCGTTCAGCGTGACCAACGGTCAGGGCACCCATGTGCTCCTGGAGGCCGCGCGCGAGCGAGGGCTGCGCTACGTGCAGGTGTCCACCGACGAGGTCTATGGATCGATCGAGACCGGCTCGTTCACCGAGTCCTCGCCGCTGGCGCCGTCCAGTCCCTACAGCGCGACCAAGACGGGTGCCGACCTTCTGGTGTGCAGCTACTTTCACACCTACGGCCTGGAGGCGATGGTGTGCCGGGGATCCAACAACTACGGCCCGCGTCAGTATCCCGAGAAGCTGATCCCGCTGATGATCCTCAACGCGCTGGCCGGCGACCTTCTGCCGGTCTACGGCGATGGGCGAAACGTTCGCAACTGGCTGTATGTCGAGGATTTCGGGCGGGGGATCGGCCACGTCCTAGAGCACGGCACGCCCGGCGAGACCTATAACTGCGGCGGTCCGGACGAGCGCGAGAACCTGGAGGTCGTCAAGCGCATCCTCGAGCTCTGCGACGCCGACGAATCGCTGATCGAGTACGTCACCGATCGCCCCGGCCATGATCGCCGGTACTCGCTTTCGGCCGACAAGCTCGAGGCGCTCGGGTGGCGGGCCCGCACCCGGTTCGCCGAGGGGCTGGCCCAGACCGTGGACTGGTATCGCGAGAACCGGTGGTGGTGGGAGCCGATCCGCTCCGGGGCTTACCGCGAGTACTACGAGCGCCACTACGGACGCTCGCTGAAGGCCTGAGCACGATGACGACCGCGAGGGGGCGTCACGCACCCCCGCCCGAGGTCAGGCTCCCCCTGCAACGAGACCGCCTGCTCCGCGCCGCCGCCGTGGAGTTCGCCCAGCGCGGCTACGGCGCCTCCAGCTCAGAATCGATCAGCCGGCGCGCGGCGATGTCCAAGGCCACCTTCTACGAGCACTTCGCCAACAAGGAGGAGTGCATGTTCGCCCTCTTCGATCGCGCCTCCGAAGTGGTCCTGGGGTCGATGGCGGCGGCGGTGCGCAACGCCCCGGCCGGCGACGCCGCCGGGCGCATGCGCGCGGGGGCGCGAGCCTTTCTGAGCGCTCTCGCCGAGAACCCGGAGTTCGCCCACACGCTGCTCGTGGAGATCATCGGCGCCGGCCCGCGTGCCGCCGCGCGCCGCGACCAGACCCTGCAGGCATTCGCCGACGCGATCGACGCCGAGAACGCGTCCGCGGCACGGCACGGATTGAGCGGACGGTTTCGCTCCCCCGACGACGCCTTTGCGATCGTGGGGGCGACGGTTGAGCTCGTGTCGCGGCAAATACGCCTGGGCATCCCCGACGACGTGCTCGATCTCGCACCGCTGATCGACCGTCTGATCCTGGGCCTGATCCCGTCGCTGGAGTCGTGAGCGAGCGCGGGGGGCTGGAGGACCTCGAGCACGAGATCGTGGGCTGCCGGCTCTGTCCGCGCCTGGTGGCCTGGCGAGAGGAGGCGGCTCGCATCAAGCGTGCCTCGTTTGCCTCCGAGACCTACTGGGGGCGTCCGCTTCCCGGGTTCGGCGATCCGGCGGCGACCGTGCTCGTGCTGGGGCTGGCGCCCGCGGCCCATGGGGGTAACCGGACCGGGCGGGGG
>Ga0182024_10014274_pt1 | contig 15375 bp, 18 predicted proteins | sample P32metaG_FD_120480 | JGI IMG/M metagenome (GOLD analysis project Ga0182024, IMG submission 120480) | Permafrost microbial communities from Stordalen Mire, Sweden - P3-2 metaG (Illumina Assembly) | ecosystem: Environmental > Terrestrial > Soil > Wetlands > Permafrost | place: Sweden: Stordalen... | reverse complement strand
TCATGAACGTACTCGACCTGATCCAGAAGGAACAGGAAAAGCCCAGCGTCCCCGTCTTCCGGCCCGGCGACACCGTCAAGGTGTACTCGAAGGTCGTCGAGGGCGGCAAGGAGCGGGTCCAGATGTTCGAGGGCGTCGTGACGGTCCGCAAAGGCGGCGGCCTGGCCGAAACGATCACGGTGCGCCGCGTCGCGCACGGCGTCGGCGTCGAGCGTTCGTTTCTGCTGCACAGCCCGCGGGTCGACCGGATCGAAGTCTCCAAGCGCGGCATCGTGCGCCGCGCGCGGCTCTACTACTTGAGCGAGAAGATCGGCAAAGCCGCACGCATCAAGGAACGTAAGACCGCCAAGTAGCGCGGTCCCCCCGTGACCCCACTCGAACTGCTGGCCTTGATCGCAGTCTTCGCGATCGCGCGCGTGGCGATCAGCATCCGTCCCGATCCCGTGCGCGCAAGCGGCGACGTGGTGCCGTCCACCCGGACCGTCGTGCGCGAATACCTGGACGCGTTCATCGTCGCCGGCCTGGACGCGCTGTTCTTGATCACCTTCGTCATCCGCACGTTCTTCATCCCGAGCGGATCGATGGAGCCGACGCTGCAAGTCCACGACGTCCTGCTGGTAAACGAATTCGAATACCGGTTCGGCAAGCCGCACGAAGGCGACATCGCCGTCTTCCCGCCGCCGGTGGAAACCACGAACGATTTCATCAAGCGCACGATCGGGCTTCCCGGCGATACGCTGCGCGTGCACAAGGGCGTCGTGTACCGCAACGGCACGGCCCTGGTCGAACCCTACACCATGGACAAGCCGGTCTACCAGCTCGAGGTTCGCGACTATGGAATCTGGGTCGACGGCGTGAAGCTCGATCCGACGATGGCGAACGTTCCGCCGCGCGAGCGCTGGAGCGCGCCGAACCGCATCCCGGACGGCTGCTACCTCATGTTCGGCGACAACCGCAACAACTCCGAAGACTCGCACGTTTGGGGCTTCGCGCAAACCGGCGGGACGTTTGCCTCCGGGCCGCGCGCCGGCGAGAAGGCCGGTTTCACCGGCCACGCGTTCGTCTTGTTTTGGCCGTTGAATCGGGTCAGAATACTCCGCTGAGCCGGCGCGCGTCGCGCGCCTGGCGGAGTTCTCTCCTCGTCCTCGAAACAGTCGGTCCGTGGCGAAGGCGCGTACGTTCGTTTCGCTGACGGCGCAAGTCGTGCTTCTGGTAGCCATCGCGGCGGCATTTTTCGTGCGCACGCCGCAGGTCGACGGGCTATCGATGGAGCCCCGCGTGCACGCAGGCGAGTTCGTGCTGATCAATACGCTCGCGTACCATTTCGGGCCGATCCGGCGCGGTGACGTCGTCGCATTCCGCCATGACGCGCCCAATCCGGAGACGTACATCAAGCGGGTCGTTGGGCTTCCCGGCGAGCACGTCAGCGTGCGCGAGGGTGTCGTCGCGATCGACGGCCGCGCGCTCGCCGAACCGTACGTGCGCTTCGCGGACCGCCGCAGCGCGCCGGCGGTGATCGTGCCGCCCCACGCCTACTACGTGCTCGGCGACAATCGCGCCGACAGCGACGACTCACGCAGCTGGGGTACGCTCGACGCCGCCGACGTCGTCGGCAAGGCGCTGGTCGGCATCTGGCCGCCGCGCCGCGTCTAGCCGGATCGCACGTGATGGCCAAGAGCGGCGGCCCCGGCGAACCGCAGATCCAATGGTACCCGGGCCACATGGCGCAGGCGATGCGCAAGCTCGGCGAGCGGCTTCGCGTCGTCGACGTCGTCATCGAGGTTCGCGATGCACGACTGCCCGACGCGAGCGCGAACCCCGGCCTCGACCGGCTGGCCGCGCACAAACCGCGCCTGATCGTGCTCGGCTGCGAGGACCTTGCCGATCCGCACATCACGCGTGAATGGCTGTTGTGGCTGGCGGCGCACGGCCGCACCGCGGTCGCGGTGAACGGCAAGGATCAGACCTCGGTGCGCCGCATCGCCGCCGCTCTCGACACCGTGTCCGCCGGCGAGGGTGCGATGCGCGCGATGGTGGTCGGCATTCCCAACACCGGAAAATCCTCGATCATCAACGGCCTCCTGCGCCGTACCGCGGCGCGGGCGGAAGACAAGGCGGGCGTCACCCGTTCGTTGCAATGGTTCCGCGTGGGGCCGAAGCTCGAACTGATGGACACGCCGGGAATCCTCGTGCCGAAGATCGCCACCCCGCAGGCGCGCTGGCAGCTCGCACTTACCGGCGCACTGCCGCGCGAGCGATTCGATGCCGAAGCCGTGATCGCGGAATTCGTCGCCTGGTCGCGCGCGCGCACTCCGGAGCGCGCCGTCCCCGATCTGGCCGGCTTTGCCCAAAGCCGCGGCTTCACGCAGCGGGGCGGCGGATTCGACGCGCACAACGCGGCTGGCGCCTACCTGAAGCACTTCGGCGAGGGGAAGTTCGGCCGCTTCAGCTTCGAACGGCCCGAGGCCGTCGCATGACGCCGCCGAAGCAGGCACTCCGCAAGCGGAACGCCGGACAGCGCGAACGCCGCCGGCTCGACCGGCTGCACCGGTTCGAGGAACGCGCGCACGCCGCCGGTCATCGGCTGGTCGGCGGCATCGATGAAGTTGGACGCGGGCCGCTCGCCGGCCCGGTCGTCGCGGCCTGCGTCGTGGTCGATGGTCCGCTGCGCCTGCGCGGCCTCAACGACTCGAAGCAGGTGCTCCCCGAACGCCGCACGTCGCTCGCCGAGGAGATCAAGGCCACCGTCGTCGCCTGGGCAGTCGGCGAGGCGAGCGTGGCCGAGATCGACCGCCTCAACATCTACTGGGCCAGCATCCTGGCGATGGAGCGCGCGCTCGCCGCGCTGCGCGTCCCGCCCGGCTACTTGCTCACCGATGCGGTGCGCATCAAGTCGTGGAGCGGCCCGCAGGAACCGGTGATCAAGGGCGATGCCAAGTGCGCGACCGTCGCCGCCGCATCGATCGTCGCCAAGGTGCACCGCGACGCGCTGCTGGTCGCGCTCGACCGCGTGTACCCCGACTACGGCTTTGCGGATCACAAAGGCTACGCGACCCCGCAGCACATCGCCGCGCTGGGCGCGCACGGCCCGTGTGTCGAACACCGGCGGGCATTCTGGCGCGTGCGCGCGGCCTGGGATCTGCTGCCGGGTTTCGCCGCGCTGGGCGGTGAGCCGGAGGCGGATCCCGCGTGAACCGCGCTACGCGCGGACGCGCGGCGGAGGACGCCGCCGTCGCGCTGCTCCAGCAGCACGGGTATCGCATCGTCGCGCGAAACGTGCGCCTGCCGGGCGGCGAGATCGACGTCATTGCGCGCGACGGCAGCATCGTCGTCTTCGTCGAGGTGAAGGCGCGCGCGAGCGGCACCTTCGGCAGTGCGGTCGCCGCCGTCGACGCGCGCAAGCGCTCGACGCTGCGGGCGCTGGCCGCCGACTGGCTGCAGATCGCCGCACCGGCGGCGCGGGCCCGCTTCGACGTCGTCACATTCGACGCCGGGCGGCCCGCACTCCACCGCGGCGCCTTCGCATGACGGCGCGCTGAAGGCGTGCCGGCCAAGCCGACGCTGCGGCGTGCCGTCACGCCGTGGGGATCGTTTTCGTGGGGCTACAGCGACGTCGGCGCCGACATCTTCGTCGGGCTCGGCCTCGTTCTGGGGGCCGCTGCGGGTGCCTCGAACGTCGCCTTCCTGTTCGCCGGCCTCGTGTACGTCTGCATCGGCCTCGCCTACACGGAGCTGGCGGCGACCTATCCGGTCGCCGGCGGCGGACAATACTTCGTCCTGCGCGGGCTGGGCGACGTGTTCGGCTTCATCGCCGGCTGGGCGGTGCTGCTGGACTTCACGATCGACATCACGCTCTTCGCCTGGTCGTGCGTCGACTATCTCGGCCAGCTGATGCCGGTCTTCGCGGTGACCGCGCATCCCTGGGTGCATTTTCTGAGCGCGTTCGGCCTGATCGCGGGACTGTGTCTGCTCAACGTTGTCGGCGTGCGGGAGTCGACGACGTTCAACGGCGTCGTATCGGCGCTTGACGTCGTCAGCGAAACCTCGATCCTGTTCTTCGGCTTCCTGTTTGCGTTCAACCCCGATCTGCTGATCCACACGATGCAGTTCGCGTGGCCGTCGAACGAGCATCTGCTGCTCGGCACGTCGCTGGCGATCATCTCGTTTGTCGGGCTGGAGTCGATCTCGCAGGCGGCTCAGGAGACGCAGCGGCCGGCCTCGATCATACCGCGCACCTCGATCTCCCTGATCCTGACGATTCTCGTCTACGCGCTGGCCTACTCGAACCTCGCGCTCGGCATGATCCCGGCGCACCCGGTGCCGCCCGACGCGCACGGGCACGCGCAGGCGTTCTTCCAGTATCTGGGCAGCGATGCCAACCAGGGCTCCGCCGTCGCCGTGCTGGCCGCGAACGTCCCGTACTTCGGCAAGCTCGCGGCGCTCTACGTCCCGATCCTGGGCGCGGTACTGCTGCTGATCTCGTCCAATTCCGGCGTTTTCGGCGCCTCGCGGATCGCCTACGCGATGAGCCGCTCGCGCCTGCTGCCGTCCGTCTTCGAACGCGTCAATGCAGCCTACCGCACTCCGGCCGTCTCGATCGTCGTGTTCTGCGGGGTCGCGCTCACGGTGCTCGTGTTCGCGGCGCTGCCGTCGCTCGATCCGCATGCCAGCGCGATCTACATGCGCTTCTTCCACGGCGAAGCGGGCCTCGATGTGCTCGCCGACCTCTACGCGTTCGGCGCGGCGACCAGCTACTCGTTCGTGTTCGTCGCGCTGATCGCGCTGCGGCTGAACGACCCGCTGAGCCCGCGCAAGTTCCGCATTCCGTTCAACATCCCGCTGCGCTTCCGCGGCGAGCGGGTGCTCTTTCCGGTGGTCGGCGTGATTGGCTTCGCCGGCATCTTCTCGATCCTGATCTTCACGATGATCACCCACCCGATCGGACGGGTCGCGGGTCCGCTCTGGCTCATCTTCGGGATCGTGGGGTACTTCATCTACCGCCGCCGCAAGGGCTTGCCGCTGCTCGGTTCGCGACCCATCGATTGGCCGAAGCAGCAGATCACGATCCTCAAGGACGCCGGCGAGCTCGAGCTCATGGACGAGTACATCGAGAAACTGCGCGCGCGCGGACGGCTGCCCGAATCAACGACCGCCACCGAGGTGCCCTAATGCGCGCGAACCGTCCAGTCGTCTACCGCTACCGTGCCGTCTTCGGTTTCGGGTTCCTGGTCCTCGGCGCCGTAACGCTGTGGCGCGTCGTGGCCGCGCCGGCACCCCTGAACACCAAGTTTCTCGGCGCGGTCTTTGCCGTCGCCTTGATCGGCTTGGGCGCCGCGCGCATCGCCCAGTACGTCCGCGCTCGGCGCGACGTCCGATGATCGCGATCCATCCGGCCGGCGTCGTCATCGCGCTGACGATCGTGGCCCTGATCTGTTCGACCCTCTATTGGATGCTGCACCCGCCGCAGGCGCAAGCCGACATCGCCGCGCAGGCCGCCGAACAGGCGCTCGAAGAGATGGTCGGCAGCATCCTGGTGGTCTTTTCGGAGGAGATCCACTCCGAGCACATGATGGTGCTGGCGGCGCGGCTCGCGCGACGCGAACGTGCGGAGCTGCTGGCGGTCTACATCGTTGAGCTGCCGTTGATCCTGGCGCAGAACGCGGCGACCCCCGACGAGGACCGGCGCGGGTACGACGCCCTCGCGACCGCCGAGGTGATCGCGCAGCACACCGGCGCCACCCTACGCGCCGAATTGATCCACGCACGCCAAACCGGCCCCGCCGTGCTCGAACTGGCCGCGCGCGAGCAGGCGAACCTCATCGTCATGGGGTCGTTCCGCGAGGGGAAATATACCGGCGCGCCGTTCGGCCGGGCGATCGACGCGATCGCGTCGGGCGCGCAGTGCGACGTGCTGATCGGCGTTCCGGGGCCCCACGGCCGGATGCTGCGGCGCTGAGAGGCCGCGTCCGGTTCAGGTGCCCGCGGCCACGATCGCGTCACACATCCAAGCGACGCGTGGACTGCCCGAGGTCGACCATTGAATCGTGAGATTGGTCTGGGTCGCTGCGACGACCTCATAGGAAGCCGCCATATTGACATTGGTCGCGATGCTGCTGAACGGGCTCGGCGGGTTGCCGGTGATCGCCCCACCGTTCGAATACACTCCGGTGAAGATGAAGTCATACGCATTGCTGGTTGAAATCGTGCAGGATGGATTGGGATTTGGAAAGTTCGCGTTGAAGTACGGCAGACCCGCGTTCGTATCGAAGGGAGCCGCCGTATTTGCTCCGTGAACGCCGAAGACGACCACGGCTCCGACCGACGCCGCCGACGTCCACGCGCACGTGATCGGTTCCGATATGGGACTCGAAGCGATGGCATACCAAAGGGCCTGCGTTCGAATCGCGAGATTCGACGTCGTTCCGCGTTGCGTAAACGTGAGTCCGGCCGCGGTCGGCGTGCTGAATGTCCCGCCGCCTGTTCCGTCGACGCAATACACGACGATCACGTCATGCGACTGGGTCGTGGTTAAGGTCACCGAACAGCTCGATACGGAGGAGCTGTTACAGGTACCGCCGCTTCCGACCGCACCGTCCAGAGCGAGGAGGCTCGCGTCGGCGATCGTGCCGCTGGTGCACCCGTAGGTATGCATCCCTGCTGTGTTAAGGGTCGAGGACGGATAGCTGACCGCCGGCGACAGACCGCTCAGCTGCCCGGGGCTAATGCCGGCGGAACTGCCTCCCGAAGCAGCGGTGATCGAAAAGATGCCGTTCGCGCTGCCGCTGCACGACGCCGTGAACGGATAGTCGTTCCCGTTCGCATCAGGCGCACTCAGCGTGGTGGAACTGCCGGTCGTCGTGAAGGAAGCGGTCCCCGTGAAACCCCCGCTCGTGCTGGTCGAGAACGCGATCGGAGCATTGTCGAAGGCCGTTGAAGCTCCCGCCGGCGCCGAGGTGATCAGGACCGAGGAAGGATCCTTGATCGAGTAGGTTCCGGAGATGCTGTTGGTGGTCGTCGATGTGGTCGACACCCAGGCGGCTATCGCAGCGGCTCCATTGAGCGTCAAGGTGATGTTGTTTCCGGCTCCGGGCAGAACCGTGACAGACGTTGATCCTGCCGCCAAAACCAGGTTCGAGGCGTTCGCGATTTCCGCTCGGAAGGTATGCGTTCCGGCCGTTGTCGCATAGCTGATCGTGCACCCGCTCGAGCAGGACGAGCTTGAGCCGGCAGCTTTCGTAATACTGTCGATGAACAAGGCGGCTTGCGTCGTCGCAGACGAGATGTAGGTGGGCCTGCGAAACTTGGCCGTCGTGCCGGACGGCACCGCGATCGTCAGCGTGCCGGTCGCCGCCAGGGAGGGCGACGGCGTACTGTTCGCCACGGCCACGGACTGCGGCGGCGTGCTGCTCGATCCCGCGCGCGAGCAAGCGAGAAGCACCGCGGCGGTCAAGATGGACATCGCGAGCGTTCGCGGCTTCATAAACATGACCGCGCGAGAACGATGATCACGAGAGCGTCGAAGACGTGATCGTAGGAGCCACCTTAGGCGAAGGCTACTAGTGGAGACTCGTTATGCTGCCCGCATGAGTTACTGCAGCGTGACGTTGCCGGTAGAATCGGAGATCACGCCGCTGGTACACGTGTAGGTGTGGGCCGGCGTCACGGTGAGAGTCGAAGACGGGTAGGTGACCGCCGGCGACAGGCCGGCAAGCTGCGCGGGGAGGACATCGCCCGAGCCGGGTCCCGATGTCGCCGTCACGTTGAAGGTGCCCGTCCCGGTCGCGCCATTACAGGAGGCCGTAAAAGAATAGTCGTTTCCGTTCGCATCGGGATGCGCCAGCGTGGTGGGGACGAACGTGGGGGGGCCTCCCGTTAAGCCCGAGACGATGACGGCGGCGAACGTGATCGTACCGCCATCAAAAGTTGCGGTTCCGGTTGGGGCATTCGTGATCAGGACTCCGGAGGAGTCGGCAACTGCCCAATTTGCGGTGATGCTGGTTGGTTGCGCGGGAGCGGCGGGGCTGGACCCCGTGTTCGCTACCCACGAAAACTGGGCTGCAGCCCCGTTGAGGGTAATCGTAAAGTCGTTGCCCGGGCCGGCGACGATCGTTTTGGGTCCGGTTGTTCCCTCCGCGAGAACAACATGCGAGCTGTTGTCGATCTCCGCACTCAGGGTGTGGGTTCCGGCCGATGTGGAGTATGCAATCGTGCACCCGCTGGTGCAGGTCGTGCTCGAGCCGACGGCGGCGGTCACACTGTCGATGAATACGGCCGCATGAGCCGTCGCAGATGAGATGAATTGAGGCTTCCGGGCACTGCTCGAAGGGGTCTGCGGCCCCGTGATCGTGAGGATGCCGGAAGCGCTGGCCCCGGCCGGCGACGGCGTGCTCGTCGAGCCGCCGCCGCCCGCGCACCCCGCAAGCAGCGCGGCGGCGAGAATAACGGATGCGTTCGTTCGTAGATTCATATGCCATCCTTCAGGCTTGGTGACGATGACGTTAGGCGCAATGTGATGGTAATGAGCGGTGATATCGCGTCATCCATTACGCCGAAGTCACGGCAAGAGGAGCCTCGGTCAAGGAGAAACGACGATCGTCTCTGACCCCGTCCCTGCTGGTGCCGATTGGAGCGAAAGCGCTGTGGTCCCAGCCTTGAGTCCGGTGACCGTGAAGACCGTGAAGGTCTCGTTGTTGAATTGCTGGACCGAAGCGATCGTTGGGTCTGCGACCATCCAGGTAAAGGGTCCGGTGTAGCCCTGCGCGGTGCAGTCGAACGCCACCTTTTGACCCACACTGACCAAAACCGGTGCGGGCGAACAGAGCACCGGTGAAGGCGTAGGGACGATGATGATGATTCCGCCGCTTGCGGCGCCCGTCGCAGTGGGCGTCGGCGACGGGACCGGTGACCGGGTTGGTGCTTCCGCAGCTCCGCCCGAGCCGCTGCACTGGGTGAGGGTAACGCTGAGCATGGCTAGAGGGAAGAGGCCAAGAGCTTGCACTCTCGCACGCGCCATTCACAGTTCCGTTTCGTACAACCGCGAAAGAGCCTGCCGGTGCCGCACGCCGCGGTGTGAGTACTTGACCGAGTATTTACACAGGGGATTTGCGCGCGAGGTGCAGCTTCGGCGTGCGCTACGTCGAAGTGAGGACCGACGAATCGTCGGCTTCGAAGATATCGAAGAAGTACTGCAGTTCGGGGCGCGCGTTGAGCACCGGATGATACTCCTTGACCTGCTGCAGGTGCTCCGGCGTGAGCCGATGCAGGCCGAGCTTCTCCATCTTGCCGTTGATTTCGGCGACGACCGCCGGGTCGAGCCGTTCGCGCAGCCAGGCTTCGACTTCGGCCTCGTCGTGCGCCGCTGCGACGACGCCGCGCAGCTCCTCCATGTCGAGGCCGGTCTTCTTGCACATGTAGGCGCTGATGCCGTCGGGCCGGTTCAGGAACGCGCCCAAGTTCCCGCCCGGCTGCTCGGCGCGCAGCTTGTCGATCGTGCGCGGCATGAACGCGAGACCAGCGAGCGTCTCGCGCGGACCACGCGGGAGTTGACGGCGAAGATCGAGCGGTTCCATGGCATCACCTTTCAGCGAGCGAGATAGCGTTTGCGCAGTTCGTCGAGGACGACCGCGAGCAGGATGACGACCCCAAGCACGATCTGCTGGGTGTACGATTCGATGTTGAGCAGGTTCATCACGTTGTTCAGCACCCCGATCAGCAGCGCTCCGAAAAAGGTGCCGACGATCGAGCCGCGGCCGCCCATGAGCGACGTCCCGCCCACCACGACCGCCGCGATGCACTGCAGCTCGTAGCCGGTCCCGCTCTGCGGAGAACCGGAGGCGAAACGCGCCATCAGCAGCAGCCCGGCGAGCGCCGCCAAACCGCCGGAGATCACGTAGACGATCGTCTTCACGCGCTTCGTGTCGATGCCGGCCAAGCGGGCCGCTTCTTCGTTGCCGCCGATCGCGAGCACGTAGCGCCCGTAGGCCGTGCGCCCCAGGATGACGGCAAAGACGATCGCGACGGCGCCCATCACGATCACTTGATACGGGATCCCCGAATAGCCGCCGACACCGTCGAGAAATGCGCCCGTGCCGAGCCAATCGAAAGGGGCCGAGTTCTGCACCGGAACCGGCTGCCCGTGCGAGAGGATATAGGCCAAGCCGCGCGCGACCTGCATCATCGCCAGCGTGGTGATGAAGGGCGGCAAGTTGAGGCGCACGACCGGCACCGCGTTGACGTAGCCGCACGCACACCCGACCGCTAACGCCGCGGCCAGGGTGATGGCGAAGGTCAGCGGATTCGCCAGATGCAGCGCGTTGGCGACCAGCGCCGCGACGACCCCGCTGACGCCGACGATCGAACCGACCGACAGATCGATGCCGGCCGTGATGATCACGAACGTCTGGCCGACCGCCATGATCGCGTTGACCGTGATCTGGCGCAAGACGTTGGTGAGGTTGCGGGAGGTCAGGAAGTCGCCGTGGGTCAGGACGTTGACGGCCAGCACGAGCACGATGAATCCGGCGATGAGGCCCGCAGTGCGGAGCATCCCCCGCCGCCGCGCCTGCGACGCAGCGTCGCCCGACCGCGCGTCCATGACCGCCTTGACGTCGGTCTCGGCCATTACGCCGCTGCTCCGGTCGCGACCGCGATCACCTTTTCCGGTGTCGCTTCGGCACGCGCGAATACCGCCTGGATCGTTCCGCCGCGCACGACGAGCACGCGGTGCGACATCCCGAGCACTTCGGGGAGTTCGCTCGAAACCATCACGATCGCCGCTCCCCCTCGGAGCAGTTCGACCATCAGCGCGTAGATCTCGGCCTTGGCGCCGACATCGATGCCGCGCGTCGGCTCGTCGAAGAGGAACACGCGCGCGCGCCCAATCAGCCATTTCGCCAGCACAACCTTCTGCTGGTTGCCCCCGGAGAGGTTGCGCACCGTCTGTTCGCTCGTGGGCGTGCGGATGCGCAGTTCTGCGATTTGTTTGCCGGCGGCGGCGGTCTCCGCTGCGCGGTCGATCATCTCGTGGTGCACGAACGCCGGCAAGTGCGCGAGGGTGATGTTCTCGCGGACCGACATTCCCAGCACGAGGCCTTGCGCTTTGCGGTCTTCGGGGATCAGCACGATCCCGGCGCGGATCGCATCGGCCGGCGAACGCACGACGATGCGCCGGCCGTCGATCGCGACGTCGCCGGTGGTCGGCACGTCGGCCCCGGCGATCGCCCGCACGATGTCGCTGCGCCCGGCGCCGACCAGGCCGGCGAACCCGACTACTTCGCCGGCCCGCACCTCGAACGCGACGTCGTGCACGGCAACGGACCCATCCGAGGCGAGGTTGCGCACCTGGAGCACGACCGGGGCGTCGGCCGCGACCGGCGGCAGTTCGGGGAAATGATTGTCGAGCGGCCGCCCGACCATCAGCCGGATCAGTTCGTCTTGCGGTAGCGCCGCAGCGGCACGGGTTTCGACCGTTTTCCCATCGCGCAGCACGGTGATGCGGTCGGCGATCCGCGGCAGTTCCTCCAGCCGGTGCGAGACGTAGACGAACGCGACGCCCTGTGCCTTCAACTTTCCGATCAACGCGAACAAAGCATCGGTTTCGCGGTCGGTCAGCGCCGCAGTCGGCTCATCCATCACGATCAGCCGCGCATGCCGGGTGAGACACTTCCCGATCTCGGTCAGCTGCTGCTGCGCGACCGAGAGGCGGCGGGCGGGACGATCGAGCGGGAGCACGATGCCGAGTTCGCCCAGCACGCGCGAGGCTTCCGACGACGCAGCGGCGCGATCGAGAAAGATCCCGCGCCGCGGTTCCACGCCGAGCACGATATTCTCGATCACGCCCAAGTCGGGAACGAGGTTGAATTCCTGGTAGATCATCCCGATGCCCAGCTGCTCGGCGGCTTTCGGCCCGTCGATCGCGACGGGACGTCCCTCGAGCGCGATCTCGCCGGCGTCGGCCGGCTGCGCGCCGGCGAGGATCTTCATCAGCGTCGATTTCCCGGCGCCGTTCTCGCCGACGAGCGCATGGACTTCGCCGGCTTCGACATCGAACGTGACGCCGTCGAGCGCGCGAACGCCGGGGAAGGTCTTCACGATCCCCGACATGCGCAAGAGCGGGGCGGAAGGCGGCAACGCGGCTACTTGCCCGCGTCCGCCTTCGTGTACGTTCCGACCGCGACCGCGATCGTCGGCGGCGGTTTCCCGCCCGAAAAATAGGTATGGATCGCGTCGATCGTCTTGGCCCCGATCTGATCGGGGTGCTGGATCGCATCGCCGTACATCGAACCGTTCGCGATCGCGGTCTTGGCCTCGGGCGCAGCGTCGTAGCCGATCACCGCGATCTTCCCTTTGAGGCCGGCGGCTTCCACCGACTTCGCAGCCCCCAGCGCCGAATCGTCGTTGATGCCGAAGACGCCGCGCAGGTTGCTGTGGGCCTGCAGAATGTCGTCCATCGACGAGGAGGCCTTGGCGCGTTCCCCGCCGCCGTCGATATCGGCGACGATCGTCACGCTGGGGCAGCCGGAAGCGATCGCGGACTTGAAGCCCTTCACGCGGTCCTGGACCGAGGTCACTTCGGGCTCGTCGATGATCGCGATCGCCCCGCCCCCGCTCCCCAGCGCCGCGCACATCAGCTTGCCGGCCTGAGCGCCGCCCTGGACGTTGTCGCTGGCGACGTGGCTGACGACCGTGCCCTCGCTCGAAGCGTTGGCGATATCGGCCGTGAAGACGGGGATCCCAGCCTTGTTCGCCTCCACGATCGCGCTGCCGATGGCGTGCGAGTCGTAGGGGGTGAGGATGATCGCCGCTACCTTCTGGGAGATGAAATCCTCGACCTGACTCTGCTGCTTGGCATTGTCGCGGGCGGCGTCGACAACGTTGACCGTATAGCCGTACTTGGCGGCCTCGGCTTTCATCCCGGCCTCCATGTCCTGATAGAACTGCGCCTCGCGGTTTTGGACCGAGAACCCGATCGTCTTCGACCCGGACGAGGTGGTGGTGTCGGTCGATTTCGCGCAGCCGGCCCCGGCGACGGCCAGCGCACAAGCAAGCAGGAGGGGCGTCTTCATACCGACGGACCGGATGCGGGGAGCGCCAGCGGAACCCCTGCGACTCTCGTTCGGCCTACGAATTGCCACGTAGTTGAGACCAGTTCTCAAAAGGCCACCCCCTCCCGTTCGGGGTGCGTCAAATATCGCAGATCCCTCTTGACAACGCCCACCGGCGCGGCTTTTCCACCGCCCGACAGTGGTCGAACCGCAGGCGAAGTCAGCGCCGAAGGCGCGTCGAGCGCGTTATCCACAAACGCGCGCCTGGTCGCTGTGTACCATGTGGAGACGAATTCGCAACTAGCGCCTGGTTGCCGCGTTCTTGCACGCCTGCGGCACGTGGATGAAAACTCCGCGCGGTTTGCAGGCGTCAAAAGGGGCAATGACTGGTTCGCAGCCCGAGCGTTTGACGCTGGACCGCTTCCCGACGCCGCTCGGCACGGCGATGCTCGTGACCGACGCTCAGGGCCGCCTGCGCGCGCTGGATTGGAGCGAGTACGAAGCGCGCCTCACGCGCCTGATGCGGCTGCAGACCGAGACCGATGCCGTGCTCGACGAAGGTCGCGCGCCGGACGCGGTCCGAGCCGCTCTGGCGGCCTATTTCGCTGGTGACCTGGATGCTCTCGAGGCCCTGGTTTGCCGCACCGGCGGGACACTATTTCAGCGCGAGGTCTGGGCCGCGCTGCGCACGATCGCGCCCGGCCGTACCCTCAGCTACGCTGCTCTGGCGGTGCGGATCGGCCGGCCCAAAGCCGTTCGCGCGGTCGGCCTGGCCAACGGCGCCAACCCGATCGGCGTCGTCGTCCCCTGCCACCGGGTCATCGGCGCCGACGGAACCCTCACCGGCTACGGCGGCGGCCTCGAGCGCAAGCGCTGGCTGCTGGCCCACGAACTCCAGCACGCTGGCGGCATCGTGCAGACCATGCTGGAGCTAGGCTCGCCGACCTAGACCCCGCGAACACGCCGGCGATTCGCGGCTAGTGATCGACGAACTTCGATACTTCGCTCATCGTCGGATCGAGCCGCAGATCTTCGTGGGCGTACTTCCGCTCTTCATGGCCGCCCCCAACCGCTACCCGCACGACGATCTCGTGTGGATGAACCTCTTTGACGGTGCCTTCTTCCGTCGTAGCGTCGATGTAGACACGGTCGCCGGCTTTCAACATTTTACTTCCCCTCGCTGATCGAAGCATACCCGAGAAGCGCTTTCGACGATTGCTGCATGCCGAAATCGTCGTGAACGGGCGCTCGGCGCCCTGCCTTAGAGCGGCGAAGTGCTCCACCCCGAACCGTCGGCGTAGGTGACGATGCGAGCCCAGCACGATGAAATCGGCCCGAGGTGAGCATCAGGGCTATACCCGTTCTCGACCGCCGTGTATTCCTCGCCGACGAGGCGATGCGTTTCGAACGCGCCCAGCCGGTTGTAAAACTCGTACTCGATCAAGCTCCCCGACGCCCCGTGTGTGCCGTCCGCGCTGACCAAGACGCCAACGTAGATCATCGGTTTGTAGGTACGGTTGATCAGCGTGGCAGTCAGGACCATCCCTTGACCGGGCTTGCGCTGTACGGAGCAATCGGTGGCGGCGACCGGCGAACACGCTGCGAGGCAGAGGGGAAGCAAAGCACTAAGGAGCGCCCGTCCGCGGTTGTCACCCTTGCCCGCCATGCGCAAAGATTCGCGGGACCCCGGCCCTCGCGCCTGTCCTTGTTCTGCGGCGTGCGGTCGTGAACGAGGGGCGATGCTGGCCCTCGCTTTCTCGGCATCGATCGCGGGGATCGACGCACACGTCGTACGGGTCGAAACCGACTCGGCGGCCGGTGTTCCGCATTTCGCGATCGTCGGGCTCCCCGACCGCGCCCTGAACGAGTCGCGCGAGCGCGTGCGCAGCGCGATCGTCAACTCGGGCTTCGGCTTTCCGCCCGGACGCCTGCTGGTCAACCTCGCGCCGGCCGACATGCGCAAGGAAGGCGTCGGTTTCGATCTCCCGATCGCGCTGGCACTGCTCGCCACCGACGAACAGATTCCGCCGACGGCGCTGCGCCCGTTCGTCGTGTGCGGCGAGTTGGCGCTCGACGGAAGCCTGCGCGCGGTGGCGGGCGTACTCGCGATGGCGCTGGCCGCACGCGCGGCGGGTTTTGCGCAGCTCGTGGTGCCCGAAGCCAATCGCGATGAAGCATCGCTCGTCGATGGAATCGACGTGTACGCGGTGCCGGCGCTCGCCGACGCCGTCGCCGTCGCGCTCGGGCATGGGGCGCCGTTTCGGCGCCGCGGCACGACCGTGCTCGTGGCGGCGGAGCGCGAGCGCGTCGGCGATTTCGCCGACGTTCGCGG
>Ga0182024_10014273_pt1 | contig 15376 bp, 11 predicted proteins | sample P32metaG_FD_120480 | JGI IMG/M metagenome (GOLD analysis project Ga0182024, IMG submission 120480) | Permafrost microbial communities from Stordalen Mire, Sweden - P3-2 metaG (Illumina Assembly) | ecosystem: Environmental > Terrestrial > Soil > Wetlands > Permafrost | place: Sweden: Stordalen... | reverse complement strand
CGGGCCTCTCGTCGACTCGTTCTGGCTGGCATGGCTTCCTCCATGAAGCAAAGGGTTACGATGGATTCCCCCTTACCCACAGTCTAACCTGATGGACAGCCCGCCTAAAGTGCCATGCACCCCTGGTCCGGGGTCCTCGCGAGTGTCTCCTTGACGCGACCCGGAGGTTTCTGAACAATCCTCCCACGCGCGCGGCCGGCACGGTGCCAGCCCCACGGCGCCCGGTCGTTTACCAGTGAAAGTTGAACAAGAGGCAGATGGCCCGCAAGATCGAACATCCCGCGTTGGCGCCCCTCAAGGCCAAGTTCCCCGAGGTGAAGTTCTTCGTCGGCGAGTTCCGTGACATGGTCACGGTGATCGTCCCGCGCGAACCCCTCGTGCAGGTCTGCGCCTACCTGCGCGACGACCCCGCCCTCCGCTACGACATGCTGGCGGAACTGAACGGCGTGGATTACCTCAACTACCCCGGCGCCGCCCACCGCTTCGGCGTCAATTACGGCCTCACCAGCGTCCCCAACAGCAACCGGCTCTGGCTGCGCGTCTACCTCGACCCCATCCAGGACACCTCGCCGGGCACCGCCCTGCGGGATGAAGACGTCGTGCAGAAGGGCGACCCCGGCCTCAAGGTCGACAGCGTGGCCGGCGTCTGGCCCGGGGCCGAGTGGATGGAACGCGAAGTCTACGACATGTTCGGCATCATTTTCGTCGGCCACCCCGACCTCCGCCGCATCCTCACCTGGAACGGCTACGGTTCCTATCCGCTCCGCAAGGACTACCCCCTGCGCGGCATCGGCGAGCGCGAAAACTACAAGATCATCACGCGCGAAGGGGCTTGATCGAGCGTGCGGCCGCGGCCGGGAAGTTCCTTGATACCCGCAGCCTCCAAGGCCGCGGCGAAGCCTCTGGTCATCCGACCCATCAGGAGACACCGATGCTCGACCCCCGGGAACGCAAACGACGGCTCCGAGTTGTGCTGCTCTCAGGGATGACCGGGTTCGTGCTGGTCGCACTGCTCATGATGGTGATGACTCCATCGCCCCACAACCCCACCGAATCGCGTAATCGCTGGCTGTACATCGGACAGGTTTCTGTCGCTGCTGGGCTATTCACAATGTCCCTCACTTGGTTCTTGGTGCGCCGGCAGCGTTGAGAGCGGTATCACCTCGGACATGCCGCCGCCGTCCTTTCTTGCGTAGGCAGAATCTGCGCCGCTGCAAACGCCAAGAGGCAGCGAATGCCATTCGCTGCCTCTAAAGGGCCGGCACACCAATAGACCGCTGCCGTTACCCCGCTGCAACCTGCACGAAGTCTTCCACGCTCCCAAGATCGCGGAGGACCTGCGGCGTCGCCTTCAGCGTCGCGGCAAAGCCCGGCGTGAGCTTGGGGAAGACCTTGTTGGGCCGTTTGGTCCAGATCTGTCCGCCGCGCCGTTTGGGCAATTCCTTGAAGTTCCGGCTCCGCGCCTCGATCGGCTTGGCCACGGCGCGGTCCCGCATGAACAGCCGTTCCAGCGTCTTCAACGCCGACGCCCGCCTGATGCTTTTGCTGATGGTCACCCGGATTTCCGTGCCCGGCTTGAATTCGAAAGCCATAGTTCACTCCATCTGTCTGCCGAAAAGCCCAATCATCCGCCAAACAATCCTGCGGCGAAGGACGAAACAGTATAGCGATCGCCGCTCCCGCATCAAGAGGGAGTGAAAATTTAGGCGGGGTCGATTTTGTGTCTTATTCGGGGAACATGCCCGATGCCGAGGCGGTTCGGGGCGGCACGGCAATACAGGCGGCCTTCGATTCGAGAACGAATGACGCGTCCGTCGGGCCCCACGCCTGGCCCGTATCGTATCAGCCCAACTCACCACCCGCGTTTCAGCACGTCCAGCTTCGCCTTCGACTGCAGAACCTCCGCGCACTTCTCCCAAGGCACACGGCTGACGGACTTGTATCTTACCTCGAACGGGTGCTTCTGGGGCACCGCGTCGATTACCTTCTTCGCTTGCTCGGCGTTCCCCAAGGCCACCTCGACCCATACGTCCTCGAGCACGTCGGGGAGCTGGCCGAACAGTCCATGGATCGCCTGGAGCCGGGTGGACAGCAGGTGATGGACCCGGTCCTCCACCGATCCGCCATACCGCATGTTGTAGATGTCCACCGTCTCGTGCACTTGCCCAATCCGCTGGATGCGGCCCTTCCTCTGCTCCAGGCGGGTGGGGTTCCAGGGAAGGTCAAGGTTGATGAGCGTGCCCAGCCGCTGGAGGTTCAGGCCTTCGGACGCGGCGTCGGTGCCGAGCATGAGCCGGATCTGACCGCGGGTCACCATGAGCTTGAGGTCTTCGCGGGTTGTCGGTGCAAACTCGCCATCCCGCATCACGCCAGAAGTCTGCGGGCCTGAATAGATTGCAATTGGCTCCCCTTTCAGTTCCCCGGACAACTGCTCGGCGAGCCATTGAATCGAGTCGCGGTACTGGCTGAAGATGATGCAGCCGCGATCGAGCCAGCCCTGGTCGAGCAACGACCGTCTGACGACGGCATACTTCGGGTCGCGCTCCTGGTTCGCCTGGAGGGCCTGAAGGAACTGCTCCAGCAGTGCCTGCTCCTCCGACACCAGTGTCTTGCCGGTGGCGGTCGGAGGATCTTCTGAGCCACCCGTCTGCTCGTCGTCATCCTCGTCGTCCTCGGCCTCCACGAGCTGCCACGAGTTGAGTATCTTCTCGGCTGTCACCATTCCAGCGTACATGGTGCTTCCGACCCGGCGCAGCAGTAGCGTCCGCAGAAGCCCCGAGCCCGGCCGGCGCTGGCTGACTTTTTTGCAGAACTCCTCGGCACGCTCGTAAGCCTCGACAAGGTAGGGCGGCAGCACAATCGCCTCGTCGTCCCCCTCGCCCGACAGGCGGACGTGGATCGGCTTCAGGAACGGCTCGCCAGTTTCTCGATCGATCGTCTTCTCCAGGTATTCCCGGCTCCGGCGGACAATTCGGCGGATAAAGGGGTTGTGGTCTGTCACGAACCGGGGGAAAAGGCCGCGCAGCCGCGAGCGGTCGGCGGGACGCAGTTTGTCGATTTCGCCGCCCCCGGCGACCGGCTGTTCGGGCCGCATGTCCAGTGACCGCCGCAGGATCTCAAAGTCCCGGTGCTCGCTCGACGGCGGCATCGGGTTCCGCACCCATTCCCACATCTCAGCTTCGTCCTCAATGGGCGGCGCGTCTCCCATCACCAGATCGATCCCGCGAGGTGCGTCCCGCCAGCGGCTGAACATGTTGCCCAGCACGGCCTCGCTGCCGGCGCCAAGGGCGTGCAACAAGTCCCACGCCTCGATCGGGTAGAGCTGGACCGGAGTCGCCGTCGCCAGCAACATCGACCTGGTGCGGCCGGATAGCTCCTGCACGTACGCCAGCAGGTTGTTCGGGACCGCCGCCTCGTCCCCGCGCCCCTGCCCCAGGTTGGTCCGGCGGGCGCGATGAGCTTCGTCAAGGATGACGCAGTCGAACGACAGGGCCTTGAGCACCCCAGCCGCCTCGGACTTGGCTGTCACCAGCCCCGTCGAAACAATGCCGATCCGCCTCGGGCACTTGGCGATCCCCCTGGCGCCGATCGCCGGGTGCTCGATTCCGTTCTCGTCGACCCACTGCCGGCCGTTCCAAACGGCCGATGGCACGTCCAGCAGGTTCTTCAATTCTCCCTGCCATTGCCAGATCAACGTTTTGGGGGCCAGCACGAGGATCGGCTTCTGGCCGGTCAGCGCGGCCAGCTCCGCGACCATCGCAAGCTGGACGGTCTTCCCCAGCCCCACCTGGTCGGCCAGCACCAGCCGCGCGCCGCCCGGGTCGTTGCAGTGGGCATCGAATGCCAGCTTCACGAAATACTTCTGGTGCTCCCACAGCCCGACCTCCTTGCGGTACACCGACGTCTCGATGAACACCGCCGCCGGGTCAGGCGTCCGATCGGCGGCGCCGATCCAGTCCCGAACCGTCGGCACCAACTTGCGCCGGCTCAGCCGCTCGATGTCCTCGACCACGGCGTTGGCCAAGGGGAAAGAGAATGGGCTGCTCCAGAGGGCGTCGAACTCTTCCTGCACCCACGACACCGCTTCCGGCGAGCCATCCTCCCACACCAGCTCATAGTTCATCACCCACGCCGAGCGGCTCTCGTTGGCGCTGCCGATGAACGAGGTCTTGCCGCCGTCCGCGGCGGTGATCACGCCGGCCTTACCGTGGATGAGGCCGAAATGCTCGTCGGGCAGGACGCGCACCTCCAGCTTGCCGCTCGTCAGATATTCGTAGAGCTTGCCAAAGCGCTGCCGCGCCGCGTCGCCGCCACGGCTTAGAAGCGCTTCCGGCTGGGAGGCGCACCACTGCCGCCGCATCGCCGACTGGGCCGCGCGGGCGGTCTGCACGTCCAGCGGGTCCAGCTCGGAGTTGCAGACGACCCGGATCTTGCCCGAGACCGAGTCCAGCGCCTCGCCGGCCACCTCCAGGATCGATGATGAAAAGTAGCCGGCAATCCTGTCGTAGGACTTGGCACCTTGCAGCCGCTGGTTGAGGAATGACTTGTCCAGCCGCCCGCGGCGGGATGAGAACCGTCGAATTGGATCGGGTGCCGGGTTCACCGCGTGCCCTTATCCAGGTTTGAGGGCCGTGCGTCTGGTGGCTCGCGAAGGGTCATATTTTCCCTCCAAAAGCCAATCCGTTCGCGGGGCGCGGGCTGATCGTCGCCGTCCTGTCGGGATCGAAGCAATCAGAGGCTGCTTGGAATTCTTCGATCAGCAGCTTCCTGACCGCCACGTCGCCGTCGAAAACGGCCATCCAGATGCTGAAAAAACCGTGGCCGACCGCCGTTCGAGCAATCTGGCGACGGAAAGCGTCGTTCGGGTGCAAATACAAGTCAGATTTGCTCTCCAGGGCGATCAACCAGACTTCCATCCGTTGGGCGACCCGGTCGACTGCAACCAGCTTACCATTGGAATCAAGCACGGAACTGGCACGCCTGTCCAGACCGGTGAGAGTCAGCGTTTGCCCGGCCATTGCCTGTTGCGCCGGCGTCAGATCGCCTCGAACGGTTACCTTGCCATCCATTGTGTAGTCGTAGGCCGCGGCCGTATTGTCGCGGTCGGGGAGGAGCAGGCCCTCGAGGATGACGTCCTTATCGCTTTTCGTTGAATTGCAGTTGACGCAGCCGAGCAGAAAGTTCTCCCACCGTCGCTCGAGATGTGCGTATGCCGGCAAGCCTTTCGGCTGGATGTGTTCCACGGCGAGTTGCGTGGCGATGCGCCGCTCGCAATACGAACAGAAGATGCCGATTCGGGACACGAGCTCGCCGAATGCGTCCCGGTAGTCGCCGAAGTCATCGGCGCGGGGGCTTTGACCTCGCGTGACGGGCCGCATCCTAAGCCCCCTCCGGTTCCGCCATCTGGTCCGCGCTACCGTTGCGTCCGCCCAACTTTCCCGCGCGCTTGAGATCCAGGAATGCCTGGAACGCCGGATTGTCTGCATAGGGAGCGATCCGATCGGACAACTTCTTCTCGTAATCAGCAAGCTTGCTTTCGGGCGATGCGCTGGCCTCTTCCAGCGTCAGCAAATAGTCCTTGGCCGCCTCCACCATCTGCTCATACTGTTCACTCACGTCGGGGCGGATGACCCCCATCAGGCCCTGGGCGATCTGTTCCACGCTCAGGTTACCCAGTTGCGGAACCGACTGTCCCTCCAAGTTGATCAACTCTTCGCCGCGAAGTGATTGGACGATGAATGGGGAATGGGTGGTCACGATGAACTGGATACGCGGGAACAGGCTCCTCAGATTTTGAACGACCCCGCGTTGCCACTTCGGATGTAGATGCACATCCAGTTCGTCGATCAGCACGACCCCCGGGGTCTGGGCCAGGACGCGCGGCAGCGGCTTATCGTCCGCCGTTAATTTGCCGGGGGGGACCAGATAGTTGTTCTGTGTGACCGCCTTCACGGCAATGTCGGCGACCAACGCCAGCATCGTGCGTTGCCCGGCACTGAGATTGGATAGCGGCTGCGCGCCGCCTGCGATGGACAGCACGATTTCCTTGCGATCCCCGTCGTACCAGATGTCGTCGGCCTCCGGCACCGACCGCAGAACGGCTCGACGAACCACCTCAAAGCCCGGCCGGTGCGATCCGCCGCGGTTCCCCTTGGCGATCGCCTCCCCCTGGAACCAGCCCGCCAAGTCGCTGAGCCTGATCCGCTCGTTCAGGCAGTCATAGAATGCCTCCCAGCGCCGGGCCGGACCGTTTGATCTTGCTTTCGCCTTGCTGCGTTCGTGATGCGCCATCCAGGCCCGCCCCGCGCCGTAGTAGGCGATAATGGGCAACAATACCCGCTCGGCCCCCTGTGCCCGGCGGTAAGCATCCCGCACCACGTCCAGCGCCTGCTTCGATCCGGCATTGCTGGCGCGCGACTTCCCGGCGCTGATTCGCTGTTCCCATGAGAGTTTGTCCTGTTCTTCGATGCGGCCAAACGCCTTTACCGAGACGTCCCCCGGGGCCTCTTGGAACAAGCTTCGGTCCCCGGACCGGACCAGCTCGAGCCTCTTTTCCGACAGGGCGAGCGGCCGGCGGCTGTTGGCCAGAGAGGAATCCGGCACTTTCACCAGCCAGACCCCCAACGCCACCGCTGCCGCGTCCAGCACGCTAGTCTTGCCCGAACCGTTCTCGCCGATCAACGCGTGAAACGAACCTGCTTCCGGTGCGGCGCCGACCGAGCGAGGGAATTCGAACGCCTGCTCGGCGAACTTCTTGAAATTCTTAAGCTCCAGCCTGTCGATCCGCATCGAAGTCTCAATTTTGCCCCGGAACGGTCAGCCAAGTGTCGATATCCACACCGCCATCGAGAACGTCGGGGATGCAATGGCCATCCAACCTGACTGGTGGAAGCTTAACCGTCCGCCTTGCGGATGCCAATTCTGGCCAAACGCGGTCACTCTTTACGGCGTCCGCCGGCATCCGTGCCGACTCGGCATCCTCCGTCGGTGGGGCATGGTCGCGTTCTGGCCGGGCGCAGCCGGGTAGGACCGGCTCAAGGTCAGGCGTTCGGCACCGCAGGCACGAAAAGTCGATGTCACATCGACCTCAGGTTTCATTGCCGGCATCGCGCACATTACGCCGCTAGCAGCACATGGTATAAGGTGAACTCACCGCGATCGAGGTTGTGCCGCGTTTCAAAGGCATCGGGGTAGTCGAGGACTTCCCGGGGCGGATGAATGGGGCTGGGCACGGGCACGCGTAGCGCCTCGGCCCGCTTTTCGATCGACTCCAAAATGCTCGCCCTCGCTCTGGTACAGTCGCCGTCCATGATGTATCCAACCATCGCGCCCTCGCATTGGTAGCTGGCGTACCGGCCCTCGACGAAACAGCCCATGCCTTCCTTGCCGGCATACTCCCCGGCCTGCGACTCCCACTTCCCGCCCGAAGCGACGGTGTTGAGCTTCTTCGCTTCGATGCCGAAGTAGCAGCGCGCGTCGTAGCCATGAGGAACGTAGATGTCGATTTCAACGAATCCCTTACCGGTCTCGGGGTCTATATTCTCAACGTCCTTCACGTGAGGCATTATCCGGAACCGCGCTCGCCGCCGTCGTCCCTCGTCCTGAAGCGCTCGCGCGAAGCGATTCGTTATCTTTGGCTCGTCCTCGTCCTGGGGCGGCCGTCGGAACGACCTCCACGTGTCGACGAGAAGCCGCAGGACCTGCGGGACCAGCCCGTGGGGGAACAGTTCCAGATATAGCTCGTCTGCCTCGCCCTCGACTCTCATGCCCTGACCCTCCCTGATTTGCGGTTAAGCAGATGCGAAGCCGCCGCGTCGGCATCGTTCAAAGCGGCTGACCTAAGCCAGAAACGCATGGTCAGCGGCTTGACGATGTGCATGCGGTCGGCTTCCAATACGGCAATATTCCGCAGGTACACAATACTGCCATAGCGTTCGGGGGCGAGCGCCACCAAGTGGGCCAACACTTGGTCCAGGTCCGACGACGCATTGGATTCGGTGTACTTGGCCGGTCCGCGGCCCCTGGCGATCGTCAGCACGGCCACGCCGGATCTCTCGGAAAGCACGCACCGAGCGCCTAGATTTGCGCCCGCACCGCCGGACCAGGTTTGCAGCGATTCGATCAATGCTCCCGCATACCGCTGCCTGTCGCTGGCTGTCGGCGTCGCAAGTGTGGGGACGAACGAACCTCGCGACGGCGTTGCGCTCCCTTGAAGCGTCAATACCGCGTCCTCGATGAGGACCTCCTCGTCGGGGCTCACGTCGAAGTAGGAGTAAACCTGTTTTACTACCTCGCGTTTCGCGTCGTCGATCAGTTGATCGTGCCCGAAGCCGCCGAACCTAGGGTCGCGGCCCACATCGGCGAATGTGGCAGCCACCACCCGGACCGCTTCGACTGGATCGCGGCCCGGCGCGTCCGCAGGAAGCGGGAACGGGAAACGCAATACCTCGTTGAGCAGAGATCGGCCCCGATAAAGGGGCTTCGACGTGAGGTGGAATGCCAAGTACTCAGCTAGCGGAGATATCAAAATTGCTGTCAGGAACATCAGCAACGAGCGGTCTTGTTCTGGCCCGGAGATGGACTGCAATGCGTGGCGGAACACCACATCGAACGGAGAAAAGGCGATCTTCGAGAAACCCTGATTGAAAATAACAAGTGGGGTCTTAAACAACCGCTCGTCAGGTGCGCGATGTAGCGCTGCAAAGGCGGGATCCACGGGTTCGGTGTCGCGCCTGGCGATCAATAGGCTGAAGCGTCGCCTCGCATTTAGAAATGGGTGCCCCGGTTGCCAGAATGGCTCCTTTGGGCTTTCATCGTCTTCGCCGTGCGGCTTGAAGCCTTGGCCTTTGTTCCATCGCTTGACCTCCCGCGGTTCACCGACGAGATCGCGCAGGGGTGGCAGCGCGCGCAGCCGCGTCAGGAACTCACGGTCGCGGGGCGACGCCCAGTTGTAGCTGAACCAATATGCAGCCGCTTCGTCGCGTGCGGCGCTTGCCAGAACCTCCGCGAGAGGCAGCGATTTCCGATCGTCAGGCTCGACCGTCACGACGTTGTCGAACAGGGACGCGTAGCTCGCTTTGGGGGTCAGGCACTCCAGCCGCTGGGCCGTGTCCGGCGCTCCGCCCATGAAGCGGATCGCCGCCGTCGGGTGGTCCGCACCCGGGAAGAGAAAGAATCGGAGGTCCGAAAGCAGCGCGACTTTGTCGGTCCGGTGGCGCTTGAACCACTTGGCCTGAAAATCATCCGTCTGGTCACCAAGAAGTATGCCGGCGGGCAGCAACAAACAGGCTTGACCGTCTGCCTTTAGATATCGGGGCACCTCCCACATGAATGCGCACGCCACCTGTCGCGCCGGGATCGGGAACTCGCTTGGGGGATGATTCGACTCCCAGTTCGCCAGCGAATCCTCTTCGACGTTACCGCGCGCCACCCAAGGCGGGTTCCCCACGATCAGATCGAAGGCCTGCGACTCCATCGCGGGGAGCGATCCGAGGAAATCCCCGTGTATCACGGTCCGCGGCCCGTTCTGCCGCAGCCTCTCCGATCCCGTGAGCAGCAGGCTCGGCAATCGCTCGGGACCCAGCCGCCGGATTTCAGGCGGGTCCAGGAAATCGAGCATCGCCATGTACAAGCTGAAGCACGTCGCCTGACAGGCGATGAGGCTCAGGTCGACGCCGCAAATCTGTCCGCGCAGAATGTCGGCCAGGGCCCTGGCGCGCGTCCCGTTACGCGCCCGCTCGTTGCGCCGCACCCACGCCTCGGCCATCCGGTTGAATATCGAAACGAGGAAGACGCCTGAGCCGCACCCCGGGTCGAGCACGCTCTTTCCGGAAAGGTCGGATTGGTTCTCCGTGGCCAGATCGGTCGTGAATTCAACTAGCTTCGGCGGCGTGTAGTAAGCGCCTTTCGTGCGCTGCTCTTCGGGGTCCTCGGCACGTATGAAATCTTCGTAAACCGCGCTGATCGTCTCGATCGGAATGACCGAGAAGTCATAGACGTCGAACGGCAGGACCAATTGCCCACTGCCCAGGTCATTGCCGGTGATGAGCTTGCGGAGCGTAATCACGTCCTCGTCCCTGAGGCTGTTCAGGTCCTGAGTCAGGTCTTCGTCGAAAAGGTTCCCGCGAAAGTAACGGCCGAGGCGATGGAAAAACCGCGCCAGCGCTCGCCGAACCGATTCCGGCTCTGGCAGGGACAAAACGTCCTTGAACCCGGCGGAAGCGCCGGCCCCCAGCCTGCCGAAGTCTCTGCCTGCCAATGCACCCCGCGCCTCAAGATAGCAAGTGAAAAGGAACCGCCCGAGAACCCTGTGGATCGCGGGCGGATCAGGGGGGTTGGGCCCGGTGGACATCAGCTCGCGCGCCGCCCGCAGGTTCTGTACGAGCCGCTGGTCCACGCCCTGAGTGGGGTCGAAGTGGTCGGGGTACCGGTCGTAGACCGTCCCGGCTTCGACCGACCGAAGGAACTCGCGCACGGCCAGCGCTTCGGCCGTTCGGGCGAAGGTGTCTACCAGCCGATTGTCGTCGTCAACCTCGGCGCTGGTCAGGGCGGGTGGCCGCAGGCTGGAATAAACCTGAATTTCCCGCCGCGTCACGCGCAGGAGAATTGGCGCAACTCCATTGCTCCAAAACCGTCGCTGGTCCCGCAGGCCAATCGGGCCTCCGTGCTGCCGTTCCTGCAGGTATACCGTGGGCCGGCCACGGACCGACAAGACCCCACGCAGATTGTCGAAGTTCTTCCAAGCTCGGCGAAGAACGTGCGAATAGCCGTTGATAGCCGCCGAGCCGACTTCGGCGGCAGAGCGGAAAAGTTCCGGCGGCTTCCGCGGGCCCAGGCCAAACTCGACCAAAAGGTTCTCTGATTGCTCCACCGTCATTGTTGGGCCCAACTTGCCTGTCGGTTTGGCTTAAACGTGGTCGTTCCGCACCGCACCCGCCAGCTTCCGCGCCGATTCGGCATCCATGTGCCAGTGCGGCATGCTCGCGTTCTGGCCGAGTGCGGCGATGTAGTCCAGAAGCTGCACCAGGCGCTCGCGCTGGTTCCAGTAGTCTCCGACCTCCGTTCGCAGCCAGGCCATCCCCGCCGACGTCTCCTCGGTTTCGGCTGTCTTGAAGGTGGCGAACAGGGCCTGCCGCAGGAGCGAGCGGGCAAACTCCTTGCGGTCGCCGATGGTCCCGCCGTCGCTATTCAGACCCGCGAGGCGGCCGCTCCCCTCGAGGTCCTTGCGGGCGAGCTCCTTTGATGTCTTGAGCCGGGTCTCGTTCGCCTTGCTGCTGGCGAGGAGAAACTGGTATTCCTTGACGCCGAAACCCCTTGCCAGTTCCTGATAGACGCCGTTCCTGTGCTCGCCGTGGCTCTCCTGCTCGAGTCCAGCAAGGTATATACGTTCCGTCTTGGTCAGTTCCCGCCACAGGTCGCGGTCGACGCCCCGCGGCACCAAGTGGTCGCACGCTATCTTGACAGCATTGTCGATAAGCCCGGCAATCGCCGACTCCTCGCCCCGCGCCCGCTCCTTAGAGAGCTCATGCTCCACGTCGATCTCAGCGATAGGGCTCTGAGTTAATACACGCAGCGCCGCAGCGTATGCGGCCAAACGATAGTCGTTGTCGGTGAAGTTGGGATCCTCTTGGTCGTCGAGTGCGAGCATCGCGTCGAGCTGTCGCCGAACCTCGGCTTCGACCATCTGGTACACATCGGCTAGGAAGACTTCTTGTGCCGTTTCCGACTTCTTGCGAAGGACAAGTATGACAGTTCCTTGGACGTAGTTTCCTTCTTTTAAGCCGGCGGCGTCTGTTTCGGTCGCGACGCACCACGCCGCGGTCACACGCAGACCCGCTGCCCAAAGAATTAGCGCAAGGTCCGCCCACACCGCCGAGTCCTGGTGCGTGAACATCACCACTTGGATTCCATTGCCCGGCATGCTACTCGCTAGCCGACGGTAACACTGGACCATTGCCTTGCTGAAGTCCCGACTCGCTCCGCTGACAGCAAGCGCACGGCGGGAGTCATCCTTCCAATTTGGAAACAGTTGCTGTATTTGGGGGCCGTACCACGCGAGAAAAAACTCGCTCAGTTCGTGATAGTTGATGGCGTCGCCGTACGGGGGGTCGGTGATCCAAACATCCGCTCGTTCCACCAAGCAACGGGCGTCCTCGGCCTGAATAGTCGAATTACCGCGAACCGCTCCGCTTTTGAAGTCAACGAACCAGGCGCCTTCAAGCAGTCGGAGCGACTTACCCGCGTAATTGTAAAATGCGTTGAGTGCCTGGTTGTAGAAGGTTTGCGCGATGGACTCCCTCGCCTGGCCGGTGCCCCACTGGCACAGCCGCGAGTTCCAATTCGCGCACCGGCCAATCGCCAGGAGGTTAAGTACGCGCTGTTCCAATGTTGAATCGTGATTGTGCGCCGCTTCCGCGAGCAGGCCATGCTGGAGCAATTGCCTTGGGGTGAAGAGGTGGTGCCAATGGGTCCAACCGCGTGTGCGGATTGGCTCCGTAGTTTTCTCGCCGCGTTCGATCCTGCGACTGGGAATAAAGCCGCGACGCTGCCACTCGTCAAAGCGGGGGCGTAACAACTCTAAAGCTCGTTGCTCGCGCTGAATGTCCCCGGCCGTGACCGAGCGAAACTCACATTCCGTCCTCTGCCGCTCACGCCCGGTCTCGTCGAGGGTCGTGACCGTGCGCATCCAACGAATGCAATATAGGCGTTCCCCGAAAACGTCGTCGTCGCGAGGAACAAGATCATGGGCCTCCCACATCCGCAATCCGAAATCCTTGCCGCCCAGTCCGTCGCGTCGCAGAGCCGATACAGGCGTGCGCCGCGTGCAGTGTGGGCATATCAATTCAGAATCCTTGACCGTTCCGTGCGCTTTCGCTGCGCTTAGCTCGTCGAGCGTCACGCCCGATCTGACGTCGATTATGAACCGCCGCAGCGGCGCGTTCCCCCGAAGGACGGCTATGGTTCGCGAACCGAGCCCGACCATCCAGGACGGCGATAAGGGCACGATCCAGCCGCACTCCGGACAGCGAGTCTCTGCGCAATACAAATACGCATCAGCGCGCCATCGCTCGCCATCTTGCTCGATGCCCCACTCTGCCAGCTGTTTGTCGACGATGTCGTAGACGGCTCGTTGGGCTGCGCGAACATCCCTCGCCACATCGTCGTCGCCGCCGATCACGTTAAGCGCTCCCCAACTCAAAAGCGCTGCAACCGGGCTGAGGTCAGAGCCAAACGAGTCACACCCGATACGTGCAGCCTCAAAAGGTACGCTACCGCCGCCACAGAATGCGTCCCCCACTCGCGGTGTCCGGCCAAACCGCTTGACACCCAACTCCGCCACCAAGCTTGGCAAGTTCTTGGCGGAAGTTCCGAGATGGGTGTTGATCTGGTCCCAAGAAGCGCTGCTTGGACCCTCGATTTCCTCGGGACGAAATGCATAATCCAGCTTCTGATCGTATGTCATGGAGGCATACGCGAGGGACTGAAGCACCTCTTTTTCTTCGCGGCGCAGCTTCGGCAGGTAACGTGCGCGCTCCTCAGTCGAGCCGGCGACGAAGTACTCCTTGCGGCCTGAAGGTGGTAATCTGCGAAACACCTCTTTCGGCGGGACGGGCTTTCGACGGGCTGCGAGGCCGGCGGCGTCCATCGTCATGAGAGACAGAAACGTGTCACGATCTCCTTTCGGGTCGTCCGTGGCGGGCAGAAGAATTCCCAACATGATTGCGCGGCAAAGCACGAGTGGCTTGCGGCCCCACCACTTTCCCAAGCCGGTGAGGGTCTGGCCTTGGTGGCCTTTCCGTTCGTTGTAACTCTCCTTCGACACCTTCGAGACGGGGAACTGCAACTCAATAAAGCACGGTGCGTCGGCCAGCGATCTCTCTCCGCCCGTGTCTGCCTTGGCCTCGCCGATCGTCGCCTGGGTCATTCGTCATCCTTCGTTGAGTCCTCACTGTCGGTGGCGGGTTCCGCTGCGTTGCCGGCATCTCCGCGGCTCGTGCCGGCCCAGAGCGGTTCCGTTTCGCTGACAAGCCGGAAGAACTCGGGGACGGTGGGTCGGTCGGCGGCCACTCCGGGGGCTGGGTTCTCGGTCAGGGCGAACCGCACCGCCTTGCGCCAACCCCGGTTCCGGCCGGCGATGAAGTTCCCGGTCGCGGCGGCGGTCATCGTGTACATCCACCATCGCTCCTCCGGCGACAGACCCACCCAGTTGGCGATGGCGATTGGGATGAGTGCCGGGTCGGCGTCTTCGATCGCCCAGGCGAGCAGCGTCAATTCCTTGCCGAGCGTCCGGAGCAGGAGGTTGTTGCCGGTCTTCCATTTCCCCGGCTTCTTGGCCAGCTTGCGGAGGCCGGCGTTCAACTCGAGCCGAGCGGCGTCGGCGATCGCGTCCCACTTGGTCCGAGGCAGGCGGACGCGCATCTGGCCGTCCTCGACCTCGGCGCCGAGGGTGACCGGGCTGCTGCCGAGTTCCGCCGTCCAGGCGTAATGCTCGCTGATTTCCACGAAACCCCGGTTGCTCGCCGGGACCTTGACCAGGAAATGGTGAGTGGACTCGGCGGGCTCGAACCCGAACGAGCCGGCGGCGGGGGGAGAAACTGAAGCCGGGCGGGAGGGCATCGTTATCATTGTACCACCTCGTTGGAAACCAGGTGCGCCTTGACGTCATGGGCCCAGTCGAGCAATTGCTGCCCCTTGGCGAACTTCAGGGCAACCGCCTCCACGCCGACCTCGCCGGCGGGGAGGATCTTGCGGACATACTCGATCGTGTTGTAAACGGTCATGCCGTCGAGGGCGACCTTATCGTCGATGCGGAGCTCCAGCCATTGATCGCCGGTAATCCCGATCACCACGCCCAGCGCCTGCGCCTCGTAGGTCTTCAGCCGTTCGGCAAAGGCATAGGCATCTTTCGTCAGCAGGTTTTGCTGCTTGCGCTTCTAGGTGACCGGCTTGTCCGGGTCGATCACCACCTCCTTGTGCTTGCCCCAGGTTACGTCGATGCGCTCGACAGTGGACTCGATGCCGTCCTCTTCGGCGTAGGCCAGTACGACGGAAGTGCCCGGCTTGAGCAGGACAGGGCTGTCGTAGACGCCGCCGGCTACCTTCGGGTCGGAACCGTCGGAAGTGTACCGGATCGTGCCCTTGGGTGCGGCCTTCAGCGTCAGGATCTGGTGCGGGCCGTTGGGCTCCAGTTTGTGCTTCAGCGTGACGGTATTGATCCACTCGCGCGGGGGGCCGGTTTCATGCTTGCCGGCCGAGTCGACGGCGAGGAAGGAGACCCTCATCTCCGAGGTGCGGTAGACCGGGCCGTCGACCTTCTCGGAGGCCGTGGTCGCGGCGCCGCCGATCTCGACAAAGACGGTATCACCATTGACCGGCG
>Ga0182024_10014272_pt1 | contig 15376 bp, 10 predicted proteins | sample P32metaG_FD_120480 | JGI IMG/M metagenome (GOLD analysis project Ga0182024, IMG submission 120480) | Permafrost microbial communities from Stordalen Mire, Sweden - P3-2 metaG (Illumina Assembly) | ecosystem: Environmental > Terrestrial > Soil > Wetlands > Permafrost | place: Sweden: Stordalen... | reverse complement strand
CCCGCGCCAGCTGCAATCCGACCATCCTCATCCACGCGGAAGGCGCTCCCCATGTCAATGAGTGGTACCGCTTTCTCATAAGAGAGCCGGTTCAGCAATGCTCGTGGCAGATGCTTGTCCACACACGAGAGCACGAGATCACACTCCTCGATCTCCGCTGGAGATACATCCTTGCCGAAATGACCCCTGAGGCACCGTATCTTGGTTCCGATGCCGAGACTCTCCGCGTAACGTGCTGCCACGTCGACCTTCCAGGTGCGACCGGCATCATGAGCTGTCGCGCCCAGAATTCGGCTAATGTTCGATGCCGCCACACGGTCGCCGTCAATGACCGTGATCTGACCGATACCCAGATGGGCGAGTTGGACGAAGGCGACGGAGCCGGTTCCGCCCACGCCTACGATTGCGACATGAAGACTACGGAGGGCTTCCTGGCCTGCTTCACCTAGCGCAAGACGCTGCCGGTCGAACCAGTCCAAATCCTCCCTCAGGAGGTTCATTGATGGAATTATCCGCAGCCCGCGCCCAACAATCCGGATAGCAAGCTCCTTTTTCTGTCCGGTGTCGGACCAGATACGACCGATCGCCAAGCCCGTGTCGCCTGCAATTACGGCCGAGCCATGAGGTCCTGCCATTTGATTAAAGAGCGACGGCATCAGTCTCGCGTCCCCACGGTCGTCAGCATTGGAAAACCATGGATGCGTCGTACCTGGGTGAGTGTGGACCGTGATCACCGACAATCCACCGTCACGGGCGGGGCGGATGATCCTGTTCAGCGTGATGGGATCGAGCCTCAGCTGGTCGCCGCGCCGGATCAGATAGCCTTCCGGCGGTATCTCGACCATGTGTCTGGCCAGGAGCATTTCCCCGCCATGTAGTCGCTCGGCAAGAATAATCCCGGCCGTTTCGACGTCGCTCCGCGCGCGGAGTCCGTCGATAAATGAATTCCATTGCGATTCAATCACACGTAAGTTCATGGCACCCTCAATCCATCCGCAGAAGGCGGGAATAAATGCACCGAAGAAAATCCCGGAATTCGCTGACGCCGGGCCTCCAAGCCCCAGCAGCCAGATGCCACGAAAACCTCTGCCAGTTCTTCCCTAGCAAGCGTTCGTTCGACGTTGACCGCGGGACGCTCCCGGCCACCGTCCGGACAGCAGGATGGACCCAGAACATATCTGGCGCGGCATCCGGAAACCCCGGCGGCAGTTTGACGAGTAATTCCACGCGGTTTGGCTCGAAGCCTCTGGGCAGCTCGAAATCGGAAATAACGAGGAATTGCCATCCCCCCGCCTCCGGATGCAACACGGCGCGCTCGGCGGGAATCCCAGCGTCGATAAGAAGGGCCGCTCCCCAGCCGTAGTCGGCTGGGGGTTGGCTGTGCAAATGGTCGCCATTCTTCAGCGTGATCTTTGTATCGTTCGGGATGACTTCATCCTCGCCCGACCGCTGGAGAAACAGCACGTCGTTCAGGGGGATGCCCGCAAGGTGCTTCAGGCTGGCTCCCGTCTGGACAGGGTCTTCAAGCTCGTAGTTCTTCTTGTTGATGAAAATGTGAATCGGATGTTCGTGTTCCATAAACTGCTCCTTCGTCGTCGTGGACGACCGCTGGTTGTTTTGGGCTCAATGTGCCCGCAACACCAACATGAGGCTTCGCAGCTTGGAAGTCAGTTACGCCGTTGTTCGGTCCGAAAGGGAGTAGAGCGAACAACGATCGAACGATCTCATTTGTCTGGGTACTCCGCCGGGCGAAAGTTGGCTAATTTACTGTTCCAATTGATCCGATAGTCACATCCGCGGCGCCGCGTGCGCTATTCGACGACGGCTGCACTATCAGTCCTGAGTTCAGAGGGATTTTCGAAATCGTCTGGGCCATTCGTGCCTGCATTCGCTCGCAGCCGCCGGTACGCCTCGGATGCCATCCACCCGGTGACCACCTTTTGGAAAGAGAGGTCATTCATAAAGCGCACGAAAATCTCCTCATTCTGGTCCATGCGTTCGACAAAGAGCTTTTCCAAAAGATGCTTAAAGACAAGCTCAAATTTGTCGCCGGGATTTACGACCGCAGCCTGTTTCAACCCATCATCGTTCATAGCAGCTTCCACGATTTGATCGAAGAACAATTGGTCAGCCTGATTGAAATCCGTACCGAAGCGCTCGTTGACAACATCGATCAATTGGGAAAGCGCGATGGGTTGAGGACGAACGAGCCCTGAGCCTACTTCTGTGGGACCATCCAACTTCTGACCCTGTCCGTCGCGAAGAGAGATGGACCCTTCGCTGATTTTTTGCAGACGATAATATTCAAGCCGCACTTCATCATCAAATTGATAGGCCGAACCGCTGTTGCGGCGCGGTAGTTTCAAGGCAAGATGCCGCAGGAACACATACAGCCTCTCCAGATCGGAATCCTGATAGGGTATTACCTGACTCAGGAAGCTGTAGAGATTTCGGAAAGCCTGTAACTTCCCGCGCCATTCCTCAGCCTCGCTTTCGTCGTCCCGCTGGCGCACGGTAAAACGTGACACCGCAGGATCAAGGGATGCATTCATGGCTTGATGGTCGAGAAGGCTTTGTTTCTGCTTGGGCTTGAAGTAGACTTCGCAGAAACGGGTTACTTCTTCCAGGAGATAGACTCCGCTCGCATCCAGTTCACCCTTCAGTTGGTACATACGGGCTGGTTCAACTTGCTCGCCCATCTCAGCGCCGTCGAAGTACGTTTTGAACGCATTTCGAATCTCTTCCCTGTCATTCACGAAATCGAGAACGAATGTGTCCTCTTTGAAGGGATGGATGCGGTTCAATCGCGAAAGCGTCTGTACCGCCTGGATACCGGCAAGCCGCTTATCCACATACATTGTGTGTAGCAGGGGTTGATCGAAACCAGTCTGGTACTTTTCAGCGACCAAGAGCACCTGGTATTCCTGTGATGCGAATTTCTCCGGTAGCTCTTTTTCGCGTACACCATGGTTCATCCCCTCTTCCGTGTATGTCACGTCCGGTATCTTGTCGTCTTGCACAACACCGGAGAAAGCGACGAGGGATCTAATCTCATACCCCTTTTCTTTGATGTAGCGATCAAAGCTTTGTTTATATCGGACTGCTTCGAGACGCGAGCCTGTGACTACCATGGCCTTTGCCCGGCCGCCGATCTTATGTCGGGTCATTGTGTTGAAATGCTCAACCATCACTTCGGTCTTTTGAGCGATGTTATGCGGGTGTAATTTCATGAACCGAGCCAAAGCTCTTGCAGCCTTCTTGCGTTCGACGCTCGGGTCGTCTTCGCAGGATTTCAAAAGCTTGAAGTAAGCCGCATAGGTGGTGTAATACTTCAGCACATCGAGGATGAACTCCTCCTCAATGGCTTGCCGCATTGTGTATCGGTCGGCAGGTTCGCCGTTGCGGCCAAATACAGCGAGCGTCTTGTGCTTCGGCGTGGCCGTGAATGCAAAGAAGCTGAGATTGGATTGGCGACCACGTTTGGCCATACTCCGAAAAAGCTCATCCATACCCGTGAGGCCTTCCTCTGCCGCCCGGCTTTCAGCCTCCTCTCGAAGCGCTTCTCCTCCGAGCACCTCTTTCAGATCAGTTGCGGTTTCTCCCCCTTGAGAGCTGTGCGCTTCATCGATGATCACGGCACAGCGCCGGGTTACGAGCGCCCCGGAACCGGTCGTACCGCGCTCTTCAGCCATCTTCATCAATTGACGCGACACAAATGGAAATTTCTGAAGCGTCGTAATGATTACCGGCACTGCGTTTTCGAGCGCTTCCGCAAGCTGGCGCGAACTTTCATCAATTTTTTGCACCACGCCGCGCTTATGTTCGAACTGATAAATGGTGTCTTGCAACTGCTGATCGAGGACAACCCTGTCTGTCACCACGATCACGCTGTCAAATACGCGTCGATTATCGTCGTCATGCAGCGACGCAAGCCGGTGCGTCAACCAACCGATGGTATTGCTTTTCCCGCTACCCGCGGAATGCTCGACGAGATAATTGTTTCCGACGCCCTCACTTCTGGCCGCCTCCACCAGCTTTCGCACCGCGCGGAGCTGATGGTAGCGCGGAAAGATCATCGTTTCCTTCTTCACCTTGCGCCCTTGGTCGTCGCGTTTTTCTTCGACCTGAAGGTGAATAAACCGTGCCAGAAGATCGAGCAGGCTATCCCTCTGTAACACCTCTTCCCACAGATAGGCCGTCCGATAGCTCCGTCCTGACGGATCGGGAGGGTTTCCCGCTCCCCCCTCGCAACCTTTGTTTAATGGTAGGAACTGAGATGCTGCCCCCGCGAGCCGAGTGGTCATCAGAACTGCTTCAGTGTCGACTGCGAAATGGACAAGCGTCCGTCGCTTGAATTCAAAAATTGGCTCGCGAGGATCGCGGTCGCGTTTATACTGCCGCCGCGCATCTTCGATCGTTTGGCCAGTGAGCGGATTCTTTAGCTCAAGTGTCGCGACCGGAATCCCATTCAGGCTGATTGTGACATCCAGGGATTGTTCGGAGCGCGAGGAGAAGCGCAGCTGGCGGGTTAATCCTAGACGATTGGCGGCGTAACGGACTTCCAATTCAGGATTGAGTTCATGTGCCGCTTTAAAATAGGCTGCGTGCAAAGTACGCCCGTAGCATTTGAACCCATGGCGGAGCGTCGCCAGCGCGCCATTCACGTCCATCCATTTGCAGAGATCGGTGAGGATCTGTTGGCCGGTCTGATCGCCGTGGAGCGCCTCCAACTTCTTCCATTCTGATGGCTGGGTTTCACGAATGAAGGAAAGAACCGTTTCAGGAAAAATCGCCCGCTCGCAGTCAAATCCGTCACGGCTAACGGACACGTAGCCGTTGGCGAGCAGATACTTCTCAATCACCGTTTCGAAGGCAAGCTCGGTATGTCTGTCGTTCATCACGCCATCCCCGCCAGCTTATCCCTAAGCCACCACACAGCGACCTGGCAATAGGGAGTGAGATCAGTCGTTCCGTAAGACCAGTATGCCAGTTTGCGTTCCAACAGGGCTTTCGGAACCGGGCCTCTCAACCGCTGTTTTTCAATCCTCCACCAGATCAATAAAGAATCCAGAACGCCCTTTCGATTGTTCCTGATCACCGCCAAATTGAGATTCAGTACTGCGTTCAGCTCAGTGTTGAATGCTGGATCGTTAGAATGGATCGATCCGTCTGAGCCGTAAATAATGCGTGTTTCGATGCGGTGAGCTGGGTTTGCGGGATTGAACCGAATATCGGCTTTTCCCTTTCGTGTGTCGCAGTGTTGCATGGCACTCGGTTTTCCCTCTCCCCCCATGCAACCGCCCAGGAGATTCTGATATGCGAGCTGTTCAGTCGGATGATCCTCCTGGCTGTGCCAGTGTTCGATTTTCATCCCCTTCCCGGCGGCATGAATTCTAGACATGCAATAACAGCAAAGAGCCCCTTGCTCACTGATCAAATAACCCCGAAGGTCGCCCTTCGCGAGGTAGTTGCCGTAGTCGCTATGTGGTGTCAGGCGGTGGGCCGTCAGGCTTGCGGGCTCCGCCCCCTTTACAATCGCCCTCATTTGTTCTCCTCCATGAATTCGAGGAGTGTTTCAATTCTTGTCACTTCGGGATCATTTTCACCGACATGCGTTCTGAGTTCCGCGAGAAGCTTGCGGGCGGTCTTGTATTTCTTGGCACTAATCGTCGACGCGATCTCCGGGAGAATCTCTTGAACCCGTGCAGTTCGAGGCACCGTGTCCATTATTTCTTCCAAGACTCGACTTGAATCAACACCAAAGGAATGAGTTGGCGAATACACCTCTCCGCCAGCCATGATCTGTATCCGCTGATGATCTACTTCTCCGATGACTTGAGGGGAATGTGTCGTCGCAATAAACTGACACTTCGGAAATGCCGCCGTCAGGTTCTGGACAACTTTTCTTTGCCACTGCGGATGCAGGTGCAAGTCGATCTCATCGATCAACACAATGGCTTCGGCATTCGCGGCCGGATTAGGGATGCCAGGATTTGCCTGAGCGAGACGGCGCGTGAGATCGAGCACCATCGCAAGGGTTCCTCGCTCGCCATCCGACAATTGTCGAACCTCTAATGCCGTGCCACCGCGGTCAATCATGAGTGTGGGCCGGTCCCCTCTCACAACGCGAAGACTCTTGTAATCTGGAAGAAAGCGATGAACGGTCTCTTCAAAAGCCTTAAGTACACGGCGGGCAGCTGGATTGTCAGTCTTAGATGCTTCCTGGACGCGCATCCAGGAAGCGAACTCTCCCAGCCGCAATTCGCGGTCGGCGAAAGCTTCGGCATATGCAGCGGCAATGCCACCGGCTGACACCCCCTTGGAAGGTGACCGGTCCGAAGGTACCGCCCGGCGCGTTGAAAACAGGACCGCTAGCGGTCGGCCTTCGCGGATATTCCCGTTCAGGGGTTTGGGGGCAGCTCCAAGGTATTCAGCGTGCTCCGGGGTAGTGTAAACCTGCTCTCTTGGCCTGCCTGCCCCTTTCTTTTGTGGTGCACTGGATGCTCGGGGCTTGTGTATCAGATATGTGTATTGGTCACCGACAAGAGCAAACCCGCACTCTACAGTCATGGCTTCGCTGCCAACACGAATGTCATCCGCCACGAATCCTTCGACGGAAATGCGTATACGGTTGACCTGCTTTGTTATTGCTGACAGGCAAACGGCCAGTGCATCGAGGACGCTTGTCTTCCCGACACCATTGACACCGACAATGAGATTGAAGCCAGGCTGAAACTTGAATTCAGCAGAACTTATTGCGCGCATATTGGCGAGTTTGAGTCGCGTGACGTTCATACGCTCCCATCTGCGTCAATTTGGCCGGTGACGGCCGCAGCTATTATGGCTGCGCGGCGCTCTTTTAGAAGCTGAACCGTTTTCTCATTTGCTGAACGAACGCCGTCGATCATAGATGTCTCATTCTCGATGTGGGCCACGATAATTGCCTGGATCTCCAGGGGCGGCAGAGGAATGACAATTTCACGGAAACCTTCCCAATACAATCGAAGACGATCCCAAACGATTCCATGCGAGTGACGCGCGCATTCGGCGCTAAACGCACCCGTCCTAAATAGCAATCCTGCGTACTCTGGTAATAACTCCTCGTTTGGAGTTGCGACGACGTAATCTGGGCTAACCAGGCCATCCTCAGGCGCAACTCCAACGGCGCCTTGCCACATCCGCATTTTGTTGAATACGATGTCACCCTTCCGCGCAACTTTGTAGGTGCTAAAGTCTGCGGCTACACTCTCAATGCGGTCGTGTGAAAACTGTCGCAAGATGACGCCAGATTTTATTGATACCTCTAGAAGCGGAAGCTCCGGCTCCCCGCGTTCATCTCTCTCTCGAAAGAGCCATGCAGTGCGACGTGTCTTCCAGTCGGCGGGAATATCGCCAAGCCAACTTACTCCGGAGTCTCCTACTATAACCTGCGAATCCAATCCCCGAGTTACGGAATGGTTGATCAGAGATTGCCGTTTTTCCAAAAGGAAGAGGACTAATCGATCCTTTGCAGCTACAAGAGCGTCTAGCCGCGATATTTGGATATCGAGAAATTGGACGATGGCGATTTGATTTGGGAGAGATGGCAAGGGAAGTCTCATTGCCCCAATTTCGGACTTCGGTATCCCAAATCGTGTCACTCCGTTTGCAGCTAATTCCAGTTGAAGTCGCACCTGCTTTGCCTGAAGGCACCTCAAGAGGAATTCTCCATGGATTATTTTTGTGTTAGGACGAATTATCGCCAGATGATAACCGCAGACCAGATCATCCGCAGTTTTACGTACAAGCGCCGGAATGCCGATATCGTCCCACGATTCTGAGTCCTTTGTGATTAGTACGTCGTTAACACGCAGGCCGAACTTCGCAATTTCTTCTTGCGTCGCCGTTGCACGCATATAATGCAGTGAATCTGTTATGAATTCGTTGTTGTAAACGTCGGAGTAATTACAAAGCCGCACCGGGATCTCTCCCTCGACGGGCACTTTATCAACATTGCTAACAGCGAAGCTTGCGACTGCCCTGAGGGGCTTCGCGCTCCATGCGACTGGCAACATCCCGACCCAATCCGAAGCGATCACGATGTCACCTCCCGCAAGAGCTTCAAAATTTCTTGCTCAACTTCTCGCAAATCAGCGTCTATGGCTTCAAGGGAGCGAGGGGGCGTATAGCGATAAAAATGCTGATTGAAGTTGACTTCATAGCCAACTTTGTCCTTGCTCCGATCCAACCAAGCGTCAGCTTGATGAGGCAGAACCTCTTGCCTATAGAAATTGTCTATGTCGTTCTTGAGAGGGATATTTTCAAAATCACGTAATTCCGGATCGGCTTCGTAATCCGTCGCAGTCCCAGGCTTGATCACTGCTTCCGCGTCCGGATCAGTATGAGTGAAGACGTTACGGAATAGCCTTTGTTCCGCTGCTTTCCAGCGTGCCCCGCGTTTGCTCAGAAGTCCCTCAATATGCGCCCAGACGGAATTCCAGTCAGTGGATGGTTCTCTACCAAAAGCCTTGTCTATCGCTTGCACGTCATCGAGCCGGTCTGGGTAAGCATCCAGAAAGCGCGCTTTATCCTCCGCATTCATCTGGTATCGCAAGCGTAACGGCCTTTCCATCGTTACCCGCGTATATCCAAAGTCCGAGTTGTCGAAGATTTTTGAAACATCGCTGAGTTCGAATTGACCGTAAAGTCGTACAATGTCTTCGACCTGATCCCGGCCATCTTCCTTCTCGCCGATCTTTCGGCGCTTGTCCCCGAGACTCTTCCGCATTGGGACGTAAAACTCACGCGCATCGAGAAGCTGGATTTTTCCCCTCCGGCGTTTCTCTTTGCGGTTGGTAACAACCCAGATATAGGTCCCAATACCCGTGTTGTAAAACATCTGCTCAGGAAGAGCGATGATCCCTTCAAGCCAGTCGTTCTCGATTACCCATTTGCGGATGTCGCTTTCTCCTGAACCTGCACCGCCAGTGAAAAGAGGCGAGCCGGAGAAAACGATCGCAAGCCGAGAGCCGTGTTTCTGTTCCTTGGGGCGCACCGGCTCAAATTTGCTAACCATATGCTGTAAGAACAGCAGGGCTCCGTCATTTACCCGAGGAAGCCCTGCGCCAAACCGTCCATCGAAGGCAAATTTGTCGTGCTCACGTTCGATTTCCTTCTGTTGCCGCTTCCAGTCAACACCGAACGGCGGATTGGTGAGAAAGTAGTCAAATCTCTCGTAGGGCGCTTCCGTGAACTGGTCGTCCGTGAAGATGTCACCAAACCTGACGTTGTCTGTGCCCCCGTTCTGATCGACATCCTTCATGAGCATGTCGGAGGCTGCGGTGGCGAATGCGCGCTTGTTGTAATCCTGTCCGAAGACGTACAGCCTTGCAGCGCCGTGGTGTTCACGCAGGTAGTTCTGGGCTTCGGCTAACATGCCTCCTGTGCCACAAGCCGGGTCGAGCAGCTTCCGCACAGTGCCCGGAGTTTGCAGAAGCTTGTCGTCAAAGATGAATAGGATATTGACCATGAGACGGATTACTTCGCGCGGAGTGAAGTGGTCACCAGCAGTCTCATTTGCCAATTCGTTGAAACGTCGAATCAGATTTTCGAAAATGAGTCCCATCTCTGCGTTCGGGACTGTTTTCGGATGCAGGTCCACGTCGCAGAACTTCGATATAACCATATAAAGGATGTTCGACTCGCGCATCTTTTCGATCTCGTTTTCAAACTCGAAATAGTCGAAAATGCGCCGTACGTTGGCGGAGAATCCTTTGATGTAGCTGACCAGGTGCTTTTCGATATTGTCGGGATCACCTTTCAGTTTTTCAAAATCAAGCGGAGAGTGATTGTGAAATCGCTGACCCGAGGCCTTGTTTAAGAGTCGGTCGAGCGCATCATCGTTCAACTTCCCGCCTTTCCGCTTGTCGAATTCAGCGAGCACCTTCGGCTTGGTAGGTGCAAGAACGCAATCGAATCGCCGCAGTACTGTCATCGGCAGCATGACGCGTTCGTATTGGGGCGGCCTGTAAGGCCCGCGAAGCAAATCCGCGATTTGCCAGATGAGGTTAGCGAAATAAGTGTGATCCGCCATGCTTTGTTTTGTCTCTCTCGTTTCCTGATTACTCGAAGAATTCCTCGTCAACTCGCTTTATATGCAGGGTCTCTTCGATCCGGCATCCGACGTTGTGACGGATCATCAGACGAGCGAGTTGAATACCGTTTACCAGAACAATCCGTTTACTTAAATGCTCCGCAGTTTCTTTCGCGGATGCGGAGAAGTCTGACGTCGTGACGAATAGTCCCTTGGTTGCCTTGTGCCGATCCAGACTTCCGAAGAAGTCACGGATCGCCCCTGGTCCAATATTATTGCCCTGTGCGTATCGCTTTGCTTGGATGTAAACGCGGTCAAGACCGAGGGAATCCTGGTCGATAACACCATCGACACCGTCATCGCCGGAGCGTCCAAGCGTCCGGCCCGCGTTCTCGGTTGACACGCCATAACCCATGCCGAGAAGGAGGTTCACCATCAGGCGTTCGAAGAAACTTGGGGGAGCTTCTTGGATCCGCTCCAGCAGTTCATGCACCAGAGCTGTTTCGATGTGGTGATGGGCCAGTCGCATGGTTTCGTCGGGTGTCTGCTTCTGATCCTCTAGTGCCGGGGTCGCGATTGCACCGTTCACTTCCGGCGCTCCACTAGAGCGCTCCCGGAATTGGCGGAATTCCTCAAACTGCATGAGGGTTTTGTTGTCAATTCTCTTTGAAGAAGCCTTAAGAACGGTTTCTCCTCGCGGAGTGATTCGGAAGTATCCTCGTCGGGTAATTTCTACGAGCTGCGCCTTCGCCAGATAAGACTTCGCCCAATGAACTCGATTGCTTAAGACAGTTTGTTGTCCAGACGGGAGGAGCTCGCTTCGATCTTCCTGAGAGAGTCCGAGCTGATCGGCAAGCTCCTCAACTACCGGCCCAACGCGAACTTCACCCTTGGAGGAAGCCTCAAGTACGGGCAGCATCAATGATTGGTAGTCGGGAATGGACATGTGGCCCCCAAGGCCGAACGATAAGTGATCATGGTTCCCGGTCTTCGTGAACCCGCCAATTCATAGCGAATACGACCGGGAGGATAGAACGTTTCTTTGCACCTCACAACTTGCGCGAGAACCGGCACGTTTCAATGGATCTCGGGCAGGGTTCGCCCCGCTCGTTATGCCTGCGCTGGACCGCGACCGATGCAGGTTTCGATGTATTTCCGTGACACACCATGTTAAATCCTCTGCCTTTCCTCTTGCCCGAATTTCACCCTCAAATGGCTCTTTAAGGCCATCCCCTGATCGCACGATGCTCCCCCAGTGTTGAATCCGCAAATCCGTTCGTACCGGGCGTGACCAACCCTGCCCCCGTGCAGCTTCCTTGAAACGCTGTCTGTCGTCGTTGACCTCTCTCCTGCTGCCCATGTAACGGCGGGGTGACGGCACCTTGGCCGCCATCGCTTGCTGTCAATGATGCTGTTTTGGCTCCCCCCTGCCCTTGCGGTCACGGTCCCCGCCGCGCCCTTTGGCGCCCGGCCCTGTGCCTCGCTTGCCCCGCCAAAGGGGGCTACTTCAAGCGAGACGAGGCACACATCATGACGAACCCGACCAAACTCACCCTATCCGATCTTAGCCAATCAGGAGATCGAACCAGGGAACCAGTTGGAGGCCCAAACAGACTCTTTGAAGCTGTCGGCGAATAAGCGCCGTCCTAACTGTGGCGGCGGTGCCCGCTTGCTGGGCAAGTCATGCCGCTCCTGCGAATAGGCAGGAGCATCGGAAGAGGAAGGGCAGACGGGCACGGACATAAGAATGCGGAACCGGTCTTGCTGGCTCTGCCCAGGATTGTGAACGGCCGATGCCGGTCTTTCGAGGCTGGCGTCGTTAGGTGACGGCCAGTGAGTCCCTGAATTGATCGTTCCCGGAGTGACCGTCGCCTATACTAATCCCGTGATTTGTCTGGAATTCGAGGGCCCGTTGGAAAAGGCAAACCGAGACAAATTGGTGGCGCGAATCAACCGCAAAGATTGGTGGCATGTTCCCCCACCGGACGCGAAGGCGTATGAAAATCGGGGCAAGTTTCTCGCTTCAACGTTTCGCGAAGCCGAGTTTTGGGGCCGCCCCCTCGATAGACCCATCCGCGTCAACGTTGTGAATCCTTTGATCGGCGACGAACCCGCGATTGAAACGGAGCTGCTGGGTGCCCCCGCTGAGGATCCGGGAGATGATTATCCAAAGTTGATTGAATGGAGGTGGAAGCTTGATGCAAAGCTGAAAAAGGCGGCGCTGGCAAGAGGGTATGATTCGATTTGTCTTCTCAGTCGCAGTTCGTTTGCAAAATTCCTGGCCGAGGGAAAAGTACCGATCTCCCTAGAACTAAACTTGTTGCGTCCGGAGTGTGAATTGACCGGCGCACCACAGGGATCGAGGGGCACGTGACGACTCCTGTTTTTCCAATCCAGATGGGAGGAACGATTCCCAAGCGAGCATGCTAAACTTGCGTCTCGGCTAAGGTCGAGTGGTAGCGCACTTCGTGCAGCATACACGTGGCGCATCGAGTACACGGATTTTCCGCTCGGCGAGATCAAGCTCTACTTCACCGACAACGTCATTCTCCCGCCGTCGGAATACCGACGGCAGTGCCCGCGTCGCCGCGAGCGGCGCGGGCATTTCTGTCTGGCAACAACAATTCACGGCTACGAGGCCCATTGCATGGAATGTGCTATAGCTGATCACAGCTCAATCTTCATCCTCAGACCCAGCACACAGGAGAAAAGCGCGCAATGGCCGGTTCAACCTTCCAAACAAATCCATATGACTTGGACAAGCTCCTTGAAGACTGTCATCGCGGCACAATCCAATTGCCAGACTTCCAGCGTAGCTGGGTGTGGGATGAAGACCGTATCAAGAGCCTGATCGCCTCAATCTCCCGCGCATTTCCCGTCGGGGCCTTGATGTCACTCAATACCGGCGGCCCCGTCAATTTCAAGCCGAGGCCAATCGAAGGCGCGCCCGTCGAAGCCAGAGCCGTTACTCCGCAATCACTGCTCCTCGACGGACAGCAGCGAATGACTTCCCTGTACCAGGTCACCCTCCGCAATAGGGTAGTGGAGACCGTCACCCCCAAGAACAAAAAGGTGAAACGCTGGTTCTACATCGACATCCAAAAGGCTCTCGATCCGTCGATTGACCGCGAGGAGGCCATCCTAGGAGTACCGGAAGACCGTGTCATACGCAGCAATTTTGGACGCGGCGTAATCCTCGACCTCTCATCGCCCGACAAGGAATATGCGTCCCTAATGTATCCCGTTTCACGGGTATTCGACTGGGATAAGTGGCAAGACTATTTCGACCAGCACTGGCGCGGAGACGCGAACGAGAGCGTTCGTGAGGAATTCAGGACCTTCAAACGGCAGGTTCTTGAAAACTTCAAGTATTACCGAGTTCCCGTCATCGCACTTGATCGCTCGACCTCCAAAGAAGCCGTATGCGTCGTCTTCGAGAAGGTCAATACGGGCGGCAAAGCCCTGGACGCCTTCGAGCTTGTCACGGCGATGTATGCCGCGTCAGGCCATGAACTACGAAAAGATTGGTATGGCGAGGATGGAACGAAGGAAGGAAGGCATCGCCGTTTCGTCGAGACCTTTCGGCCCGCCGGTGAAACGCAAGGCATCATCGCGGCGGTCTCCAACACCGATTTTCTTCAGGCGATTTCCTTGTTCCATACCCGAGACCGGCGGCGGGCGGCCGAGGCCGCCGGCAAGCAGGGCAAGGATCTCCCCGCCGTTTCGGGAAACCGACAAGCCCTCCTGAATTTGCCCCTCGATGAATACAAGCGATATGAGACCCAGGTGGAGCGGGGTTTTGTCCAGGCCGCCAAATTCCTCCACATGCTGCACATTTACCGAATCTTCGACCTCCCCTACCAGTCCCAAATCGTTCCGCTAGCGTCGATTCTTGCCGACATCGGCGACGCCTGGGAGCATGAATCGAACAGAGCCAAACTCGTGACATGGTATTGGAACGGCGTATTCGGTGAACTTTACGGCTCGGCAGTCGAAACGCGAATTGCGCGCGACTTTATGGAGGTCCCCGGCTGGTTGAAGGGCGGCGACGAGCCTTCGACCGTGAGCGAGACGATGTTCCGGGCCGACCGGCTGAAAACCATGCGTATGCGCCTCTCCGCCGCCTATAAGGGTGTGAATGCATTGTTGATGAAAGAAGGCGCCCAGGACTTCCGCTCCGGCCAGAAGTTCGATCACACAATCTTCTTTGGCGAGAATGTCGACATCCATCACATCTTTCCGCAAGAGTGGTGCAAGAACTACGGTATCAAGCCAAGCGTCTACGATTCGATCATTAACAAAACACCCCTGTCCTACCGAACAAACAGAATCATCGGCGGTGTGGCGCCCTCCGAATACATTGCCAAGTTGGAACGCGGTAATGATTCCACCCCTCCGATTGATGGCGCGCGCCTGGACAGCTATCTGAGCTCTCACCTCATCGATCCCGCTCTGCTGCGAACAGATAGTTTCGAGGAATTCATGGCCGACCGCCAGAAAAGCCTGCTTTCGCTCATCGAGCAAGCGACAGGAAAAGCCGCCTATGTCGGGAGCGTCGCTGAAGAAGGTGAAGACAGAGAAGCTGATGAGGATGCCATCGAAGCGGAAATGACAGTCGCTGTTGCGTGAGCCGCCATGCACCCCACATTCGCCAGATTGGTCGCAGGCCTACCTCCAAAATACGAACAGCTTATCGCCATGCCTCCCTGCCAGGCCGGAACGCTGCCAAAGGTCATGCCGAAGCAAGGCGTCTATCTCTTCAGCGAAGGTGGACAGCACCTCTATGTTGGCCGGTCCAACAATATACGTGGCCGCTATGGACGCCACTGCAATCCCGGTGCGACCCACAGAATGGCCGCTTTCGCGTTCAAGCTAGCACGCGAAGCGACAGGCAAGATGACCGCGAGCTACAAAGTCGGCGAAGACAGCCGAAGCGGGCTAATGCTCAATCCCGAATTCCTTGCGGCCTTCAAGGCCGCCAAGGCGCGCATCCGGGAAATGGACTTTCGCTATGTTGAAGAGACCGACCAGAACGCCCAGGCGTTGCTCGAAATCTATTGCACGCTCGCCCTCAACGCCCGCTTCAACGATTTCGATACGCATTGACGCACAACCGGCTGAATGCTATCCGGGGAAATGTTGTAGGAGAGCGTGAGGCGGGTACTGTTGATCTCGTAATACTCGTCGTTGAACACATCAGTGTTGTGGGTATGGAACCACTCTGCGATCCGCTGCTTGTCCGCTCTCCGGCCGTATCGCCCGCACATGAACCGAGGCTACCACCTTACTGTCGGCCCACTCGAT
>Ga0182024_10014271_pt1 | contig 15377 bp, 14 predicted proteins | sample P32metaG_FD_120480 | JGI IMG/M metagenome (GOLD analysis project Ga0182024, IMG submission 120480) | Permafrost microbial communities from Stordalen Mire, Sweden - P3-2 metaG (Illumina Assembly) | ecosystem: Environmental > Terrestrial > Soil > Wetlands > Permafrost | place: Sweden: Stordalen... | reverse complement strand
GAAAATCCCGCGTGAGAATTCCAACGACTCGAGTCCGGTTTGGGCCGGCAGTACGGTGTATTTCTTATCCGACCGCAATGGTTCGGTGTCGCTGTTCAGCTATGACACGAAATCCAAGCAGGTGCAGCAGGCCGTTGAGAATCATGGATATGATTTGAAGACCGTCAGCGCCGGTCCAGGCGCGTTGGTTTATGAGCAGTTCGGCTCTTTGCATCTGTATGATTTGGCAACCCACCAAGAGCATGCGGTGTCCGTGACGATTCATGGCGATTTGCCGAGCCTCGCACCGCATCTTGCGAGTGTTCCTGGGAACGCGGCCGAAAACATCGAGATATCGCCCACTGGCGCGCGCGTTGTCGCCGAAGCGCATGGCGACATTTTCACGCTGCCGGTCGAAAAAGGGGACATTCGCAACCTGACCCGGACCCCGGGGTCCGCCGAACGAGACCCTTCGTGGTCGCCGGACGGAAAATCCATCGCCTATTTCAGCGATGCATCCGGAGAGTATCAGCTCTATATCCGCGATCAGGATGGCTTGGCGCCGGCCAAAGTGATTGATTTAGGCCCGGGCGCGTCGTTCTTCTATGCTCCGCGTTGGTCGCCCGACTCCAAACGCATCGCTTTCACGGATAAACACTTGCGGATTTGGTACGTCGATGTCGCCGGCGGCAAGCCGATGAAGGTCGACGCGGGGCTGCGTGGCGGATTCGGCGCCGCAACCCAGCCTTCCTGGTCACCCGATTCTCAATGGATTGCCTACTCGCGTGATCTAGAAAGCGAACTGCACGCCATTTTCTTATTTTCGCTCGTCACGCATACGGCCACGCAAATCACCGACGGCATGAGCAACGCTGCCAATCCGGTCTTCGATCCGAGCGGAAAATATTTGTATTTCACCGCCTCGACCAACAATGGTCCGTCGGATGCCGGCATTGACCTATCCTCCCTCGATCGCGCGACGAACGCCGGCGCCTACGTCGTCGTACTGGCTCGCACCACGGCCTCCCCTGTTCCTCCCGAAAGCGATGACGAAAACAAAAAGAAGGATGAGGACTCGAAGAAGGCGGATAAGGCGGATAAGGCCGATAAGGCGGATGACGAAGCGGATAAAGCCGGCGATAAAAAGAAGGCGGACGACAAGAAGGACGAGAAGAAAAAACCGGATGCAAAGCCGAAGCCGACGGTCATCGACCTTGCCGATATTGGCAATCGAATTCTATCCCTGCCGATTCCGTCGCGTAACTATGTGGGCTTATCGGTCGGTAAAACCGGCGTATTGTTTCTCGCCGAGGGTAGCGCGGTCGGCCGGGCTTCCGCAGATCCGGGCTCGCCGATTCGAGCGCTATGGCGATTCACCACCGAGAAGCGCCAGACCGAAGAGATCTTGAGCGGACTCACCTCTTTCAAAATTTCCTTTGATGGCGAGAAGCTATTTTACGCGCGCCAGGACAATTGGTTTCTCGCCCCGATCGCGGACTTGAAACCCGGTTCACCCGACGCCAACCCAGGCAAGCCGGTGAACAACCACGGAATGATGGCCGTGATCGATTCGCGCAGCGCCTGGAAGCAGATGTATCGCGAGACATGGCATTTACAACGCGACTTTCTCTACGATCCTCACGCCCATGGGCTCGATATCGCGAAGATTCAGGCGAAGTACGAACCTTATCTTGAAGGCTTGGCATCGCGCGATGAGTTCACGTATCTGTGCGATGAGATGTTGGGTGAAATTCAAGTGGGACATGTGTTTGTAAACGGGCCTCGCTCGCAGTCGGACGGCCCGAAACCCGGATTGCTCGGGGCGGACTATACGATTCAGCAAAACCGCTATCGGTTCGCGAAGATTTACAACGGACAAAATTGGACACCTTCGCTCACTGCGCCCCTGACTTCGCCGGGAATCAATATCGTGGAAGGCGATTACCTGCTCAGCGTAAACGGCCGCGAGCTGCACGCAACCGACAATATTGATAGTTTCTTCAACGGCAGCGCTGGTAAGCAGACGGTCCTGCGCGTCGCCAAGAGTGCCGACGGCAGCGCCGGGCGCGATGTCACCGTCGTGCCGATTGCCTCCGAGTATGGCTTGCGCAATCTTGATTGGATCAATTCCAATCGGCAAAAAGTGGATGCGCTTTCCGGCGGTAAAATCGCCTATGTGTACATGCCGAACACCGCCGGCGCCGGCTACACCAACTTCAACCGCTACTTTTACGCCCAATTGGACAAACAAGCCTTGGTGCTGGATGAGCGCTACAACCAGGGCGGCCTCATCGCCGACTACATCGTCAGCGTCCTAAGCCAGAAGCACTTGAGCAACGCCATCGAGCGTGACGGCAAGCCCGTTCACGATCCGCAGGGCGCGATTTTCGGACCCAAGGCGATGATCATAAATCAGTCCGCGGGTTCCGGGGGCGATGCCATGCCTTGGTATTTCCGCAAAGCGGGCCTCGGGACATTGGTGGGCACGCGCACCTGGGGCGGTCTGGTGGGCATCGGCGGCTATCCCACCTTGATCGATGGGGGCTCCGTGACCGCGCCGCGTTACGCCATCTACGGTCTTGAGGGGGATTGGGAAGTGGAGGGCCACGGCATTCCGCCCGACGTGCCCGTGGAGGAGCTGCCGAAGGACGTGGCGGCGGGACATGACGCGCAGTTGGAACGCGCCGTGGTCATCGTGTTACAGCAGCTGAAGGAGCATCCCGTTCCCGTATCGCCGATTCCGTCCTATCCGGACTTTCACAAGGGCACCGATATCGCTCATTAAATTGGACGAGAACGGGGGCCGTTGGCCGCCTTCTCCCCTCATAACCGCGAGTAACTTAGATATGCCATCTAGCTATTCGACGGGTTGAGGGTGAGGGACTAGGTTACGGCATCGCTACCGTACCGGAGTCTCTCGAAATGGCGGAAATCGCTCAAACAGCCCATTCGCGAGTCATCGCGCGCCGCTCGTCATGGGGCGACTTATTCCGCAACGAAGACTGGTGGGCCATCTGGATCGGACTGGGCCTGATCGCAGTCGCAGTGGCTCTCTTTGCCGCCGACGGCAACATCAAGTGGATCGCGGTCGCGCCGCAGAAATGGAGCCATCTGTCGGACGTAACGCAGCAGCTCAAGCAGCACGCCCTGCAATATGCAGCGCTGTTCGTACTTTGGTCCGTGTCATTCGGCATAGGAGCTGCCGCGCTGGGCATCAAAATCAGCCGATTTTTGCCCGCCTTCCTGCTCGTCTACCTTGCTGCGGGCAGCATTTATTTTCTAGGGCTTTGGGATCAGGCCGCTCACTACAATCTGGAGCCGCCCTTGGTTGCGCTTGGGTTAGGCCTGTTGGTCTCCAATACGCTGGGTGTCCCGCGTTGGCTTGATCCCGGATTGCGGGTTGAGTTCTATATCAAGACCGGCATTGTGCTGCTGGGCGCAAGCTTGCCGCTGACGTTGATTGCCTGGGCGGGGCCGGTGGCCATTGTGCAAGCGGCGATTGTCTCGCTGGCGACCTTCGGCGTCATCTACTTTGCGGCGGTCCGCTTAGGGTTGGATCGGCGGCTGGCCGCCACCTTGGGTACGGGCGGCGCGGTCTGCGGCGTGTCGGGCGCGATTGCGGTGGGCGGCGCTGTCGGCGCGAAAAAAGAGGAAGTCTCCGTCGCCATCTCGCTGGTCGTGGTATGGGCCATCGTCATGATTTTTGTGCTGCCGCTGATCGCGCGGGCGTTGAATCTGTCCACGGGCATTGCCGGGGCCTGGATCGGCACGTCGGAATTTGCGGATGCCGCGGGTCTCGCCGCTGCGCAAACTTATGGGGGTTATGCGGGCAACGTTCCGGGAATCGCCGGAAATCCCGACGCGGCCGTGAGCGCGTTCACGCTCATGAAGGTCATCGGACGCGACATGTGGATCGGCGTCTGGGCCTTCGTACTCTCCCTGATCGCCACCGCGCGCTGGGAACGCACGGGAATACAGAGCAAATCGAGGGCTGCGGAGATCTGGAACCGCTTTCCTAAGTTCGTGCTTGGATTCATTGTCGCATCGGCCGTGGTGACCCTGGTGGCGCGTGGATTTGACTACGCGGCGTATAAGAAGGAAGTCGTGCCTGCGCTGGTCGCTCCTCTGCAGGCATTTCGCACCTGGGCCTTCACCTTTGCCTTTTTGAGCATTGGCCTGACGACACGCATCCGCGAATTCGCCTCCATCGGCGCGCGGCCTCTAGTTGCGTTCAGCATCGGTGTGCTGGTCAATGTCGTGTTGGGTTTTGTATTATCGACCCAGGTGTTCAACGAGTTTTGGAATCGTCTGGGTCAATGAACCAGGCAGCTTCACGCTCGTGCCTTAAGTGCAAGTACTTCAATCATGCGCCGGCGGATCTTGAAGCGGCGCTGCCGGGACTGTCGAGTTTGAGCTCTGCCTACGCCGCGGTGCGCTGCGATGACGGCATCTGCGCCGTCCATCAGCGCTATGTGACCGCCTCCAGCGTATGCCCAGCCTTTGCGTACCCCGTCTCCAGAATTCGATCCATGAAGCTTTCGCACTGCGCCAGCTGATCGAGGGCGACGAACTCATTCGGCCGGTGCGCCTCCGCGATATCTCCTGGACCGCAAATCACCGTGGGCACACCCATCTTCTGAAATAGCCCAGCCTCCGTGCCATAGGACACTTTCCCGACGGTGGTGTTTTTCGATAACTGCATGGCCCATTGCACGATGGCATCGGTTTCCGCCGCCGCGAGCCCTACGGTCTGACTCATCCACTGCAGATCGATCCCGGAATTCGCGTCAATGCCGCGCATCTCGGCTGCGAGTGTTTCCGCGTGCGTGCGAATCTCTTGATAAAGAGCATCGGGCGAGGCCTGCGGCAAAGTACGCATGTCGAAATGAAACACGCAGTCCTTGGGCACGACATTGGCCGCGATGCCGCCGTGAATCAGGCCGGTGGATAGCGTGGAATAAGGCACGGTAAAGCCATAATCGCGCTGCTCAATCTGCGCGAGCCGATCGGCAATCTGGCGTATGAACACGACCAAGCGCGCGGCGTATTCGATGGCATTCACGCCGTGAGTGACATAGCTGGAATGCGCCTCCCGGCCATGCACGGAGCAGCGAAAGCGATGCGTGCCCTTATGCGCAATGATGGGCTGCATGGAAGTCGGCTCGCCGACCACGCATCCTGCCGGGCGGATTCCATTTTCTTCAAGATCGCGAATCAATCCGCGTACGCCGAGGCAACCGACCTCCTCGTCATAACTCAAGGCGTAATGCAGCGGCGCGTCGAGCCGGTTTTCGTTCAACGCGGCAATAAATTTTGGCGCTTGCGTAAGCGCGATTCCGATAAATCCCTTCATATCCGCGGACCCGCGCGCAAACAACTTACCGTCCCGCTCGGTGGCCACGAACGGATCAGTGTTCCAATCCTGGCCATCGACCGGCACCACATCCGTGTGTCCTGAGAGAATCAGACCCGGCTGCTTCGAATCCCCGAGGGTCGCAAACAGATTGGCTTTCTTTCCCGTCGCGTCGTGGGTCAGCCGTGTTTTGGCACCAAACCCGTGCAGGTAGTCGCGCACCCATTCAATCAAGCCTAAATTGGAGTCCCGCGAAACCGTATTGAACGAGATCAAGCGCTCGATCATCGCGCGCGATGCAGCACTCGGTACGTTCATAACGGCGGCTCTTTGGTCTTCAGTGGGCGGACAGTATAGCGACCTTAAATACGCTATGCTTCCGCTCCTGTTACCAGTGACACGCGAATCAAGATTGTTTGGTGCGGTGGAGGCCGGCGGCACGAAATTTGTGTGCGCCATCGGTGATGAAAGCGGCAGACTCCATGCAGAGTTGCGATTTCCGACGACCGATCCGGTCTCCACGCTGGCGGCGGTTCGCGACTTCTTCGGCGAACGCAGCGGCGCCCACGGCGCCTTGAGCGCAATTGGCCTGGGCTCCTTTGGTCCCGTCATCTTGGACCGGCAATCGGCGAAGTATGGTTTCATCGGCAAAACGCCCAAGGCGGGTTGGAGCGATGTCGATATTGTCGGGATGCTGGCGCGGGAATTCTCATGCCCCGTGGGTTTCGACACGGATGTGAATGCAGCGGCTTTGGCGGAGCACCGTTGGGGCGCAGGACGAGACATAGCAAACCTGGTCTATCTGACGGTGGGCACCGGAATCGGCGGCGGCGTGCTGATCCATGGCGCCCCGCTCCATGGTCTGATGCATCCGGAGATAGGCCACATCTACCCGCGGCGTCACCCGCTCGATGCGAGTTTCGACGGTATCTGCCCGTTTCATGGTGATTGCCTAGAAGGCCTGGCGTCGGGACCGGCCATCCTCGCCCGCTGCGGCGCTGATCTTTCGAACCTTGACGCTGCGCATGTCCAGTGGGAGATACAGGCGGACTATCTGGGGCAACTTTGCGCGCAGCTGGTGCTCACGCTCTCGCAGCAACGAATTATCATGGGTGGCGGTGTCATGGCGCATGAGCGACTGTTCCCCGTCGTACGGCAGCGAATGCTGCATTGGCTGGGTGGCTATATCGATCGCAATGAAATTCTTGCCGATTTTCATCACTACGTCGTACCCCCGACGCTCGGGGCGAACGCCGGCGTGCTAGGCGCCCTTGCTCTCGCCATTGGGGCGGCAGGGAAACCTTAGTCTTCGAAGTCCGCGGTCAAGACTTGAGTTCTTGCAGCATGCGTTTCAGTGCGAAGTGTCGATAGCTCTGCAGGGCCAGTTCTTCGACCTCTTTCCAATCGCAGGCTTGGGTGACATCGAGCGCGATCCAACCGTTGTGACCGAAATAAGGCGGAATCTGATAGCGAGGATCTGCGGTCAAGAGACCCTGCTGGAGGACGTCCACCCAAAAGCACAACGTCAATTGCGCTCCCGCGTAGCGCGCAATGGCGAAGGTTTTTTTGCCGGCGAGCCACACCGGATGGCCAAACTGGCTGCCCTCGCTTGACTCCGGATACCTCAGGCAAATCTTGCGCACTCCCTTGAGCACGGCGAGCGCGCGGCGCGACTTGAAGGGATCGATCTCGCTCGGCGACAATGCTTTGGCGGGTGCCTGGATTTTTGGCGTCTTGCCGATGCGCGCTCGCAAGTCGGCCGGCGCGACTTTCTCGTAGCCTTCGCGTATGAAGGCGGGGATTCTCTCCCAGTCGATGCCGCGATCCAGAATGACGCCCAACCAACCACGGGGTCCGACATAGGGCGGGACAAAGAAATGGGCGGGTTCGGCGCGCACCTGCAACTCTTGCGCACCGGGCGCGGCGTTGAGCCACAAAGCAACGCGCCCGTCGCCATGATGGTTGACGACGTAGGTGGCAAAGGTCTTGCCGTGAACCCTGAAGTTCGGCGAGCCGTGGGATAGGAATTCTTCGGCTTCCGGCAGCCACAAGCAGGATTCGCGTACGGCTTGATAAATATCGCGTGCCATAATGGTCACGATTATGAAGCAGTCATTGGTGCTTTTATGTGGACTTTTGTGCGACGAGACGTTTTGGACCGATGTTCCACAGCGCCTCGCAAGTGTTGCGGAGGTGTCCGTGGTGTCATTTCGCGGCTTCTCCTCCATACGCGCGATGGCCGAGCACGTGCTGGCAGTCGCTCCGGAGCGCTTCGCGATCGCGGGCCATTCCATGGGCGGCCGCGTTGCGCTTGAAGTTATTCGCGCGGCCTCGCCGCGCATCACGGGCCTGGCCCTGCTCAACACCGGCGTGCATGCTGTGCGCGACGGCGAACCGCAAAGCCGCGCCCACTTGCTGCGAGTGGCCTACGAGCGTGGCATGTCGGCATTGGCGGCGGAATGGCTGCCGCCGATGATGGGGCGCGATATGGCGCGCGCCGCGGAGCTCATGCCGCGATTGACGGCGATGGTGGAGCGTTGGACGCCGGATGCGTACGCAGATCAGATCAATGCGATGCTGCATCGGCCGGAAGCGCTCACGGTATTGCCGACCATCGCGGTGCCTACACTTCTCTTGAGCGGCAGCGATGACTCATGGTCGCCGATCTCCCAGCATGAGAGCATGCGCCGCAGAATTCCGCATGCGACGCTGTTCGAGATCCACGGCGCCGGGCATATGGCGCCCATCGAACGTCCCGAGCCGGTCGCGGTGGCGCTGCGCGAGTGGCTGCTGAGAATTTGACTATCAGGTTCCGACCTCGGTTACCAACATGACTTCGCAGGCACCCGGCCCGGTGTCGTTGCGCACCAGGGAAGTTTTGATCCATCTGCCGTCATTGCGCGTCCCGTCCACCAATTCACCGCTCAAGGTGACGACTTCACCGGGCCGAAGGCGCTCCAGCTGGCGAGCGATGCTCAAGTTTTGCGGAATGACATGGGTGTTGGCGCTATGAGAAATGATGGAGTCTCGCGCGATGGTCGTTGCGGCGGTTGGCCGCCAATAGTAAAAGCGATTGCCCTGCGAAATCTCAAGGGTTTTCAAGACGCGACTGTCCGACATCGGTCCCCAGCCCAGTGCCAAGTCCTCCGGAATCAAGTCTGACAGCGAATCGAAATGATACGGCTCGCGGGCCAGCACCCTCGCGGTCACGCGGTAGGTTGCGCGTACGGTCAGGGTCCAGCGGCCCATTTGTACTTTCTCACCATCCGCTACATTGGTTTGCTGTGGCTCACCTTCAGCCAGCATGCCGTCCGGCGTATGCAGGGGGCGATTGGCGTACCAATGCCATGCGCCCCACGCAATATAGGTGAGCACAATGGCTTTGAGGATGGGATGACGCCACATCCTCAAAGTTTGATCTGATACTTACACTAGTTCCGTGATACGGGTCGGAACACCCATCATTTCAGCTCTTTTGCGCCCAAACCTGGCACCAGCCGCCTTGAGGCACGCTCTTGCCGGCGAAGATCGTACAAGCAGCCGTCGCATCGGATGCTTTACCCTGGTATTGAGCACAATTGCCGCACTTTTGACTCGATTTGAACGTTGGATAAGTTTTGGTGTCGACTTTGCTGGCATCGTTGGTGAAACCGAGGGCCTTGGCCGCCGGGTCGCTCGGGTCCAGCGGCGGCAGGGCCGCTGCCGCGGCGCCGCGGGATACGAGACCGGCTACCGGCAGAATTGCACCGGCGATGAGCCCGCTCTTGACAATTGAACGACGTGAAATTTTGCGTTGCATGGTGGCGCCTCGATGGGTGAAGGATTGAGATATTTTTCCCCATTTTGAAAATAGTTGCTGACTAATTATTGCGAACGATTCTCAACTCCGCTTAGATGGCAGTGACCACGAAGGTAAGAATTGCAATACTGCATTTGTTCTCTTGAATTGCGGACGGTCAAATGACGGGACTCGATCTCAGTAGCATCAGTCGGTCAGTGACCAGGCTGCGCGCCGTCATTCCCGAGGACGCATTTACCGCCAGTATCTTGGGCTCGGAGCGTGTCGGAAACGGCATCGTCATCGATTCCGCGGGATTGATCCTGACCATTGGCTATCTGATGACCGAAGCCACGGACGTTTGGCTGATAGGTCCGGATGGGCGGGAAATCGCGGCTCATCCGCTGGCCTACGACCAGGTGACAGGCTTCGGATTGATCTTGCCGCTGCAGAAGCTGGATCTTCCGCCGATTTCATTGGGTTCCTCCACGGATTTGCGTGCCGGCAGTGAAGTCCACATCTTGAGCGCCAAGGATTTCGCACCGCCCCAGGACGCGCTGGTACTGGCGCGGCGCGAGTTCGCAGGAGCGTGGGAGTACTTGCTCGAAGAAGCCATATTCACCGCTCCTGCGCACGCGCATTGGTCAGGGGCGGCCTTGATCGATAAAACGGGCGCGTTGGTGGGATTAGGTTCCCTATTGGTGCGCGAGATCATCGAGGGAGAAGAGACCAACGCCAACATGTTCGTGCCCATCGACCTGTTGAAACCCATTCTGCAGAGCTTGAAGTCCACCGGCAGGGCGAATCGGCAGCCTCGTCCCTGGTTGGGGGTCTATGCGGTCGAGGTGGCCGGAAGAATCTATGTGACCGGTGTGGTCGAGGGTGGTCCCGCTCAGGGCGCCGACATTCGAGAAGGCGACGTCATCAGCGAAGTAGCTCAGCACGAAGTGGGCACATTGCCTGATTTCTATCGGCGCGTATGGGCGGTGGGGCCGGCGGGTACCGGCGTGTCTTTGACGACGATGCGCGGCGCGACGCAGATGCATTTGAACGTGCGTTCTGTCGATCGCGGCGACTTACTGAAGCGGCCGCAAGCTCACTAGGCTCCTAAGTCAGTGCAATGCGACCTGACCACCTGGCTGATCTGGATTTAAAGGATTTCCGTCAGCGGTATGACACGAACCTTGACGCACGAGCGTCACCACGGCAGCACAAGCATCCACTCCCCTGACGCCGCCATCGCCCAGCTTCAACGAAGAGCTGGTATCGCGCAGCAACCGGTAAGCGGCGGCGGCCGATAGATCCGGATTCTTGGCCAGCATCAGCGCGACCACGCCGCTGACCTGTGCGGTTGCAATCGATGCCCCGGATGCAAAATCGTAACGCCCGCCGGGGAGCAGGGTCAGGATCTCTTGGCCCGGGGCATACAGCGCGTTGGCGATCGCGGAATGAGTCTCGGCGCTGGCTACTTCCATGATGCCGGGCTGATGCAGCAGGCCGCCCTCAGCGGTAGAGTCCTCGGCCGCGGCGCCCACGAATAACACACCGCGACGCAATCCCTCACGAATCAGGTCGCCGACGAGAGGGTCGTCGGGACCCGCGAGACTTAAATTTACCACCTGCGCGTGCGCGTCAAACGCAGCCGTGAGCGCACGGGCCAACGTAAAGGAATTGCAAAGCGCGGCGTCCGCGTCCGAACGCGCCTGCCAGCACGCCTTGAAAATGAATAAGCGCGCATTCGGTGCCACCCCGACAATGCCTTCGCGGTTGTTGGCAACGGCCGCGATGACACCTGCCATTTCGGTGCCGTGCCGGTCGCGCCGAAACTGCACGTCGTCGGCGTCGACGAAGTTTGCTGCCCCTGCGATGCTGCCGCGCAAATCCGGATGCTGGATGTCCACACCGGTATCGATGATGGCAACTCTAACGCCCTCGCCTCGCGACCAGGGATGGGCGTCCGCCACATCCATTTGCTGGAAGCCGCGCTGCAATCCGACGTAAGGATCGTTGTAGCCATCGGTGCGAGTCGCAAAGGTTTGTAAAGGCTGCGTCAGCTTGACGCGATGATCTTTCGACAACGCTTCGAGCAGCGTGTTGCGATCCGCGCCGGGGGGTATCTCCAGCACAGCGCAATGGATGTGCAAAGGGTCGATCGGCCACGCGTTGACTTCCCTCAGGCCGTACTCCTTCTCCAGCGCGCGCATCGCCTGGCGGGCACGAGAGGTCGGACCGTAGTCCGCGATCGCATCGTAGCCGTGCGCTGTGCCGCCGGCGTGCGCCACGTAGGCGACCGGCGCATTTTCCACCGCGACTATGATGAAACGATCCGCCGATTGGGAGACCTGATTGCCCAGGGCGCGCGACTCGATGCGCGGCGGCGCGCTGCTGCACGCGCCGGCCAAGATCATCACAACGGTCAGCACCGGCCATCGAATCATGGAGGATCGCCTGATCCAGGCTCCAGCAACGTTCTCTCTGCAAAGCGTACGGTAGAGTGCCGACGCAACAGCGCCAGAGATGAGCGCACCGTCAGAGTGGAATTCGAAGCCAGCGAATACACGCCCGCTTCAGTAGGACCAGAAACAATTTTCAGCTGCGCCTCATCGAGTATTGTCTGCAGTTCCACCAACGTAATGTTCGGCGAGAACACGGCGCGAATCACTTCACCTTGGGGCCGGGGGCTCGAGGTTGTCACGGTGCGGTAGTTCGGCTGTTTCGCACGAACTTCGAACTGCACCCAGCGATCGGCAGCCAACAGGCCGATGGCAACCGCCATCGCGGCAATCGACGCTGCCATCCAAACGCGCCGTGTGTCACTGCGACCTGGCTTAAGCGACGACATTGGCGGCGAGACGGTCTGGGCCTGTGCGGCATCAAGCCGTGCCTGCAGTCGCTTGAGCGATGCCATCGGCATATAGTCGAGCGCCGGCTGCGCATCGATGCCCTCAAAGAGGCGTTTATGTAGCGCCAAGTCATCGCGACAAACTGCGCAGCTGCCGACGTGGACATTCACCCTATGCCGCTCGGGGTCAGCGAGGGTGCCGTTTACGTACCAGGGGATAAGCGCCGAGACCTCCTGGTGCTCTGCGGAATTCTCGGAGCGGCGGTTGTTGGTCATCCTATTCTCGCCGGCAATTCAGACGCTCCGCCGCCTAAGGCGGGGAGGTATTGGCGTAATTTCTCGCGGGCATGAAACATGCGAGCCTTGACGGTGCCGACCGGGCAATCGGTGATCGCCGCGATTTCCTCTAAGGAATGTCCCATGTGGTAGGCCAGTTCCAATGTCAGCCGCTGTTCGATGGGCAGGCGACTCAAGCCGTGCTTCAACCAATCAGTCACTTCGGTATCAGATGTCGGATCGACGGTTTGTTCGGGGTAGTCCTCGAGACTGTGTGCAGTATGGTGGTTCTTTTGGCGCCGAAAGGATTTCAGCGCGGTGCGATAGGCGATCCCGATGACCCAAGTGGAGACCTGCGATGCATTGCGAAAATCCTTCGCGTTTTGCCAGACCACCATGAACGTATCGTTGATGATTTCCTCGATGTTTTCATAGCGAGGCGTAAAGCGCGACAAGAAGCGCGCCAGCCGCCGATGGTAGCTTAGATACAGCTCCTCCAGCGCACGCCGGTCGCCCGCCGCAACGGCCATCAGCAGCGCGTTATCGCGCTCTTTGGGAGAGTTCTTGGCCAGCGGGATCATCAGTGACAGTCCTCATCGATATTAGCCATGTCCCGTAAGTACCACGCGTGCACTAAAGAGTTGCAAAATGCGCATTATTTCAGAAGCGCCAAATCGCGGTCGCCGTCCACTCTCCGGTCGCCGCGGCATTATAAAACAATGCCTTAGCCGCCGCCGTGGTATTGACATAAGACAAAATCAAGGTCAGCGACTGAAAATCATAGGCAGCGCCGCCGCTCCAGTAGACGTAGCCGCCTGATTCGGGGCCATCCAGGAAGCTGTAGCCAGCCCCCGCAGTGACCGAAAATTTGCCAAAGACTTGTCGCTGCACGCTCACCTCGGCTGACTTTTCGTTAACGCTGATAAGCTTGCGATACGGCGCCGGCAAGAACCTCGGCGAGTTGGGCGAATAGCCCACGTCGAAGTGCAGCCAGCCTTCATAGGCGAGGTCAAAATCGAGCTCATCATAGTTGTAGTGCGAGCCCGCTCGATTCCAAGGATAGGCATAGTGGCTGGCCATGATCTTGCCCCGCCACTCGTCGGTGAGGTTGCGCGCGTAACCGATAAATCCGCTGAGCTCGACGTCCCGTGGCTCGCCGGGATCGATTTGCGTATTGGAAGCGAATGCGCCGGCTAAGAATCCGCTCGGGCTCGCGTAGTGCAAATCGAGTTGCAGCGCAGGCTGATCGTCGGTGCGCGATATGCCGCGCACGTAGTACTCACTCGTCAGCGCGACTGAACCGCCCCATTCGTTTGCGGCCATGGATTGCGTTGAAGCGAGGGTAATACCGAAAAGCCATGCTGCAGCGCGTGCAGGCAGACGCACTATTTCACAACCGCCAAACCATGCACTGCATTGGAAAACCCTCGCCGACGTATCGCTGGACAGATTAAACCTTTCTGCACTGCTTGGGCACTTACCTCCCGAACAAGGTCACACCGTCCTTAGTTGGGGATCAATCATGAAAAACTCTCGTGCCGCGCGGACGGCGTGTACGGACGAATTGATTTGACCACCCCTTGAGGGGAGTTATGGAATCAGTACAGTCTCAGTTGCCGCCGGCGTGGCGCGCTTGCGTTGTTTTCGCCGCATTGCTCATTGCAGCCTGCGCCGGCAACGGCGAAGGGCTGGACGCGAATGGTCAGCCGTTGGTACCGGGAAGCAGCGGCTCGCTGCCGCCGCTCTCGGCTGATTTCGATTCCATTCAGGCCAATATTTTCACGCCGATCTGTTCGGTCTGTCATATCGGCGGCGCTGCGCCGGAGGGCTTGCGCCTTGATGCAGCGGACAGCTTCAATTTGTTGGTAGGCGTGCCCAGCACCGAAGTGCCGTCATTGCTGCGCGTGAAACCGGGAGATCCCGACAACAGCTACATCATTCAGAAGCTCGAGGGTCACGCGGCGGTCGGTGCGCAAATGCCTTTCGGATGCCCCTCGACGCAACCCTGTTTGACGGCGAGTACGATTGCCTTTATTGCGCAATGGATCACGAACGGCGCGCCGCCCTCCGCCGCGGCTGCAACTGTTCACGCCGCGGCACCGCTGGCAATCACTTCCATCGTGCCGGATGGCGTTGAGCCGGTGAGCGCATCACCGCCGCAAATCATGATTGCCTTCAATCATGATCTTGACGTGACGCAAATCGATAGCCGCTCCATGCACATCGAAAAGCTGAATCCGGGCGCCTCGCCGATGGTGAGCGAAATCGTGCCGGCGCGCGTCACAGTTTCCAGCGCCAACCCGGGCGCGCTCATGGTATGGCCGTCGCTGCCGCTCTTGAGCGGTCACTACCGCCTCGTGATCAACCTAGGTTCGTCATCGCAGTTCAGCGACATCGCGGGCCAATCAGTCTCGGTCGGCACGCCCGACGAACTCGGCGAGTCGGTGATTTCCACATTCGACGTTGAGGTCCTTCCATGATTCAGCGCCTAACAGTCGCTGCGCTAATGCTGGCGATCGTCGCCCTGTTGCGCACCGCTCCCGCCGAAGCGGAACCATACCTCGCAGTGATGACGGGCTATAAATGCAATGTGTGCCATGTCAACCCGACCGGTGGCGGCCTGCGCAACGAATTTGGAGTGACTTACGCCAAAGTGCTGCTGCCCGCAGAGACCGTCGACAACGCACTTGACTCTTGGACCGGAAAAATTACCGACCGACTGCAAGTCGGCGGCGACCTGCGAACCGATTGGACACGAGATACCGCTCCGAATACGCCAAGTCAGCAAGCGTTTGCGCTCGAACAGTTTCGAGTCTATGCGAACCTCACCCTCATTCCAGACCGGCTGGGGATTTATGTCGACGAACAAATCGCACCGAACGGCTCGCAAAACGAAGAAGCGTACGTGCGCTACGGCAACACCGCTGATGGCTTTTACATTAAAGGCGGACAATTCTATCTGCCCTTCGGATGGAGGCTGCAGGATCAAACCGCGTTCGTGCGGGAGGCCACCGGCATCAGCATGACGACTCCGGACAAGGGGGTCGAGCTCGGCTACGAGCACTCATCCTGGTCGGCGCAATTCGATGTCACCAATGGCGTTGCCAATACCAGCGGATCCGGTTATCAAGTCACCACCCAAGCGGTGT
>Ga0182024_10014270_pt1 | contig 15377 bp, 7 predicted proteins | sample P32metaG_FD_120480 | JGI IMG/M metagenome (GOLD analysis project Ga0182024, IMG submission 120480) | Permafrost microbial communities from Stordalen Mire, Sweden - P3-2 metaG (Illumina Assembly) | ecosystem: Environmental > Terrestrial > Soil > Wetlands > Permafrost | place: Sweden: Stordalen... | reverse complement strand
CCGTTGACCGCTCCGATGGCGGAGGCGGAGAAGGCTGGGTTGGCGGCCCCGTAGGCGCGGCTGGCGTTGGCCGCGGTGACGGTAAGGGTGGCCTGGCCGACGCTGAGGACGCCGTTGTCATAGACCACGGTGTAGTTGCCGAGGTTAGCGCCGGTGGCCAGGGGGACGATGGGGTAGCTGCCGACGGGCGAGGCCGGGGTGGCGGCGGTGCTCTCGGTGAAGGTGAAGCTGTCGCCGTTGACCGCACCTGCGGCGGAGGCGGAGAAGGCTGGGTTGGCCGCTCCATAGGCGCGGCCGGCGTTGCCCGCGGTGACGGTGAGGGCGGCAGGGGTGACCGTGATCTGGACGGTGGCGGTGGCAGGAGTATAGCTGGTGGGATCGGTTGGAGTGAAGGTGGCCGTCAGAGTATGGGTGCCGACGGCAAGGACGGTGCCGGAAACCGACGAGTAGGTAATGGTGCCTGGGGCCGACGCGGTGGCGTTGAGCTGGGTGCCGGAAAGCGGCGTGCCATAGACTATGGCGCCCGGAGCGTTCCAGCTCATCGTAGTCGTGGCCTTGTTGATGGTTAGTGTGCCGGGCAAGAAAGTGAAGCTATAGTTGGCGGCCGCTAGGGAGCCTTGCGCACCGACGATCGGGTAGGTTCCGACTGCGGTTGGCATGGCCGGGACGGTGGTCAGGGACGCGGCGCCGGTGACCACGCTGGGGGCATCGCCGTTGACGAAGCCTGTGATCGAGTCGGTGTAGGGGGCCACGGGGGCACCGAAGACGATGGTCTGGTTGTTGACGGCGACCTGGAGGCTAGCCTTCTTGACGACGAGATTGACGGTATCTGTCGCTGCTCCGTAATTCGTATTGGACGGGGTAAACAAGACGCTGAGCGGATCGGTACCGGCTGCAGGAACCGTTCCAGCAGGCGGAGTGTAGACGTAGGTACCTGGCTCTACGGATGGAGTAGTCGACGTACTGAGCGACATCGCCATAATTACAATGTTGCGATTGTTTGGGAGGGTGAGGCTTTGCACAACCTTCCCGTTATTAAGGGGTATTTGATATCCGAAGATACTGACAAATTGGTTTACTCGGCCTCCACTGCCAGTATTTGTGTAATTGGTGTTCTGAAGGTCCGTTTCGCCACTGTAACCAGCACCGTTAGGTTGCGTCCAGCTGCTCATGCTCCAACATCCGGTCGAGCTAGTGCCATCGGTATAGTTCATCGTGAAGCATTGGTTGGTCTGGCCGATTGTGGTCGCCGCGCCAACCAGAGTCATCTCGGCGAAATTTCCTTGGGGCAGGGCAATAGTGGTGCTGGTGACTGCGTCCGGAAGATTCGGCGGACCGAATGAATATGTTTGCCCATTCCAAACGATGGAAGAGCCTACCTGGTTGGACGAATAGGCATTTCCGGCATTGTCGAAGCCTCCAGTCGAAAAGGTCGATCCGTCGCTTTGAAAGGCATTGACGCGGTAGTAGGCCGAGAGCGAAACGGATATCGTTCCTGGCGTCGTCTGGGCAGCCGCGTCGAGTTGCGTGGGGCTGAGCGCTGTTCCGTACGTGATGGGCGCGGGCGTGGGCCAGACCAGCGTGGTGGGGCTCCCTGGGTTGACGAGTATTGGCACACTTGCAGTAGCGCCCGTGAAATCTGCCTGGTCGGTGGGAGTAAATGCGGCCGAAAGAGTATTTTCTCCGGGGGGAAGAACCGTGCCCGAAAGCGGAGTGTAAACCAGCGTACCCGACACCGGAGGCGAGACGAGCGCCATGGCCAGCATCACGACATCCCCTGGTCCCGAGGGAAGCGTGACGCTCTGAACGATTTTTGAGCTATTGAGCGGAATCTGGTAGCCGTAGACGCACGTCAGGTGAGCGTCCTCGCCACCACTGGAGGTGTTGCGGAACGGGACGCATGTTATTTCTGTCTCACCGGGCCAGTTCAACGGAAACACCCAGTCACTCAGGCTTTGAGTGAAGGATGTGGTTGTTCCGTCGGTATACGTGACGACGAAGGTGTTCGAGGCGGTAGTATTGTTGACCATCGCGCCAAGCATATTAAGGCTGGCGTAATATCCAGGCGGAAGAGCGATGGTCGTATTGCGGACCGCATCAGGTGCGTTGGTCGGTCCCAACGGGTAGGTTATGTTGTTCCAGGTGACGGACGTTCCCAGCAAATTCGACGAGTAGGCGTTACCGCCGCTATCAAAGCCGCCGCTGAACGTCGTGCCATTGGTATAGATACCGTTGATGTTGTAGAACGAGGACAGCGGGACCATGGTGTAGACGGCCACAGAAGCATCGAGCTGAATTCCGTTCAATGCAGTACCGTAGGTGATCGGCGACGGGGTCGCCCAGCTGATCTGGGGAGTCGCCGGGCCTACCACGAGAGTAACGTTGCTGCTTACAGTGGTGTAACCGGAGTTGGTAGGAGTGAAAAGGACGCTGAGAGTGTACGTGCCAGCTGGCAGTAACGTCAGGGCCGATGGGCTGTAGGAGTATGTGCCGGGTACAGATGCTACTGCATCAAGCTGTGTGTTCGACAGCAGCATGCCATAGCTGATGGGCGCCGGATTGGCCCAGGTGATCACGGGCGTTGCCTGGGCAACCGTGATTGGCACGGCGGGTGAGGTGCTGGCTACGAAGTTGGCATCGCCCGCGTAGCTCGCGGTGATGCTATGAGGCCCAGCTGTGAGAGTCGTGATGTTCAGTGTCGCTACTCCGCTTGAGAGGAGCGCTGTCCCGATCGTTGTGCCACCATCTTTAAATGTGATGATTTCGGTGTTCAGGGGGGCCAGGCTGCCTACCAGCGATGGAACCAGCGTTGCAGTCAGGACCACCTGCTGCCCATAGTAAGGCGTAGAGGTGCTCGTGCTCAGAAGCGTGGAAGTTGATATCTTCGTTGCCGCCAGCGACACCGTGCCAGAGAGGCTTGAACTAAAGTTTATGTCTCCCAGATAAGATGCGTCGATCCGGTGGTTGCCACTTCCGGGTATAGAGATACCCGTAAGTAATACGCTCGCCGTATCCGTCGCCTCGTTCAGCAGAATGCTTACGTTATTGCTGCCGCTGTTGGCAACTGCCAAGTCGATATAGCCATCACCGTTGAAGTCCGCCGCAGCGATAGAAAATGGATTTGTCCCAACGGGCTGCGTCGTCTGCGGTTGGAAGGTGCCAGTACCAGTGCCGAGCAAAAGGCTAGCGGTTCCAGCGCCATAATTGGCCACACCAATGTCAGGGATGCCGTCAGCGTTGAAGTCTCCTACAACGAGCGAGTTTGGTTCTGTTCCTGTGGCATACGTCGCCGGCAAACTGAAGGTGCCGTTCCCATTCCCAAGCAGGACAGCTATCTGCTTCTTGCCATATTCAGCAACTGCGAGATCCAGCGTGGTTCCCGCGTTGAAATAGCCAGTCACAATTGAGACAGGGCTGGCGGCGGCAACCAACGCGATGGGTGATCCGGAGGCTTGAGAAAAAGTGGTACCGCTTCCATTGCCCAGCATGATGCTAATCGTGTTGTCTGTCTTGTTCGTGACGGCAAAGTCAAGATTGCCGGTTCCATCGAAGTCGCCTGCAATCACGGAGGACGGGCCATTACCAACGGTGATTTGCGTTATAACGCCAACACCCGCTCCGTTGCCCAGAAGGACATCGACGACACCACCGCCAGATAAAGTGCCCGCCACGGCGAGATCGGGGATGCCGTCTCCATTAAAGTCTCCTATCGTGAGCGCTGTGGGTGTAGTGATATTAGGACCGGCAACGGGCAGAGGGAACACTACTTGGGTATTGAACGTGCCATTGCCATTTCCAAGCAGAATGGAAATCGTCCCATCGGTGCCGTTTGCTACGGCCAGATCGAGGTTGCCATCTTGATTAAAATCGCCTGCCACAATAGCAACGGGACCGTTCCCCGTCGCATACTTCGTGGGGGATGCTGTAAATCCACCCGAACCATTGCCTTCCAGAATGCTTATGTTGTTGTCGCTGCTGTTTAGCACTGCCAGATCAATAAGGCCGTCGCCGTTGAAGTCCCCAGCTGCCACACTCTGTGGGTTATTGCCGACCGTAATTGGCGAATTGCTGCCTGCTACCGTCAGTTGTCCGATTGTTCCCGAACCCAGCGCCCCTGTACCAAGCGGGTAGTTAATGTTGGACGTATCCAGAAGGGAAACACTTCCGGTGGGTGACAGACTAGCGCTACCGGTTCCCACGATGGTCGCGGTCAGTGACCAGTTGCCTGCTGCACCGCCGGACTTAACAAGACTGGCCGTAGTTGGATATAGGCCTGTGAGGGTTACGCTTTGAGCCGTTGAGGAACTGGTCGAATATGTCTTCGTTGCATTGAAGGTGGCTACGATGGAATGCGTGCCAATTCCACCAAGTTCCTGATGCAGGATCGCATCGCCCTTTGTGCCGTTTGCCGACTGCACCTGGATGGTGCCAAGCACGTGTGTAATGCTGTTGTAGGTGTCGCGGAAGGTGACCGTACCACCTGTCAGCGGCGTTGCGCCGGTCTTTACCGTCGCCGTCATATTGACTACGGATCCGTTGGCCGCGCTCGGAGGAGTCACCGAAAGCGCGACGGTCGTGGCTGTCTGCCCAATCGCCGTGGCATAGGACATCACAATAAACAAAGCCACGCACAAAGCAGTTGGGGGATTTCTCCGGACAGTCGCTCTTCTGCAAGCCCTTGCATTATTGGACGTGCCTAATATTCTGGCGGCTTTGCCAGATATTTGTGGCGATTCAATTGCTTCAGAATGCAATGTCGTTCGCAAGCAAGGTTGTAACGGCACCCACTTGGCAGCAGCCATGAGAATCGAAGATGGGCCCGAAGCCGTCTTAGCGGATGGTGCCGGCAGACAAAAACGGAATGAGGAGGCAGCACTCCGCATAATTTTCATGAATTCAGGCATTTCTAAACCTTTCGACTGATGCCACGAACTGGTATTCGTCCTATGTGAAAAGGCCATTCGTGTAGTTCAGGACAGGAAGGTGTTTCTCTGCAAAGGCCTCTGATGTTTGAGCTACACAGCGAGTAGCAATCTTGGAGCTATGGTTCGGAAATACCGAGAAAATTTCAGAATGGAGATCGGGAGTCAAATCCAGGAGGGCATCTTGACTTTCAATCTCGAAGTGCCTTCATTGATCTGCCAGTCGCGCACGTTTTCAGACTCCAGGTTCTGTAAGTTAGAGCAATTTGTATTGAGGAAAAATTTCTATGCCAGAAGCATCATGACTTGGCATGTAAGTTCGGGGTATGGCCCGTCATGTGCATCTGCATCCCAATAAGTTGTAGAAGGTGTGCCAAAAAGGTGTGGTAAGAAGGGCGTGTCATCCGCCGTAATCAACTCTGCTCTTCCAAGCAGTTTTCAAGTGGCGCTATCTAACGACACAAACACAGGTGCGGAGAGCTTCGAGTAGATAGGCTGTTGCCTGCGAGAGCTCGCGAAGCACCCACTCTCCGATCGCACACGCTCTTCCTAACTAAAGCTTTTTTTGGCAGAACATGTCATTGGGAAGTGAAAGTGGTGAGATAGGCCTGCTCGTATCGAAATTGCCAGAGGGCATTTAATTCATACATACTATCTGTCGCTGCTACTAGCTTCACTTAGTTGTCCTATCTCGTCCATAGCTCTAAAGTGTCAGAAGAATTCGAATATCTGCTGTTATTCGTACTTTGTGGACGTCTCCGCTGGCATGACACCTATGACTAAGGAAAGGCCGGTTTGTTTGAGGCCTAATGCAAGAGAGTGACCGTATCGATTGTCTGATGGGTCCCGCGACCAGCGTCTTCTTGCAGTGCAGACTCCAGCAATCGTTAATGAGAAGTGGGCGAATAAATATGCGTGAACCAGTAGAAAAAGCGCAACTCTGCGTGCGTGATCCTTAGCCTGGAGCACCGCGAGCCTTCATCCAAACAAGGGCGGCCTTCAACCGCACCGATGCAAGCCTCTCCGAAACTTCAAGCTCCGCAAGAATCTGAACTCCCAATTCCGCACCGAAGCCGGCAACGTGCTCAACCATATGAGCTTCCATGGCGTTCACGTCGGCGACTTCCAGCTCGTTCGGCCAGGTGACCTCGGCTCGCAACAATCGCATCCCACAGCTTGCCCGAAATCACCCTGTGCAGCGCCCGGTCGCGTGAATGGTGCCGGGGTGGCTTTGATGAGGATCACGTTCTAAAGTAGAACCTACTAACGGCTCTTCTAGGTCGGCCACGAAGGAGCAACATGAAAGGTGTTTCGAGGCGGAATTTTCTTGCTAGAGCAGGAATCACTGCTGCAGCCTGCGCGGCATATCCCCTCTTCGGTATGGACGCGGCATCGAACTCGCCATTCAAATTGGCCGTTATCTCCGATGAGATCTCACAGGACTTCGATCACGCATGCTCGGTCATCGCAAATGATTTTGGCCTGCACTGGGTCGAACTTCGCGAGATCTGGGGCCAGAACCTCCAGACCGTCTCGGACGTCGAGATTGCCGAGGCGCAGAGGATACTGGCCAAGTACAGCCTGCAGGTCACCGACATCGCGAGTCCGCTCTTCAAGGTCGATTGGCCCGATGCCCCCAAGTCGAAGTACGGCTCCAAAGAAGACATAAACGGGGGTGCCGAGGCAGTCTACAAGCAGCAAGGCGAGGTCCTTGCCCGTTGCATCTCGCTGGCGAAGCAGTTCAAGACTGAGAAAATCCGCTGCTTCGATTTCTGGCGCCTTGATGATGTTGCTCCATATCGCGCGGCCATCAACGAGAAGCTTCGCTCCACTGCCGAGATCGTCGGCAAGCAGGGCTTTCTTCTCGTCCTCGAAAACGAGTTCGCCTGCAACACCGCGACTGGCCGCGAAGCCGCCCAAACCCTCGCTGCGATTCCGTCTCCCCACTTGGCGATGAACTGGGATCCCGGAAACGCCGTGATGCGCGGTGAGATGGACGCCTTTCCCGGTGGCTGGGACAGCCTGCCCAAGAATCGCATCCACCACTGCCACTGCAAGAACGCCGTCAAGAACGCCGCCGGCAAGATTGTGTGGTCGCCCGTCGATAAAGGGTTCATCAATTGGACCGCACAGTTCCGCGCGCTGAAACAGGCCGGCTACCGCGATGCTGTCAGCCTGGAGACGCACTGGCGCGGCGCCGGCACGCCTGAGGCCTCCACGCGTATCAGTTGGGCTGGCATGAAGCAGGCGCTGCAGAATTCAGGTACTTTTTAATCATGAAGCGCGCGTTATCTTTGCGGGACCATCCTGCATTTCCTGGAGATGCCAAACAGCTAAAAATCTGTCTTGGTTTATGAATTACCTCACCCGCGATCGAAGACTCGGCCAAACTGCAAGAGTTCAGACATCGATTGCTTCAAAGGAGAAAAATGGTCACTCGACGTGAGTTTCTCGACACACTGGCGGTAAGTGCGGTGGGGTTGGCTATCGGATCAAACGCCAAAAGCTACGGCCAGATTCTGGGCTCGAACGCGCGCATCAACTTTGCGGTCATCGGCCTCAATGGGCGCGCCTACGCTCATCTTTCGGCGCTCAAGGCCAATAAGGAGACCGCCCGGATCTCGCATGTCTGCGACGTGGACAGCAATACCCTCAAAAAGTTTGCTGACAATGTACAGCAGGAGATGGGCTATGCTCCCGCCTCGGAGAAAGACTTCCGCAACGTCCTCCAACAGAAGGATGTGGACGCCATCACGATTGCCACTCCCGATCACTGGCATACTCCGATGGCCATCGCGGGGCTGCAGGCGGGTAAGCATGTTTATGTAGAAAAACCATGCAGCCACAATCCTGCCGAGGGAGCGCTGCTGGTTGAGGCCCAGCAGAAGTATCAAAAGCTTGTGCAGATGGGCACACAGCAACGCTCCTCACCTCATACGATTGAAATCGTCGAGAAGATTCACGGTGGCCTCATCGGCAGGCCCTACTTTGCCAAAGCCTGGTACAGCAACGTGAGGAAGTCGATCGGATTCGGGAAGGAAGCACCAGTTCCACCGCAGCTCGATTGGGACTTGTGGCAGGGTCCAGCACCGCGCAGGCCATACAAGGACAATGTGCAGCCTTATAACTGGCACTGGTTCAAAATTTATGGCACTGGCGAATCGCTCAACAACGGCACGCACGAGGTCGATGTCTGTCGCTGGGCGCTCGGCGTCGACTATCCGCACCGGATCACCTCGTCGGGAGGAAGATACCAGTTCAAAGATGACTGGCAGTTCTATGACACGCTGGTGACCAGCTTCAACTACGAAGACAAGATGATCTCCTGGGAAGGGAAGAGCTGTCAGGGGATGAAGTACTACGGCCGTGATCGTGGATCGACGATCATGGGCACTACCGGGACGGTTCTGATTGATCGCGATGGCTACGAGATCTACGACCTCAAGGGAAATAGGACAAGTGAGTTCAAGACTGGCAAGGCGACTTCTTCCTCCGATCTTCTCGGTCGCGATTCAATGACGGATAGACATTTCGCAAACTTCATCGCGGGAATCAGCAAGGCAGAAAAGCTCAACGCTCCGATCTCGGTAGGAAACGTGGCTGTCACTATGCTTCAACTTTCCAACATCGCGTGGGAGGTAAACCGGGAGTTGCAGCTCGACGCGAAAGATGGGCAGGTCCAGAACGATCCGCAGGCCATGAAGATGTGGGGACGAGAGTACGAGAAAGGCTGGGCACCGCACATCTAGCATGTTTCGGGATGCCGGGTAGTGTACCGCCGGGCTGCTGTCTCAGCGGACGGCGGCGAGTCTATCTTGTCACGAATGCACCATGGCCGCCTCCGGCTTGGCAATGTCGTTCGGTTATCTGGGAGAATTGTTTGAGACACCGGGGTGGTTGGAGATCCGATGTGCTGGTGGGAAGGCTCAAATTGAATCGTTGAAGCTATCGAGAATCTCGTGGCACCAAGAGGCCTTAAGGTCGCAAAGTGCAAGAATGCACGCCAAACAAGCTAATGCATAGACATTTCTCCAGTACACTCATTTTGCTTGAAGTGCAGGAAAGTACTTAGCGCTGGTTGGGAGATCGATTCGTGAACAAAATGTTTCTTGGAGAACTCATATCAGAGGCCGTCGCGATGTTTATCATCATCGCTTTTGGCGATTCAGTCGCCGCCATGTATACGCTCTATGTCCCCAGCCCGTATCAGCAGGCATACTGGGGCGTCTGCATCGCGTGGGGGTTGGCCGTCACCGTCGCAATCTATACCACCGGTTCAGTCAGCGGTTGCCACGCCAACCCCGCAGTTACACTGGCCCTCGCAGTCTATCGGAAGTTTTCATGGCGTAAGGTCATTCCCTATTGTGCGGCGCAAGTCGTCGGAGCGTTCCTGGGGGCGGTTGTCGTTTATATGCTGTTCTCTCCAGTTATCGACAACTTCAATCTGACGAACCATCTCACGCGAGCCACAGGCGGCGCGGCGGGTGTCTTCTTCACGCATCCTGGCCTTGCCATCGCTCCCATGCACGCCTTCAACGACGAGATCATTTTGACCGCGTTCCTGATCTTCGGCATCTTCGCCATTACAGAGCAGTACAATGAGATGGCTCCGGGCGCAAACTTCGGTGCTCTCATGATTGGCTTCATAGTCGCCCTGATTGGCGCGTCAATGGGCTACCTGGAGGCATGGGCCATCAACCCGGCTCGCGATTTCGGTCCGCGGCTCTTCTGCTTTCTGACCGGTTGGGGGCCGTCAGCGCTGCCATCACCAGAGAACTATTGGTGGATCCCGGTCATCGCTCCGCTCATCGGCGGACTTGTGGGGGGCGGTGCCTACCAGCTTCTGATTCGGCCGTTCCTGCCGGCAAGAAGACGAGCGCGCCTTGCAGAGATCGAGGGTTAGCGCCAGCGTGGGCGCATCGAATTGTGAGCACTGGGGATCGACGGATAAGGTCGCAGCAAAAGGAGCCACCATGCAATACGTACTCTCGCTCGATCAAGGCACAACCAGCTCACGTGCCATCCTCTTCAATCACGAGGGCCAGATTGTCGAGACGGCATCGCATGAATTCCTTCAGATTTATCCAAGCAGCGGTTGGGTCGAGCACGATCCCTTCGCGATCCTTACCTCGCAGCTGAGCTCTGCGGTAGAGGTCATGGGCAAGACAGGAGTGCGGCCACGCGATGTCGCTGCCCTGGGCATTACTAATCAACGCGAGACTACGATCGTCTGGGATCGAGAGACTGGGAAGCCGATATACAACGCAATCGTATGGCAGGACAGCCGCACCGCTGCACTCACCACGAAACTTTTCAATGAGGGAGCGGAGGCTATGGTGCGGCAGAAGACGGGGCTACTTCTCAGTCCGTATTTCTCCGCAACAAAAATAGCCTGGATATTGGACAATGTTGACGGAGCTCGTCAGCGCGCTGAGGCCGGCCAGCTTGCCTTTGGTACTGTGGATAGCTGGTTGGTGTGGAACCTGACCAGCGGAAAGCGCCATATCACCGATCGTACCAACGCCTCCCGCACATTGCTGTACAACGTCGTTGACGATAAGTGGGATCAGGATCTTCTTAAGCTCTTCAATATCCCCTCAAGCATGCTTCCCGAGGTTGTGTGGTCAAGCGAAAGAGTTGGACGCGTCACCACCTCTCTTGCTCTCAGCGAGATTGAGATTGCCGGAATTGCAGGCGACCAGCAATCCGCTCTGTTCGGTCAACTATGCGTTGCGCCCGGAGATGCGAAGAATACATATGGAACGGGCTGCTTTCTGTTGGAGAACATCGGCGATATGTTCTCACTCTCCAATGATCGGCTGATCACCACTCTCATTTGCAGCGTTGAGAAGAAGCTCGAATATGCGCTTGAGGGGAGCATCTTCATCGGGGGTGCCGTCGTGCAATGGCTGCGCGACAACATGAAGTTCGTCCGCAAGTCCTCTGAGATCGAAGCCCTCGCCGCCTCAGTCTCCGATTCGGACGGCGTCGTCTTTGTCCCAGCATTCACTGGACTTGGTGCACCCTACTGGGATGCGCAGGCGAGAGGCATAATTATCGGTCTCCAGCGCGGCACGCAGATTGGCCACATCGCCCGCGCTGCGATCGAAAGTATTGCCTTTCAGGTAGCGGACGTTCTGCACATCATGGCGACCGACACCAAGACGCCGCTTACCGGACTTCGAGTCGATGGAGGAGCCGCGGCAAACGACCTCCTTATGCAGTTCCAGGCTGACCTGCTCGGCATGCCTGTGCATCGCCCCGCTGTTCTAGAAACAACGGCGCTTGGTGCTGCGTACCTCGCGGGACTTGCAAGCGGTTTCTGGAACGATATCGGCGAGTTGGAGCAACATCGTAAAGCCGACACGATCTTTCAGCCAAAGGCAGACAAGCGACAGATGGAAAAGCTACAGGCCAACTGGAAGGAAGCTGTTCACCGTTCGCGCAATTGGCATCAGGAGACCCTATGAACCGCGAGGAGATGTTGACCAGGGTGCGCGATCGCAAGAAGCCCTGGGACATCGTGGTCATTGGAGGCGGGGCGACCGGAGCAGGCGTGGCGGTGGATGCGGCCACCAGAGGGTACGACGTCCTTCTGCTCGAAAAGGAAGATTTTGGAAAGGGTACCTCCAGTCGTGCCACGAAGCTCGTTCACGGTGGAGTTCGCTACTTGGAGCAGGGCAACGTCTCGCTTGTCATGGAGGCACTGAAAGAGCGGGGAATACTTCGTAGGAATGCGCCGCACATCGTCCACGATCTGCGTTTCATCGTACCCAACTATTCCTGGTGGGAGGCTCCGTTCTACGGCATCGGAATGAAGATCTACGATCTGCTCGCTGGCAAGTATGGCTTCGGCGCATCGAAGATCCTTTCGCTGGAGGAGACGCTTAGTTTCTTGCCGACCATACGCCAGGACGGCTTGCGTGGCGGAGTTATGTATCACGATGGCCAATTTGACGACACTCGGCTGCTCATCAATCTGATGACCACAGCAGCGGAGCACGGGGCAACTCTACTGAACTACGCAGGAGTTGTTGAACTTACCAAGGACGAAGACGGGTTTGTGCAAGGAGTGATCGCGGTAGACGGCGAAACAGGGGAGCGCTTCACCATTGCGGCCACTTCAGTGGTGAACGCGACCGGGATATTTACAGATCAGACGCGTCGTCTGGCCGAACCGAACGTGGAGCAGATGATCGCTCCCAGCCAGGGCATCCATCTAGTCTTTGAGCGGTCGTTTCTGCTGGGAGATTCGGCCCTGATGGTTCCGCAGACCGATGACGGACGTGTGCTGTTTGCTGTTCCATGGCATGACCGCACGCTCGTAGGCACAACGGACACTCCGATCAAGGACATATCCTACGAGCCGCTGCCGTTCGAAGAAGAGATTGAGTTTGTGTTGAACACAGCAGGCCGATACCTGGCCCGCAAACCCACGCGGGAAGACATCCTCAGCGTCTACGTGGGTATTCGCCCTCTGGTGAAGCCTCTGGGTGGAGGGGATGGCAAGACCTCATCGATCTCGCGCGACTACACGATCCATATCGACAACTCGGGACTTCTGACCATCGTCGGCGGCAAGTGGACCACCTATCGGCACATGGCGGAGGACTGTGTCGACCATGCGTTGACTCTCGGCAAGTTGGATGAAAGGCCTTGCGTGACAAAAGCAACGCGCATTCACGGCTATCACGAGAACTCGCAGGAACTCGGGAGCCTTAGAGTTTACGGCTCGGATGCAGCAAACATTCTTGCCCTGGCGCACGAGAGGCCACACCTCGCAGAACGCCTTCACCCTGATCTGCCCTACATCGGAGCCGAGATTGTCTGGGCGGCACGATTCGAGATGTCCCGCACGCTCGACGATGCACTCTCCCGTCGTACCCGCGCCCTCTTGTTGAATGCCCGTGCAGCGGTTGCGATCGCGCCTGTGGTCGCGGTGCTACTGGCCGGCGAACTCGGCAAAGATGAGGCCTGGGCACAGGCGCAGGTCGAGGCCTTTTCCGCGTTGGCCAAACAATACATTCCCCAGGGCGCAACATATCCTGAACTCCCAGCCTCCTGATCAAAGTACCAGCACAACGCACCTGAAGACCAAGAATGTATGAACTCACGGTCGAACTATGCAGCCAGTTTGAACTACATCGTTACTTCTGCCGCAGCACCGTCCACAGGATCGCCTTGAAGCGTTGTCACGGCATGGTAAATCGGCGTTGAACCGATTGCACGGCCACCTGGGGCTATCCAGGTCCTGGTCCATGAACGCGAGACGATGCGCATGACGACAAGGACGGCGACGGCAAGAATGGCATAGAACAAGAAGCCTGAACGGTATGAGCCGGTGTGTTGCTTGGATTGCCCTAAAAGATTGGGCAGGATGCCGCCGCCCAGCGCGCCAATCTCACCAATCATGCCTCCCGCGACCGCTGTCGTGAGCGGCCAGCGGAGTGGCACAAGCTGGAACGTTGCTCCGTTCCCGGCGCCAAGAGCGGCGAAGCAGAGCATGAAAAGTAACGTTGTCGCGAGGAGCGGAGGCGTTCTCATGAGGCCGAAGAGACCCGCGATGGCAACGAGAAACACGACGGAGAGCGTGGTGATTCCGCCGATGCGGTCTGCAAACCAGCCGCCGAGGACGCGCGTAAGTGAGCCGGTCAGAGTGGCAAGAACCGTGAGGCCGCCCGCCTGCACCTTCGAAACGTGAAATTGTGAGTAATAGAACGATGGCAGGAACGTGGCCAAGCCTAGAAATCCGCCGAAGGTGATGATGTAGATCAAATTGAAGATCCAGCCATCTTTGTCGAAGAGGCAGGAGAGATGGTCGCGGAGAGGCTGATGCTCGATATCGGGCGGCTCTTTCGCAAAGAAGATCATGACAGTTAGTGGCAAGAGCATGGTCGCAGCTGCGAAGCCATAGACATGCTGCCAACCGAAGTGCATCGCGAGACGTGGAGCGAACAGAGCTGCGTGGGCGGTGCCGCTATTGCCAGCACCGGCAATGCCCATCGCCAGGCCCTTGTACTGCTTGGGAAACCAGCCTGAACCAAGCGAGAGTGCGACGCCGAAGCTGGCACCTGCGATTCCTAGAAGTACTCCCATCGCAAGGACGTCATGGAAGCTCTTCACAAATACAAAGCCGTAGAGGAGAGCGAGGATGATCGCAGACATCTCCACGATGGCGGCACGTTTTCGTCCGATGTACTGGGATAGGACGCCGAGGGGAAAGCGCATGAAAGCGCCCGCGAGGGTTGGGATTGAAACCATCAGGCCGATTTGCGCTGGCGAAAGATGGAACTGCTCGGAGATGAAGGGGCCCATGGCGCCGTTGAGCACCCAGACGGCGAAGGAGAAGTCGAAGTAAAGAAAGGCCGCCAGGAGGGTTGGAGGGTGTCCGGACTTCAGAAACATCTTCACGTTTGCCATGGTTGGTGTCTCCGGGGGTGTATTTTTTGTGGTGATTTGGATGGAATTTGGCTGGTCAATGTGTGGTGAAGTTATGGTGATGGCATGGTTGAGTTGCGGTGGGTTCGGTGGCGGTCGCGCAAGGAGGTGCGTTCGATGCGGACGGCACACTGCTTGAAGTTGGGCTCGCGCGAGATGGGATCGAAGGCTCCGAGGGTGACGATGTTGGAGTTGGTCTCGGCGAAGTGGAAGGGCATGAAGACTTGGCCTGGGGCGACAATGCCGGTGATGCGCAATTCAATGTCGGCAACGGCGCCGCGACGGCTGTGGACGGTGACGCGGTCGTGCGGGTTGAAGTCGAGGGTGCCAGCGTCTAGCGGATTCATTTCGAGCCAGGCGTTGGGGACCATATTGTTGAGGAGTTCGACCTCGGCGGTTTTGGTGCGGGTGTGCCAGTGCTCGACCGTGCGGCCTGTGTTGAGGATGAAGTTGTATTCGGCGTCGGGTTGCTCCTTGAACGGCTCACAAGGGACGATGTGGAGTTTGGCGCGGCCGTCTGCGGTAGGGAAGATGCCGTCGCGATAGAGGGATTCGCCGCCCCACTGCAGGCCGTTGGCGTCGTCGATCTGTTGCCAGGTGAATTTGGAGTAGTCGCACATGCGGCCGGCAGAGACGCGTTGCCACTCGACGAAGGCATCGTGCGTCGTCTTCCAATTGGGATAGAGCTCTTCGCGCACACCTAGCTTCTCTGCAATTGCCAGGAAGATGTCGAAGTCGCTGCGGGCTTCGCCGGGAGGCGGCACGGCAGGGTTGGCCTTGGAGACGCGGCGCTCGGAGTTGGTATACGTGCCTTCCTTCTCGCCCCAGATAGCAGCGGGGAGGACGAGGTGGGCGAACTCGCTGGTGGGTGTGGGGTGGAAGCCATCCTGCACGACGAGGAACTCGACGGAGCGAAGGGCGTGCTCGAGCAGCTTGTAGTTGGGAAATGATACCGCCGGATTGGTTGCGATGAACCAGAGGGCTTTGACCTTGCCCTGGACGGCTGCTTCGATGATG
>Ga0182024_10014268_pt1 | contig 15377 bp, 10 predicted proteins | sample P32metaG_FD_120480 | JGI IMG/M metagenome (GOLD analysis project Ga0182024, IMG submission 120480) | Permafrost microbial communities from Stordalen Mire, Sweden - P3-2 metaG (Illumina Assembly) | ecosystem: Environmental > Terrestrial > Soil > Wetlands > Permafrost | place: Sweden: Stordalen... | reverse complement strand
TTGACTCGGAACTGAAAAAAATAGTTCAGCCAGAAACAGACATCCCAATCGGTACAAGCATGCTGGTAATCATGTTTACCCGTCTCGTACGCGACACACAGTGGGTAATTGGGTAGGCACGCCCAACCCCCCTCCGAAAAGAACTGCAGTCGATCGCCCACGGGTTCGCCCACAATCACGACGCGCCCCTGACCAGCGTGTTTAACGAAAGCAGCGGCAGATATTCCTGCCGAGAACGTCGCAGGGCCGGTGAGCATGATTATTTGCCCGGCCGGAGGAATCAGTTTTGGCAGGTCGCGCGCGAAGCCATACGTGTTCACGAAGTCGCCGCCATCGTCGTAGCGCAAATCGAGAATCACATTACAGGGCTGAACCTGCCGCAGGCGGCTTTCAGTGCTTGATAAAAAATCCGTGATGTTCTGACCGCCTTGGTCGGCGTTGGATTTAGGCGTCTAGCCTCCTCGTGATCGTTGCCCCGAAAGGAGTCTCCACCGTCCAATTCGAGTGCTGCATGTCCGACGCAACATCAATGCCGTACAACAGATCCTGCAGCGCCAGATATTGCGAGGCATTTAAACGCCGCCACTTGGGTGTACCGCCGCGCAGCTGCTCGAGTTTGGTCATGACGGCGTCAATTGATTGTCCATCGATCGCCGTCACTCGACTACCCAGCAGATCCGCATTGATTTCGGTCGCGCGCATGATATACAGCCCGTCCGAAAAAGCTGCCACACGTACTGGAAGCTCCAAAGGTGCGGCACTGCGTTCATTCTCAACCTTGGAATGGCCATTGTCGGCCAACGCATCAATTTGCATCAGTGAGACGCGAAAATGAGGTCGATCGAGCACGGTGCCGAGCGCCTCGAGCGCATCCAGTCTTCGATTAGCTTCAGTCCGGTCGGTCGGCGCAAATGAGCGGTCCAGTGCTATGAGTTGGCGGAAATAGCGAATGTCCTGACGCTGCGCATCAAGAGTGTTGGCAGCGGGCGGATAGTGTGGTTGTGGCGCTGAAGGGTGAAAGTGATGCAGCATCCCTGCAAAGAATCCACCTGCGACAATTACGACCAGTAAGATCAGTCCAATCGCTATGACGCTGATTCTCTTAGCCATAGATTTCATTCTTGGTGTTCCAGCTTGAGGCGAGGAGTCCGAATAGCTATGTTACGCGGCGCGCCAAAAAATACGGTAACAACGACTCGATCAGTTGGTTTAAGAATCTATTCCGTCGGTAATCAACAACACCGGTCAGACGATAAAGTTACACTGCACGCCAAAAGAGGTATCACATGAGCCCCCGGATGACCGCTTCTGAGCGGCGAGATTGATTACCGCAATGTCTCTTGTTGGCCGAGCCTGTGGACGGCGATACCTACTTCCTCATCGGTGCGGGCGATCTCTCAGAGGAGCAGCGGAGAGAGCTGAAGCGCATCTGTGACGACAGCATTGACGCTTACCTGCAAGCGCGAGGAGAGACTATTTGGAGCCACCGCAGGCGCGGTCATCGCCCCATCAGTGGCGCAATTTCGTTGGCAGGTATTGGTTCGCGCAGGCTCCCTGGAATCATGCTCGGGCGGGTGGATGTCTATCTCGGGGGGACACCACACAGCAAACTCTGAGATCGGCTGCAGCCTATTTCCTGCTTAGCTCTTCGAATTGCACTGGCGTCTTTGCCCCTTGTCTTCACCTTGTGTTGCGCTCCATGTGATTGCGTCGGACAAATTGCTCCCGCGGAGCCTCCGGGATCAATACCATTCACCGAAGATCCAAATCGATGAAAAGATGAAACAGGGATGGCTTTTTTTTGGCCGTGCTCTACTATTCTGTATGATCCACAGCCCGCACCTGCTCGCGCGTGTCTGTTCGTTGGTCGGGGCATTCCTATCGTCACCACTCGCGACTGGAGCGGCGCCGGAAGTCGCGCCCCCCGCGCCGACCTTGCTGGTCGAACGCACGGAGACTGCACTCGCTGAAGTCCTGGTCGAGGCTCCTGAGCCGCGGTTTGTGGCCCCGACCCGACGTGACCATATCGGGCGCATCTGGGCACCGGTATTAATCAATGGGAAAGGTCCGTTTCGGCTCGTGCTCGATACCGGCGCCAGCCATTCGGCCGTCATCGCTCACGTCGCCGAAAGTCTTGGAATCCCTGTTCAAGCTTCCGGCAAAGTTCTTGTTCTGGGCGTCACCGGATCGGCGATCGTTCCCTTTATCCATGTCGAGCGGATGGAAGTCGGCGATCTGCTCATCAACGCGACCGCGCTACCGATTGTTGCAGACGTGTTTGGGGGAGCCGAGGGAGTCCTCGGAAGAGAAGGACTGCTAGACAAGCGAATACTCGCCGACTTTGGCTGGGACATTCTCGTCATTTCGCGCTCCCACGGTGAACGCGCGATGTCGGGTTTCAATACCATTCCTCTGACTCTGACACGGGATGGATTGCTGACGGCCGACGTGCGGGTCGGGTCGATTCGAGCAAAGGCTATTATTGATACCGGAAGTCAAAAAACGGTCGGCAATCTCGCCCTACGCGACGCGTTGATGCGGCATCCGCCGCCGGATGCAACGTTAGAAGACATTATCGGAATCTCACTCGATGTTCAGCAAGGCGAGAATATCCCGACGGCGCCAATTGCCTTCGGAACTGTTAAGATTCGTGGTGTCCGGGTGACGTTTGGCGATATGTTCCTGTTCGAGCACTGGAAACTGACCCGTGAGCCGGCACTGATGATCGGGATGGATATGCTCGGATCGTTCGATACGCTCATCATTGATTACAAGATGCGCGAGCTTCAGGTCCGCACCCACATTGACGCCAGTGTCCAGTAGAACAAGTCTTCGTAAGAAGACACGCGATTGGCGAGCCTGTCGCGGGCCAGTTGAGTACGAGGAATTGCCGCGCGCGGCGTATTCGGTCGGTTAGCGGCATTCGAGGCCTGCTTTTGCGTCCCCCGGCCCGGGGCCCCATAGCTGTTGTTGACGAGCGGCGGCAACGGATGAGCGTCACTGCATGAGCGAGTGGTGCCACACGGCAAGGAGAGCGACCGTAGCCGGCAAATCTGCTGAGGCAATGGGTCGAATTCAGCGCTACGATCAGCGTGCGCCGGCGGCGACTATTCGAAATGATACCTCGCGTCGGATGGGAATGCCGACGTGACCGCGCTCGATGTCCCGCTCAATTGGCGCCCTACCCAATCTTCGAGACGCAGACCCTCTATGCTGGAAAACTCGCTCGTGTTGCGCGTCAACAGTATCGCGTCGATCGTCAGCACGTGAGCTCCGATTGGCGAATCAAGCGTCGACTCGGCATCGACTTACGGAAACATTCGCGGACTATCCGCGCGCAACCGCCGCTTTCGCGGGTGCGCCGCCCTGCGAAATTCTTCCCGCGCCGCGCGATGTCAAGACGTATCACCACAGTGGTAAGCAGCATCAAGTGGCGCGGAGTGCTGTTGTGACTGGTACCCGAGCTGCGCGTAGCGCGGGGAGGAGTCCGCCCAACAAGCCCATCCCCAACGCCCACACTATGCCGAGCACGGCGAGAGATGGCGTTACCGTGAGTTGAAAACTGTAGCCGAAGGGACTGGCCGATAACCCGTTGAAAAGGGTCCATGCCAAGACGCCCCCGAGCAGCGCCCCGGGTAACGCCAACAGTATTGACTCGACCAATATGGAGACCACGATTGCGCCGGAACCGAAGCCGATCGCTCGCAAAGTGGCCAGCTCGCGGCGCCGCGAGTCAACTATCGCATACAGGGAGTTCACGGTACCCAGCGTCGCGCCGATCGCCATGATCGTACCGACGAAGTAGCTTACGAAGTTCAGGATGGCGTTCAGTTGTTTGAATTCGTCCTCCACTACTTTGCTTTCGTGCTGGGCTTCGAGAAGCAAGGTCGGATTGGTCCTGACGGCGTCGCTAAATGCATCAAAGTCCGCCGGAGATTGCAGCCTCACCGTCACCGAGGTGTAGCTGTTGCGGCTGAATGTGGACATGATGCTGTCGACGTCGGCGTAGACGACACATTGTTGCGCCTGCCCCTGATCAAAGTGGCCGACGATGGTCCAGTCGATGCCGTGAATCGGGCGCCGATCGCCGATTTCGAAGCCCGTGAATTGGCGAGCGCAGGGGTTGCTGGCGATGAGCTCATCGAGACCCCGCTGAAACATGCGGCCGTCCGTGAAGCGTATCTCCGGTCGGTATTGGGTCAAGGTTGGGGTGATTCCCACGAGCGGGAAATAGATTCGGGTGCCCGTCACGCGCCTGCGCCCTTCGATGAAAACCAGGGACTCAAAGACGACGATGGGCTCACCCTTGGTACCCCTTCGTATGCCCGGCAGGTCAAGGGTGGCGGCGGCTTCGTCCCTGGAGATGTTGCTCTGCCCCGACCGCGCGCCCGTAGTGGTCAGGATGACGCGGTCGGCGCGTACGTCGCCCATCTCCTGTCGGCGCGCGCCAGTCCCCATAGCCAGCATGGAGACTAATACACCGACGGCGCAAGTCACGCCTATGATGATCGTCAGGACGGACGCTGTCCGCTGTGTAACTCCCGACAGGTTGACGCGCAGTATGGCGAGAAATTGTCGGGTGAAGTTCATACGACGGCACTAGCGGCTTGCCAGCGCCGTAGCGATATTCAACCTTGCGGCAAGGACAGCCGGAACCGACGCGCTGATCGCGGCCACCAACACAGCACATGCCAGGCCGACCACGACCACGACTATGGGCATCGAGAGTCCCGGTATGTACTTTGAGGCAAACGGGAAGGCCAACATTGCCAGCGCCAGCCCGCACACCGCGGCTGCGATGAAAACCGCTATGGCCTCCGCGAGTATGAAAAGAAACACGACGCGATCGGTAAAGCCAAGCGTCTTGAGAACCGCAAGCTCCGGCGTGCGCTCTCGGGTCGATTGCATCATCATAGTGGCTGTCGCGAACAGTAGTGCCACGAGCACTGCACTCACGATCGCCCGGATCAGGAAGTTTAGATCGCCGATCGACTGCATCTGGGACTGGGCCAATTCACGCAATGATTCGGTTCGCGTTTCGTTCGAGGAATTAGCGAAGCGCCGGTCGATTTCATCGGCCACCGTCACTGCCAGCTTCGGATCGTAAACCGCGACGTTGAAATGCTTCACGGTGCCCTTTCCAGCCAGGCGGGCTGCATCGAAGTAAGCAAAGTTGATCATGATGACGTCACCCGAAGAACCAACGTCGCTGTCGCTGAAGGTGCCCACGACATCGAACGCCCAGTCTGTCGAGCCGGTCATTTGCGCCGTGCTGGACATCAACGGGATGTGATCGCCGACTTTCCAGCCGTACTTGTTCGCCAGCTCCACCCTGACCAGTGCTCCCGTACGTATCTTTTGGAAGGCCGCGACGTATTCGGGCGATATCTGGAAGGTGAACGCCGACAGCCAGTCCTTGTCGGGACGTATTGCGACGACGCCCAGTTTCTGAGTGGGCTTTTGATAAGTGGCCCCAAAGAGCTCGACAGGGTCGACGAACTTCACGCCCGGTACCGACTTAATCCGCTCGAGCCCGCCCAATGGCAACGAATCGATCAGACCCAAGCGGCTGTGCACGATCAGCAGGTCGGCGCGCGTCTCATTGATGACATGCTCAACGCCCGTTTTCAGGCCCTGGAGCACGCCGAACAACGCAAAGGCAACGCTGACCTGAAGGAAAATCAGGATAGTCCGGCCGGGTTTGCGCCAGATGCCGGACCAGATGAGCGGCAGGTATTTCACGCGACGGCCTTCGCCGACCCGTCAATCAGCTGACCCTTGTCGACGTACAGCTGCCGTGAGGCATAGCCGGCGGCCTTTGGATCGTGGGTAACCATCACGATGGTCCGAGACTCAGGATGCCTGCCGCTATCATGGACCCCCGCCATATGCAACGCACGCTTCTGCGTCCCAGGCATTGGCTTGCCGTCAGCTACTGCCCATCAGCTCTCAGCGTGTGTCAGGCTGAATCGTCACGCCGGGAAGGTGCGGGACTCAAGCACCTCGTGAGCCGGTGCGGCTTCCCGAGATCTCAGTTCAGCTCGTGTCACGCCGTCTCGGGACAGCGCACATATCGTGACTGTACTTTCGGAGGTGACTGGCCGTAAGGACCACGAAAACAGGGGTGATCACTGCCGCAATGATGGGATTGACTTCTCCCAATCTGTTTTCGGCATCATCGTGCCCAGTGCTACCCTTTCACCTGAAAGGGCAACCAGTCAACAGCTTGTAAATGATAGCTCATCTTTTCTTGAACAGAGCCGTGCCTGCGAGCGTAGCGCCATAGCTCGCGACTGAGCACGCACCACGTATGCGCCTTCACGGTATTCTCGGCTGCACGGCCAAATGGCTGTTCATCGGCCTCGCCCCGGCACTCCTGGTGTGCTGCGCCAAGACGCAAAGCAGCCCCACCGTCGTCGTCGGAAATGCCCGCTTCGAGTTTCTGACACCGTCGCTGGTGCGCATGGAGTACTCATCTTCCGGCACCTTCGTCGACGCGCCCACGGCGGTCGTGCAGAAAAGGGACTGGCCGAAGGTTCCGGTCCAATCGACGCAGAAGGATGGCTGGTTGATCGCGGCCACCAGCGCCATGAGCGTGCGCTACCGCCTGCAATCGGGAGCATTTGCCGCTGCCAATCTCGAGGTGACCTGGAACGATTCCGCCGGCACCGCGCACGCGTGGCACCCGGGTGACAAAGACCCGCTGAACCTCGGGGGACTCCCCTATTCGCTGGACAACGTAAGCCAAGACAATCTCCCCGCAGGACGCTCGGATCTGAAAAGCCCCGTCAATGACATCATTCCGGGGATTGACGTGCTGCTCGCCGAAGCGAGGCCCGGGTTGTTGAGCCGCGCCGGCTACGCATTCATTGATGACAGTCAGACGCCGGTGTGGAATGCGCGCCGAACGTGGATAGAGCCGCGGCAGCCGCCGAATGCTCAGGACTGGTATTTCTTCACCTACAACGCCAACTACCAGCAGGTGTTGCGGGAGTACGCGCAGCTGTGCGGACCGATTCCGATGATTCCGCGATACGTCCTCGGTCCCTTAGTGACGGACCTTAATTTCGAATACTTTCCCGACTCCGAGGAGTCCCGGCAGCCGGACTTCAAACGCTACGACCAGCAGCACCTCGAGGATGAGGTTTCACGGCTGCGCCAGAACCTCATTCCGTTCGACACCCTGGTGCTCGATTTCGCGTGGCACAACTACGGGTGGGACGGCGGCTATGACTGGAGCCCGCTCATCCCGCATCCCAAAGAGTTCTCGAGCTGGGTGCACAGCCAGGGGATCAAGCTCAGCCTCAACGATCATCCGGGCTACGCCAACACTGACGAGAGCATCCTATCCTTCAATGACAGCCACGCGTCGCAGGTGCTGAAAGCGCTCGGCCGTCCGCCGCCCCCGCAGGCGTCGTTCGACATGGATATCTCGAAGGCGTGGAAATTTTCCGCCGATCCTCACGATCAGGGCCTGAGTCATCACTGGTATGCGGCGGATCACGAAGATGCACGCTGGAAGCCGATCCGCATCGGGCTGCCTTGGCAAAGGCAGGGCTACAAGGGTTATCAAGGCGTTGGCTGGTACCGGGCATCGGTTCGACTGCCGGCCAAGCTCCCTGAGAAGCTGTATGTGTATTTGGGCGAGGTCAAGAAGACTTACCGGATATTCGTCAACGGCAAGGAGGCGACACACAGCAAAGTCCATTGGCCGCAAAGATTGACCTATACCGACATTGCTCCCTATGTCATGGCTGGCCGGCAGAACCGGATCGTCCTGCGCGTGGAACCCGGCGAGGATGGTGGCGGCCTGCTGCTCGGCCCGGTCGCGATCGGGGATGTCGAGCCACCCAAGCGGATCTACTTCGATCTGTCGAATCAGGAGCAGGCCGGGATTTTCATGCGCGACCTGCATGGACCGCTGATGCAGGAAGGCGTGGACTTCTGGTGGGTCGATGGCGGCAGCGGTGCCGTTGACATGCCCGGCCTCAACAAGCAGCTCTGGACCAACAAGGTGTTCTTCGATTACACGCAGCAGCAAACCGGCCGGCGCGGATTCATCCTGGGGCGCTACGGCGACTGGGGCAGCGAGCGCTATCCGGCGTTCTTTACCGGCGACACGTATTCGCAGTGGCCAGTACTCGCCTACGAGGTCGCATTCACGACTCGTGGCGGCAACGTGCTGGTTCCCTACATCAGTCATGACATCGGTGGATTCCACGGTAAGAAGATCGATTTCGATCTGTATGCGCGCTGGATCGAGTTCGGCACCTTCAGCCCGATCCTGCGGATGCACAGCGCCCACGCCAACCCCCGCGAGGGCAACCTGCGCATGCCCTGGATCTACGGCGATGAAGGCATCGCCTTGATGAAGAAGTACTTCACTCTGCGCACGCAACTGATCCCTTACCTGTATACATACACGTGGCTGGCGCACCGCGAGTCCATCCCGATAGTGCGACCGCTCTACCTCAAGTACCCGCAGCTCGAAGAGGCTTACCGCCACTCTCACGAATACTTCTTCGGAGACGAGATGCTGGTCGCTCCGGTGCTTGACCCAAGCGGCGATCAGACCATCTATCTTCCACCGGGTCAGTGGATCGATTTCTTCAGCGGCAAGCGTTACGCGGGAGGCAGCACTTTTACCGCGCACTACGCCGTGGATGAAACACCGGTGTTCGTTCGCGAAGGAGCGCTCATCCCCGAGCAGGGTGTAAGCGACTACTCCAATGCCAAGCCCCTGGACACGCTCATCCTCAATGTCTACGGATCAGGTGAAGGCCGCTTCCATCTGTACGAAGATGACGGGGTTTCGCTCGCCTACGACAAAGGCGAGTACGCAGTGACGGCCGTGACGTACGCCACGAACAGCAATGGCCTCCACCATCTTGTCATCGAGCCCACCCAGGGCGCATTTCAGGGCCAGTTGCAGGTACGCTCATACGAACTGCATATCCACGCGACCGACAAACCCGCCTCGATATCCGTCGACGGCAGGGACGTCGGGCCGGGGAGCTGGGATGCCGCGCAGGCGACGGCGGTCGTGGCACTCCCGAGGCGAGCCATCCGGGACAGGATCGAGGTCGCATGGCGCTGAGATTCGGGAAGCGCCGCCGCTGACAAGCAATCTTCGACCTCGCTGAGTATGAAACTAATTGCGCCCTTCTCGCTGTACGCGCTGCTTGGCTGCTCGACTCTCTTCGCAGCTGAGGCGCCAGCTGATGCGCGACGCGCCTTCACTCAGCTGTCTTGGAGCACGGATGCTACTCAGCCCGCGCGATTCATCGCGGTACATGGACGCCGCTCGGCCATGTTCGGCTACGCGGAGCAAGGCCTCGAGGGCTGGGCTTATCCAGTGCAGATCCTGCGTTCTTTCGGGGTCGCCTTTCGCCGGCAGGGCGACTCCACTGAAATTGACGGTCAGTCTGTTCTTCGGCGCATCGTTTACAGCCCGGAAGCCGTGACGCGTATCTATGTCGGGCCTGATTTCGTCGTCCGTGAAAGACTTTTTGTACCGCTCGATGCCCCGGGCGCGATCGTTACCTACGAAATGGACGGTGCCCGCCCCGTCGATATCGTGGTCCGCTTCGTCCCGGTGCTGAATCTGATGTGGCCGGCCGCCATCGGTGGGCAAGAAGCCCAATGGGATCCTGGCGCTTCGGCATATTTGCTCTCCGAGCCCAGCCATCGGTTCACCGCGAGCGTGGGTTCGCCTGACATCGTGGCGCACGACGATACGTTGAACTACGCTCAAAGTGTGGGGCGCTCGCCGGGTCTGGCATTCACGATTCGCGCGCGCAGCGCTCGCAACACAGCGCAGGTCGTGATCGCGGGCGGCGTTGCGGGAGGGGATGCGTCCGCGATCGCAAAGAGTCTTCTTGAGGAAAGCATGGCGCTGGAGAGGGCGGCCGTCGATCACTACGTCCATGTACTGGACAAGGCGCTGCAAATTGACACGCCCGACCCCGACGCCAGTCGCGCATTGGCGTGGTCCGAAATCGCGCTCGATCAGGCGTGGGTCTGCAATCCCGATCTGGGATGCGGCCTGGTCGCCGGATATGGTGCTTCGCGCAAGGCCCGGCGTCCGCAGTATGACTGGTTCTTTGCCGGCGATGGCATGGTCGCAGTCAGCGCGTTGCTCGCTGCCGGCCAGTACGAGCGGGCGCGCGAGGAGCTTGAGTTCATTCTCAAATTTCAGGATCGCAAGAACGGCATGATCTGGCACGAGCTTTCGCAAAGTGCCGCATTGCTGGATTGGGACAAGTATCCCTACAAGTACGTGCACGTCGACCTGACTTTTGATTTCCTCAACACCGTTAACAGTTATCTGTCAGCCACGGCCGATGTGGCTTTCGTGAATAAAAACTGGGACGCGCTGCAGGCTGCTTACCGATACTGCCGCTCATTGCTGGATCCGAAGGATGGGCTGCCACGCATTCCCCCCGACAAGGAAGGCAGCCGCGAACAGGATGCACTCAACGACGATCTGACGCTGTCCGCAAGCTGGGTAGCGGGCGCGCAAGCGTTTGCGGATCTGGCAGCCGCCACGGGCCACACGGTGGATGCCGAAGCGGCGCGCCGCACCAGCCAACAGGCCAGAGAGGCCGTGGGCCATAGATACTGGGACCGACGGCAACAGGTTTGGATCAGCGGCTACAGCCGCTCGGGAGCGCCCTTGATTGATCGCGACGCCCGCCCGGCCGCAGCCCTGCGCAGCTTCGTGTTCACACCGCAGCAGCGCGCCTCCCTGCTCGATCAGCTCGCATCGTACGATTTTCAGGCTGACTGGGGCACGCGCGGTACGGCATCGAGCGCCGGCACCTACGAGCCAAATTCCTACGGCAGCGGCAGTGTCTGGGCCCTGGGGACTGCGGCGATGGCCAGCGCGTTCTGGGCGGAGCATCGTCCCGCGACGGCCTTACCCATTTGGAGCGCGCTCGTCCCGTGGACGTCGCTTGATTCCCTGGGACACATGCCCGAAACGCTCGCCGGCGACTACTACCACGAAGAGCTCGAATCCGTACCCGAACAGACCTGGTCGTCCGCCGCATTCTTCACGACTACGGTCAGTGGACTGCTGGGATTACACGTCGACAGTAGGTTGCAACAGGTCAGCTTTGCTCCTCATCTGCCGCCGAGCTGGAATGAGATCACCGTGCGGCATCTGCGTGTTGGCGGCTCTGAAATCACCCTCAACATGACCCAATCCGCCGATGAGATACGGCTGCAGATGCAAAACGCCGGGGCACCAGTACAGATGGTATTTGATCCCGAACTGCCTTTCGGAGCCACGCTGCGAGCCGTTCAAATCGGCAACCGCTCGATCGATGCGAAACTCGAGCAAAACCCACAAGATACTCACGCGAAAGTGGACTTCACCCTTCCCCCCGGCAGCACGCTGCTGACACTCGGTTACAGGGGGGGGATTGCCATTGTCGCCCCTGCCTGGCGACCCGCGATTGGCGAGCCGAGTGGGGCCATCAAGATCACAGCGCTCAGTCTTACCGGCCGAGTGTTCGTGATCGCGCTCGATCACCTGATCTCAGCGTCCTCGAGCTTCGAGCTGCGCACGCCCTGGGTCATCAAGGATATCCAGGGTGCGGCTCTTGAGCCCGTTGGGCCATCTCTCTATCGTGTGACCCTCAGCGCGCGCACACGGGACGCGGAACCGCACAGCTACCAACGAAGCAAGGTCATACTGAGATTTACCGACTCTACTAGCACACTCCCCGCACTACCATGAAGCGCCTCTGGGCCTGCCTCGCTGCACTTCTGTATTCGGCTTCCTCGGCGTTCGGCGCTGGCCAGCCCCAGCCTGCCGAGAGTCCCGCCGGGCAGCCGGCCTCTGCCGATGCCACGGCCTATATTCACTGGCTCGAAGAGCGCTCGATGCTGCATCAGGCGCAAGTGCTGGCGCTGCGTTACTCGGGCAACGCCGTCCAGTGGCAGCACCCCTACGGCAAACCGCAGCCGCGGGCGGCGGTGTCGCGCGCGTCGGTCTGGTTCACCGCTTATCCCGCCTCGACCATCGCCGCGTCTCCCGGCGTCTCGGTCCTGGCGACTCTGGCCGATGAGCGGCTGTGGCGCTCTTTCCAGACGATTGGGATCCAAGGCATACACACCGGTCCGATGAAGCGATCGGGCGGCGTACGCGATCTCGCCTATACATCCTCCGTCGACGGCAATTTCGACCGCATCAGCTTCGAGATCGATCCGGCGTTCGGCACCGAGGCGCAATACAAGGATCTTGTCGCGGCCGCGCGTACCCATGGCGCTATCGTCATTGGCGACATTATTCCGGGGCACACCGGCAAGGGACCCGACTTCCGCCTGGCCGAAAGGGCGTACGCCGACTACCCCGGTCTCTACCACATGGTGCGAATCGAGCCTGCCGACTGGGGACTGCTGCCGCCGGTTCCCCCGGGACGCGACGCCGTCAATCTCAGTCCGGCCACGGTAGAGGCCCTGCAGGCCAAGGGCTACATCGTCGGACGTCTCTCTTCCTCGATATTTTACGAGCCCGGAGTCAAGGACACGGACTGGAGCGCCACGGATGTCGTGCGGGGCGTCGATGGCATGCAGCGCCGCTGGGTATACCTGCACTACTTCAAGCAGGGTCAACCCACGCTGAACTGGCTCGACCCGACATTCGCCGCCGAACGGCTGGTAATCGGTGACGCGGTGCACGAGCTGGGTGTGCTCGGGGACGGCATGCTGCGTCTCGATGCCAACGGCCTGCTCGGGATCGAGCGCGATCCCAGCGGACGGGTGTGGTCGGCCGGCCATCCCCTGTCGGTGACGGCGAATCAGCTCATCGCCGACATGGTGCGGAAGTTGGGGGGATTCACTTTCGAGGAGCTCGCCCTGCCACTCGATGACATGCGCGAGATGTCGCGTGGTGGTCCGGATCTGTCCTACGACTTCGTGACCCGGCCTGCCTATGATGACGCGCTGCTGACCGGGGATGCGGAATTCCTGCGCCTCGTGTTCCAGCTCATGCGCAACTACAGCATCGATCCGGCCCGGCTGATTCACGCGCTGCAGAATCATGACGAACTGACCATGGGACTTGCGCACTTCACCGGCGCGCATGCGGATGAGCCCTTTGCATTTCGCGGCGGACAGGTATCAGGCAGGCAGCTGCGCGACCTCGTGCATCGGGAAATGTATGGCCGGCTCATGGGTGAGCGCGCGCCCTACAACCTGAAGTTCGGCGACGGTGTGGCTTGCACGACGGCCACCCTCATTGCGGCCACGCTGGGCATCAGGGACATCTCCACGCTGAAGGCAGCGGACGTGGAGAAGATCAAGCGGCTGCACCTGCTGCTCGCTTTCTACAATGCAATGCAGCCGGGTGTGTTCGCGCTTTCGGGCTGGGACCTGGTCGGAGCACTCACCCTGCCGGCTGCGGCGGTGCGGGAACGGCTTGCCGACGGCGACACTCGCTGGATCAACCGCGGCGCCTATGACCTCCTGGGCTCGAACCCGAGAGCGATGCGCTCGGCGGCGGGTTTGCCGCGCGCCGTTGCTCTGTACGGCTCGCTGCCGCAGCAGCTCAAGAAGTCCGACTCGTTCGCCTCGCAATTGGCGCGGCTGCTTAAGGTGCGTGCGAATCTGCATTTGTACGCGGCACGGTTGGCCGACGTACCGAGCGTGCAGGCGAAAGGGCTGCTGGTGCTGGTGCACGAGCTGCCGGAGAACTCGGGACTTGAGATTACGGCGATCAACTTCGGGGATCGAGCGGTGGATGAGTCTGTGCTCATTCGCGGCGCGGCGCCGGATTCGAAGGCGATCGATGCCCTCGATCCACAAGCGCCGATGTTGGATATCGGCGCAGACGGGAGCCTGCGGTTGCATTTGAACGCATTCGAAGGCAAGGCGTTGCGGATTAAGGGCTGAAATGCGCAGCGCAAGTGTGTTTCCCGCTCTGGCAGCTGCGGCATTCGTTACCGCTCAGGCTGGGCAACCTGAGCGCTCAGTGGCATCGCCTGCACCGTCGAGAAGCTGAACCTGGCGTAACAGGCAATCCCAAACACGTGTAAACCATGAACAAAACTCATCTGTACGCCAGCATGCTGCTACTGTCTTGCGGGGCAGCGCCGTTCGTTGCAGCAAATCCGGCCAGCGTCGCCACCGGACCCTGGCGTTCGCTATTGCAGGAGGACAGCGCGCCCGCCTGGCGCGGCTGGAAAGAGCCCGGATTGCCGGCGGGGTGCTCTCCAAGGAAGGGCAGGTTGACGATCTGGTCACGAAGCAGAGCTTCGGAAATTTCGAGCTCGAACTTGAGTGGAAGATCGGGAGGGGTGGCAATAGCGGTATCTTTTACCGGGGCACGCGCGAGTCCGATCACATCTATTGGAGCGCTCCGGAATATCAGCTCCTCGATGACGAGAATGCGGCGGACGGCAGCAACCGCCTCACGGCCGCCGCGGCCGCCTATGCGCTCTACGGCGCACCGGCCGGCGTTGTGCTGCCGTTCAATCATTGGAACAAGACGCGACTCGTTGTAAAGGGCACGCATGTAGAGCATTGGCTCAATGGCCGCAAAGTCGTCGAATATGAGCTCAAGAGTGCTGACTGGAAGAGCAGGGTTGCCGCGAGCAAATTTGCGGCATACCCCGATTACGGCTTGGCGACGACGGGCCTGATCGGGCTGCAGGGCGATCACCCCTGAGCCTTGGCGATTCGCCGCATCCGTATACGCGAGTTCCCGTGAAACTCGCTCGGACTCACCATTCCGCTACCGAACCGATACCCACGGTGGTGCCCTTGCTACAGGCCCTCGATCTTTTCCCGACTCGAATTGGCAGGCTCATCTGGACCCTCTTGTCCGGCATCTGGAACGATGGGTGAAGGACGTGCTCGCGATGCGTGCGGCCGCGCCTAAGCCGGCAGGTCGAACCGTTCGTCGAGGCTGGAACAGTGAAGACATGACCGTGCTGGAGCAACCCGACTTCGCGGCCCTGCGACATGCCATTCGTGTGGCGTGCGCCAGTGCGCTCGGCGAGATGGGTCAGGGCGACAGACCATTTCGCCTGCAGTCCTGGATCAACCTGCATGACCGCGGCGGATTCAACTCTTTGCATCTGCATGAGGGGTCGCTGCCGTCGGGCAGTTTTTATCTGCAGGTACCTTCCGGCTACGGCGAATTCGTGTTCCGCGATCCGCGCCCGGGAGTGATTCACGGTTCTGTCAAGGGAGCTGTGCCCAACGGCCAGAGCGATATCCACCTCACGCCGAGCGACCGCCTACTGGTGCTGTTCCCATGCTGGATGGAGCACTACGTTGAACCCCACGACAACGACGAGCCACGCATCACGATCGCTTTCAACGCATTGGACAGCGAGCTATCCGCGAAGCGTTGAGCCTCGCTCAGG
>Ga0182024_10014267_pt1 | contig 15378 bp, 15 predicted proteins | sample P32metaG_FD_120480 | JGI IMG/M metagenome (GOLD analysis project Ga0182024, IMG submission 120480) | Permafrost microbial communities from Stordalen Mire, Sweden - P3-2 metaG (Illumina Assembly) | ecosystem: Environmental > Terrestrial > Soil > Wetlands > Permafrost | place: Sweden: Stordalen... | reverse complement strand
GATGAGCATACCCACGCGCCCCCGGTCTCGCGCGGAGAATTTGGCGACGGCCTGGCGGGTACCAAGTGCGGCACGTGTCACATGGACCGTAACGTCGCTCTCTCGGGAAATGCCAGCTACCAAAGCATTCCGGGCCGTGCCGGTTGGAGCCTCGCTCCGAAGTCAATGGCGTGGGAAGGAAAGTCGATGGCTGAAATCTGCCAACAGCTCAAGGATCCCGCCCGCAATAGCGACCGCAGCCTGATGCTGCTTTACGAGCACTTCCTGACGAGTGACCTGATCGGCTGGGCTTGGAATCCGGGACCTGGGCGCGATCCGGTTCCGGGAACGCAAGAGCAGTTGGCGGAACTGATCAGGGCATGGATTGACACCGGCGCCGAGTGCCCCGCGAGTTAATTATTCTCGCGCTCAGACGTAGTCCCGCCAAGTCGATGGAGTTTCGATCCGAAATTGAACGCTTCACAATATGCCCTGGGTTGCAAGCCGGCAAAATGCGCTGGGTTGCAAAGCGGCAAAAACGAGCGATAAAGTATCGACGGGGCGGATGTCATAAAGCGAAGCGTCTTCAATAGTAGCGACGATGGACGTTGAACATATCGGCGTGATCAAGCTCGCTGGCGGCGACATCGTCTACGCACAGGGGACCAAAGGCGGGCCGTGGCTGTTCTTCACCGGCCATACCGCGATCGATTTCAAAGATGGCCTTGAATCGTCGGTGATCGGCGAACCCGGGCGGCGATTCGATGGCTTGTCCCGGCATCGGCGGGAAGGCGACGTCCTGGTCGGCCGTTTTGCACAGCTCCTCGCTGCAAGCGGGAGCGACATGAACCATGCGGTGCGCCTCGACCAATATTATCCGTCGGCGAAGCCTGTCGATCCGTACCACCAGGCGCGTCGGATCGGGTTCAAGGAATTCATCCCGCCCAGTACTTCGGTCATTATTAGTGAGCTTCTGCCGGGCCACGCAGGAATCGACACGTCACTGATCGCCGTCATGCCGGGCGATGGCCGTCGGCCCTCCCGCACCAAGCCGGAGGGCGTGCCAGTGCCCGAGCATTCCGGCTTCCTGCCTGCCCTGGTGTCGGGCGACTACGTGTTCGTCGCCGGTCAGGTCGCAAACGCCGAATCGATGGACAGATTGCATCCGAAAGCGGCACGTGCACCGACGGGGCTGTGGGCCGGCACGGATATCCGGCTGCAAACGGAATTCCTGATCACGTCACGCCTGTTGCCGGCGCTGGAATCGGGCGGCAGCTCACTGGCGAATTGCATCAAAGCCCAGGTCTACCTGACCGACATCAACGACATGCCGGACTTCATGGATGTCTGGACCAAGTATTTCGGCGATCATCCATGCGCGCTGACGGTGGTGCCTATCAGCGGACTCGGGTTCACCCTCGGCGTCATCGAGATCAACATCTTCGGCGTGCGCGATAAGGGAGCGATCCGCAAGGAGATCATCCAGCACAAAGGATCGGAGCGGATGCGGCTGGGGCCGGCCGCGGTGCGCGCCGGCAGTCTGTTGTGCCTCTCGGGCCTGTTTGCCGCCGACGGCAAGGGCGTATTGGCCGACGCGGCCAAGGCAAACGACCTGCGGCATTTTGGCGTGCCGGTGCAACGCCAGATGCACGCGGTGCTTGGCGCCGCCGACGATATCTGCCGGGAAGCGGGCACGTCACTGGCGAATACGCTGCGCGCACATCACTTCCATACCGACCTCAATGACTTCTACCCCGCGCATCGGGTCTGGCAGTCGTTGATGCCCGGCGCGCCGGTTCCGTTCGGAGCGGTGCGCGTGCCAGCACCGCTGCCCGTTCCGGGCTGCGACGTGCTTGTCGACATGTGGGTTTACAATCCACCCCGGTAATCCATGAAATCCATCCCAATCATCCATGACCACGTGGACCTGGAGGAGACAGATGCGTTTGGAATCGATAATTCGGGCGATGCTGGTGACGACACTCGCCTTGGCAGGCGCGAGCGCCGCCCGTGCGGCCGATCCGGTGAGGATAGGATTGGCCGTGCCAAACCAGAGCCTCTATACGGCGGTATTTGCCGCGCGCGACCTTGGCTACTTCAAGGACGCCAATGTTGATGTGGAGATCACGGAGTTTCGTGGCGGCAGCGCCGCACAGGAGGCCTTGGTCGCCGGCGCCTCCGACCTGATCACCTCTTACCCGCCGGGCGCGGCACTCGCGAGCAGCAAGGGCGCCAAGGAAAAACTGATCGCCGCCATAGCCCCGGCCTCGAACGGCTGGTACTTGATCGTCGAGCCCAATTCTCCGATCCGCACCGTCAAGGACCTCGCGGGCAAGAAAGTCGGCATCAGCACCAAAGGGTCCACGACCGATCTGTATGCGGAATGGGCTGCGAATCAGGCCGGCATCACTATTCGGTCAATTCCCGTCGGCGGCGGCGGACTGATCCCGGCGCTGAAAGCACAGCAGGTGGATGCTGTCGTCGTATTCTCGCCCTTGAGCTTCAAACTACTCAGCACGAATAGTGGCCGGATCATCGTCGATTATGCCAAGGAACTGCCGCTGACCCTTCCGGAATGCTGGACCGCTTCGCAGGATGTGATCGAGAAGCGGCCGAATGACGTTCGCGCCGTCCTTTCGGGCTTCTACCGGTCGGTCAAATATCTGCAGGGTCACAAGGTCAGAAGCGATTGCCTTCCTGAAAAAATACACAAGGCAAGAAGACGAGAAGATTCTCGACCTGCTGTTCGAGAACAGCACCATGAAGACGTCGACCGACGGCGTCATCAAGGAGCAGTGGGTGGTGGACGCCTTGGCCATGACTGCCAAGATGTCTCCGGAATACAATCAGTTCAAGCCGAACGACCTGTTTGTCGATCAGTTCTTTCCGGTGACAGTGAACTGAGGCGATGTCGTCAAACCGCCCAACGGCTTGGTTGGTGCCGGCATGCCAGTTGGGCGTGCTGGCGCTCTTCGCGGGTCTGTGGGAAGTGTCGAGCCGCTCCGGATGGGTGAATCCCGAATTGCTACCGCCTCTCTCCGTGGTCCTCTTGATCCTCTGGAAGCTCCTCCGCGATCCGGCCTTCCTCGGCGACCTGCGGGTCACTACGGCCGAGACGATCGTCGCCTATCTGATCGTCGCGCCGACCGGACTTCTGCTGGGCTTCTTCATCGGCGAACGCCGTTGGCTCTATCGCGCCACCAATCCCATTTTGCAATTACTCATGGCGACGCCGAAGATGATCTTCCTGCCGATCTTCATCCTCGCCTTTGGGATTGGCTTTCTTGAGAAGGTGATGTTCGCCTCGATGGTCGGCATTTTCGCCACGGTGATTGCCGGAATTGCCGCCGTGCAGTCGGTGCCACAAGGCCTGATGCGAGTCGCGACCGCTTTCGGCGCGACGCGGCTGCAGATTTACACGCGTATTTATTTTCCGGCGATGATCCCGATCATCATCGGCGGCATGCGGCTCGGGCTGATCTTCACCATCTTCGGCGTCCTTCTATCCGAGATGTATGCGGCCTCGCGTGGTGTTGGGCAGACGCTGTTTTCATGGGGGGAGCAGACGCGGCTCGCTGAGTTGCTCGCCGGCGTTCTCCTGGTGGTGGCGATTACCGTAACGCTCGATGAGCTGATGCGCTTCGGCGAGCGGCGCAGCCGCCGTCGGCGGGTTGAGGCATAACTATGCCGGCCCTCGCCAGCTCGCGCGACGCGACGCCGGCGGCAATTTCGGTCAACGGCGTACACAAGAAGTTCGACTCGGGCGCCACGTCGGTGCAGGCGTTGACTGACGTCTCCTTCACCGTGGCGACCGGCCAGTTCGTCACCGTGGTCGGACCGAGCGACTGCGGGAAGTCGACGCTGCTGCAGGTGCTTGCCGGCCTCACCCCCGCGAGCGCCGGCACCGTGCTGCTCGACGGCGAACCGGTGACTGCGCCCCGCCCGGACAAGATCGGCATTGTGTTCCAGGAAGCCTGGCTGCTGCCGTGGAAGACAGCGCTCGAGAATGTAGAGTTCCCGCTGTCGCTGCGGGGCGTACGCAAGGCCGAGCAGCGGCCGCGGGCAGAGGCGCAATTGGCGCTGGTCGGCTTGGCGGATGCGGCCGGCCGCTATCCGCACGAGTTATCAGGCGGCATGAAGCAGCGTGTAGCGATCGCGCGCGGGCTGGTGCAGCAGCCATCTGTGTTGCTGATGGACGAGCCATTCGCATCCTTGGATGAACAGAGCCGCACCCGCATGGGTGCCGACCTCTTGGGCATCTGGGAGCGCACGGGCCGGACGATCGTATTCATCACGCACGGCCTGACCGAGGCGATCTATCTCGCTGACGTCATTCTGGTGATGGCGTCAAAGCCCGGCCGAATCGTTGATCGCATTCCGGTGCCACTGGCTCGGCCCCGGACCGTCGACATGATCGGCAGCGAAGTCTTCGGCAAGCTTCGCAACCGCATCTGGCACCTGATCGCGGACTAGACGCCATGAAGCGAGTCTACCGCAAAGCCATATCCCTCCTGATTGTTCTGCTGTGCGTCGTGGTCTGGGAAGCGGCATTTCAAGCGAAGCTCCTCAATTCCATCATCTTCGGTTCGCCCTCTCTGATCTGGAAGGCCATTCGTGTCGACGGTCTGACCTTTCTGCAGGCGATGCAGATCACGACATTCGAGGTGGTTGTGGCAATCATGATTTCGTGGAGCTTCGGCATCGCGTTCGGCGTTCTCGCCGGAGCGTACGATTTCGCCGGTCGGGTTTTTGCGCCTTTTGTCTCGGCGCTCATCGCCTGCCCGCTGGTCGTCCTCTATCCCATCCTCATGGCGTGGCTTGGGATCGGGCCGGTATCGAAAATCGCCTTCGGGGTCCTTCTGGGCGCCTTTCCCATCATGCAGAGCACGATGGTCGGCGTGCAAGCGATCGACCAGGGCTACATGACGATGGCGAAGGCCATGGGCGCGAGCAGTTTCCAGCGCCTCTCGCAGGTGATGGTGCCGCTCGCATTGCCGTCGGTCATGGGCGGTTTGCGGCTGGGGACCTCATTGGTGATCGCAGGCGTGGTGCTGACCGAGATGCTGGCGTCAACCGATGGGCTCGGCTTCTGGATTTCTTATAACCGGACGCTCTTCAACACTGGGCAGGTCTATCTTGGCATCGCGCTGGCGCTTGTGCTGACGGCGGTGGCCAACGCGGCTTTGTCAAGCGTGGAGCGCCGCTTAGGCCGCTGGCAAGCGTTGCAGCAGGAAGCGGCTTAGGTTCTTCTCGGTTGTAGTGGCGCATGGTAGCGTGTGAAAGTTTATGACCGACAAGAGGACTTCGATGGGGAAACTTGATGTGGCCGAAATCCGCGCCCTCGTGGAACCGAATCGGGTCCACGCGCGGGTCTATTCGGACCCGGACCTGTTCAAGCTGGAGATGGAGCGCGTCTTCGATCGCAACTGGATTTATGCCGCCCATGAGAGCGAAATCGGCAAGCCCGGCGACTTCGTGCGCACGCGCATTGGCTTTCGCGAACTGATTATCGCCCGCACCGAGACCGGCGGCATTGCAGCCTTCCACAACCGCTGCGCGCATCGCGGTGCGATGGTCGCTTCGATGGACCGCGGCAATACCAAAGGCTTCATGTGCCCCTATCACGGCTGGAGCTATAACTGCGCAGGCAAGCTGACCGCCGTGCCGCTCCGCCGAAGCTATCCCGAAGGTTTCCTCGAAGACCCGGGGCACAGTCTCGAGCAGGTGGCTCGGGTAGAGAGCTATCGCGGCTTCATCTTCGTCAGCAGCGCGCCGAAGGGGCAGTCGCTTGCCGATTTTCTGGAACCGGTCCGCGACACGATCGACAACCTGATCGATCGCGCCCCCGACAAGGAGCTGTTCAAGGACGGCGTGGAAATGCGCCAAATCTACCATGGCAACTGGAAGCTCCACATCGAGAACACCTTCGACAACATCCACACCTACTTCGTGCACCAAAGCTCGTGGGGCTCCCTGCGCGACTACGAGCGCGAGACTGACAACCGCAAATCCGACGTGCAGATCCAGATGATCCGCGACAACGGCTGGCCGCTCGCCGATTGGGATAAGGCGCGCATCCTCGCGTACGGCAATGGCCACGCCATCAATGGCGCTTACTTCACCGGCACCAAGATCGCGATCGATCGGCCCGAGCCGTGGTTCAAGGAATATAGGGAGGCGCTGGAGCGCGCCAACGGAGCGGCGAAAGCGGAAGAAATCCTCTCGATGGATCGGTTCAACACGCTGATCTACCCCAACCTGATCATCAACATCCGCTATCAGTATATTCGCGTCTTCCAACCGCTTAGCGTCGACAGCACGATAGTGCGCGCGTTCTCATTCCGGCTGGGCGGCGCTCCGATTGAGATGTTCCACACCGCGACCCGCTTCCTGACGGCGCTGAGTTCGCCTGCCTCGATGGTGTCGCAGGATGACCACGAGGTCTTCAATCGCATCCAGGTGGCGCTAGGTGGCGACGGGGAAGCGACGCCGGCGGACCACACCGCCTGGATCGACTTTTCGCGCGGCTTCGGCACCGAGAAGCCGCTACCCGATGGCAGCGTCGACGCGATGTCAGGCGTCAGCGAACTGGCGATGCGCAACCAGTTTGCCGCCTGGGCCGGCTACATGACGGCAGACTAGGGACCGACCGATGGCTCAAGCGAGCAGCCTGTCGTCGGCCGAAATCGACGAGATCAAGGCCTTCGTCGAGACCGAAGCCGACCTTCTCGACGAAGGCCGTTTCGACGAGTGGTTGGCACTGTTTGCCGACGGCGCCATGTACTGGATGCCGTCGCAACCGGGCCAGACTGATCCGCTGGGCGTTCCGTCGATCTTTTACGAGGACAAGGAAATCCTCACGGTGCGCATCCGCCGCATCCAGCATCAGGCCAACCTCGCCCAGACCCCGATGGCGCGCACCGTGCACGTGCTTGGTCCGGTGCGCATCGAGAGTAAGGACGGTGACACATTCGAGGCGCGCTCGAGCATGCTCGTCGTCGAGTATCGCACCTCAGACGGCCAGCGCGTCTTCGGTGCAAAGTGCAGGCACACGCTTCGCCGAGACAACGGTCGATTGCGCATCGTCATGAAGCGCGTCGACATGATTGACTCCGATGCGCCGCATTCCTTCATTACAATACCGTTCTAGACCGATTCCGGTTCCCACGCAGAGGAGTAGACCATGCAAGGTAAGCTTCGTCACGTCGCGATCTCCGTGCCCGACATGGAGAAGGCGGCGCAATTTTACGAGAAGACCTTCGGCTTCAAGCGCATGAAGAAGGTTGAGACCGGAAATTTCGGCCACGCAATCGGGTTGAGCGACGGCGTGATGAATCTGACGCTGCTGTATTTCCCGACTGACGAATCGGCCGGCGACGAGCACGGCAAGGATTTCCACGGCATCCATCACATCGGCTTCATCGTCGACGATCTCGTCGACGCCAGCAAGGAAGTCCTCAAGAACGGCGGACGTCTGCAGCACGCGCTCGACGAGAGCGAGAAGAACACAGATCTGCACCGGGAAGGCTTTGAGCTGAAGTGCCGCGATCCCAACGGCGTCGTCTTCGACGTGTCGCACGGCTGGGTCGGGACGAAACGGGACTGAAGCGCCGCGTCAGCGGTTGCGTTGGTTTGGCATCAGTTCAGTGCAGCCGAATGCGCATCGTCAACATTCGTCAGCACACATTTGCGCTCCCCTCGGCGCAGGCGAACGCCTCGATTTCTTTCCAATCGATGACGGCGAGCGCCGTAGCAATCGTCACCGACGTCCGGCGCGATGGCCGGCTCATTGTCGGATACGGACTTGATTCTGCTGGCCGCTTTGGCCATGGCGCCCTTGCGATGGAGCGGTTTGCGCCGCGTCTCATGACGGCGTTGCCGGAACGCTTGGTCGATCCTGATGGTCGGAATTTCGATCCAGACAAGATCTGGTCGGTCATGATGCAGGACGAGAAGCCCGGCGGACATGGCGAACGCGCCGGCGCGGTCGGACTACTCGACATGGCGATCTGGGACATCGTCGCCAAGATCGAGGATAAGCCGTTGTGGCGTGTTCTCGCAGAGCGCGATGGACGCGATACCGACACACTGCCGCGAAAGGTCGCGACGTACGCCACCGGCGGCTACTACCGGGCCGCAGATGACGCCTCGGCATTGCGCGAAGAACTGCGCTCGATCCGCGATCGGGGCCATACGCATGTCAAGATCAAGGCCGGCGGCGCGCTCTTGGCCGACGATTGCCGGCGCATCGAGGCGGCGATCGGCGCCTTCGGATCGGCCGATCGGGTGGCCATCGACTTGAACGGCACGCTCGACCTCGCGCGCGCTGACACCTTCCTCAGCGCCGTCGATGGGTATGGCTTGCGCTGGGTTGAGGAGGTCGGGGATCCGCTGGATTACGACCTGCAGGCCGATATCGGTCGCCGCTACCGCACGCCCTTCGCGATGGGCGAAAACACTTTCTCGCTCCCAGACGCCACCAATCTTATTCGTTATGGCGGCGTCCGGCGCGATCGCGACCTGCTGCAATTTGACGTCTCACTGTCCTATGGGCTGGTCGAGTACCGGCGAATTCTGACCATGCTCGGTGCCAACGGATATGCACGGCAACAGAGTTTCCCTCATGCGGGGCATGTGCTGTCGCTGCATGCCGTTGGCGGCTTCGGCCTCGGCAGTCACGAAACCGGCGCCGATCCGGAAGGGCTTTTCAACGGTTATCCTGACGGCTGTGTCGTCGAGGGCGGATACGTCAATCTGCCAGATGCACCGGGCTTAGGCATCGAGACTACGCCAAATCTTTATGCGCGGGTGAGGTCATTGGCTTCTTAAGCGAGGTCGTGATGGCTTGGGGCCGGCAACCAACTCGGTCATTGTCGTCTTTCATGGAGAAAATGATGTCGTTCCAGAACATGCCCGACCTTGGACCCATGTTCACCCCGGAAGGAAATGCCAACGCGGTCTGGGTGCTTGAGAGGGCGAAGGAAGCCGCGACAAAATGCCGTGTCGTGTTCGACATCCCTTATGGCGAGGACTTCTTCCAGCAGTTGGACATCTGGCTGCCGCGCGAGGAACCAGCCACCAACCTGCCTGTCCTCGTCTACGTTCATGGCGGCGGCTGGCAGAAGGGTCACAAGGAGTGGAACAGCTTGGTCGCCGAGCGCATCGTCGAATTTCCGGCGATCCTGGTATCGCCAAACCACAGGCTCGCACCGTCGTCAAAATATCCGCAACAATTGGCGGATATCTTTTGCGCGCTGAAATGGGTGCACGACAATATCGACCGGTACAAAGGCGATAGAAACAGGATTTTCCTCGGCGGGCATTCCTCGGGCGGACATCTCGCGGCGCTCGCAACGATGCGGACCGACCTCTTCGCGACATATGATTTGCCCGCGGACCTCATCAAGGCATGCTTTCCATTAAGTGCGCCGCTGGACCTACGCCTTGAAATGTGCGAGCCGGGCGGCCGCCGACAGAAACAGTTGAAGCTCTTTCTCGAGCGCGACAACCAGGATCGCGAGGCGAGCGTCACCGAACATACGGCGCAGGCCAAAGTCCCAATGTTTCTCAGTTGGGGGTCAGCCGATTTTGTCGAGGTTATGGAGCATAATCGGCTTATGGTCGACCGGATGGCGCAGAACAAAACCTGCGTCTTCGAGTATTACGTTCAGCCTGGCGGCACGCATAACGGCACCCAGAACGCGTGGCTTGATCCGCACAACCCTTATGTCGACAAGGTGCTGTCGTGGATCGCGAATCCCCCCGACAGTCTCACCTGCTCCCCAATTTGAGCAGGATCAAAGCGGCTTTCCTGGCGTTCTCCCAGCAGAGGCGGATCGCGCAACTGCTCGTGACGCGCCACGTCTTCACGAGGCGCTACGTCTTCACCACCAACCGCCGCCCTGTTGCCCCTGATAGTAGCCGGTGCCTTGACGCGCATTGCCGCGTCGGGAGCCCTGATCGCCCCAGCCATTGGAGCCGAAGAGGTTCTCCCAGACGCCACGGTGGGCAACGCGAACTTCGGCCGTAGGCTTGCGCGTGATGAAGCCGCCCTGCGGCTGGTTGTTCAGCACCGCGACGAACTCGGTGCGGAAGTTGGTTTCGCGGCTCAGCGGCTCGTCCGAGACGACGATCGAGGATCGCGGCATGGCGGTCGGCGCGATGCGATCGAGCGCTTCCTGCGGGATGGTGATGCGGTCGAGCGCGTCCTTGGCGTCGTCCCCGCCGTCGATCGTGACCGCGCTCCAGCGCAGGCCTGCGTCGTTGCGCGCCATCGCCGTGAACACATGCGTGCCGATCGGCTTGTCGGGATCGCGGATCGTGACCGGGAACTCAAGGCTCGCGTCGAAGACCTCGCCCCCGTCCGGCCACCTCTTGTGCGTGTTGCGCCGCACGTAAAGCTTCTGCGTCGCGCGGCTGATGTAGATCGAGACTGGCTCGAGTGCGAGCCTCGCCTCGCTCGCCGCCTTGGCTGTGTCGGCCATCTTGATCTCGGCCGCCTTGGCGGCGTCCTTTGCGGCGACGGCGGGCTCGAGCTTTGACTTCGCGTCAGCCCTGGCGGTGTCGAGCTGCGTCCCCAGTTCCTCGGCCTTGGCGGCGGCCCTCTGCTGGCGGTCCTCGGCCCGCGCTTTGGCCTGGTCTGTCCTCGCGGCGGCGAGCACCTTTTCGGCGAACTTGAGCTCGGCATCGGCGCGATTCTTGAGCTGTTCCAGCTTACGCAGCGACGCTGTGAGCGCTGCTGTCTCGCGCGCCGTGGTCACGGCGGCTTTCTTTGCCTGTTCGGCCGCCTTGGCGGCCTCGGCGGCCTCGGCGGCCAGCGTCTCGGCACGCGCCGGAGTCGCCGCGACGGCGTCCGCATTCGGCGTGAAAAGCGCGGGATGGGAAAACTCGACCGGCGCCGCGTCGTCTGGGGAGATGATCACCCGCATCCCTATCCGCGTCTTTTCGAATAGCTTTTCCGCAAAGCCATAGGGCATGCGCACGCAGCCGTGCGAGGCCGCATATCCGGGCAGCGGCCCGCCGTGCAGCGCGATGCCGTTCCAGGTGATGCGTTGCATGTTCGGCATCCAGGCATCGTCATACATGCTCGAGTGGTGATCCTTGTCCTTCTGGAGGACGGCAAAGATGCCGGCAGGTGTCTCGCGTCCCCCGACGCCGGTCGACACCGGCGCGCGCAGGATCCAGCCGTCGGCGTCGTAGAAAGTGACCTGCTGGGACTTGATCGACACGATCGCCATGATCGGCTCGCCTGCCTCGCGCGGGGCCGCGGTCTCGACGGGGGGCGCGGAACGCCCCTTATGCGCAGCGGCGTTGGCGGGTGCCGCCGCGGTCATCACCGTCAGCGCGGCCGCGGCCGCGAGGGCCCCTATGGCAAGAGGCGCCAATCGCCGGATCGCCTTGCTGGATTGCGCCGTCGCGAATCGATTTGTCATTCCATACCCCCATACCCCGTTCAAACTCCTTCCCAAGGGGCCTTCGGCCGAGGGAAGCCCGACGCAACCAGCGACTGGGATGGATGGTTCCCGTTTTACGACCCGCGGTCAATAAACAACTCCGCGGGACTGTCAGCAGGTGGTCGGAAGTCGAAAATCGGGTCCCGTATTGCCGACGAATTGTGGGTTTAAATGTGGCACAACGGACCGCTTGCGTCGCTGTCCCGGATAGCGGCGATGGGGGCCAAACCGGACATCCCAAATTCCGGTCCTGACTACTCGGCATTCACCTTGTGCCCGTTGTTCACCTGCGAATCATCGGGCAACGGCGCGGATAGCGGCAACGTATTGCACACGGGTACTGAAGCCCGCAGGTCGCCCTCCAAATTCGCGCGGTCGATGTAACTATCGACGAGAATATTTCCCGAACTGTCCGAGATGAATAACTGCATCCCCATTAGGCTTACGGGAAACCCGTAATTCGGAACCAGGGTGTGGCTCATGACGATCTTCACATCATAGTCGCTGGCGCTCCACATTGTGAACAGCCAGTCGTCGATGATTTTGTAGCCTTCCCCGATCAGAACTTTTTCACAAACGCGTTCGTGGCGCTGTCAGATTTATCATCCGAGCTGAACTTCAACTTCACCACGCAGGTGGGGACAGCGGCAGACGCAGCAATCGGGTTCCAGATCAGGAAGGACATGAATAATGGCAGCACCGAATAGACAGAACCCCTGAACGTTGAAGGTCGGAGCGCGAAGATTGGGAAACGATACACTAGGTCTCCTATTTTGAGCGCGACTGCGTGGTGGCGGACGCAGCCGAATTCGAACCCGTCTACCGATGGCACCATCACCGAGCGCTCCATTACGATCCTCGGCCCCGATCTGCGCGAGAGCGCCGCGAGCCGCACGAGCCGCCAGATAGCCAACAATGAAACTCAGCGCGATCGTCGCAGCGTAGCTGCTAAAGACGGACGTGGACTCAAAAAAGCCGACGCGCAATCAAGTCTGCTGGATGGCCGAGAGGAGCCAAATGCCCCCACGTGCACGCCTGAAGGTCCACAATTCGGCGACCTCGCTCTGCTCGCCGCCTTCGACGGTGCGCCCGCTCGCGCGCTCGACCATACTGTCCTTGAGCGCAAATTTCATGGCCACGGTCGCGTAATCGGTGATGCCTTCGTGCCAGCCTTCCGCCAGATCGCCTTGGAGCAGCTTCACATCACTGACGCGATTGATCAGCCCGCGACTGGCGTTGTCCGTCAACTGTTCGGAGAAATAGGATAGCATTTCGGGTGTGACTTTTGTGCGCAGGGCCGCCAGGTCTTCCGTCGAATAAGCGGCCTGGATGTCGCCGAGCAACCGTTCGAACGCGTCATAGTCCGACTTATCGACGGCAACATGTTCGTCGGCCGGTGCTACATTGGCGCCGCCCACTGTTCCACTGAGATCGCCAAAACTATGCCCTGTCGCGGAATGCGCGGCCGCATAGGCAGGCGCCGCCATATTACGGCGCTGCCACCAGCCGAAAATCAGCCGGCCGACGATCACGACCAGCACGACCTGCAACAGCAGACCGATGATCGAGGCGAAGCCCGCCATGCCGCCGAAAAATCCTTGCCCGAACAGCAGGCCAAATAGACCTGCGCCGAGGAAGCCGGCAGCTAGCCCGCCGAATAAACCGCCGCCGAACAAGCCAGGACGGACCGCAGGCTGGCCAATAGGCGCGGCGACGCCGGGTTGTGTCATCGAACGCTGAATTGGCGCCGAAGTAGGCGCCGTGGGCGTGGCGGGCGGCGCCGCGAATGTGCGCCCGCCTCGGCTGCCCGATGAGAAGCCCCCGCCGGGGCGCGCGTGCGCCTCAACCGCAACCAGCAGAAACGCCGCCGCGAGCGCGGCAAGCGCGATTAGCCCGTGAACACGAAACATGGCAATTTGCCTCCCGGCCTCATCCGTAACTGAAACAGTAGGTACGGTCCAGCGCTGCCGTATTACGGCAATGCGACAAGCCAAAAGCGCCCCTTAGCCGACATGGCGACGGCCGCAGTGCACCCGCCTCTGGACCGAGCGCACACGCCCAAGATAAATATCTTGTTTCCCGTTCGATGTCTCGCCGCACGCAAATTGTCGGCTCCTGGCCCTTTAGCTACACTTAGAGCGGCGCACCGATATGTCAGCAATTGGGGCCTAAGCGGAAGTCGGGCTGCGACCGCGAATGCGTAGCGGTTGACCCATCAACGACGTGGGCGTGCTCCTCGTCTTTGATGCATCTGTAAGGCTTCCATAGGGCGTTCGGGCAGGAACACGGCTGGCGCAGCCCATTAGAACGCCGCCGCATCTGACCACCTCATCACTCAAGTCATTGAGCGAACGTGCGGAACATCTTGACTGTTTCCCCAACCGCAACAACTCGCGAAAAAACCAAACGAAGAGCTATTTTGCCGCTAGCGGGTCTACCCCAAGTTTGAAGGGCTCGCCTGGATGACGGTCCTGAAGGTCACGGATTTGGACGGCTGTGGCACGGGTATTGGGCGCCGCCTCCGCCACGAGCCTGGCATCGAGCGCAGGCTTGCCGACCAACCTAACACCAGAACCGTCCTCATCGAAACAGCAGCCGGCGACCTCAACAGCTCAATAGACGAACGTTCGCAAGAGACAGTTCCACAACGTCAGTTCTCTTGTCCTTTTAAAATCTGTGACGTAGCTGTCGTTTGGGAAAACGGAACTCTTCGGCATCCATGGTTAAGTTTCTTTTTTTAAGTCCCTAGCTTTAAGCGCGTTGCGGCTTAGGTATAGTGGGTTGGTTGAGTGAATGGCACTCAAACAATATTTCACAAAAAAATATGGAGAGCACCGATGAATAACGAAAACTTGACTATTCACCTGAAGGTTAAGGACTTCAACGCATGGCGCACGAGTTACAATGGGAGCCAGACAAATCGCGCGTCTGCCGGCATCACGAATGGTAGGGTGTTCCGCAACGCGGATGACCCGAATGAAGTGGTCGTCCTCCAGGATGTCGCCGACGTGGCAAAAGCTCGCACTTGGTATGGCTCAAGTGAAATGAAGACCGCGTGGGAAAAGAGCGGCGTAGTGGGCTCGCCCACCATCCGCTTCGCTGCAGCGGCTTAACGCGTAGCGCAAACAGATCGTAACCGGGATGGTGCGTAGCGTAAGTGTTTTGTTGCGTGGCCGTCCCGAAGATGGAAGCCCCAGCCCTCGTCGCCCCAACTCTGGCTGGGGCTTTTCATTGCGTTAGACTCCACTCAACCGAAGCCACATCCACCGCTCCACCCCTCGCGATAGAGGAAGCTACCCTTCCCGTTTCGGTGACGCTGCCGGCCGCCCGGGTCCGCGCCATGCCTGTCTTCATCACGCGTCCGATCCGTCCCGCCTGCGTTTTGCGGCGGAGTGTGAAAGTTTAGCTGAAGAGGTTTTTGAACCCGAGCTACGAGCGCACTTCTTTCGTTTGGCCAGTATGTGGGCGGAGCTAGCGCGTCAACCCGACGCCACGCCGCGCCGGCTTTCATGACGCGTCGCCGCCGTCTCTTCAACCAAACTCCACTTCCACTGCTGAGCGAAGCCGCGCACGGCGACCCCACCCTCCCAATCCCGTCCTTCCTCGTCAGAGCAGGAACTCTCCGCGGAGCAAGCAGGTTGGCTCGTCCAGGCGGAGGCGAGGCTGAGCAAGCAGCGAGCGCCGTAAACGCGCACGTATAGCAGCGCATGGTTGCAAGCCGGTCGCATTTGCGGTTACCGTCAGGTCGTCGATGAGCACGTTCGACCATGTCCGCTATGCCCCGATAGCGACTCAATTCTGCAGTGCAGCGAAATGTCGCGATGGGCCAGGAGCAGACTCTAGACTGATAACTATTCTGTGTGGCTGGTATAGACCGTTATGCCATTGCCATCAGGATCGACCAACTGGAAGTAGTCGTGACCAAAAAATTGGTCTTGAGCAATTG
>Ga0182024_10014266_pt1 | contig 15378 bp, 13 predicted proteins | sample P32metaG_FD_120480 | JGI IMG/M metagenome (GOLD analysis project Ga0182024, IMG submission 120480) | Permafrost microbial communities from Stordalen Mire, Sweden - P3-2 metaG (Illumina Assembly) | ecosystem: Environmental > Terrestrial > Soil > Wetlands > Permafrost | place: Sweden: Stordalen... | reverse complement strand
GCTTGCACCTGCCAAACCGGAATGTTATCAAAAGTGGCACACAGTCCATGCGCAGGAACGGGCATGCTGGGACGCGGATTAACCTGTAACAAATAGTCGCGAATGCCTGAAATGCTTGCAACATCTGGCCAGTTATTTGCCGAGAGTGATTTTGCCGATGATCATCCGGCGAAAGTGATTTCCACCAAATTTTTGGGAACCTTTTGGGCTGGGAGGGAAAAGCTAAGGTTTGCTGACATGTTTTGTGGGATTGGCGGGTTTCACTCGGCGGCCGCTTCGCTTGGGATGGAATGCGTATTTGCTTGTGATATTGACGAGGATTGCCGAAAAGCATACGAACACAATTACGGCATAAAACCGGAAGCCGACATTTGTCGTATCGAACCGGCCAGAGTTCCGGAACATGATATTTTGTGCGCGGGCTTCCCTTGCCAGCCGTTTTCAATCATCGGGGATCGTGGTGGATTTGCCGATGCCAGAGGAACTTTGTTTTTCGAATTGGCAAGGATTATTGAAGCCAAGCGGCCACCAGCGTTGGTGCTGGAAAACGTTCGACAGCTTGTATCCCACAATAATGGCAAGACGCTGCAACGGATTTTGCAAATTATCGAAAACCTCGGCTATATAGTGGGCTTTCACATTCTTAACGCTTTAAACTTTGGGCTGCCCCAGAAGCGCGAGCGTGTCCTAATTGTTGGATTCCGCGGGGGGGTAAACGGTTTTGAATTTCCGAAGGAAAAGCTTCCGATGAAGCCCCTTTCAAAAATCCTGGAAAAGACTCCGCCAGAAAGGTTTTATGTGAGTGACCGGATTAGGAGGGCGCGGCTGGCTGCGCACAAAGCAAAGGTAAAACCTGCAATTTGGCACGAAAATAAGGCGGGCAACATCGGAAGTCACCCCTTCTCTTGTGCATTACGAGCTGGGGCGTCCCACAACTATCTGTTGGTGGACGGTAAAAGGCGCCTGACACCTCGCGAAATGTTGAGGCTGCAAGGGTTTCCCGATTCCTTTGAGATTGTTGGCACTGATAGCCAAATTCGGAAGCAGGCTGGCAATTCCGTGCCAGTCCCAATGGTCAGGGCGGTGTTGGAGAGGGTATTGCATGTCGATCGAGCCGAAGCTCAAAGGAAAAGGGCCGCAGCGTAGAGGGCCACATCCTCTTGGTGAACTGCCCGACGATTTGGTTGTTCGGATCGGCAAGCACATTGTTCATCGTATTTCGGTGGGGCAGGCCGACATCACCGGGGACGATTTTGGAACCATCTTGGCAAAAGCCCTTGACGGCGAACATCGTCAGAAGCCTTTAGGAATTGCGGACGTCACTTGGAATGAATGTGCTTGGTGCGTTAAGACCATTCAAGACAAAAACCCGTTCAATCAAAAAAAAATCTGCCTTATTTCAGGTCGCAATTCTCCCCAGCATTCCTACGAAATTAACGATCCGTTGAAGGACATTGAGGCGACTGGTGCGGCGGTTTTAAATATTTGGAATAAGCGACTCAATCAATCTCTGGCTGAACATGATGACATGCGGATTTTCATCTTGATTCGTAATATGGCGACATTGCAGTTTACGCTGATAGAAATGGAGGCTTCTCGGTTTATTCCTGCGGACTATCGGTGGGAAAAAAGCAAAGGAAAGAACTTATGGGGGTTTCACCGTCTAACGAATGAACGGCGTTTTAGGTGGCAACCCCATGGCTCACAATTCAGCATTTTTCATCAAGTGCCTGCTTCTGCATGTCGTTTCCGGATTGTTAAGCAACCGCCTGTTGTTGAGGAACACGAAATCTTAAAGTTTGTGGGGTACGAAGATAGCTGGATTCAGAAGGTTTCTGCAGAACCGCAATTGCTGTAGCTCTCTGCTAGACGGGAAGTTCTGAGCACCCATCTGCAATTGAAACATGGACACATTCACGAGAGCCGCGCGGTCGGCGCTGATGGCGAAAGTCAAATCGGCTGGCTGTAAATCGACCGAGGTCTCGCTGGCGCGGTTGTTGCGCCGGGAAAAACTCGCGGGATGGCGTCGCGGCAGCGCGCTGGCTGGCAGACCGGATTTTGTTTTTCGCGCGGCGCGGGTGGCGATGTTTGTCGATGGATGTTTCTGGCATGGCTGCGCGCGATGTTATCGACGGCCCAGTTCGCGCCGGGCGTATTGGGACGCCAAGGTGTCGCGCAACAAGATGCGGGACAAAACGGTGAATCGCCTGCTGCGGCGGGAGGGATGGCAGGTCGTGCGGATTTGGGAGCATGAATTGAAGGATGCGCGAAAATTGGCCGCGCGGTTGCGAGATCGTCTTTGCCTTGAGCCGCGGCGAGTCCAGCCCTAGACTCTGCAACATGAACCAGTGGCTTTCCGATTATGTGGCGGCGCAAAAAGCGGCGCTGGACTCCATTCCCCTCGAGACGGTGGAGGTGTTGATCAAGAAATTGCGTCACGCGCAGCACGAGAAGCGGCATATTTTTGTGTTTGGCAACGGCGGCAGCGCGGCGAATGCGTCGCACTTCGTCACCGATCTCGGCAAAGGGGCGTCGCATAAAATCGGGCAGCCGTTTCGGTGTCTGTCGCTGAATGACAATGTGAGTTGGATGACGGCGCTTGGGAATGATTACGCCTATGAGGATGTTTTCGTGCGTCAATTAGAAAATTACGGACAGAAAGGGGACGTGGTCCTGGCGTTGAGCGTGAGCGGCGGTTCGCCGAATGTCGTGAAGGCGATGGAATGGGCGAAGGTGAATGGGTTGGAAACGATTGCGTTGGTGGGCGGCAAACGCGGCGCGGTGGCCAAGATTGCGGATCATGTCATTGTAATTGACTCGGTGCATTATGGGCAGGTGGAGGACGCGCAAATGGCGATTTGCCACATGCTTTGTTACGCGTTCATTGAGAACCCTCATTGGGCAAAATAGCTCCGGGGGCGGGCGCGGTATGCTACATTGATGCGAGAACAATGCCGGCCACGGAACAGATTCGCAAAAAAGTATCGGAATTGCCGCACAAGCCCGGAGTCTATCTGATGAAGGACCGCTTCGGGACGGTGATCTACGTGGGCAAGGCGCGCGATTTGCGCAAGCGCGTGAGCGTTTATTTTCATCCGTCGCGGCGCATGGGATGGGACTTGAAATTCAACGCGCTGATCGACGCGATTCATGATCTTGACACCTACACCGTGCGCAGCGAGCCGGAGGCGATGTTGCTGGAAGGCCGGCTGATCAAGGAATATCAGCCGCGCTACAACATCAGTTTTCGCGACGACAAACGCTTCCTGCTGATCAAGATCAATCTGAACGATCCGATTCCGCGTTTCATGCTGGCGCGGTTGCGGCAGGACGATGGGGCGCGGTATTTCGGGCCGTTTGCCCATGCGGCGTCGGCGCGGCATACACTGACCATGGTGCGGCATAAATTTAATTTGCGCGGCTGCCGCCCGCTCACGCCTGGGGAGGCGGATTATAAGCATTGCCTCTACGGGCATTTGAAATATTGCACCGCGCCATGCATCGGCAATGTGAGTCAAGACGAATATCGAAAACAGGCGGCGGCGGCGTGCGATTTTCTCGATGGCCAGACCGGCGAAATGGAGCGCGCCCTGGAGGAGCAAATGAAGAAGGCGGCCGCCGGCGAAGATTTTGAAAAGGCGGCGCAATTTCGCGACGCCTTGGAAGACTTGCGGCGCACCACGCAGAAGACGCGCGCCTTCAACCGGCTGCCGCTGAAATTGCCGGTGGCGATGGAGCCGGTCGCCGATCTGGCGGAATTGGCCAAGGCGCTCGATTTGCCGGCGATTCCGGCCCGTATCGAGGGTTTCGACATCTCGAACATCAGCGGGACGTTTGCGGTCGCCTCGATGGTCAGCTTTCGCGATGGGCGGCCTGATCGCTCGAATTACCGGCGGTTCCGCATTAAGACGGTGACCGGCCAGGACGATTTTGCGTGCATGGCGGAGACGGTGCAGCGGCGTTACTCGCGGGTGTTGCGCGAGTCGCCGGAAAAAGGTCCAGGCGCCATGCCGGATTTAATTGTGATTGACGGCGGCAAAGGGCAATTGAACGCGGCGGTGGCGGAGCTGGAGAAATTGGGGCAGGGGAATCGGGCGATCATCGGCCTGGCCAAGGAATACGAGGAAATTTACCGCCCCGGATTGAGTGAGCCGTTGCGCTTGAGCCACGAGTCCGGCGCGCTGAAACTTTTGCAGCGCGTGCGCGACGAATCGCATCGCTTTGCCAACACGTATAACGCGCAGCTTCGGCTCAAGCGGATTTCGGAGAGCATTTTGGATGAGTTTCCGGGCATCGGCCAGAATCGCAAGGCGGCGTTGCTGAAGAAATTTGGATCGGTGCAGCGACTGCGCCTGGCGACGATTGAAGCCATCGCGCAGGTGCCTGGATTTGGCGGCAAGGCGGCGGAGGAATTGAAAAGATTTCTCGAAGCGCGGAGGTAAGCTCGATTGAGGTGTATGTGAAGAACGGCAGGCAATAATTTATGAGAACGTGGGCATTCACGCAGCTGCTTGTTTACCATCCCATGATCGTTGGAGCGGGAATTCTTTTGCTGATTGTGGGTTTTGTGATCAAAGCTTGGTTTGATAACAGAAATTCAAATTAGTACACTGCCCGCCGTTTGATCGCTTGCGCGGCTGGCCTTTATGGGATAAGAACAAGGCATGAGCGCGATATCATTGAAAGCGCACTTTGACGGCAAGCAGATTTGCCTCGATGAGCCTTACGAACTTCAGCGCGGTTCAAAATTGATCGTGGCGGTTGTTTCTGGCGATTCGCTGGAAGAAGAACGGCAAGCATGGCTAGCTGCATCTCAAGCGGGCCTGGCTCGCGCCTATGGCGATAACGAGCCGGATTATTCTGACGCTGTGTTGCGCGAGACTCCTCCCCAGAAGTGAAAGAAAGGGACGTAATCCTCGTCCCGTTGCCGCAGTCTGATGGCCAGCGGAAGCCGCGCCCGGCCATTATTCTGAAGGTTGTTCCGCCATTTGGGGATTATTTGGTGTGCGGCGTCAGCACCCAGCTACGGCAACAAGTTCCTCACTTCGATGAATTGATTCTCCAATCCGATGCCGACTTTGGAATGAGCGGCCTGCGAACCGATTCATTAATTCGCCTCGGCTTTTTGGCGATCTACACGAAGGATCAAGTTTTAGGGAGCATTGGAGAAATCTCTATGGAGCGACATCGCCGCCTCAGACGCCAGTCGGCAAATTTCCTTGTTTCCGATAGTGGAAACGCTTCTCAAGAAAGCCGCTGACCCGCCAGGCTGAGCGCGCCGATGGGGACGACATCCTCGCCAAGTTGGGCGAGGGCGATTATTGGGCCGGGAGCGTGGGCGCGCATGATGTGGGGAGTGATGGCCGCGGCGACGGCGGCGCGCAATGGTTCGCCGAGGAGGGAAAGACCGCCGCCAAGGACGATGATTTCCGGGTGAAAGAGCTGCGAGACGTGCGAGAGGGCAAACGCGAGGTCGCCAGCGGTGTCAAATAAAATACGCGCGGCGGCGGCATCATTGGCCTCGAGGGCCGGCGCGAGGAGTTTGGATTCACCGCCGGGATTCGGCGGGGCGTGACGGGCCAGGAAGCTGTTTGGTTCCGAGGCGATGGCAGCGCGGACTTTGGCGTCCACCGACCAGCCGGAACAGCGCGCTTCGACGATGGTTCCGTCTCTGTCCAGGCGGACATGTCCAATCTCCACTTCGCCGGGCACGGCGCCGTGGTAAATGGAGCCGTCAACAATTACACCGCCGCCCACGCCGCTGCCAAGCGTGATATAAAATGCCGGATTGAATCCAATCGCCGCCCCATGCCGTGCTTCGGCGAGCGCGGCAACATTGGCGTCGTTATCCACGGCGACGGGGACGCGGGCGAGATCGGCCAGCCAGCCGCCAAGTGGAAAATCCGTCCAGCCTTCGATGTGGTGGGAACAGCAGATGCGGCCCGTGGTCCAATCCACGGGGCCGCCGAATCCGACCCCAATTCCGGCAAACTCCGTTTCGGCGCCAAGTTCGCGAATGGCGTTCTCGATATGGCGACGAATGCCCGCGCCGCCTTCGGCCTTGGCCACGGAATAACGGCGGCGGGCGGTGATGCGTCCATTGGCATCACCCACGCAGACTTGGAGCTTGGTGCCGCCGATTTCGATTCCGACCAGGGGCTTTGACATTGGTGGCAGGATGCACGCTGGAAAGGAAATGGTCAAAAGTTCCATTGTCACACGGGCGCGTTCCCCCTAGACTTTTCCGCCGATGAAAATTTTTCTGGACGGGAAGTACTGCGACGAACGAACTGCGAAAGTGTCGGTCTTTGACCATGGACTGCTTTACGGTGATGGCGTGTTCGAGGGAATTCGCGCTTACAACGGCCGGGTGTTCAAGCTGACCGAGCACATTGACCGCCTCTTCTGTTCGGCCAAGGCGATTCTTTTGAAACTGCCAATGTCGCAGGCGGAGATTGCCCGCGCCGTGATCGAAACTTGCCGGCGCAACAAAATTCGCGATGGCTATATCCGCCTGGTCGTGACGCGCGGGGTGGGAACCCTGGGATTGAATCCGCACACCTGCAAACGGCCGTCCGTCATAATCATCGCCGGCAAAATTCAACTTTACCCGCCGGCGTTATATCAGCGCGGTCTGGATTTAATCACCGTTCCCACCGCGCGGAACCTGCACAGCGCCCTGAATCCGGCGATCAAGTCGCTCAACTATCTGAACAACATCCTGGCAAAAATCGAAGCGATCAATGGCGGTTGCGAGGAGGCGGTGATGCTGAACGCCGAAGGATTTGTGGCAGAATGCACAGGGGACAACATTTTTATTGTCAAAGGCGCGCAGCTAATGACGCCGCCGCTGTCGGCGGGCGCCTTGTACGGCATTACGCGACAGACCGTCATGGAGCTGGCGCGGGACAGCGGGATGCAGGTGAGCGAGCCGAACCTGACGCGCTATGATTTATTCAACGCGGACGAGTGTTTTTTGACCGGAACCGGGGCCGAAGTGATTGCGGCGGTGAAAATTGATGGTAGAGTGGTTGGGAGCGGCCAACCCGGCCCAGTGACCAAGGGGCTGATTCGTCAATATCACGAGTTAACCCAAAGCTCCGGCGAGCCGATAGACCAATGAATATAGGCGCGCGATCAGGCACGCGGCAGCGGTTCGGGCGCGCACACATTGGGGCGGTGGGAGTTTGGGGACAAACTGACGATGGATATTTGATTGATTCGTCATTGGTTTTTGCGACTAATGTGGTACTTTAAAGTATATGTTGTGCATGTTTTGCAAACAGAATCCCGCCAAAGTGCATCTGACCCAGATCGTCGGGGATAAGATGCAGAAAGTCGATCTGTGCGAAGATTGCGCGCGGCAGAAGGGCGTGAACGACCCGAACAGCTTTTCTCTAGCCGATCTTCTCCTGGGTTTGGGGGCCTCGCAGGAAATTGCTCCCGCCGGTGGCGAGGAAGTAAAATGCCCGAATTGTGGATTTACCCAGGCGGATTTTAAGAAAGCCGGACGGCTGGGATGTTCGCACTGTTACACGACCTTTGCGGAAGGCCTGGAGTCGTTGTTGAAATCCATGCACAAAGGCACGCGGCATGTCGGCAAGGCGCCCGCGGCGTTGCGGCGCAGTCGCGATTTGCAGGATCGCTTGAAGCATTTGCAAAAGAAACTGGACAAAGCCGTCACTGCGGAGGATTTCGAGCAGGCGGCGAATTTGCGCGATGAAATCAAGGTGACAAAAGACCAGATGGGACACGTCACACTAACGGATAAATGACATGACGATCCACGATTTTCTCAGTCCACCCGTGGAATCGGCCCGGCGCACCGGGCCGCATGACCGGATTGTGATGTCCAGCCGGGTGCGGCTGGCGCGCAACCTCCGGGGGATGGCCTTTCCCGGCTGGGCCAAAAAGGTGGATCGCATCAAGTCTTTGGACATTATTCGGCCGGCGGTGGAAAGCCTCCCGCAATTGAACGGGGCTTTTTCCGAGACGATGGACAACCTGGGCGGGTTGGATAAACAGATTTTGGTGGAGCGCCATTTGATCAGCCGCGAGCACGCGGCCAAGAGCGCCGGCAGCGGACTGGTTCTCAACAAGGAAGAGTCATTGTGCGTGATGATCAACGAAGAAGATCATCTGCGCATGCAGGCCTTGCGGCCTGGCTTGCAACTCAAGCAAGCGTGGATGGCGATTGATCAGGTGGATAGCGAATTGGAGGGCCGTCTTGATTATGCGTTTACTTCGGAGCTTGGCTATTTGACAGCCTGCCCGACGAACCTTGGCACCGGCATCCGGGTGAGCGCCATGTTGCATCTTCCGGGCCTGGTTCTGGCGGAGCAGATCAACCAAATCATTCAATCCGTCAACAAGCTTGGGCTGGCGGTGCGCGGTCTTTACGGCGAAGGCACCGAGGCGCTGGGCAATGTCTTTCAGGTGTCGAATCAAATGACGCTGGGCGAAATCGAAATGGACATCGTCGAGCGCTTAAACAAGGTCCTGTTGCAAATCATCGAGCATGAGGAAAACGCCCGCGGCATGTTGCTGGAAAAGAAGCCGAAAGTGGTGTTTAATCATATCGGGCGCGCCTATGGAATTTTGGCAAACGCCCACAGTATTTCATCGAAAGAGACGATGAATCTGCTGTCTTTGATGCGATTGGGGATTGATCTGGGCGAGATTCCGACGGCTGACCGGGCGTTGGTGGACGAGTTGTTCATCATCACGCAACCGGCGCATTTGCAGAAGAAGTTCACCGAGAAATTGGTGGCCGAGGAACGGGATTTGCTGAGGGCGGACATGTTACGCGAACGGTTGCGCGGCGTGCGCCGGCCCAACCCCAAAACACCCGGCGGCGCGGATGGGTCGCTGGACAAACGTAATTGAGCAAGGCAAAATTTAGCTATGAGTGAAGAAGCAATGAACAATTTCACGCCGCGGGCGCAACAAGTGCTCGCGCTGGCGCGAAAGGAGGCCGATCGCTTCAACCACAATTTCGTTGGCACTGAGCATCTTTTGCTCGGGCTGATCAAATTGGGACAGGGTGTCGCGGTCAATGTTCTGCAAAAGCTCGGTCTGGACTTGGAGACGGTGCGCATGGAAGTGGAGAAGCAGGTCGGCACGGGGCCGGACCAAAAGATGATTGGAAACATTCCTTACACGCCGCGCGTCAAGAAGGTTTTGGCCCTGGCGGCGAAGGAGGCCAAAACTCTGAACCACACTTATGTGGGAACGGAACACATTTTGCTCGGACTTTTGCGCGAAGGCGATGGCGTGGCGGCGCGCGTATTGAAAAACCTGGATGTTGATATTGAGCAAACCCGTCAGGAGATTTTGAAGGAACTGGATCCTAATTTTGCGCAAGGCGAGGAAGGGCAGGCCGCTGGCGGCTCGCCGGAGCCCGCTCCGGAGAAGGCTCCCGAGAAAAAAGGCGAAGTCAAGACCCCGGCTCTCAAGGCGTTTGGACGCGACCTGACCGAGATCGCACGGAAAGGCGATATGGATCCGGTGATCGGGCGGCAAAACGAAATCGAGCGCGTGATCCAGATTCTTTGCCGCCGCACTAAGAACAACCCGGTGCTGCTGGGTGAAGCGGGCGTCGGCAAAACGGCCATCGTGGAAGGTTTGGCCCAGGAAATTGCGCGCGGCAACGTGCCGGAAATTTTGCGGGAAAAACGCGTCATCACGCTCGACCTCGCGCTCATGGTCGCGGGGACCAAGTATCGCGGACAATTCGAGGAACGTATCAAGGCCGTGATGGATGAAATCCGCCGGGCCAAGAACATTATTTTATTTATTGACGAGTTGCACACGATTGTCGGGGCCGGCTCCGCTGAGGGGACGATGGACGCCTCGAATATCATCAAGCCGGCGCTCAGCCGCGGCGAGATGCAGTGCATCGGGGCGACGACACTGAACGAATATCGCAAATATATCGAAAAAGACGCCGCTCTCGAACGTCGTTTCCAGACGGTCAAGGTCGAAGCGCCGTCGCCGGAAGAAGCCATCCAGATTTTGAAAGGTCTCCGGCCCAAGTACGAAGAGCATCACAAGGCCGAAATCACCGACGCCGCCATCGAGACAGCGGTGAAGATGTCCGACCGTTACATCACCGACCGTTATTTGCCGGACAAGGCCATTGACGTGATGGATGAAGCCGGTTCGCGCGCGCGCATCGGCACGATGACGCGTCCGCCAGAGGTCAAAGACTTGGAAGCGGAGATCGAACGCATCAAGACGCAGAAAGAGCGCGCGATCAAAGACCAGGATTTCGAAGGCGCCGCCGCGATGCGCGACAAGGAAAAACACGCCAAGGAGAGGTTGGACTCGGTGCTGGCGGCGTGGCGCGCCAGCCGCGAGGAAAAACGCGTGACGGTGGGCGAGGAAGACATCTTGCACGTGGTTGCGAAATGGACCGGTATTCCGTTGAAGCGCATGGAGGAGGGCGAAGCGCAACGGTTGCTCGCCCTGGAGGCCGAGATGTCGCAGAAGATAATCGGCCAGAAGGAAGCGGTCACTGCGCTGTGCAAAGCGTTGCGGCGCTCGCGGGCCGATCTTAAAGATCCGCGCCGGCCCATCGGCACCTTTGCCTTGCTCGGGCCGACCGGCGTGGGCAAGACCTTGCTGGCCAAGACGCTGGCGGAGATTTTGTTTGGCGATCCCAAAGCGTTGATCCAGCTGGACATGAGCGAATACATGGAGCGGCACAACGCCTCGCGCATGGTAGGTTCGCCGCCCGGATATGTCGGCTACGAAGAAGGCGGGCAATTGACCGAACAGGTTCGACGCCGCCCCTATTCCGTGGTGCTTTTCGACGAAATCGAAAAGGCGCACCCGGATGTGATGAACATGCTGTTGCAGATTTTGGAAGAAGGCAAATTGACCGACAACGTCGGGCGGGTGGTCAATTTCCGCAACACCATCATCTTATTGACATCGAATGTGGGCGCCGATTTGATTCGCCGCTCCTCGACGATGGGCTTTTCGCCGATCAGCGATGAGCACAGCTATGAGAAGATGAAGGAACGGATCATGGACGACGCCAAGCGCGTTTTCCGACCGGAATTCCTGAACCGATTGGACGACATCATCGTCTTCCGCTCGTTAACGAAGCCCGACTTGATGGAGATCCTGGATATCGAGACCATGAAGGTGGTCGAGCGGCTGAAGCACAGGCAAATCGAGCTGAAGCTGGACGATACGGCGCGCGACTTCCTGGTGGAAAAGGGTTACGATCCCACCTACGGCGCGCGTCCCATGCGCCGGGCCGTGGAGCGTTTCCTGGAAGATCCGCTGGCCGAGGAAATCCTCAAAGGTCAGCTTATTCCCGGCGAGCCCATCACGGTAACCGTCGGCGACGGCAAGCTGATTTTCCAACAGCAAACCCCTGCCACGCCGGCAGGCTCCAGCGCTTAACGGCGAGCAACGCGGCGCTACTTATTGCCCGTGTAGGCGATGCGCCAGAGGACACCGTTGCCGTCCTCATTCACGAGCAATGCGCCATCGTGGGCGACGGCCACTCCGACCGGGCGGCCCCAGACGCTGCGGTTGTCCACCACAAAACCGGTGAGGAAGTCCTCGTATTCGCCCGTCGGAATCCCATCCTTCACGCGGACGCGAATGACTTTGTATCCAGTGCGATTGTTCCGGTTCCACGAGCCGTGTTCGGCGGCAAAAGCGTCTCCCTGGTAATCGGCGGGAAATGCCGCCGACCCTTGAGTCGCCGTGTAAAAGGTCATCTCGAGGGAAGCAGAGTGTGACTGCAACAAGACGTCGGGAATAATGGCCTTGCCGGCGAGATCAGGGCGTTCGCCCGCGTGGCGAGGATCTTCATGATTGCCAATATAGTACCAAGGCCAGCCGTAGTATCCGCCTTCTTGCACGCGCGTGATGTAATCCGGCACCAAATTGTCGCCCAAGCCATCGCGTTCGTTGATTGACACCCAGAGGTCGCCCGTGATGTCGTTTACTGCCAACCCGACCGCGTTACGAATGCCAGTCGCAAACGGGTGCAAGGGCGCATGTCCGTCGGGATCGGTCACAAGGACATCCGCTCGGTGAGCCTGGGGTCCCCATGCGGCGCCCAACCCGTTTTCCGCCTCCCACTGGCGGATGAATTCCGGATCTTTCTTCTCCATTTCTTCTCCGACGTTCGAACCGGAGCCGTCCGAGACAAACATGCGCTTGCCGTCTTTGCTGAAAGCGACGTCGCGCGTGGAATGCCCCCCCGTGGTATCAGCCAGTTTGGGCACGATGACCTGGGCCTCGCCGGTCGCTTTGAGATCGCCGTTGTGATATGGAAAACGCACGACTGAATTGTTGTTCGCGACGTAAAGCCATTGCGGATCATTGCCCGGCGGATAAAACGCCAAGCCGAATGGCCGGTCAAGGTCGCCCGCAAAAACCTCGTTTTGCGAAGGGGCTTCCGCGCCATCCGCGGCGCGCAAAATCCGGATGTCATCCCGTCCGGTTTCAGCCACAAATATATCCCCGTTGGGAGCCATGCGGATCAGTCGCGAGCCGCCCAGCCCGGTTTGAAACGGTTTGACCGTGAATCCCGCCGGGACCGACAGCTCAGCCCCGTCAGGGCGCGGGACAACTTTCGGCCCGTTTCCCGCCGAACTGGTGGCAAAAGGAGTCGGCAGATCGTTCACGGTGATATGATGTTTGACGCCCGGGGCCTGATGCCGCCAGTCACCGGGATCATCTTCGGACGTGGGCGTCGGAACCGACGCTTCCATGGCTCCCTCTGGCGCCTTTAAAGTTGACAAAAAGGCGATCAAATCATGGCGATGGCCGGCGTCGGGCACGGAAATCAACATGGTGGTTCCACGCACGGCCGCGATGGGGTTGGCGAGAAAAGGGTCCAACGTGTCGGCGCTCCACACAATTTTCGAATCCGAGAGCGCCTGCGTGTAGTTAAAATTGGGCGCGGCAGCCGCGCGCCGCCCGACGACGCCGACGAGGCTTGGCCCTTGGCCGTTGATTAATGTATTTCTCGGTCCGAGGCCGACCGAGTGGCAAAGGGCGCAACTCTGTTGGAAGAATGCCTTGCCCCGGCCGACATCATCACTGCCTGCGTTTCCGGCGAAAGCTTCTTCAGGCAAGGCGAAAGCGATAATTGACGTTGCCGGTGACTCGGGTATTTGAACGCGAAGAAAAGGCTTTTCCGCGGCGACATGACACGCATAACAGCCCGTCATCGTTTGTTGGTAAGCGGTCTTAAAAGCCGCGGCGTCCTTGTTCTGGATTGCTTTGTCAACGGCGGAAAGCATCGAGTTATTGACTGCGTCCAGGATGCCGTTCAAATCCACGTCTCCCGACTTGGTCTGGCGCACGGGATGGATCCGCACCGCCCATTGCAAATGCGCGCGCGTCTCACCCAGATAATAATCCGCCAGCGGCCAATTCTGCTTGTCGCCCGCGAACCAGAGGTTCGAGAAATGGTAGCCGACGTCCGTCATGGCGTGGGCTTGATCGGGCGCAGTCGCGTCTTGCGCAGCGGCCGTCCATACGAAGCTGGCCCCGAGCAATAGGCCCCAGCGGATTTTTCCAAAATCATTCATAAAGCGTATTTCGGTTTTGATTCTACCGGCTGGGCGGTGTTGTCAAGGCTTCACACCGCCGAATTGTTGGCATTGACATTTGATCGTCCTCACCTAGAATTAATTCATGAAAACTGCCAAATCGAAAAAGAAGTGGAACAAGCCGCAGGTCAAAGCCATCCAGCTTTGCTGCGAAGCCACCGCTTACACTGACGGCGAATAAGCCGTTCCGGCGCGGAGGCAAATATCCGAATTCTGCTGTTAGGTGTCGCCGCCGGCGGAGGCCTGCCACAGTGGAATTGTTCCTGCGCCAATTGCCGCGCCGCCCGCAGCCGGAAGATTCCGGCTTGCACGCAATCATCCATTCTCGTCAGCGACGATTTAGGTAATCGTTTCCTTGTCAACGCCTCCGCTGACCTTCCCGTCCAGTTCGCTTCCCGTCCAGAGTTGTTTCCAAACGCCGACTCGGCGCGCAATTCTCCTCTTTCCGCCGTCCTCCTGACCAACGCCGATGTTGATCATGTCCTCGGCTTGTACTCGTTACGCGAGGGGGAACGCTTGAAAATTTATGCCACCGCCGCCGTGCAAGCCGCCTTGCGCACGCTGGGCGTGACGCGCGTTTTGGACGCTTTTTGCGGCGTCGATTGGGCCGAGCCGACGATGGGCACGTTTACTCCCTTGCCTGGAAAAAGTTCGCTCTCGTTTCGAGCCATTCCGCTCGTCGGTTCCGCCCCGCGCTATTTGGGAAACGCCAAGGCGGGCGGCATTTACAGCGTCGCCTACGAATTCACCGACGACCGAACGGGCGGGCGAGCGCTACTGGCCCCAGGGGTGGCGGCGTTGACGGACGATCTACGAAAGGCCGCGCTTAATGCCACCGCCGTGTTTCTGGACGGCACGTTTTGGTCGGACGATGAATTGCGCTGCGTCAAAGGGTCGGGTGCAACGGCGCGCGAAATGCATCATTTGCCGATCGAACATGGCACGCTGCCGTTCTTGCGCGATCTCCCGGCACGCCATAAAATCTATACTCATATTAATAACACCAACCCGGTCTTGGATCCGGGTTCGGCGGAACGCGCGGCGCTGGAGGCGTCCGGCGTGACCATCGGTCGCGACGGAATGAGTTTTGAATTATGAATCAGGCCCGTTGGGACAAACGGACGTTCACGGAAAAACTGCGCGCGGTCGGCGCGGCTTCATATCACAGCAGGCATCCGTTTCATTTGCTGATGAACGACGGCAAACGCGACCGTCGCGCCATTCAATTATGGGTGGCCAATCGCTTCTATTACCAGGTGAACATCCCCATTAAGGACGCGGCCATCATGTCAAATTGCCCGCTCCCCGAAGTGCGGCGGCTGTGGATTCATCGCATTGTCGATCACGACGGCGCCGCGCCGAACGAGGGCGGAATCGATGCCTGGCTGCGCTTGGGCGTGGCTTGCGGCGTGGCAAAAAAGGAATTGATCGCTCACAAATATCTGGCGCCCGGCGTGCGCTTCGCCGTCGATTCCTATGTGAACTTCGCCCGGCGCGAACCCTGGCCGATTGCCGTCGCTTCCTCGCTCACGGAACTTTTCGCCCCGGATTTGATGGCCAAAAGACTCGAGGCCTTTCGGCGGCATTTTCCATGGGTCGAGAAAGGCGGCTTGCAATACTTCAGCAATCGCCTCGTCCAGGCGCCGCGCGATTCAGGCGAGGCGCTCACCCTGACGCATCAATATTGCGACACGCGTCAAATGCAGGAAGCCGCCGTGCGCGCCTTGCAATTCAAATGCGATTTGCTTTGGGCGATGCTCGATGCCATCGACGCCCAATGGAAAAACGCCTC
>Ga0182024_10014265_pt1 | contig 15379 bp, 12 predicted proteins | sample P32metaG_FD_120480 | JGI IMG/M metagenome (GOLD analysis project Ga0182024, IMG submission 120480) | Permafrost microbial communities from Stordalen Mire, Sweden - P3-2 metaG (Illumina Assembly) | ecosystem: Environmental > Terrestrial > Soil > Wetlands > Permafrost | place: Sweden: Stordalen... | reverse complement strand
GGACGGGCGCATCGACGATCCGAATGCCGGCTGGAAGGGCCGCGGCCTCTGGAGCACCAATGGCGACAGGACGCCGTGGCTGATGGAGACCGGCAAGGGTTCGAGCCCGCGCGCCGTCCACATTCAGCTGCGGCCGAATCCGCTGGCGGACTGACGCCGTTGCGGTGTTCCAAAAGAAAATAGTCCCGCCGCGGACCGCGGCGGGGCATGATATGAATATTGCATGACCGGCTTCCAGGGCGTCTTTCCCTATCTCGTTTCGCCGATCGACCCGCAGGCCCGCATCCTGACCGATGTATTGGGCCGGCTGGTGGACGATCTGATCAAGGCCGGCGTGCACGGACTGACGCCGCTCGGCTCCACCGGCGAATTCGCTTATCTGTCGCGCGAGCAGCGCGCCGCCGTCGTGCAGGCAACCATCGAAGCGGCGGGCAAGCGCGTGCCGGTGATCGCGGGAGTGGCATCGACATCGACCGCCGACGCGGTCGAACAGGCCAGGCATTATCAGTCGCTCGGCGCCGACGGCATCCTCGCCATTCTCGAAGCCTATTTCCCGCTCAAGGACGCGCAGATCGAGGCTTACTTCCGCGCCATCGCAGACAGCGTCGACATTCCGGTGGTGCTCTACACCAATCCGCCATTCCAGCGCAGCGATCTCACCCTCGACGTGATCGCGCGGCTGTCGACACATCCGCGCATCCGTCACATCAAAGATGCCTCGACCAATACCGGGCGGCTGCTCTCGATCATGAATCGCAGCCCACAAATGAAAGTGTTCTCGGCTTCGGCGCATATTCCGGCGGCGGTGATGCTGATCGGCGGCGTCGGCTGGATGGCGGGGCCGGCCTGCATCGTGCCGCGCCAGAGCGTGAAGCTTTACGAGTTGTGCCGCGCCGGCAAATGGCCGGAGGCCATGACGCTGCAACGCGAACTCTGGCGCATCAACGAGGCCTTCGCGCGCTTCAATCTCGCCGCCTGCATCAAAGCCGGCTTGCAGATCCAGGGCTACGCGGTCGGCGACCCCGTGCCGCCGCAGGCCGCGCTGACGGCGGACGAGCGAAAGGTGGTCGGGGAAATTCTGGCGTCGCTCCCGTAGTCACTCAAAAACCCTTGATTCATCAGCATAAACGGCCCCGCCCAACCGATTCTTAACGGTTCCTTGCTAAGCAGCCGGAATGTTGCCGCTCGCAAACCGGCCATCGCCGGCGCGGAGAGAACCCGTGGCGCTGGCCGAATCCGAAAACGTCGCCGTCGCGCCGCCCTCGGCAGCGGCGCGCCTCATCGCGCGCATCAAGGCCATCCTCGGCGAGCGCAGCGACTCGAGGCTGGCGCAACTCTTTGCCGGAAAAGTTTTTCTGGTGCGCGTCGCCAGCGCGCTGCTTGCGCTGGCCAGCCAGGTGCTGCTGGCGCGCTGGATGGGCAGCTTCGAGTTCGGCATTTACATTTATGTGTGGACCTGGGTGCTGATGATCGGCGCGCTCTCGGACGCGGGTCTGTCGTCGGCGGCGCGGCGTTTCATTCCGGAATATACCGGGATCAAGTCGTTCGACCTGCTGCGCGGATTCCTGTCGGGCAGCCGCTGGCTGGCGTTCGGCGTCGCCGCCGCCGTCGGCGCGGTTGGCGCCATCGGCGTGACCGCAATCGCGCCTTACCTCGACCAATTTACCGTGGTGCCGCTTTATCTCGCCTGCGTCACCATTCCGATCTACGGCCTGGTGCAGGTGCAGGCCGGCATCGCGCAATCCTATGACTGGCCCAACCTCGCACTGATGCCGTTCTACATCTGGCGCCAGATCACCCTCACCGCGTTGATGGGCGCGGCCTATCTGTCCGGCGCCCCGACCGGCGCGGTGACCGCGATGATCGTTGCCGTCGTCACCACCTGGGCGGTGACCATCGGCCAGCTTATTGTGCTCGACCGCCGCCTCAAAAATACGGTGCCGGGCGGCCCGAAGCGCTACGAGGTCAAGACCTGGTTCGCCACTTCGCTGCCGATCTTCGTGGCGGAAGCCTTCTACCTGCTGCTGACTTACGTCGACATTCTCGCGCTCGAGAATCTGCGCTCGCCCGACGATGTGGCGGTCTACTATGCCGGCGCGCGGCTGCTGGCGATCGTTGCTTTCGTCTATTTCGCCATCTCCGGCGCCACCACGCACAAGTTCACCGAATATCACGTGAGCGGCGACAAAGCGCGGCTCGCCGCGTTCTTTGCCGAAACCGTGAGGTGGACGTTCTGGCCCTCGCTCGCCATCTGCGTGCTGATCCTCGCCCTCGGCAAGCCGTTGCTCGGCCTGTTCGGCGCGGGCTTCGAGCGCGGCTATCCTGTGATGTTCATCCTGGCGGTCGGCATGCTGGCGCGTGCGGCGGTCGGACCGGCCGAACGCCTGCTCAACATGCTGGGCGAGCGCAAGCAGTGCGCGCTGATCTATGCCGCCGCCTTCGCGATCAATCTCGTGCTGTGCGTGATCCTGATTCCGCGCATCGGCATCGAGGGCGCGGGAGCCGCGACCTCAAGCGCGCTGGTGGTGGAGTCGATCCTGCTCCATTTCGTGGCCAAGCGGCGGCTCGGATTCCACGTGTTCATCATGGGCGGCGAGAAAAGCTGACCGTCATTCCGGGTCCGACACTACGCGCCGTCCCGGAATGACAACTACGCCCGCTCGCGCAGCAGCCGCCTTATCACCTTGCCCGTCGTGGTCATCGGCAGGTCGTCGATGAAGGCGACCTCGCGCGGATATTCGTGGCCCGACAGTCGCGTCTTGACGAAATTCTGGATCTCGGCGGCGAGCGCGTCCGACGGCGCCTGCCCTTTCTTGAGCACGATGAAGGCCTTGACGATCTCGGTGCGCAGCGGATCGGGCTTGCCGACCACGGCGGCGAGCGCCACCGCCGGATGGCGGATCAGGCAATCCTCGATCTCGCCCGGACCGATGCGGAAGCCGGACGAGGTGATGACGTCGTCATCGCGGCCGACGAAGCTGACATAGCCCTCGTCGTCCACCACGCCCTGGTCGCCGGTGGTCATCCAGTCGCCGATGAACTTGTCGCGCGTGGCTTGCGGCTTGCCCCAATATTCTAGGAACATCACCGGATCGGGACGCAAGACCGCGATCTGGCCGACCTCGCCGGCCTTCAGCCGCCCGCCGTCGTTGCCGATCACCGCCACGGTATGGCCGGGAACCGGCTTGCCGATGGCGCCGGGCTTGAGCACGCCGAGCGCCGCGCAGGAGCCGAGCACCAGATTGCATTCGGTCTGGCCGTAGAACTCGTTGATCGCCAGCCCAAAGGCCGACTTGCCCCATTCCAGCGCCTCGATGCCGAGCGACTCGCCGCCGGAGGCGACGCTGCGCAGCTTGAAGTCGTAGCGCCCACGCGGGCTCGGCACCGCCCGCATCATGCGCAGCGCCGTCGGCGGGATGAACGCATTGCGCACGCCGGCCGACTGCATCAGCGCGAAAGCATCGTCCGGATCGAATTTGTCAAACTTGCGCGCCACCACCGCGACGCCGTGATGCAGGCTCGGCAGCAGCGCGTCGAGCAGTCCGCCGGCCCAGGCCCAGTCGGCCGGCGTCCAGTAGCGGTCGCCGGCTTGCGGGAACGGAAAATGCGGCAACTCGACGCCGGGCAAATGGCCGATCAGAACGCGATGCGCGTGCAGCGCGCCTTTGGGCTGGCCGGTGGTGCCGGAGGTGTAGATCATCATCGCCGGATCGTCGGCAGCGGTATCGACGGCCGTGAATTGCGCCGACGCCCGCGCCAGCAATTCGGAAAAGCCGTCGGCGCCTTCGCCGTCGATCGACAGCACGCAGCTCAATTCCGGTACTTCGCCGCGACTACCGTCAAGCTTGGCGAGCCCTTGCGCGTTGGTCAGCAGCGCCCTGGCGCCGGAATTCTGCAAGCGATAGGACAGCGCATCCGGGCCGAACAGCACGGCGATCGGCAAAGCGACGGCGCCGAGCTTGTAGATCGCGACATGCGCGGCCGCTACTTCCGGCGCCTGCGGCAGCATGATGGCGACGCGGTCGCCGCGCTTGACGCCGTGCGCGCGCAGCACGTTGGCGAGCCGGTTGGAGGTTTCGCGCAAGGCGCCGAAGCTGATGGCATCTTCGCGCCCGTTTGCATGGACGTGCAGGATGGCGAGCCGGCCGGGCTCGGCGTCTGCCCAGCGGTCGCAAATATTGACGCCGATATTGTAGCGCGCCGGCACCCGCCAGCGGAATTGGCGATAGACGTCGTCGTAATTGTCGAGACGCGGCAGCACCGGCATGGGCCGCAAACTAGTCAGCGGCGTGCGCGAGGTCCAGCCCACCGGACGTTGCGCTAGCCCTTCGCGGTCTCTGTCGTTGCGATCCAAATGCCCGCGAACACCGCCAGCAAGCCGACGACCAGATTGAGGGTGATGGGCTCGCCGATGAGCTGATGCGCGAGCAAAGCCGCAGCGATCGGATTGACCGTCATGGTATTGGCCACGCGCGTCGGCGACGCCCGCTGCAAAGCCATCACCCAGAGAATGAACGCCAAGCGCGCCGCCGCCGATGACTAGGTAGATTCCGGCAATCCATTGCGGCGCGCCGAAGCTCTCCAACACCGCAACCCGCCCAGTCAACAGGCCGACAACAACCAGCGCCACGGCGCCCGCGCCCATGCCGACGGCGAGAAATCCCAGCGCGCTCGATCGCCGGATGAAGGCGCGCGACCAGACATTGTAAAACGCCATGCAAAGGACTGCCGCGGCCATGATCAATTCGCCGAGCACGGCGATGCCAACGCCGACGGATTTGCGCATCGTCAAAGGTTCGATGTCGAGAATGCCGCCGACCAGCATGGTCTGCAGCGGCAGAGTCGACAGCGCGAGACTGGCGCGGGCCGCCGTCGTGTAGCCGAGCGCGATGTTATAAAGAATGAAGAACAAGCCGAAAAAGCACAGCCCCAAGGCGGCGACGCCGAACCAGTGGCTGCGCGGCGGCCATTTTACGCGCAGCAGGAGCGCAATCGGCAGAACGAAGAGAAATCCGATGCCCCAGCGCAGAATGGCGAGCGTGAGCGCATCGGCGTTGCCGACCAGATAGCGCGTTACTGCTGCGGCCGTTCCACCCAGACAGCTTGAAACGATCGCGATCAACACCCCGATCAATTCGCCCACGCGCGGCTCCCTCCCCGGCGCAGGACTATGCCACGACTGAGCGTACGGGCTGCAAAAATAAAACGGGGACGAAGGCGCCGGCCGCTAGCTCTTCTTCTCGTCCGGCTCGGCCAAAATCAGCGCCCAGTACACTTTGTATTTCGAGGCCGGCGTGTAGACCGCCGCGATGCCGATGCGGGTCGCGCCGGCGAGCAGCATGTTGGCGTTGTGCGGCGCCGAATCGCGCCAGCCGGAAAACGCCTCGGCCAACGTGTGGTAGCCGGCGCCGATATTCTCGGCCGCCCGCTTGGCGTCGTAGCCCGAGGCCTTCAGCCGCACGACGAACGGCTTGCCGGCGTTGTGGTCGAGTCTGTCGCGCTTGGCCATGATGGCGGCCTGCGCCTCGGCCAGCCGCATCAGCTCGGGATCGAGCGTCACCGCCGGCAGCCCGTTGTTGGTGCGGTATCCAGATATCATCGAGGCGGCCGCGGCGGCGTCGAGCTGCGTGCCCGGCTGCGCCAGATTGCGGTAGAAGCTCGGCTCCGCCTTGGGCACATATTCCGCGGCGCAGCCGGCAAGCGCCAGCAGCGCCAATATCGCGACAAGCGGACGAACCATAAGCGGCGATCTCCGAATCGATTAAGCGCGGGCGTAAGGCTGGCGGCCGACCGTGGCCGAACGGTGGTGTGCCTTTGTTCCGCATGGCGATACAGGACCCCGCCTCTACTGGCGCTGCCCACGCCGGTCCATTACCATTCGGCGCAACAATATTCGGTTAAACGGAATTCTCCGGGAGAAACAACATGTCCGCGCAGCCAGCCCCGCGCACGCCAGGCGCTACCCGCGCCGCGCCGGGCGAATACGTGTTCGACCTCGCCAGCCTGCAAAAGATCATGGGCGGCCCCGACTATTCCACCGCGCACGGCCCTTGCGTCGAAGGCGACCGCATGATCGTCGGGCTGATGCGCATGAATGCCGGCACCGGCGCCGAGCCGCATTCGCACCCCAACGAACAATGGATCTACATCCTGCAGGGCACCTTCCGCGCCAAGATCGGCGGCAAGGAGATCGACGCCAAGCCGGGCTCCGTGGTCTATATCCCCGCCAACACGATTCACTCCGGCGGCGCGACGCCGGAGGGCGATGTCTTGTTCTTTACCGTCAAGGACGCTTCGCACAGCCTGCACGGCATAAAAGCGACCTGAGCTTCACGAACGCAAGGGCGGAAGAACCTTGCCGCCAATCAACATCAGCCACGGAGGATTTCCATGAAACGTCTGACTGCGATCTTGCTGTCCGCCGCATGCCTTGCGCTCGGCGTGACGGCCGCCTCGGCACAGGACAAATACCCGAGCCGGACCGTCAAGATTCTGGTGCCTTATGCGCCGGGCGGCGCCACCGACATCACCGCGCGCATCGTCGGCGACCAGTTGCAGAAGATCACCGGCCAGCCGTTCGTCATTATCAACAAGCCCGGCGCCTTCGGCTTGCTAGCAGTCGACGAATTGGCGAAAGCGGCGCCCGACGGCTACACGCTGATGATCGGCAACGTCACGACCAACGCCATCACGCCGATCATCTACAAGAGCAAACTCACCTTCGACTACGCGCAGCGCGTCACCGCGGTGACCAACCTGGTCGACGTGCCGGCGTTCCTGCTGGTGACGACCGCCAATGATTTTCCGGTCAAAACGGTGCCCGAGCTGGTCGATTACGCCAAGAAGAACCCGGGCAAGATCAAGTACGGCACGGTCGGCAACGGCTCCTATCCGCATTACGACATGGCCTATTTCGCCAAGCGCGCCGGCGATCTCGACATGTCCGCCCTGCCGAACAAGAACGGCGCCTCCGGCGTTATTCAAGACATGTTGCGCGGCGACGTGCAGGCCGCGTTCCTCAACGTCGGCAGCGCCGCCGGCATGGTGAAGTCGGGAAAATTCCGCGCGCTGGCCATGGTCAATCACACGCGCCTGGCCGACTACCCCGATATCCCGACCATGAAGGAAGTCGGCTACCCGGACGTCGGCACCATCGCCTGGAACGGCCTGTTCGCGCCGGCGGCGACGCCCAAGCCGGTGCTGGATGCGCTTTACGCCATCGTGGCGCAAGCGATCGCCATGGCCGAGGTGCAGGAAAAATTCAAGAAGCAGAATTATAACATCGTGCCGAGCAAGTCGGTCGCCGACGCGCAGAGCTGGCTCGCCGGCGAGATGAAACATTGGGAAACCGTCACCAGCGCGGTGAAGATTGAAACGCAATGAGGCCTGTCGTCCCCGCCTCGGCGGGGACGATGACTATTCCGCCGCCTGCATCGCTTTCCAGATGCGTTCGGGCGTCGCCGGCATGTCGAGCTGCGCGCCCTTGGGCAGCGCGTCGAGGATGGCGTTGATCACCGCCGGCGGCGCCGCGGTGGTGCCGGCCTCGCCGGTGCCCTTCACGCCGAGCGGATTGGTGCGGCAGGTGGCGGGGCGGTGCTCGACCGTCATATCCGGGATCAGGTCCGCGCGCGGCATGGCGTAATCCATGAACGAGCCGCTGACGAGCTGGCCGGCGGCGTCGTAGATTGTGTTCTCGGTCAGCGCCTGGCCGAGCCCTTGCGCCACGCCGCCGTGGATCTGGCCCGCGACGATGGTGTCATCCAGCACGTTGCCGCAATCGCCGACCGCCGCATAGGAAACGACCGACACCGCGCCGGTCGCCGGATCGATTTCGACCTCGGCGATGTGGCAGCCGTTCGGGAACGACGGCGGTGTCTTGACGGTTGCTTGGGTGTCGAGGCTCTCGGGGATCACCGCGTTGCGTGCCAATTCAGCAGCACGCTCGGCCACTTCGAACAGCGACACCTCGCGCGCCGATCCGCGCACGCTGAACCTGCCGTCGCGGTAATTGACATCGCTGTCGCCCGCCTGCAGCAGCATGGCGGCGACGCGCTTGCCTTTCTCGATCACCTTGTCGGCAGTAACGGCAATCGCGCCGCCGACATACATCGCCGAGCGCGAGGCGACGGCGCCGAACCCCGGCACGTCGCGCGCCGAGTCGCCGGAGGTGACCGTCACCGCCTCGGGCGCGATGCCGAGCCGGCGCGCGGCCACTTTGCGAAACACAGTCGGGTGCCCCTGCCCGCTGCCGCCGGCGCCGATGCTGACGGTCACCTTGTTGCCGCCTGGAAAAGCGATGTGCGCGGCCTCTTCGGGGAACGCGCCGGCGATCTCCAGATAGCAACCGATGCCGATGCCGCGCAGCCTGCCTTGCTTCTTCGCCGCTTTCTTGCGCGCGGCAAAGCCGGCATAACCGCCAAGCTCGAGCGCGCGTTCGAACGCGCCGGGAAAGTCGCCGCTGTCGTAGGTGTTGCTGAAAGCGGTGGTGTAGGGAATCTTGTCGGCTTGGATCAGATTGCGCCGGCGCAGTTCGGCGGCGTCGATGCCGGTCTTATCGGCGGCGGCATCGATCAGCCGCTCCATCAGGTAGCTCGCCTCCGGCCGGCCGGCGCCGCGATAGGGGCCGGTCGGCAGCGTGTTGGTGAGCACGCAGCGCGTATTCACCTGCGCATGCGGGACGTCATAGACCGTCGGCAGGCAGCCGGAAACGTGCGTGGTGAAGACGAAATGCGCAACGCCGGTGATATAGGCGCCGACATTGCCGAGGCAGTCGACGCGTAGCCCGAGAAAGCGGCCACGCGTGTTGAGCGCAAGCTCCGCGCGCCAGAACGAGTCGCGGCCCTGGTTGTCGCTGACGAAGGCTTCCGACCGGCTCGAGACCCAGTGCACCGGCTTTTGCAGCATGCGCGCCGCGTGCAGCATCGGGATATATTCGGGATAGCACCAGCCCTTCATGCCGAAGGCGCCGCCGAGATCGTCGGTGAGGATGCGCAACTCCTCCGGCTTGATGCCCATGGCGCCGGCGATCTGGCCGCGCACAGCGGCGACGCCCTGCGTGCCGCAGCGAAGCGTGAACTGCTTGGTGCCGGGGTCGTAGCTCGCGGTCGCCGTGCGCGGCTCGAGCGAGGCGACCACCAGGCGCTGATTGATCAGTTCGACGCGCACCACATGGGCGGCATCCTTGAAGGCGCGATCGAGCGCCGCTTGTTTCTTGCCCTCGGGATCGGCGGGCGCGCTCCAGTCGAAACCGATATTGCCGGGCGCTTCGGGCCAGAGCTGCGGCGCGCCGGGCGCGATCGCCGCACGCACGTCGGTCACGGCGTCGAGCGGCTGGTAATCGACCGCGACTTTTTCGCCGGCGTCCTGCGCCTGGGCGGCGCTGGCCGCGATTACCATCGCCACCGGCTCACCGACATGCAGCACGCGCTTATCCGCCAGCGACGGCCGAAGCGGCGCGACCGCTACTTTCCCGCCGCGGCCTGGAATCGGATGCGGATGCGAGATGGAATGATAATGCGCCGCGGCCAAGTCGGCGGCGGTCAGCACCGCCGCTACGCCCGGCGCGCGCTTGGCAGCCGCGACGTCGACGTTTTCGATGGTGGCGAAAGCGTGCGGCGAGCGCACGAAATAGGCCGCCAAGGCGCCTTCCGGCTTGACGTCGTCGCCGAAGCGGCCACGTCCGCGCAGCAGCGCGTCATCCTCGATACGGCCGGTCCATTCGGATGGGCCGGCTTGGCGAGCGGCAGTCGATTCCATTGCGGTACTCCGGCAGAATAATTCTAAAGCTTGCGGCCGGTGATGCCAGCCTTGGCGTAAAGCGCGTTGATGTGTTCCTTCACGCTCGCCTGCGGCTCGGCGGTCGACTGATGCGCCCAGCCGACCTTAGCGCGGGCATAGACCGCCATCTCCTCATCCTGCTGCGAGGTGCCGCCGGAAATTCCGTAGGCGCCGACCATCTCGTCGCCGCGAAATACCGGCGCGCCGCCGCCGGACGCCGCGATCTTGCCGTTGGTCATGGCGGCGAGGCTGATGAGCAATTGCGGATTGCGCTCCTTGAACCACTGCTGGATCACCAGCCCGTCGGGAAAGCGCGGGCTCATGGAGCGGAACGCCGCCACGGTGTAGGCCTTGGCGATGGCCGTGTCCGGGGTGATGAAGCCGGCCTCGTCCATGCGCTCGAGCGCGATCAGGTGGCCTTCCGGTCGGACCACGGCGACCGAGACCGGCACGCCCATCTCGGCGGCCTTTTCAATTACCGCCGCGATGAATTCGCGGCATTCGGCCGCCCGCAGTTTCGCCATCCGACGTTCTCCCGGAGCTCACGATTAAGCTTTGATTAACCCAAAAATCCTACTAACTAATTGTAATAAAATGGTTTTCTTTAGCAAGACGGATTTCCAACTAACGTACAACTAACGCTACTCCCTCGATTTTGAAGGAAACGGGGGCAACGGGGCAGCAATGCTAGGGTTCAACGTTCACCAAATTTGATGGGAGATTGCTGCCCTATGAAAAAGGCCTTTGCCATCAAATCACGTGGACTGTTCGACCTAGCTTCTAATAAGCCTTTCAAGGTGAGCCGTTCCGCGACGACGACGATGAGGGGATGAGCCGCGCCGGTGATCCTCGCCCCAGCTCAGGAATTCGCCCACCGCCTGCGCATAGTGATAGCGTGCGACAGTTGCGGAACGATGGTGGACTTGGATTTGCGGATGAAGCCGCGCGACCCTGAAGCTTCAATGCGCGTGGCGCTTCGCGACTTGCGATACCCGCGCTACAATAGCCAAGATAGCCCGCGCATCGTCGCGTTGGCGCATCACCTTTCAATTTGAAGACGTTTATAAACTTAGAAGATCGAAAAATGCTTAAGGCAGTCGAGATTTTCACGCCCAATGATTTGCCAACGTTCACGTACATGGGTACGCCTACCTGCTACCCAATTTGATCAACACGATCCTTACGCATGGCCGCAATCGCGATAGGATCGGCCCCCAGACAGCGATCAGGCACGCTTGAAGGCGCGCGGCCATCTGCGCCAGCACACCGTCGATTTCACGCCGCCTTGAGCAACCCCTCTGCCTGCATCGCTTCCTTCACTTTCGGGCGTGCGCCAACGCGGTCGAGATAGGCTGAAAGATTTTTGTATGCGGAAATGTCGATATTGTGCATGTGCCGCCAGTTCAGGATCGTGAACAGATAACTGATTGGTCAAAGGAGCTTCACGCATGTCCGAATGTCTGCACTGTGAAATAAATGAGTTGCTGGAAAGTCGATTACAGGGTCAAGAAGTCAATCTGGCGGAAGTCGCTGCCAAGGTGACGGAAGTCCTTGCCGATCTAATTCTGATGGCTCCGCCCGATGAACAATCTACCTTGATGGCTGATGTTCTGGCAAACCTTGGAAGTTTTGTCCTTGAAAAGAAGGAAGATGCCGATCCAACCAGTCCGCGCCGATCAAGTCACTAAATGGCGTCGGGCTATTACGAATGGCAAAATACTCCAACCGGTAAGCAGCCACACTATTTCACACGGCGGGATGGTAGAGTATCATCAAGAGGTTTTCACTAGAGGACATGGGGGTTGCTCATGTGGGGCTTATCTAATCCTTGGACCGCACTGAAAACTCGTCCATACGTTTCGGAGGAAGATTTAGATCGCATTAATGCGCACAATGAAAAATATTCGAAAACAGAATTTGAGATTATGACTGATGTTGTGCCCGAACCCTTCATCGGAAATCCCCTCGCTCCGATTTGGCTACTAAACCTAAATCCGGGCTTTACACCGTCAGATTTAGATCATACGGAAAAAACAATCGCCATGCAGAAGCAATCCGCTGCATTGGAAGCGAATGAATTTTGGTACATCAACCCCGAATATGCGTCGGCGGCTGGTTATAGCTGGTGGACGAGAACACTCAAAGGACCAATAAAAGATTATGGTTTGGACAAAGTGATGAGAAGAGCTTCTTTTGCGTTGAACTGTTCCCCTACCATTCGCGCAAATTCAAATGGTCGGGCGGGCTGCTTCCTTCGCAGCAATTCACATTGGAATTAGTTAGACGCGCTGTTGCTGAAGGAAAGCGTTTCATCATCATGAGACAGCGGAAAACTTGGCTGAAGCATGTACGGGGATTGGGTAAAGCAAGTACGAGTCTGTCTAGTCCACAAAATGTCGCCATCAGTCGAAAGAATCTTAAGCAGCCGAACTTCTTTCGCGATGTATTGTGAAATGAGGGCATATTGATCATCGGGGAGCCAAAGCGGGGAATCAACCGACATGAAGCTATGCCATACTTTGACCTCCCTGACCGCGAGCATCGTCATAGTGGAGGCAGATAATGGCAACACCTCAATTTTCGCTCCCGAAACAATGGGAAGATTGGTGTAGCTGGCTCCTAGGGTTCTGGCTGTGCATTTCACCATGGACTCTGCAGTTCGATCTGGAGCCAATCGCAACACGAACCGCTGTAATTACAGGAATTATTATTGTCTTTGTCGAGATGATGACGCTGTCTCTTTTTCGTGAGTGGGAGGAATGGATCAACGTCATACTCGGAGCGTGGCTGATAACTTGCCCTTGGATCATGGGTACCATTGACCCGTCAGCTAAGACAAATTTTGTTATTGTTGGGCTTCTGGTGTTGGCATTGGCGCTCTACGAGATTTGGGACGCCCGCCGTCATTCAGGTAACCAGAGCTAACGACACACGTAGGCACCAGCGTTTCTATGATTGAAAATACTATTCCGATGCCCGTTTGTAATGACAACATCACCGTGATACATCGCCCGCCCTTCCATTAGGAAAGAGCAAAGATGGCTAAACATACTAAGCGTCGTGAATGGACCAAAGCGAATGTGCGCGAACTGAAGGCACATTCACGCTCTAAAACACCAGTGGCGAAGATTTCCAAACCGACAAAACGAACCGTAGGTGCATTGCGTCAAAAGGCATTTCAAATGGGGTTGTCGCTTGGTCATCAGCGGTGAGGAACGGGCACCCGACTAGGGGGCTTTTATCTGTCGAAGGCTTTCGATTTTGTAAAACGCCCTTTTTCCACACTTTGGGCACTTGACTGAAAACTCTTGGGTAATTCCATAATTCTTATCGACAACAATTTCCTGACCACATTGAACGCAAACAACGCCGACTGGTGGTTCTTTTGGCTGTTTCATGGTCATTAACGCAAGAAAATTGGATGGACTTTTTATACAGTTAGATTGTAATTTTTGAAAGCGCCTCTCTTCCTCTATCCGTAATTATGAAGTGAGAACGATCTGTCTTTTTGACCGCGCCAGCCTTACCCAGATAAAACCGTGCCCAATACTCCCTCCGCCACTACCCGTGATCAAAAAAAGAGAACAGCGTCCTTACGACGCTGCCCCCTTATCAGCTAATACCGCGACGCCGAACTAAGCCGCCCGCTTACCCTTCGTCATTACAGCGGTTTTGCTCATCTGCGCTAACACAACGTCGAGTTCGCCAGCCTCCACAGCCGCGATAACAGTTTCGATTGTCGGGATGAGCTTCTCCTTCTTGCCGACCGCGATTGCAGCCAGGCCTTTCGAAAACTCGATGGGCTTGGCGCCGTAGCGAACGGTCAACACCACGGCACCAGTCGGATCAATTCTCCACCATGGTTGAACCTTTTTCGGCAGCGAGCGGAGTTGCTTGACGCCCGTTTCGTCCGCGATCCATTTCTGCCGCGTAAGCGTGAAGTTGGGATCCTGCGCCAACTGGACCTGCTGCTGGAGACGAACGATCAGTTTGTTACGCCGGTGAATTACGGGGTCAGCAGCCGAAAGCCTCGGCAGCGCTGCGAACGTCAGTGATTTGAGTTGCGTCATTATTTTTGCTCCTGGTTTTAGGACTTAGGAGCAATTGTTGCTTCAGAATGCGTTTTCTCCTACCGAAAAGACTTCGGCACGTCGTTACACTTATGATCAGTTGAATTTCTGCTCGTTTCGGGCATAGCTATAGTGCCGAGTGCGGGAAATCCGATACTACAAATCGTGGCTCGTATTTCGTACAAAGATAGCCCTACAGCGTGTTTGCAAACGCGCTCGCTAGTCGAGTAGCGTTGGGGTATGCGCGTTGCAGCGTACGGGTTTTGCTAGCGGGAATGCGGGGTAGAATTTTGGGGTGTGCGGTTATGCGCGAGACAACTGCGCAGGAATTGCACTAGTGTGGACGCGTAAGCGCGCAGCAAAATGCTTTAAATAAAAAAACGTCAGGCGCTAGTCTCCTTCGCCCGGATTTGGCGAGAAATATTGAAGCTTATCCGGCTTTCCTTCCCATTCTTTTGAATCTGCAGGTGGGTCGCGCTTTACTGTGATATTGGGCCAAACTTTCGCGTAGTCAGCGTTGAGCTTGAGCCACTTCTCCGTCCCTGCTTCGGTGTCTGGCTTGATCGCCTCTATCGGACATTCCGGCTCGCACACCCCGCAATCGATGCATTCGTCGGGATGAATGACGAGCATGTTTTCGCCCTCGTAGAAACAATCGACGGGGCACACCTCTACGCAATCCATCAGCTTGCACTTGATGCAACTTTCATTGACGATATAGGTCAAATGTCATCCTCTCTCTGGCAATGGGAGCCTATCAGATTTGCTCATGCTGGGTTCGCCGCCAGCTCACCACCATTTCCGGCAGGGCTATACTATCACAGATGCAGCTTACCAGGGACCATATATGCTGCTTTTGGTGTCCATGTAGCCTTTAGTAGACCGTCTCAGTTTGGGAGGGAGGATAGCATCATAACCGAGTACACCGTCGGCTTAAGACTTGGCAAGCGATCAGAGGTTCTGACGATCGAGGCCGAGGATGCGTTAATTGCTGCGCTCAAGGTCAAACTCAACCACCGTTGCAACGGCCACAGCCGCCCTCGAATTATTGGGCTAGCGCTCCCGTCGTTCAAGCCATTTTATCGCCCTGATAATGTCGTGCTGCTGTCATGAGTGAATTGTACTCCGCCTTGCACTCGTCAGAAACGGAAGCGCAGCATGGAAAGACTAGACGAATTATCGCGGCGTGAATTATTAGCTCTGAAAGAAGTACGCTTAAAGGGTAGAGCGACTGATCGCACACTGGCGCTCCAATTGATCAATGATGGTTTGATTATTGGTTCTCCAATTGGCTACCTGAAATTGACCGATAAAGGTCGACGAATGTTGGTGCGGGGTTCGCCATCACTCTGGGAGTTCGCATAGTGAGTGTAAGATAGCTTTCGCGGCAACAGAGTTAAGATGCTAATCTAGGGTCAGGACTCATTGATTATAGCCAGAAGATGACGATGGCGGCGATGCAGATTGCGGACATGAATGTGTGAGCGCATCGGTCGTAGCGGGTATGAACACGTCGCCAGTCCTTGATCCTG
>Ga0182024_10014264_pt1 | contig 15379 bp, 9 predicted proteins | sample P32metaG_FD_120480 | JGI IMG/M metagenome (GOLD analysis project Ga0182024, IMG submission 120480) | Permafrost microbial communities from Stordalen Mire, Sweden - P3-2 metaG (Illumina Assembly) | ecosystem: Environmental > Terrestrial > Soil > Wetlands > Permafrost | place: Sweden: Stordalen... | reverse complement strand
TCCGGCGCGGTGCAGCACGGCGCCGAGGTAAAAGGCGGGGTCGATGGTCTGCTTTCCGGCCTGCTCCTGGGCCGAGGTCAGCGCCGCCAACGCCGTATCGACCTCGCCGCGGCGGAAGAAACAAAGCCCCTGCCAGAACCGCGCTTCCGGGCAGGGCGATTGCAGGGCCAGGACGCGGCCGACGAGTTGGAGCACGGCGTCGTTGGCGTCGGGACCGGCCGCGAACAGGCGGCGCGTCTCGGCCAGCATGGCGTCGATGACCTTGGCGCGGGCGTCGGCCTCCGGCGCGGCCAACAGGGCCGCGGCCTTCAGGCTATGCTGAAGAGCGTCTTCGTAGTCTTTTCCTTTGAGGGAGGCGTCAGTCGCGGCCTGACGGGATTCGCCGGCGAGGATGCGGAGCTTGTCCTTCCAGACGGGGGCCAGGCGGTCGCTTTGCAGCGATTCGACGGTCGTCAGGGCGTCTTGCCAGTCGCCCTGTTCGAGGGCGCGGCGGGCACGGTTGTAGGCGCGAGCGCGCACCGGGCCGGGGCCGACGAACAGATACAGCCCCGCCAGGAGGGCGAGGATGCAGAAGACGGCGAAACAGGCGATGGCGACGTAAAACCACATGCGGTTAGGGTCCGTGGGATTGCGCGAAGCGTTTCCAGAGCCCGTCGGTGTTCCCCGGGTTCACGAGTACGTTCACCCGAGGCTTTATTTCGGTCGCACCAAGTGCTCCGGATGCGGAGAGCGCGACCGTCTTGGAGCCCCTTGGGCGACTGGAATAAAGCCCCGGGTGAACGTACTCGTGAACCCGGGGTGGTAGGGGAAGGTGCCCGCCCCTGAACCAAGTTACCCTACTCACGCCGTTCCTTCAAGCAGCCCCGCGTCGTCGCCAGCCGTCAGCCGTCGGCCTTCCTTGAGCAACTCCTCCACCTTATGCACTTCGGCCCCAAGCCGCCGGGCGTCGCGGACCACGGCCAAAGGCTCCGTTTTCATCCGCTGGCTCAGCCCCCTGGCCTGTCCCGCGATCTCCGTCAGCCGCGTCTCCAGGTCCGTCCGCTGCTTCGACCGCACCTGTTTCCACACCGCCGCCAGGTAGTTGCGGAAACGCTCCACGGCATCCTTGGCCTCCTCTTCCGGCGGCAGTTGCGGCGCCGGCATGGACTGCCTCGGCAGGGCGTCGCGCAACAACTGGTCGAGGTAGCCGACGTACTTTTCGAGGTTCAGCCGACATTCCCGATAAAGCGCCTGGTTGTTATCCTCGAAAGCCTGTTCGGCGTAGCGCTCCTGGGCCTGGACGTGTTCCAGCAACTCCTCGCGTTCGCGGCCGGTGGCCTGGGCCGCCTCGGCCGCCAGGTCGAGGCAGCGACGCACCAGCTGGGCGAAGCGCGGCCACGGCGGGTCGAGCGCCTGCCCCTTGCCGGCCTCCAGGTTTTGCAGCAGTTCCCGCAGTTCCGCCATGCGCTGGACGGCCTTCGGCTCGTCGTCGTAGCGCAACGCTTCGAGCAAATCCTGATGCAACTGCGTCGCCCGACCGCGGGCGCGGGTGCGGAAGCCGCCGCTGAACCGCGGCAACAGCTCGTCGATCTGGCGTTGCACGTCGTCGATGTCGGCCCGCGTCGGCCGGCGCGGCGGCGGCGCGGCCTCGATGACCGCCGTCTCGGTGCGCTCGCGGCCGCCTGCCTGCCGGACGCGCACGCGCACCTCAATGGTATGCTTCACGTCCACGGCCAACTCGACCTCGACCGGCGAGCCGACCGGCATCAGGGGGTCCAGGTCGGAGACGATCATCTGCTTGACGACGCGGTTTTCCTCGAAGATCGGCACGACGATGCGGCCGGCCTGATCGTGCGTCCGGCAGGTGAGCTGAAACGTACCGGGCAACACGGCCCCGACCGGCGCGACCACCTGCTTGGCGCGCCGGCCGTCGCGGCCGAGTATTTCGATCTGCAATGGTTTGGTGATGATCTGCGTCGGCAGCACCGCCCGGCCGAGCGCCCGGCTGGCGCCTTGGCAGCGGACGGCGATCACCGTCCGCGCCGCCTCACGGCCTTCGCCGTCGCAGACGGCCAGTTCCAGGGCGTTGTCGGTTTCCGGCTGCAATTCCAGGTCCTGGACGAAGGAACCGCGCTCGTCCAGAAACGCCTCGTCCATCAACCCGGTGGCCAGCGAGCGGACGCGCACGGAGCCGCCTTCCAGAAAGGGGTCAGGGGTCAGGGGCCAGGGGTCAGCGGAGGAGCGTTTGATTCGCACGACCCCTGTAAGAGGATAATTCAAATCGCTCGTGTTGGCAGGACTAGTGACATGGAGGTCGATTTCCTCTTCATCTCCTGACTCCTGACCCCTGACCCCTGACCCCTTTGGAAAGAGGTAATGGGTTCCGTGGCTGGCGGCGCGGAGGGCTGCCCCATACGCCACGCACAGGTCCGGCTCGTGCAACAGCGGTTCGGGCGAGCGGACGTGCTCCGGCAGGTCCGGGTTACAGAAGGCCGCTTGCACCGTGTCGCGCACCAGCGGCACGCGGCTCGAACCGCCGACCAGCACGACGTAATCCACGTCCGACAGGCCGACGCCGGCCCGCTCGCGCGCCCGCGCCAGGGCGTCGCGGCAACAGTCGATGGTACGGTCCACTTTATCCTTGATGAGCCGGTTGAAGTCGGCTCGCGCGACCGCCGCTTCCAGCGTCACGGCGTTGCCATCGTCAGTGTAGGTCAGACCGGGGACGTAGCGCTCGACGCGCTCGGCGTCGGTCAGCGCGATCTTGATCCCCTCCGCGACGTGGACCAACCGGCCGAAATGGACGGCCCCCGCCGGCGTGGAAGGATCGAACATCGTGGGATGTAGGGGCGGGGTCTCCCCGCCCCTGCCTTCAACGCTCCATTTCCCCCGTTCGATCAGATGCGTGGCGAGCAGACGGTCGAAGTCGTCGCCGCCGAGGAACGGGTCGCCGCTGACGCCCAGCACCTCGTAATCGCCGAGGCGGCGGCGGATCACCGACACGTCGAACGTGCCGCCGCCCAGGTCATAGACGAGGTAGACCGCGTCGCCGTGGTTCTCGACCCAGGAGTAGTACATCGCCGCCGCCGTCGGCTCGTGCAGCAGTTCCACGACCTCGTAGCCGGCCAGCTCGCCGGCCTGGCGCGTGGCCTCGATCTGGTTGTGGTTGAAGTAGGCCGGCATGGTGACGACGGCCGAATCGAGCAGGTATTTCGAGTCGTTGAGCGTGCGGGCCATCATCTCGCGCAAATGACGCAGAATGACGGCCGACGCTTGCGGCGGCGTCAACGTCTCGGGGCCGAGCGTCCACTGTTTGTCCAGGCCCATGAAGCGCTTGACCGACGACAGCGGCAGCGTGACGGGCGCCTCCCCCTCCCTTCCCTCCCCCCGCGGGTGGGGGAGGGTTGGGGTGGGGGACGCCTTGAGGCCGCGCGCCGGCCAGCCGGCCACGAGTCGTCCCTGTGCGGCGTGCCAGCCCAGCACGGAGGGGAAGGTTTTACGGCCCTGTTCGTCGGCACCGGTGAGGAGGGCGCTGTCGGCGGCGTCGAGCAGCGCGATGACGCTGTTGGTGGTGCCGAGGTCGATGCCGACGGTCTTGCGGACCTTGGGAGCGGACCCGGCGGACAGGAAAGGCGTCGGCATGAGCAACGGTGGTTGGCGGAGGCGGTCCTGTTGGGGAACGGGGTTTATTCTGCCCGCGCGTGCGCGATGCTGTCAACGAGCGAACGGGGAATTCAGAAAATCTCGACCACCCCCATGACCTCGCCGGGCGCCATGCCATGCCAGTGAGAGATTGGTAGCGGCGGTTCTGCCCCGGCGGCCGCGCGGGATTGTGAGTCGCTTCGGTTTGGGTCATAATTCCTCCTATCGGGAATCGGAATGCCTGGGACGAGGCCCCGCCGGACGAGGGAAAACCGATTATGCCTACCCTGAAGCCGCGAACGCGGAAATGGACCCGTGCGGAATACTACCGCATGGCGGACCTGGGGATGTTCCGCGACCAGCGCGTCGAACTCATCGAAGGGACGGTCGTCCAAATGCCGCCACAAAAGAACTTCCACATGATCGGGATCGACTTGGTACACAAGACCCTCTCCGCGGCGTTCGGCCCGCGCTTTTGGGTTCGCATTCAAGCCCCGCTGCATCTCGGCCCGCGCTCCGCTCCCGAGCCGGACGCCGCCGTCGTGCCCGGCACTTCCCGCGACTACACGGCGGCGAACTATCGCGCGACCGACCACCCGACGACGGCCTTGCTGATCGTCGAGGTCAGCGAAACGACCCTGGCCTACGACCGCGGCCGCAAGGCCAGCCTGTACGCCCGCGCCAAAATTGCCGATTACTGGATCGTCAATCTGGTTCACAGTCGGCTGGGGGTCCGCCGCAACCCCGTCCCGGACCAGGGCGAACGCTACGACTGGCGATACCAAGACGTGCTCCTCCTCGGCCCGGGGGATCGCATCGCCCCGCTCGCCGCCCCGAAAAAGCGCGTCGCCGTAGCCGACCTGCTGCCGTAGCGGAGGCGCCCCCGTCCTCCTTGACGGACGCCCGCCCCGCGCTTATCTCTGACCTTCATCGCCCGTCGCGCCGCCGCACCCGAGAGGCCCCGTCATGTCCTCTGCCGACCCGACGATCACCAGCGTCCTCAAGGAAACCCGCACCTTCCCGCCGCCGCCGGAGTTCGTCGCCAGGGCGAAGATCAACAGCCCCGAGGCCTACGAACGCCTCTTCAACCGCGCCAAGGACGACCCGGAGGGCTTTTGGGGCGAACAGGCCGAGTCGCTGACCTGGATCAAGCGCTGGGACAAGGTGCTCGTCTGGAACGAACCGCACGCCCAGTGGTTCGTCGGCGGCAAGCTCAACGTCAGCGCCAACTGCCTCGACCGCTGGCTCGATGGGCCGCGCCGCAACAAGGCCGCCCTCATCTGGGAAGGCGAACCCGGCGATTCCCGCGTCCTGACGTACCAGATGCTCCATCGGGAGGTCTGCAAATTCGCCAATGTGTTGAAGGGCCAGGGAATCCAGGTCGGCGACCGCGTGACCATCTACATGCCGATGGTCCCCGAGGCCGCCGTCGCCATGCTGGCCTGCGCCCGCATCGGGGCCGTCCACAGCGTCGTCTTCGGCGGCTTCAGCGCCGACGCCGTGGCCGACCGCAACAACGACGCCAAGGCCAAGTTGCTCGTCACCGCCGACGGCGGCTGGCGGCGCGGGAAGGTCGTACCGCTCAAGCAGAACGTCGATCGGGCGCTGGAGAAGTCGCCGACCGTCCAGAAGTGCATCGTCTTCAACCGCTGCGACCAACAAGTCAACATGAAGCCGGGCCGCGATTTCTGGTGGCACGAACTGATGGCCGACGCCTCGGCCGACTGCCCGCCGGTCGCCGTGGACAGCGAACACCCGCTCTACATCCTTTACACCTCCGGTTCGACCGGCAAACCCAAGGGCGTCCTGCACACCTCGGCCGGCTACCTCCTCGGCGTGGCCAAAACGCACGAATGGGTGTTCGACCTCCGCGAAGAAGACGTGTACTGGTGTACGGCCGACGTGGGCTGGGTGACGGGCCACAGCTACATCGTCTACGGCCCGCTGTGCAACGGCGCCACGACGCTGATGTACGAGGGGGCGCCGAACCACCCGCGCGAGGACCGATTCTGGGAAATCATCGAGAAGTACCGCGTCAATATCCTTTATACCGCCCCGACCGCCATCCGCGCCTTCATCAAGTGGGGCGACCAGTGGCCGGCCAAGCACGACCTGTCGAGTCTCCGGCTGCTCGGCTCGGTCGGCGAGCCGATCAACCCCGAGGCGTGGATGTGGTATCACGAGAAAATCGGACATAAACGCTGTCCGATTGTCGATACGTGGTGGCAGACGGAAACCGGCATGATCATGATCTCGCCGCTGCCGGGCGCGGTCCCGACCAAGCCGGGGTCGGCGACGCGGCCGCTGCCGGGCGTCGTCGCGGAAATCGTGGACCGGCAGGGCCGCCCGGTCGGCGCCAACGAGGGCGGCTTGCTCGTCGTCACGCGGCCGTGGCCGGCCATGCTGCGCACCATCTACGGCGACGACGAGCGCTACCGCCAGCAGTACTGGAGCCAGGTCCCGCACGCCTACTTCACGGCGGACGGCGCCCGCCGCGACGCCGACGGCTACGTGTGGATCATGGGCCGCGTGGACGACGTGCTCAACGTGGCCGGCCACCGGCTGAGTACGATGGAAATCGAGAGCGCTTTAGTCCACCATCCCAAGGTGGCGGAGGCGGCGGTGGTCGGCCAGCCGGACGAGATCAAGGGCGAGGGCGTCTGCTGTTTCGTGACGCTCAAGCAGGGCGTGGCGCCGGCCGAGGAGCTGAAGAAGGAACTGCGCGAGCACGTCGCCAAGGAGATCGGCGCGCTGGCCCGGCCGGACGTCGTCCGCTTCACGGAGGGACTGCCCAAGACGCGCTCGGGCAAGATCATGCGCCGCCTGCTGCGCGACATCGCCGCCGGCCGGGCGACCACCGGCGACACGACGACGCTGGAAGATTACACCGTGATGGCGAAGTTGCGCGAGGAAGAGGAGGGGTGAACGCAACGGGTGGACCGGCCATCCTGTAGGGGCGGGGTTTCCCTGCCCCTCTTCTTTTCTGGCGCCGCATAGGGCGGGGAAACCCCGCCCCTACGTTTCCGGCATCGCACTTGCATATCATCCCGCGCCCAAGCCGGCCCGTGAACGGGCCGGACACCGACGGCTGGGCCTGCTGTGCGACCCCCGAGACGTCACCCCTGGACCCCGGCGAAAAGTGGAAAGGCATTCCTCCTGAGCGCTGGCAAGGAAGTGCGGCTCGCGTGGGATAAGGGGCGTCGGCCATGATTGATCTGCTGGAGTCGGTGCGGAATCGCTGTTCGGACCTGGACCCGGCCGTGGTGGAACGGCACTTCCAGAGCCTGCCCGTCACCTATTTCGAGCGTTTCGCCCCGACGGAGATTGTCCGCCACGTCCGCCTCATCGCCGGTCTGGCCGAAGATCACCCGGTCGTCCTGGAACTCCGACCCATCGCCGCCCAGACCCTGGAGGCCGTCGTCGCCGGCCACGACCACCCCGGCGCCCTGTCGTGCATCGCCGCGGCGTTGGCCGCCCAAGGCTTCACCCTCGAAGATGTCCAGGTGTCCACCTATGTTCATCCGGCGTCCGCCGACGCCGACGGCGGCCCGCGCTGTTTCGTGGTCGTCTTGCGCGTCGGCGGACAGGCCGGCGGCTCCGCCGCGGCGGAAACCGCGCGTCGCCTCCAGGAACGATTGACCGTCGCCTTCGCCCATTTGGCCCGGGGCGAATTGGTCGAGGCCCAAGTGGCGGCGGTGGACGCCGCGCGCGACCCGGCGGGGCCGCGGCGATACACGCCGACCCACGCCGACCCCGGCTTGCCTCGCAAGGCGCCCGGTTACGACGGACGGGTGCTCGGCGGCGATTTTCGTCTGGAGCGCAAGCTGGCGTCCGGCGGCATGAGCGAAGTCTACTTGGCCACGCAGCTCGGCCTGAAGCGCGTCGTGGCGGTCAAACTGTTCCGGCACGAAGGACCGGCCAGCGACGAATACCTCGTCCGCTTCAACCGCGAATCGATCACCCTGGCCCAGTTCAGCTGCCCGTCCATCGTGCAGGTGCTGGCCGCCGGCGACGTGGCGGACGGGCCTGACCAGTCGCTCAACTGGATGGCGATGGAATATCTCGCCGGCGGCGACCTCGGCGGCTGGATCGAGCGGCACGGGGCGCCGCCGCCGGAACACGCCGTCCGCTGGTTCCGTCAGGCGCTGGAGGGGCTGCTCTACGCCCACCGCCGCGGCGTCCTCCACCGCGACCTCAAGCCGCACAACCTACTGCTCAACGACGACGGCGACGTGAAGGTCAGCGACTTTGGCCTTCTCAAACAGGTGCAATCGTCGGACCCCATGTTGACGCCGCGCTCCGCCATCCTCGGCACGCCCTACTACATGTCGCCGGAACAGGCGCTCGGCGAAGCGGTGGACGAGCGCTCCGACCTGTTCTCCCTGGGGGCGACGTTCTTTCATGTGTTCACGGGTCGGCTGCCGTTCGACAAGGATACGGCAACGGCCGTGCTGGTCCAGATCGCCCAGACGGACGCGCCGCGGCTGACCGCCGTGGCCCCGGAGGCGCCGCCGGCCCTGACGGTGATCGTCGGCCGGATGATGGCCCGCCGCCGCGAGGAGCGCTACCAGGAAGTCGGGGTGGTCCTCGAAGACCTGGCCAGTTACGAACGGCGCGGGCTGCTCGGGGGTCCGGCCGTGGGGCCGGTGCTGGCGACGCCGGCCGGCCACGCGGGGGCCGACACGCAGGTGCATCCGCCTTCGTTCCTCGGGCCGAAAAACGCGCAAACCTAAGGCGAGGGGGGTCAGCCCCCTGATTACCGAGCCTTGAGATTGTGAGACGAGGACATGAACACGACGCACGTTCTGATGACGGAAGAGGCGATCCAGGTGCCCGTGGGCCGGGCGTTTTTGGAAGGGACGTTTCGCGGACCCGAAGGGGCGACGGCGGCGGTGCTGTTCGCCCACGGCAGCGGCAGCAGCCGGCACAGCCCGCGCAACCGCCGCGTGGCCGAGGCGCTGCAAAAAGCGGGGTTGGCGACGGTGTTGCTCGACCTGCTGACGCCGGAAGAGGAGGCCGTGGACGTGCGAACGGCCGAGTTCCGCTTCGACGTCGGCCTGCTGGCGGAACGCGTGGTGGAGGCGACGGACTGGCTGACGAACGCCTCGTTCGCGGCGGGCATGACGATCGGCTGTTTCGGCGCCAGCACCGGGGCGGCGGCGGCGCTGATCGCGGCGGCGGATCGGCACGACCAGATCAAGGCGGTGGTGTCGCGCGGCGGCCGGCCGGACCTGGCGGGGCCGGCCCTGTCGCGCGTCCAGGCGCCGACGCTGCTGCTGGTCGGCGGCGACGACGATGTCGTGCTCGGCCTGAACGAGGAAGCGCTGGCGCGGCTGAGTTGCGTCCATAAGGAGTTGGCGGTGATTCCCGGCGCCGGCCATCTGTTCGAGGAGCCGGGGGCGCTGGAGAAGGTGGCGGAACGGGCGGCGTTGTGGTTCAATCGTTGGCTGGGAAACCGGACGTAAAGGGCCGGCGGCTTGGCTGGGTCGCTGGACCGCCTCCGTCATTCCATAGGCGTTATCTGCTCCAGCAATCGCTTGATGTCAGCCGTGTGCTTGTAATTTTCCACCAGCCCTTCCAGCGGCGTTTGTCCCTTGTTGTTTTTGACGGTCGGATCTGCCTTGTGATCGAGCAATGCCTTGACCACTTCGACGAAGCCGTTTCGGGCCGCTCCATGCAGCGGCGTCGAACCGTTATTGTCGCGGACGTTGGCTGCCGCGCCGCGCGCCAGCAGAGCCTGCACCGTCTTAAGGTAACCGCAGGTCGCCGCAAGTTGTAAGGGAGTTTGACCGTCGCCGTTCTTCGCATTCACGGCGGCGCCATGATCGAGAAGCAAGTCCACCGCCTTGCGATTGTCATACACGGCAGCCTCATGTAACGGCTTCCACCCGTTCTTGGTGGCAGCGCTGGCGTTGGCCTTGTGTTCCAGCAAGATGCGCACCACTTCCCCGTCGAGACACCCGCCGGCTTCAATTAGGGGAGTTGCGCCGCTGTCCTCCTTGGCGTCCACCGCCGCCCCCCTGTCTAGCAACAGCGACACAATCTCCGCATGATTTTCCCGGGCAGCGAGATGCAATGGCGTCGCCCCGTTGTCGTCCCTGGCGCCGATGTCCGCCTTGTGGTCGATGAGTAGGGCAACCGTCGGACGCCGGCCCGCGGCGGCGGCCTCATGCAAAGGTTCACGACCCTCTGGACCCTTTCCTCGCACGTCGGCCTTGTGATCCAACAGAACTCTCGCCACGTCCTCGCGCCCGGCCTGTGCGGCCAGGTGCAACGGCGTTCGACCGTCCTTGTTCTTCAGGTCAACCCTCCCGCCCTTGTCGAGGAGCAACGCGACCATCGCGGCCGACCCTTTGTCCACCGCGACATGAAGCGGCGAACCGTTTTCGCTGTCGGCCCCGATGTTCGGATCGGCCCGGTGGTCGATTAGCAACTCGGCCGTTTTGAGGTTTCCCGAAAGGACCGCGAGGTGTAACGGAGTACACTTATCCGCGCGGTTGTTGAAGGCGTTGGCGTCGGCGTTGTTTTCCAGTAAGACGCGCACGGCTTCCGCGTAGCCGCCGGCGGCGGCGAAATGCAACGGCGTCCAGCCTTCCTCGTCCCGCGCGTTCACGGCCGCCCCCGCCTTGAGCAGCGCGGCCGCCGTCCGGGAGTGCCCCCGCCGCGCCGCGAGGTGCAGCGGCGTGCGGCCGTGGGCGTTCTTGGCCGCGGCCTGCGCGGCGTCTTTCTGGAGCAGCGCCTCGACCACCTCGGTCTTGCCGGCGTTAGCGGCCGAGAGGATGTCCGGAAAGTCGCAGCCACGTTCCGCCAGCAGCAAAACGACCTCTTCCTGGTCTTCGTGGGCGGCCAACTGCACTGGGGTCCGACCGACCGCGTCCTTGGCGTTGATGTCCGCCTTGCCGTCGAGCAGGGCCTGGACGATTTCCCGGTTGCCCGCCGCGGCCGCGACGTGGAGCGGCGTCCGGCCGTCCTTCGCGGCGGCGTTCACGTCCGCCCTTTCGCCGATGCGCCGCCGGACCTCGTCCACATCGCCGCGCTCGACGGCCGTGTGCAGCCGCGTCCAGCCCGCCTTGTTAAGGATTTCTTCAAGGTCTCTTTTGTAATATTTATCGGCCGAGGGCAGCTGGCGCTTGCAATAGTTTTCGATGTCGGCGTCGTAGCCACGGCCGACGAGGCGTTTCAGACAGGAAAGCGCCAGGTAATCGTCGTCGGTCGCGGCCAGCAGGCCGCGCACCGCCGCGTCGATCTTGCGGCTGTCGTCGTAAATCAACCCTTCCTCGATAAGTTTGGCCATGACTCCCGTCGAGGGCGCGTCCACTCGCGGCACGTCGGCGCTCTTGACGTCTTTGCCTTTGCCGTACAATTCGACAAGGAACCTGCGCGGCTTGTCGCCATACTGGTCGGCCGACGCGTTGTGTGCGCCCCGCTCCTTCGCCTCCAGCCATTGCAGGTCCTCGAACAACTGAAGGAGAATGCCGTCGCGCGACGCCTCGCCGTGGCCCGCGATGTAACGCTCGAACCGATCATGGAGTTCCTTCGAGCCGTCGGCGCCATACAGGTCCGTGTGGACGAATTGCTCCACGTCCCATCGCTTATAGGTCGGGCGGGCCAGGAATTTCAGCGCCAGCGGCTCCAGGGCGTAGGGATAGTAGTAGGCCAGCCGCTTGCAGGCTCCGACGCGCCGCTCATCGCTATCGGGCTTGAGGAAGTCGTCGATCAACGACATCTTGTGTCGCTCCGGGGTCAGCCCACCCCACTCCTTTTTCACGGTCGCCCGTAGCGCCGGCGATTCCGTCGGCGAGGTGACGATGATGATGGCCGTCGGCACATAATGTACCGCATCGAAACGCCGGTTCACGATCTGGCCGAGGGCCACGAAGCACAGGTCGCCGACGCTAAGGACGTGGCCGTCGGTCGAGGCGCCGGCCCCGAAGTTATCGTCGTCCTTGTCTTCTGAGCGTTTGGGGTTTGGGTCCGCCTTGGCGGTTCGGGCGTTGTAATCACACCGGCTGTCGCGGAAGACGCCGCCCAGAGCGAAGTCGTGTTTCACCGTGATCTTGGTGGGCCGCTTGTCGTCCAAGTGAGCGATCAGTTGCGGCACGGCAGCCGCCCCCTGTTTGACGAGGGTGCGGAGCGTGTCCGACGGGGCGGGGGGCTTCTGAAAGAGCACGCCGACTTCCCAGCGGCCCTGCCAGTCGAGGGGCAGGAAGGGGCTGCCCGAGACGACGGGGCTGTAACCGACGTCGCTGTCTGCCACGTCAGCCAGTTTGTCGATCAGGCCAGGCACGTCCACGGCGGGAGCCTCGGCCGGCGCGGCCGCCGTGAGCAGCAGGATGGATGCGAGGGATGCGGGAAGCAAGGAAGGAGACACCGTTTCAACTCCAGGAGGCGATAGGGGGCCGCCGGTCGTTACCGCCGCGCGGACCATAAGCGCATCATGCAAGAACGCGATCAGCCCCGTTCCTTGCGCGGAAAACGGCCTATGATAACCTTCGCCGGCCGGCCGTTCGGCGTGCCGGGGAGAGGATTGCCATGCGCTACCGTCTAATCGTCTGGGACTTCGACGGGACGCTGGTCGACACGCTTGCTCTCTCCGCCCAGACGTACAACGCGATGGCGCCCCGCTACGGCTTCCTGCCGCTGACCGACGTTGAATCCGCGCGCGGCCTGACCGGACGCGCCTTCTTTCGCCGGCACGGCGTCCCCATCTGGCGGCTGCCGGCCCTGGTCGCCGAGTATCGCGTCGCCGTCAAGGACCACATGCCTTCCATCCGCCTGTTCGACGGCGTGTCCGACGTGCTCCGCGCCCTGCGCGATTCGGGCCGCCGGCTGGGCGTCTTGTCCTCCAACGCCACCGGCAACATCCGCGCCTGCCTGGAAGCGAGCGGCGTCGGCGAGCTGTTCGATTTCGTGGTCGGTTATCCGCGGCTGCTCGGCAAGGCGGTCGCCATCCGCAAGCTGCTGCGGCGGGAGCGGGCGGCGCCGGGCGAGTTTCTGTACATTGGCGACGAGGTGCGCGACGTGAAGGCGGCGCGGGCGGCCGGCGTGGACATGGCGGCCGTGGGCTGGGGCTTTCACACCGGAGAATTACTGTCCCGATACGGCCCGACCTATGTGCTGGAGCGACCCGACGAACTACTGGCCGCCCTGACGGACCCCAAGGATGAGCCGGCCGGCTGATCCGATTTCGTGGGCCGACAAGGCCGACAAAGGAGAGGCGATATGCGTCTGAGCATCGGCGTTGCCGCCCTGGCGGCGGTCCTGTTCGCGTCCCCCGTCCCGGCGTGGGCGTTAACGCCGGCGGTACACGACGACGCCGGCTTCTTCACGGCCGACGCCGTGAGCAAGGCCGACGAGATCATCAAAGATATCAAGGAGCGTCATCGGAAAGATTTGCTCATTGAGACGTTCCCCACCGCCCCGGCCGGCAAGGAGGAAGGGGCGAAGGGCGATGACGGCAAGGCGAATCCGCGTTTCTTCGCCGCGTGGGCCTTGCAGCGGGCGCGGGCCGAGCACGTCAACGGCATCTATGTGCTCATCTGTAAGGAGCCGCGGTACATCGAGCCGGCGGTCGGCAACAAGACGCACGACCTTTTCAGCGACGACGACCGCGACCACCTCGGCAAGGTGCTGATCGATCACTTCAAGCAGAAGCAATACGACGAAGGGCTGCTGGAAGGCGTGCGCTACGTCCAATCGACGTTGGATCGGAACGATTCGCCCAAGGAGGGGAACAAGGAGGCGGAAGGCCAGGCGCCCAGCCAGCAAGGCCCGGACACGTGGTCGCCCTACGGCGGCGGACATTCCACGGCCGGCGGCGTCGGCGGTTTACCGTTGGGTTTGGGCGGCTGCCTGTGCGTGGGTCTGGTGGTGATCGGCGTCCTCGCGGCGGGCGCGATGGCGGTGTCGGCGTTGTTCCGCTCCTTCGGCCACGGCCCCGCCGGCTACGGCCCTGGGCCGGGCGGCTACGGCCCCGGCGGCTACGGCCCCGGCGGTTACGGCGGCCAGGGCGGGGGTTTTATGTCGAGCATCCTGGGCGGCCTGTTCGGCGGGGCGGCCGGTAGCTGGGCCTATGACCGATTTTTCGGCGGTCATTCGTCGCCGACTCAGGGGCCGTGGCAGGCGCCGAACGCCGCCCCGCCGTCGGCGGGGCCGGCCCCGGACGATACAGGTTACTCCGCGGGCGGCGGCGGCGATTTCGGCGGCGGCGATTCCGGCGGGGGAGGCGGCGACTTCGGCGGCGGGGATGCGGGCGGAGGCGATGGAGGCGGGGGCGGCGATTTCGGCGGCGGCGGGGACGCGAGCGGCGGCGGCGGCTTTTGACGCCCTCCAACGCTTAGAGGGGCTTTGCCATGAAATTCACGAAAATGTCAAGTTGGTGGATCTAGGTAGTTACCCAAGTTAGCCATCTTCACTTTTGACCGAATTTCGTGGCAAAGCCGCTTAGAGGCTGTAACCTATATGGCGAGCGGCGCGGCGTAAGCCCGCCGGTAAAGCCTTACCGGCGGGCTTACGCCGCGCCGCTCGCCATTGTGTTCGTGCCTTCGGGGGACAATCCGATGGAATGGGACGTGGTCGTGGTCGGTTCCGTCAACACGGACTTCCTGATTCGCGGGCCGAAGTTGCCGACGCCCGGCGAAACCGCGCTGGGCGAGGAGTTTCACGAAGGCCCCGGCGGCAAAGGGGCGAACCAGGCCGTGGCGGCCGCGCGACTCGGCGCCCGAACCGCCCTGGTGGCCCGACTCGGCCGCGACCGCCGCGGCGACGAGCTGGCCGAACGCCTTTCCGCGGAAGGCGTCGATCTCCGCCACGTGGGGCGCGACGCCGAAGCGGCGACGGGGGCGGCGGTCATCCTGGTGGACCGTCGCGGCGAAAAGGAAATCCTCATCGCGCCCGGCGCCAACGGCCGGATGAGCGCCGCCGACGTGGACGCCGCGGCCGACCTGATCCGGTCGGCCCGCGTCTTGCTCTGCCAGCTGGAGATTCCCCTGGAGGCGGTGTTGGCGGCGTGTCGCCTCGCCCGCGCGGCCGGGGCAAAAACAGTCCTCGACCCGGCCCCCGCCCGGCCGTTGCCGGACGAGTTGCTGCGCCTGCTGGACGTGATCCGGCCCAACGCGGTCGAGGCGGAGGCGCTGACCGGCGTCCCGGTGCATGATCGGGCCGCGGCGCGTCGGGCGGCCGAACGGCTGCTGGGCTGCGGCGTCGGGGCGGTCGCCGTGCAGGCCGGCGACGAGGGCAATCTGCTCGTCTGGGCCGGCGGCGAGTGTTGGATGCCGAAGCTGGCGGTACACAGCATCGACGCCACCGGGGCGGGCGACGCCTTCGCGGCCGGCCTGGCGGTGATGCTGGCGGAGGGCCGGCCGATGGGCGAGGCCGGCCCGTTCGCCAACGCGGCCGCCGCCCTGGCCACGACCGTCGTCGGGGCGCAAAACGGTCTGCCGCGTCGGGAGGCCGTCCTACGGCTGCTTGCTCCCCTCTCCCCCGAAGCGGGGGAGAGGGGTAGGGGGTGAGGGGGGCGTGATTTCGGGAGACTACACCTCTCACCCCCCGGCCGAGGGCGAACAGGCGAACGGCGAATTGGCGAACGACTCGTTTCTCGCTGGTGCTACTCTGGCAAATGAGCGAACGGCGAACTGGCGGACGAGACTTCCCATTCGCCAATTCGCTTGTTCGCCGTCTTAACATCGTTATTTCGACTTTGGCTTCTTTCGCTTCGGCATTGGATCAACCGTGGCCGGGGGTTCGGGGACTGTTCCCG
>Ga0182024_10014263_pt1 | contig 15379 bp, 13 predicted proteins | sample P32metaG_FD_120480 | JGI IMG/M metagenome (GOLD analysis project Ga0182024, IMG submission 120480) | Permafrost microbial communities from Stordalen Mire, Sweden - P3-2 metaG (Illumina Assembly) | ecosystem: Environmental > Terrestrial > Soil > Wetlands > Permafrost | place: Sweden: Stordalen... | reverse complement strand
CTTTACCTGTATTTCTTTCTTGCTGGGTGACGCCGCTGTGCTGCAAAGAATCAGCTTTGCCGGATGATCGGGATGGCGCAGCGCATAAGACATCGCGACGTAGCCGCCGAACGACACGCCCATAACGATTGGCCGTTCTACCTCGAGCGCATCGCACAGCGCCTTAACGTCATCGCCCCACTGCGAAAGCGTCCATCGCGCGGAGTCGTCGCGCCCATCGCTGCGGCCATCACCACGATGGTCGAAATAAACGACTTGCACGATGTCAGCGAGCTGCGAGTATGCGGGTTTGAAGATCGAATGATCGGCGCCGGGACCGCCATGCAACAAGAGCACAGTCGGCACCTCGCGCATCCGCGGGCCGTCGGGCCGCAACTTGGCTCCTTCGACATCGAAGAACAGCCGACACCCGCCAATATCAATCCGCAATTTGAACTACCTCAGCCGTCGGCGTTCCTGACGACTTTTCCGTCCTTCATTACGAACACCACTTTTTCGGTGACCCTGATGTCTTCGCCGGGGTCGCCCGGCACCGCGATGATATCGGCACGTTTGCCCGCTTCCAGCGTTCCGATTTTCCCGGCGAGACCGAGCAACTCCGCATTCACCGAAGTGGCGCTCTTGAGCGCAGCGATCGGGCTCATACCGGCATTCACCAACAGCCCCATCTCGCGAGCGTTTATCCCGTGGCGACATACTCCAGAGTCGGTGCCCAGCGCGATCTTCACTCCGATCTCGAGCGCGCGTCTGACCATCCCCGGCGCCGCTTCGACTGCCTGGCGCGCCTTGACAGCCAGCTCGGGCGGCAGCCTGTCCAACCCGCGTCCGAGTTGATGCTGAACCAGCAGCGTAGGCACCAGGTAAACCCCGCTCGCTTTCATCGCCTCGAGCGTCTCATCGCGCAGAAAAGTTCCGTGCTCGATCGAATCTACTCCCGCTTCGATCGCGTCGCGGGCCGCGGAATCGCCATGACAATGGACCGCGACCCGCTTGCGCAGCCGATGCGCCTCATCCACCACCGCCGTCATTTCGTCGAGCGTGAGCTGCGGCGTGTCGACCTCGTCGGCCAGTGACATCACGCCGCCGGAAGCGCAGAACTTGATTACGTCGGCGCCGTACTTCACGTTGAAGCGCACCGCCTTGCGCAGGTCAGCAGGGCTGTCCGCGATGCCATCGGTGTAATCAGACTCTCTGCCCGTAGCGCGGAAATGAAGGCCCGCGTTGCGATCGGAATGCCCACCGGTCGCACCGATCAGATTGATCGCCACCAGCATCCGGGGGCCCGGGAGCTGTCCTTTGGCGATCGCATTGCGCAGGCTCACATCGATAAAGCTGTCGGGATACAGGCATCCCACATCGCGCACAGTGGTGAAGCCGCCTTCCAGCGTGACGCGGGCGTGGACCGCCGCCTGATACGCTTTCTCCGCGACGTGTTGCCGGAAGCGATCGATGAAGAACTCGTTGTAGGACTTTACTCCCACTGTCAGGTGAGTGTGCGCGTCGATGAAGCCGGGGCACAGCGTGACATCGCCGAGATCGATCAGATCGGCGCCGGCCGGGACTCGCAGACCGGGACCGGATGCGGCGATCTCTTCTCCCTCGATCAGGACCACGCCACCTGCTTCAATCCGATCCGATTTGCCGTCGAAGATTCGCGCAGCTTTGAGGGCGATAGTCATTTAATACAGACCTTGCTCCGCGCAGCCGTCGCGCCCGATGAATGTTTTCTTGAAACGCGCAGCGCAACCGAGCGATCGGATCGTTGGCAGATCTTTCTCATACTACTATATAGCAGTCCGACAACGACGATCGCGTGAAAGCGTTGGCAGCTGCTTTCATGAATGCGCTCGGCGGAACCGAAAGAGTCGTCGCAAGGGAGAATTAGCGTAACCGGTGGGATCACGGGGAACCGCCCTTCCGATGTGAGCAGTTACTGCACGCCGGGCGCGCGTGGACGGACTCCAGCTTGAACGCATCCGTCGCCCGGGGTTGAGCGTCTCGCCATGATCGAGCGCACAACCGAGGCGAGCGGCGCGCTTTGATCGAACACGACGGAATCGCCGGATGGGCGAACGCCCAATTCGTGCCACAGCGCCGAAAGATCGGGCGCCACGGGAGTTGCTTTCATCCGATCGTACAACTCCATGAGGACTGGCACGCCGATGGCGTCGTCGCCAGCCTTTAGAGCTCGCGCGAGCGACCAGTCGTGTTCCAGGTTGCCGCCGGCGCGGACGATCCCCCGCAATGCATCCTGGAGCCCGTATCGATTGTTGGTGCGCCGGTGGATCTCGATATCCGCCATCAGGCAGAACAGCGCGCCTCCCCAATACGTGCGACCCCAGGTGTGAGTGTTGTCCAGGCCTCGATCGCTGGGCGCCGGCAATCCTTTCGGAAGGCCGTCCACGAGTTCGCGCCAGACTATCCCCGGCGAAAGATCGCCGACCTGTGCGCGCCCGATCGGCTCGACGTAGGTGGCGATTCCTTCCTCGATCCAGTGATGCTGGTCTGGCACCGAGGGGAACGCGAGATGGACCATTTCATGGGTCATTACCCAGTCGTCCAGCAGGCTCGAATCGGTAGCGAACTTCGACAGACCAACTCTGATCAGCGGAGTTTGATCGACTACTACTGTCCTGCCAAACAGTACGCCTTTGCCCTCGCTGATCGGCACGACCTTCACGTTCACGTTTTGAACGGGAAATCCGGAGTAGTACTCGGTCACTGCGCATGCCGATCGCCGAACCCAGTCCAGGATCCGAATGCGTGGCAAGCTGAGATCACCGGGCTCGAATTCCACATTGATCGCGGCACCACCGATAGACAGTGACTCAGGCGGAGCCGGCGTCTCTGAGGGGTTCGCCGAGGCGGCGCTCAACTCGGCGGCGGTGCTCAGGAAACACAGCGCCACGACCATTCCCACTGCGAATCTCAGAGTCCGGAAAGCATCAACTCCCTGATTCCGACGGATCGAATAAGGCCGGAACGACCAATTCGTACCATATGTAGTGGTTTCGAGGGGCTCCACTACCATCGGTAGCTTCGTTCCGTCAGAAAATGTTTTCGCGGAGCTGGCGTCGCCCAATTTCGGGCGAGGTTGGCGAGCATGGTGCCTGAACGGTTTTCCATTCCGTATAGATAGCAGAGAAAATCCGCCACGGTCAGGCTGGATAGTTCATCCCCCCTCGAAACTGAACCAGCGACTGTAGCGAACGACGATTGGAGCCGGGAGATCTTTTCAGGCGTTCGCCTTAGCCGCCTTCAGGAGCATATTGGCGCTGGGGATACCGGTCTTGGCGAAAGATTTCTCGCAGTCCGCCGTTGACGGACCGCGCATGCTGCCTTCCATATATGCGAGGCCCGGACAGCGGCTGCAGCCGGCTACGTGCGAGCAACTCGAGCAGACTGGCAGGTCGCGCGACCGAATCGAGCGAACCTCCTCGAGCTGCGGCGAGTATTTCCAGATGTCGATGAACTTCTGCTGGCGGACATTGCCGCTCGGCAGCGGGAATTGCACGCATGGATAGACGTCGCCGTACGGTGAGACGTAGCAAGCGCTGTGGCCCGCGCTGCACGGGATGCTGTCCATGACGTCTTCGTCGCCTGGAGCGACCGCAATGAATTGGTCTTCACCGGCGATGGTTTTGTCGTTCATTATTTCGCGCAGATCGTTTCGGTCGATGTTCAAACGCAGCAGCGACCGGTCGCCGTTGATATGCGGCGTGATGGTCGGATCGATCGTGAATGACGCCCCGATTTCCGCCGCCAGCTTCTGCACGCCGGGATAATCAAAACGGGTCTGTTTCATCACGACGTTGGCGATCGTGACCTTGAGCCCCTGCGAGACCATGAAGCGAATCGCGTCGAGCGAGCGATTGAGCGAACCCTTCACTTTCGTGATCGCGTCGTGAACCTCGGGTCGATGGGAGTAGATGCTGACCTGAACGGTCTCGACTCCGAGTTCGCGAATGAGCGCAGCTTCCTTTTCCCGAATCAGGATGCCGTTGGTCTTAAGCTTGACGTTGAAAGTCAACTCGCGCGCGCGCCGGATAATCGCGAACAGATCGGTGCGCAGCAGCGGCTCGCCGCCACTGAGGGTCAGCAAAAATACTCCAGCGGCCGCCATCTGGGTCAGCAGGCCCTCGATTTCGTCGTAGGTCATTTCGCCGAGGTCATCGTGATCCAGGTAGCAATGCACGCAGCGCTCGTTGCAGCGCCAGGTAACGTCGAGGTGAACGCTGAGCGGGATTCCGAGCTGGATCGCCTTGGAATTGAGGTTCTCGAGGATGATGCTCATGCGCTTTCCTGTCCAATGGGATGGTCGGCCAGCAGCAAAATTCCCTCCTGCGCGAGTTCCTCAACCAGCTCCAGCGCGTCCTGGTAAGCGACTTCGGCGTCCACCTCGAATTCCGTCACGACTTTGCGCGCGACAATTTCCCGCAGCGGGGTAAAGCCGTCAGCGGCGCTCCAAATCGCGCTCGCGATCACGTTAAGGCTGAACACGCGTGAGTCCTTGACCGACATGACGACCATTTCGTCGGCCATCATTCGCGCCGCGATGTCCCGGATCGGCTTAATATACTTTTCGCTCATTCGATCAGGCCCCACACTTTTTCGTCAGGCTGAAAAGTCAATTCGTAAACCGGAACCCGCGAAACGAATTCGCAGGCCGTCCCGAACACTTGCTCGACCAGGCTCGCGTCGTCGGCAAAAAACAAAATGTTACGCAGCAAGCGCCGCACCGCATCCGCGGGTTCGATCCGGCTCGCACGATTGTGCCGTCCTTGCACCAGCAAGTACAACCCCGCCAGCGGCGCCGAAATATTCTCGCCAGCCCTGCCCAAATCGCCGGCAAACGGCGTCCCGTAGGCCCGGTATCCCTCGCCGACACGCCGCACGTATGAGATCTCGTCGGTCAGCAGGGTCACGTCAGGCGGCGCCAGGCGCGAAATCGTCGTCTTGCCCGCGCCCGATACTCCCGAGAATAGAAATGCCCGCCCGTTGCGAATCGCGCTCGCCGAGTGCACAAGGAATCCCCCACGCTTCGCCAGCACCAGGCTATGCACGATACGCATGACGGCGTCGATTGCGTATGGATAGGCAGCCTGACGCACGCACCCCAGGTTGCTCGCGGGATTCCATTGCGCGTGGAAGTCGCCCCGTTTCATCATCCAGCGCCCGTCCGTGTAGCGCACTTCCAGCTCATCGTCTTCCCCGTCATCCATCGGCGCGACCACCTCGACGTGCAGGCGGATGCCGGCTTTGGCGGGCTCGGCTACAAACCCCGTGTATCGCTTCTCAAGCATCCCGATAAAGTCGCGATCGGCGGATTGAATGTCGATTGGCAAGCCGCCAATCACGACCGAAATCTGGCCGCCGCCCTCGATCACACCGGGCATCGAGTCTCCGAATCGGTCCATGACTGACGGCGGATCGCGTGAATCTTCAGAACCACGCGCCGCAGAAATTCCGAGTGACGAATTCCAAACGACAGAAGTCTCCCGGGACCCGACGAGGCAATGGGAACCTGATGACCATCGCGAAAAACCGACACCACCGAGCCCAGAATTTCTTCTGACGATTTCGGGGGATCGCATCTGAGCGCGGCGTCGCCACGCGTAATCAATCGGGCGGCGCCTGATCCCTCCACCTGGCTTATCAGTCGATGCGTACAAAGCCGCCCGTCATGGACGAAGAGCAGCAAATCCCCTAGCGACGGCTCTGCGAGCCCTAATGCGCGCACCAGCAATTCGTCGCCGGGCCACAGCGTCGGAACCATGCTGCTCCCAGCCACCCGGATGCGCACTTCATGACCCGTGCGCGCGGACTCGGCGACGAGTTCGCATCCTGCGCGGTCGAGGGTATCGAGGATCTCGTTAATCACCTCATTCCTGGGGGGATGATGCGCAAAAAACTGCCTTTACCCCGCATCTTCGGCGGCGACTCCGCGGGCACAGCGCCGGCCATCACGAGTTCTTGCGATTGCTACGGCAAGAACCCTCGGTGCCTTGCATCTTGCCGCAGTTGAGGGCCTGGGTTTCGAAGATCTTCTCACGCTCGTATGACGGCTTGAGATACGGCTTTTTTGGCGCAGCCTCAAGCGATGGCCGTTCGTTCTTCTGCTGTTTGCTCATGCTACCGACACTCCCCGATCGTTGATCCTCTGCGCACGCAATTTATTCTCACATAATTCCTGGTGCGATATCCGCATCACAGGCCACTCTGCGACGCTTGCGTCGCGCAGGGCCCGGTGCCCGTACTGCCGGTCGAGGTATTTCCCGTGCATGTTTGGTTGGCCAATGGCGTGAAGTAGACCTGTGATCCGCCCGTTGCATTCGATACGACGTTGTCGATCGATATCGCGCTCGTCCCGCCGGCTTCGTTTGCGCTGGAACTGGCGTTAGTGGTGGCCGTGATCGGAGGGGCGTTCACATCAAACGCCATCACGCAACCTTGGCCGGCGACGGCCGTGCACCCCGACGGCGTCCTTGTGGCGTTAACGCTGGCCCTTATGCTTAAGAACAGCCAATCCACAGCGGTCCCGGTAGGTGTATTGGCGCAGGTGCCGGTCCCGGGATTACACAGCTCGGTAATCGGTGAGCACGTTGTACCAGCGACGGTCCCTAGAGCTGGACCCGTGGTTACGGTGCCAATGGTAGTGTTAATCGCTATCCCATACAGGGTGGGGACACCGCCTGCATTCCCGCAGACGTAAAGATTTCCGGTCGGGGTTGCGGCCGTAAAGTATTTGTTGTCGAAACTGCCACTATAGACCGGAGTCGTTTGGCTGCTGGTTCCGATTGCCGCCAGTGTGCCAATCCCTCCTGAGGTGATCGGGATCGTGAGTTGACGAACCCCGGCGCTGGCCGTCGTCGTCGCATCTCTTCCGAGGAAGCTGTAGACGGTTGCCGCCCCGCTGTCGATGATCGGAGCGTCCAGCATGCCGACAGCAATCCCGCCAGTCGTCGGCGCTATAGTGATACCGCCCGAGGTGTTGGTGAACGCCACGTTTCCGGTGGTTGTATTCTGGACGGTGGTGACGTTGGTCGTAGAGGTCGCTGTGGCGCTAGCATTCGCAGCCGTTACTACACAATTCGCTGTAGAACCACAGGTATTATTAATGGCCTCGGCGAGGTTCGCTGCGTCCTGCGTGGTGCTTCCGGAGTGAACAACGCACTGCGATACCCCGTTGGGACAGGTCGCGTGCCACGTATATGTGGTAGCTCCTACTACAGTCGTGTCGCCGCCGGCGGGATCCGTATTGATGGTGACCGTGCCCGAGCCAGCGCCCAACCGGCCTGACCTCACGACGGTGCCCGTGCTGCTATTGACCTGATTGATAAATCCGCTCGAATCGCCCACGTAAACGTTGGACGAGTTTATGTCGAAGACCGGGCCAGTGAGGGTATCGCCCGCATCCGCTGCGACCGGCCAAGGAGCGCCGATTGCTGCCGGAACGCCACCAAAGACGGGGTTGAATTTGTGAAGAAGCCCCTTGCTGTCTCCGACGTAAATGGTGTCGTGGAAATTATCGTAGTACGCAGAAGAATTGGTATCGGCGTTAGTCAGTGAGAAAGCAAACATGCAGCCTGTGGCACCAGGAATGCACGTATTATAGGCGCTAGCTGAACCTGAGAGTGTAAGAACAGAAGGGCCGCTAAGAGTTCCAGTTGTTGCCGAGGTTGGCAACTTGATCAAAACGAGATGGGTGCCCTCAGCGAACGCTATCTGCTTACCATCTGATGAAAGCACCGGCGAGGTAACGATCGCGCCGGCGTCGGCCGCGGCGGTATCGTACGAAAAGAAGACCGTTGGGATCGTCGAGCCGCAGCCACCGCCAGTATATAAAGCTGTGAACCCTACGATGCTTGGATGGGCTGCGGTTGGAGCCTGGCCGGTCGGGTAGGCGACGAAATCGCTACAGCTCTGGCTGGCGATGGCAAATGAGTACTTCGCGGGAACTACACCTGCGACGTTGGCGCTCGCGGTGCCCTGCAAATTCATAGTCCAGTCTTTCTTGAGCGGGACCGGCTTCTTCTTCTTTTTCTTGTTCTTATTCTTGGCGTCCGCTAGAGCCTCATCGGAGGATGCCTGGTTGCGCCGGATCTGTTGCGCCCAATAGCGCGGATCCTGCTGAACTTTGTCCTCCGCATCCGACCCGGGAGCGGGCTTCGAGAAAACAACGTGCTGACTGCTCCAATCGGTCGCAAGGCCCTGGAACGACTGGTGCGCAGCCGACTCGTAGCCTGTGATGGCGTCGTCTGCGGTCATCGGTGCCGAGTCCTGGGCCCACCCTGGCATCGCGATTAGACCGAGCGCAAAAGCAGCGAATAATACCTTTAGACGCTTCCCCATTAGACGATTGCTCCTCCCCTCAGAAAATCAGCCGACGCTATGTCGGTTGGTTTGGGTGACGATGCTAGGCCAAAGCTACAATTAGCGCAAGGGTAAAGCACCGCGACAACAAAATTTAGGCATTTGCTTCTTAATCCATCCAATTAGCAGCAGAACTTAGCTCGCTAATGCCCCAGAATGGTTACGTTTGCGGAACAGTCGCTCGCGATGCTTGATCGCCACCAGCACCGGGCGCGCCAGATAGTACAGCGGGTACAGCGCCCGCGGCAGCGGCATCACTGTGTAGTCGCTCATCTTGGGCCTAATCACACGCTCGACCACATATCTAATACGGTCCCGGACCGACTCGATGGTGCCGAGCGCTATCGACCATTCGTTGAGTTCAACCGACCTTCCTGAATCGAAAATGGTCCGCGTCACCCGGCGACTCAGCGACTCGAGATGAGCATCGCGGCGCGCAGCTTCGAGCAATTCTGCCGGTACTTCACAGAGCGACAGCGAATGCGTCAGGTGCACCCCGAGCAACAGCATTCGGAGGCTTCGCGCCCGCCGCGCCTCGTCGAGCAGGATTGGCCAGCTGACCGGCCCCGCGGTCGCGATCAGGCGGGCGAAGTCGCAAATCTGGGCCAGCGTCATCCAGCCGTGCTTGGAGCCGTGGCAGGCCTGGAACAGAATCGAGTCGGCGGGACCGAGCACCCGGACCCGCCTGCCGAGCATTTCGATCTCGGCGCTCCGAGCCCAGACTTGCTCGCCTTCCGGAGCGAACGGGAAGTAGCCGGGCGCCAAGCGCCAATGCAGATCCACGACGCCGTCGTCGCGCGAGAAGTCCAGCGCCACGTCGGGAAAAAATCCGCTCTCGATTACGTCGGGTCGATACTCTGCCGACGAGTAACCGATTGCCGCGAGCGCCTTGGCCGCACGCCGCAGATCCGAAAGCCGCACCACGAAATCCAGGTCCCCGAACACCCGCATCGCGAGGTCACGGTACGCGGCAATCGCGAGAGCTGGGCCCTTGATTGCAATGGCCGACACGCCGTTGGCCGCAAACGAATCGACGATTTCCAGCGCGCAGCCGGCCCGATGGTTACATCGCAGTGCGTTGACCTGGTAGCCAAGCCGCAGCGCGCGGGCGACGTGCGGAGGCAGCTTGGCAATGCCTTCAGCGCCAAGCCGCGCGCCGACCATTGGCGTCACGCTGTTGCGATTGGCAAGCGCGAGAAATCGATTCCAATCGACGCCGCGCTCGATCGCCGCCGACATCGCGGCATTGTCCGCGAAGGGTCCGGACACTGCGCAGCATCGCAGCAGTAGCTCCTTCGCGGCGTCTGGCGTCGGTAATGTGACAGAATTCATTCTCGATTGTGGAGCGCTTCATGGTCTGCGCGCCATGTAAACCGTCAAGAGCGATGATGTTATCGAACCTTGGTCCCTCGGGTAAGTGTTCTGCCCTTGGTCGCGGCTTGTCGAAGCGACGTGTGCGTGTCGGGCTTTCCACGATCTCAGCGCGATTGCCGTCGAGTCCACGCGCGTAGTACCTGAGGCAATTGGTCGGCGAGTTTGAGTTTGAATTTTCGCCAGGATTGCATAAGAATCTGGTTCGCTTGGGATAAGCCGCGCTGCCAGCGCGAGACCGCACAACAGTTCGAGTTGTCCTTACCCACACGAGGAGGGAACAATGGCGGAATTCGATCTACACATCAAAGGCGGCACCGTAGTTGATGGAACACGAGTGCCACGTTTTCGCGGCGACGTCTGGATCAAGGATGGCAAAATCGCGCAGATCGGCGGCCGCGCCGCTGGCTTTGCGAAGAAAGTCATCGACGCTGATGGTCTGATCGTCGCTCCCGGATTCGTCGACTTGCACACGCATTATGACGCGCAGATCAGGTGGGATCCGTGGTGCACTATTTCCGGTTGGCACGGCGTGACGTCCGTGGTGCTCGGCAACTGCGGCTTTGGCTTCGCTCCGGTGAAGCCCGACTTCCGCGATCGCTCGATGCTCACAATGACGCGCACCGAGGCGATTCCCTACGAATCGATGAAAATCGGCATGAGCTGGGATTGGGAAACCATTCCCCAGTACCTCGATTCGCTCGATCGCGCACCAAAGGGCGTCAATTGCATTCAGTACATGCCGACCGCGTCGCTAATGACCTACGTCATGGGTCTGGACGCTGCGAAAACTCGTCCGGCAACCGAAGCGGAACGCGCCGAGATGAGACGGCTCCTCAATGAAGGCATGGATGCCGGCCTCTGCGGCTTCTCGATCCAGCGCCTGGGCAAGCATTCTGCGCAGGCGGACTTCGACGGCTCGCCGATGGTAACCGACACGATGTGCGACGCGGACATCCTGAATCTCGCGGGCGTTTTGCGCGCGCGCGACGAGGGTTTCATCGAGATCACGCAGGCGACCGGTCATATCAAGGAAGATTTGGCGTTTGTCGAGAAACTCGCCGGCGAGGCGCAACGTCCAATCTTGTTCCAGGCTATCAGCGCGAGCACGCGCAACGCCGACATCCATCGCAAGAGCCTCAACTGGCTGCATAACGCGCGCGCCAAAGGTCTGCCGATCTTCGGCCAGGCCGGCACCGTCCGCAGCGGCTTTGCGTTTACGCTCGAGCATTGGAACCTCTACGACATGGCGCCCCCATGGCGTGACATGACGACCGGTTCCAGGGAAGAGAAGATCGCGAAGATGAAGGATCCCGCGATCCGCGAGGCAGTTAAGAGCGAACGCTCGATGGCTGCGCTGGATAAGAACGCCCCGGGAATCGGCGGCCGGCTGGTGAAGTTGTTAGTCTCATGGGTCGAGAACAAGCCTGAGCTCGAAAAGTACGTGGGCAAATCACTCGGGCAAATCGGCCAGGAAGAAGGGCGACATCCTGTTGACGTGATGATCGATCTGTCGCTCGCCACCGATTTGAAAGCTGAATTCCTCCAGGCCGAGCCGCAGTTCAACGCGGAGTTCAACGCCGAGATCATCAACGGATCGATGTACACCTTCCCCGGCGTTTCGGACGGCGGCGCGCATACGAAGTTCTTCACCGGTGGCTCCTTCACTACCGACTTTCTCCGCTGGATGGTTCGGGACGAGCAGCGCGTGACGCTCGAAGAGGCGCACTATCGCCTCTCTGCCCTGCCTGCACACGCGGCCGGTTTCCGCGATCGAGGAGTTCTGCGCGAAGGCGCATGGGCTGATGTCGTCGTCTACGATCTGAATGGCCTGGACATCGAGCCGGATTGGATTGGTGAAGTGACCGAGGACCTGCCGGGCGGCGAATGGCGCCGCGTGCAGCACGCGAAGGGCTATCGTTCAATTATCGTGAACGGCGTCGAAACCTTCGCCGACGACAAGTGCACCGGAGCGACCTCCGGCAAGCTGCTGCGTCACGGACGTGCCTGATAGTTTGACGGCGTTTTGAATCCAAGGCGGGAGCGGCGAATCCGCTCCCGCTTTGATTCGTGCGTCGCGGATTGACGCGATCGGCTGAACGATGAGCAGCGTGGCTGGAGCGTGCGCTGAATAATCGATTTCGGCGACGCTCTTATTTCGCAGCGGCTGCACCGGATTGAATCAGGCGGTCGATCTCGGCCGCGCTATAACCCACCTCTTTGAGAACCTCGCGTGTATGCGCGCCGTAGTCGGGTGGCGTACGCGGCTTCTGTTTTTCGCTGTCGGCGACGAAGATTGGACTGCTCACGGTTTCGATCACGCCATGGCCGGGATATTCGAAATTTGTGATCGCACCGCAATCGCGCATCTGCGGATCGCGAACCGCTTCGTCGAGCGTAGGCAGCGGCGACCACTTGATATCGTAAGTACGAAATTTCTCGCTCCAATGACTCAGCGGTTTCGATTCGAATTGCGAGAGTAAGATCGCATGGAGCTCGGCGGCGTTCTCCTTGCGCGCTTCATGAGTAGCGAAAAGCGGGCTGGTCGCAAGCTCGGGTTCATCCAACGCCTGGCACAGGCGCACAAACTCGCGCTCCGGGTCGAGCAGCGCGACGATCATGGCGTGTTGATCGCTGCTCGGATATGCGGCGATCAGAGGATTCAGCGGGCGCGCTCCGGGCTTGCGCTCCGGAAAGTGCGCCGCACAGAGCTTGGCCTGGATATCGACGCTGTTCGCAAAGGCTCCCGCCGCCATCAGCGAGGTGCTCACCTTGGAGCCCTTTCCGGTACGTTCGCGGCGATACAGTCCGAGCATGATAGCGCCGAACAATGTTGCCGCAGTCGGATGATCACCCATCGCGGGACGAGCGCCGGCCGGAGTACCGTCTGCGCCGGTAACGCTCGTCATCAGGCCCGAACGCGCCCAGTATGCAAGCCCGTCGAAGGCCGGTGCATCCGCGTCCGCGCCCTTCTCGCCGTAGCCGGTGATCAGCGCATAGACCAGCCGCGGATTGACGCGACTAAGGTCGTCCCACGTCAGTTGGAATTTTGCGAGCAGCGAAAGTTGGAAGTTGGTGACGAAAACGTCGGCGTTGGCGACCAGCTTGAGGAGCGCGTCGCGCCCGGCCGGCTTGGTCAGATCGAGTACGATGCTTCGCTTGTTACGACTAGTCAGAAGCCAGGTGTAGTGGAAGTCTGTACTTGGATAACCCGGAACTGAAGAGAACGTCCGCCAGAGATCGCCGTCGGGCGGCCGTTCGATTTTGACTACGTCTGCGCCGAAGTCGGACAGGATAGTGGCAGCCGCCGGTCCGGCTACATAAGTTGCGCAGTCGATCACTTTCAGTCCGCTCAGAACGCCATCATCAGTTTTCATAAGACTCCCTTGCAGCCGCGAATATTTTTTGGCTCCTAGCGACCCATCTTCAGGAGATCGTCGCCCGCCCATCCTTCTTTCAGCGGGACCATGAAGAATGGAGTGAGACTCATTTTGCTGAAGCGCCAGCGCCCTTCGCGCTTTACGTACTCGTCGTTGTAGCGAGCAGCGACGACGTAGCTCTCGCCATTGTAAACCGGCTTGGCTTCCAGGTAGGCGTAGCCACTAGCGCGATCACCGTTCACCTTCAGGACATGGTTATGGATGAACTGCCGGACGCGATATAGACCGCGGCGGCTGTCAGGTGTGGAGCGATCGCGGCCGAGGCCCGAGAAAAACTCCTTGATTTGTTCGCGGCCTTTGGCTTTGCCCAGATGCCCGAAATCAAGTTCGCCGTCCTCGGTGAAGAGGTCGGGAATCTCTGCCATTTGCGCTTCGTTGATACATTCATGGTAGCGATAGCGCAGATCGCGGAGCGCCTCGCGATCGTAAAGGTCGGCAACCTTCGCTTCCAGCTCTTTCACTTTGTCTTCGAGATTCATAGCCATCGTTGTGATCCTCGTAGCTATAGATTGTGCATGATGCTGGCGAACCGAACCCCCAGCCTCTTCTTTGAGGGAAGGGAAACTACCGTCCCACGCCATTTTTCAATCCTGTGCTCCGCAGCTTGACGATTGCAAATAGACAATTATTAAGCGGCGTTGGTATATTGTGCACCGCGCTTAACCTAAGCGGACAGTATCCGCCGGCCAGCTGGAACCGGTAGCGCCTGGCTCACAAGGAGTGCTTCATGGACGCCACTCAGCAGCGCTTTTCCGTCATCGGCGATAAGAATCTGAACGACCTTCGTAAGCTGATCAACGTTCCCATCGAGGACTCGCTTGAGCCTTGGTGCCACGAGGCCAGCCGCGACAATATCCGCCATTGGGCCCACGGTATCGGCGACGACAATCCTCTATGGTGTGACCCGGCCTACGCTGCCAAGGGCCCGCATGGGCGCCTGGTGGCGCCGCCCTCGTTCATCTTCCCTCTCAACCGTTCATTTAGTGGCTATGTAGGCGGCCTCGCTGGGGTCCATGCGATGTTCGCCGGTATCGACGTCGTCTGGCATCGCCCGATGCTTCTCGGTGACGAATTTACCACCAAAGTCTGGCTCAAGGATTTGGTCGAGCACGACACGCGCTTCGCTGGCCGCTCGATTCAGCAGATTTACCGTTGCGAGTTCCTCAATCAGCGCGGCGAATTGGTGGCCGAGGGCGATAGCTGGTGTTTCCGCACCGAGCGCGATACCGCGCGCGAGCGCGGCACCAAGTACGCTGAGACCAAGCAAAGGCCCCCGGTTAAGTATTCCCGCGAGGACCTCGCGAAAATCTTTGCTCTCTACGAAGGTGAGGAAGTCCGCGGCGCAGCTCCGCGTTATATCGAAGACGTCAAGGTCGGCGACAAGCTCAAGACAATGGTCAAAGGCCCCATGACCATCACCGGGTTCATCGCGTTCGCGCAAGGCTGGGGCGGTCTTTATATTCGCGCCAACAAACTTGCCTGGAAGCAGCTGCAGAAGCATCCCGGCCTCGGCATCGCCAATAAATTCGGCATCCCCGACGTTCCCGAGCGCGTCCATTGGGAAGACGATCTCGCAACTCTCGTCGGTACCCCCGCCGCTTATGACTACGGTCCGGAGCGCTGCTCCTGGATGACCCATCATCTCACGAACTGGGCCGGCGACAGCAGCTTCCTGCGCCATATCGAAGTAAAAATCCGCCGCCACAATCCGGTTGGGGATACCCTTTATATCGACGGCGAGGTCACGCGGACTTACACAGAGGATGGCGCGCATTACGCCACCATCACGCAAAAGGCGGTGCAACAGGACGGCGAAGTCTCCGTTCTTGCAACCGGCACCGTCCGCCTCCCTTCGCGCGCTGGTTAACCGCCAACCGACGACCGATCGCTAGATCGGGTTTTCTTCGAAGAGCCGCGCGACCATCACCGAGTCGAGATAGGCCCTCACTCGGTCGATGGTGTCACCATCGAAGTGGACGACCCAGCAGTATCTGTTGTCGAACCTCAGTCCGTTCTTCGCCGTGGCCAAGGAGTGAAGTTCTGCGACAGCCTGGTCATCCTTCACGAGCAGATGCTCGACGACGAGTTGAGCCCCGTTGGGCAGAACCTTGCCGAGCTTCGCGAAGGTCCCGGCCAGGAAATCAGATTTCGACTTGTAGTGACCGGCCAGCGGATGCGTGCCTTCGACGATCCAG